>LIDZ01005904.1_pt7 | contig 11563 bp, 6 predicted proteins | sample 644651 | NCBI WGS metagenome assembly LIDZ01 (sample SAMN03856242, study PRJNA289617) | food metagenome | isolation source: wine grapes on drying loft during traditional withering process | host: Vitis vinifera cv. Corvina | place: Italy: Gargagnago di S. Ambrogio di Valpolicella | collected 2014-01
GAAGATGTTGTAGCTCTCACGGTAGTTAATTGTCATCCAGTGGGCATACAACTTTGCAACGCCATACGGGCTACGCGGATAGAAAGGTGTATCTTCTTTCTGCGGAATAGCCTGCACTTTACCAAACATCTCTGAAGTAGACGCCTGATAGAAACGAATTTTAGGGTTAACGATGCGAATAGCTTCTAACAAGTTTACCGGACCAATACCTGTAATTTCAGCTGTGGTCAGCGGCTGGTCAAAAGAAACACCTACAAAGCTTTGAGCCGCAAGGTTGTAGACTTCGGTCGCTTTGCTTTCCTGAAGTAAACGAATGCTTGATGACAGGTCAGTCAGATCATATTCGACCAGGTGAAGATTAGGATTTTGTTTAATTCCTAACTCTTCGATGCGCCAGAAGTTTACTGAACTTGTACGGCGATAAGTACCAAAGACTTTATAACCTTTATCAAGTAACAATTCAGCTAAATATGCGCCATCCTGACCAGTGATGCCTGTAATAACTGCACTTTTCATTTATAGATAACCTTTTAATCAAAGAGTTTTTTTACAAGATTTTCTGCACTTTGCGCCCAACTTAACCAACTAATCTCAGCTGAATCAGGGTGTGCATTGTTTTTGAAGAGTTCGATCCACTCTTCTATAGCTCGAGCTAATACCTCAGGCCGATTGGATTGGAAATAAAAAGCGCCCTCACCAGCAACTTCACGAAGCACCGGAACATCACGTGATATCAATGGTTTGTTATGCTGTGAGGCTTCAATTAACGGAAGACCAAAACCTTCGTCTTCAGATGGATAAAGTAAGCAGTCAGCGTTCTGATAAAGCTCATTAAGTAATTCATCGCTGGCGTTATCAAACCAGAAGAGTTTTTTGTTTAACAACGGATGATTTTTAATCGTATCGACAATCTCAGGGATCGTACGCCTCGCATCATCTGGCAACCCCTTCCAGCCTTCTTTACCCACGATAACCAGGTGGGATTCATTACCTGCTGCCCAAAGCAGTTCGAAAGCAGCCACAGTCTGCAAATGCCCCTTACGCGGCTCCAGTGTACCAACCATGAGGAAAGAGAGATTCTGTTTAATCAGGTTAACCTTGTCAACATCGCCCGAATTAATGCCACCTGAAGGTATTGTTGAGGAAATATCCGCACCATGATGAGAATACTCTAGCTGCAAACGTGGATTATCTAGCTTTTTGGACAAAATATATTTTTTAACTTCGCTAACAACAGCATCAGTAACGCAAATTATTTTATCAGAATACTCGATTATAATATTAAGCCATGCTGAAAAACTTTCATTACTTCCAGGCGGGAAGAAATGATTTTTGGTAACAGGTAAAATATCATGAATCATGAATGTGACATTAACACTGTTTTTTAAGAGATGGTCATAAAATCCATTTTTTTGGGCATCTATGACTAAATCGCAGGCTAACTCGGATGAAAAGTAAACATCGCCTGAGTTAAAATCGACACATCTATCGTAATCAATATAAGGTGCAATACCAGGATAGAGTTTTGCCATGAAACTATTGGCTTCACGTAAAGTATAACCACTTTGCTCTTTATTCAGATATACAGGCACTACGCTAAAACGATTATCTGATAGCTTGGTCAGCTCAATCAGCAGGGCTCGGGTAACACGCTCAATCCCGGTCCATAAATCAGAATCTTTAATGAGGGAAACATCAAAAAATAACTTTCTGTTTGATTTCATGCGGGGAAAGTTATTGGCTATAAGATTAGCGTAAGGTTCATACTGTTTTTCCGGAATATCCAGCTTGTTGATAATCTGATTAACAGTAAGATTATTTTTACTATATGCAGCCTCTATATGATTAAAACATGACTCAGCACATCTTTCGGGGCTGTGCTCTGCTGAGATATAAAGATGCGCGCTATCGCCAAGATCTTCTCTGAATTTTTTATCCTCGCACAATTTATCAATAGCCGTGATCAAATCGCTCAGCATGAACTCGTCAGCGAGCTTAATAACTTTGTCATCAGGGAGCTCAGCCATTGAACCATTAGCGTTGATAATTGTTGCTAAACCATAATTCATGCAATCTAAAACAGCGGCAGAGGTTTCCCCCCGGGATAAAGCACGGAGCTGAACACCAATATCGGCGGCAACCAGATACTGCCGGTAAAGAGCATCAGAAACCCACCCGGTGATCTCGACAGCTGACTCAAGATGATACTCTTTTATTAATGACTCAATCCGATCTTTATAGCTACCACCAAGCTCTCCAACAAAAACCATTTTGATCTTATGTTTTAGCTCATTATTTAAAGCTCCTAACCCCTGAATCAAAAGGTGGTTGAGTTTAGAAGCATCAAGAATACCAAATGAGCAAATCAATATTTTATCTTCAGAAATATTAAGTTCTTTTCTGACCTGTTGCTTATCCTGAGAAACGGGTTCAGCACGCAACAATGGAATACATTCCCAGTCAAGCGCGCGACTGTTTGAATACCATTGTTTTGCTAACTTCCTCGAATAATCGGAATGCACTATAACGGCCGTAGCATTACTCAGCACATTAAAGTTTGACGGGTAATGATACATTATCTTCTCATCGTCATTAATATTCGCTCTTTGAATAAGCGCATTATAACCATGAGAATCAAATAACTGTTCGCTCCATGAACGTTCATGACCAGCAAAGGTTTCTTTATAGCGGAAATAGTTACTGAGATAAAAATCATGCATACAAACAATGCCGGGATAAATTTCCAGAATCTCATGCATATAATCATGAAATATGGAATTACCCATTTGATAAATGATGCGATCATAAATTTTTGAGCTGTTTAAAAATTCGCTCGCTGTAATGAAAGAATAATAACTATTCTCTCTTATATCAGACTGGTTTTCATCAATAACCACATCAATATCATAAAATTTTGATAGCGCTGGAAGTAACTCTTCGCTATATAATGAAATACCTGATCGCGCAGGACTTAAAGGTGTAAAAAATGCTAACGTCTTCTTAAGACTGCCAGCATCCTTCAGGACAGTCGTTTCTTTACTTTCAATAACTTCTTCAAATGCAGAAAGCGCAATAGCAGCAGAAGTATCCCATGAAAAGGCTTGAGCTCGCGACAAGCCTTTTTCTTTCAAAGAAGAATAAAGTGATTCATCCGTAAGCACATTGGTAATCTTCTCTCTGATGTCTGACACGCTTAGCGGATCAAACAACGCCTCTTCGATACCAATTACTTCAGGTAAACTGGTATTGCCTGCACCAATCACAACGGCGCCGCAAGCAAGAGCTTCCAGAGCCGGCAGGCCGAATCCTTCATGCCAACTGGGAAAGACAAAGAGTTTACAGGTGTTATAAAGCTGAACCAGCTCTTCATCAGTAATATAACCAGTCATGATCATCGACATGTGTTCTAACTTACACTGACGAGCATGGTGATTGAGTTTATCGATGTCAAATTGCGATAATTTTCCTGCTAATACAAAATCATACTGTTTCTGTAGTTCAACAGGAAGCTCACTGAGTGCTGTTATCAGAGCAGGAAGGTTTTTACGTTCATCTGCTCCTCCAGAATACATAATAAATGGTTTAGTTATTTTAAATTTAAGTTTGAGCTCGTTGATTTTATTCTGGTCTGATTCTATAACTCTGAAAATATCGTCACAGGCTGTAGAGACATTAACAATATCTTCAGCTTTATCTTTAAAATACTCTTGTCCTTCATGTCTTGAAAAAGCAGAGATAGCCAGTAACTTTTTACATGCCTGCAAATAAGAAATCTTCTCAAGATAAAACTTCTTATAATTGGGGTTAGGGTCCAGATATTGTGCAGGATTGTGTAGCGGAATCAGATCATAAAGGGTTGTGACAACGGGTGTATCCGTATCGAATTCATTAACGCTTAAGACGCTATCATCTTGATAGCCTTCGAACATAGCCGGTATATAGATGATGTCAGGCTTATGGCTTTTAAAAAATGCTTCCCGAATAATTTTTGCATTTGAATTATTATGATGATTGGCGGGGTTTTCAAATGCACAGGGCCCTGCCGGGTACCAGAACTTAATAGCATTACGGCCAACCAGTGGAGAAAATTCATTGACTAAATCTTTTACTGGGAAAGCACCATTACCTATTAAAATAACTTCATATTTTTTATTAAATGCCAGTTTAGCCAGAGACTTAACTATCGCACGAGTATACCGGCCAATACCTCTGAACCGACTCTCTGACTGCAAACCCTGCATATCAATTGCTATGCGCATCAATCGTTCCCTCTTTGACTTTTAAGCATCTTGATTTTTTTAATATTGATAACAGTGTCTTTGGATTTTTGGCTTTCATTTGAAACATCGACTAATGGTGAGGCGACTGGAACTGTACTTTGTAAATAAATGCTTTTTAATTTACCGTAAAGGCCAATCTTTTTTGTTACAGCTATAGCTAATTTTCGAGCCTGATAGTTGGCAAGCATTTTTCTGGCAATTGGTAAAGCCAGCGCAACAACTTTGCGTTTCAAGGGAAATGTTGTTTTTTTCGCATATTTTAGACTATTTATAACTCTTAATGGTTTTGTAAGTCGCCATGACTTACTTGCATAGATGTTTTCAATAAGATGCTGGTGACACCATAATTCATCTGCTAGATGTTTCTTTTTATTGACCGCACTATCAAGCTCTTGGTTCTTTTTACTCAGTTCCGAATTAAGCAAATCCACTTCTTTCGCCCTGTCGGAATTAAACTTCATTAATTTTTTAGTTAATTCTTCGGCCTCAGAACGAAAATAATTTTCATTTTCAACGAATTGCAAATTAAGATTTCTGAAAAAAATATTCTCCAGCTCAATAGGAATTGTATCGATGTTTATATTTGTTTTATTCCAGCCGTGTTTTAAGTTCAGATAATAGAACAGATGCTTATCCCTGATACTATCTTCATCAGGCATCGTGATGCGCCAGTCGTAATATTCTTTGTTGAAAAGGAAATCGAATGGGACCAGATAGTTAAGCAATGCGAATCTTAGCGCATCGACAAACCCGGCGCTGTCACGGCTAATGAATGAAAATGGAGAATCGCCTAATATCTCACTTGGTTTTCCCCATAACAATGCTTCGAAACCTACACTCGAATTAATAGTAATTATTTTTTCGCATAAAGCGATAAATTCCTGAGGCGTTAAATCCTCACTTCCATTTTCTATATCTTTATAATTAACACGTCCGTAAGGGTGTTTGCGGATCAAAACTCTGCTGGTTTTACTTTTGACGTAGTCAATAATTTTGGGATTATCAAACCCGTTATTATAAGCAATAATATTTGAATCATCTTCAACCTGAAGAGGCACACCAATTTCGTAATTATCAAATTTACGAATGGGTTTTACGACTTTAAGAAAAAGACTTAGCAGCGCTACACGTCCAAAATTTGCATATCGATCGTTGCTTATGTGATAATTTTCAAACCGACGGGCAGCCTCAGTATTCCCATTAACACCACTAAAATCAAAATAGCAAGTCGGTAAATAAACAGGTTCTCGTAATGGTCCTAGTTCATTATGAATAACAGGAATCTGATGTTTGTGTGCAATTTTTTTTACTGAAGGACAGTTTGACCATAATACTACAGCTTTAATATCAAACGTTTCTTTGATTCTGACAATTTCAGATTCAAACAGCTCCATCAATGGCTCGTACTCTTGGGTAAGAATATGCTGCCATACGATGTTTTTAGATTTATGCTTAACTTCCAGAGCAGAAAAAACATCGCTGCTCCAGATAATTTTATCCAGATTTCTTAACTCTTCATTGTCTGGCAAGGAAGTATTAAAATCTGCCAGCCAGTTCTCAGGTAAATGCGGTGGCACATCCTGAAAAATCTTCTCATGTCCGATATGTATCGCGTCATTACAAGAGAAACGCTTAACACTCAGGTAAAAAGCGGTTAGAAATGTTTCATAGGAATATTTGACGTCATAGGGAAGCCAAAAAAATAGATATTTGGATTTCTTATTTGACATTACTCGCATTCACCTCATGTGATTAACACATATTTCCTGAAATTTCAGACTGGATTTATTTTTTTATGATTTTCATTTCTGCCGGGATATGGAGCATACCACCAAAGTTTTCTTTCAGAAGCTCAACTGGCGTATTCACAGTGAAAACTTTTACGCAGAAGATCCGATCATAAAAATCAGACGAATAGGGTTCAGGCTTGATGCCAATATCGATGCGATATTCTCCCATATAAAAGGGAATGACAAAATCCCAGCTGATGATGACGTGTTCACCAGCTTTCAGACTCTCCAGGCGAGTATCATAATAGTTGGAATTCATGCTCAACACAGGAAAACCATTTTTGTCACCGATCAGCATGCCAACACATGCCTCAGCAGGTACATCTCTGTTGCATCTGATAACAGCCTGAACGGTAACTTTATCTTTCGCGTAGAGGGTAGCAATTTCCTCCCCCTCAGCGTTCAACATTTTGAAATCCAGAAACTCCAGAGCCAGGCTCCCGGCATTCTCCTGTAGGGAATTCTGGCGGAGATTAGGATTAACTGTAATATCAGGATCGAGTTTGTGATTAACAATTAATCCCGTATTTTCCTGCTCTTTAATAGAAATTTTATTTTCCACCAGAGAGTTTTGATAGAGGTCGCAAACTTTTGCCGCGGCACCAAAAGCTTTTACTTCCCCGTCTGCTATATAGACTGCACGAGAACAAAACTGCCTAACCTGGAAAAGTGCATGACTGACAAAAAGGATAGTCACATTGTCTTCAAGCATCTTATTCATGCGTTGCATGCATTTAGCCTGAAAAGCCAGGTCGCCAACGCTGAGTGCTTCATCGACAATCAATATATCAGCTTTAACTGCGGTCGCTACTGAGAATGCTACACGGGCTTGCATACCACTTGAATATGTCCGTACAGGAGAATCGAAGTATTCACCTATACCAGCAAAGTTTTCTACATCACGGATGACTTCATCCATATCTTCTTCAGTGATACCCAGGAGTTGGCCCGCTATTACAGCATTTTGCCTGCCGGTAAAATCAGGGTGGAATCCCATACCTAATTCAAGGAGTGCAGCAATACGCCCCTGTGATTTCACCTGTCCTGATGTCGCTGCTGTGGTACCCGTGATAATTTTTAATAAGGTACTTTTACCAGCGCCATTGACGCCAATAATACCAACAGCTTCCCCTTTTTCAATTTCAAAAGAGACATTGTTTAAAACATGTTTTTCATGAAAACGTTTTTTTTTGCTTGGTAAAACCCACTCTAATAGCCGATCAATTTTTCGCGGGTATTGTTTATAACTCTTACTGACGTTTTCAACTTTTATGCTGTACATTATAATTCATCCACCATATCAGCCGCGTGTTTCCGAAAGAGATAAATACCCAACACACAAAATATAACCGCGATAGCAACAGTCCATTTCATAGCAAAAAAGTCTGGTACGGTGTTATGTACAAAAACTTCATGATATCCGTTTATTATGGCTGTCATTGGATTGTAATTTAACCATCTCTGAGCCCAGACAGGAAGTGTTGTATAGACGTACACCACCGGCGTGAACCAAAACCAGAATTGAAGCAGAACGGTGACAAACTGCCCCACATCACGGAAAAAAACATTCAGTACGCCAAGCGTAATGCCAAGCCCGCTCGCGAATAATACCTGAATGATCAATATTGGAATAATATAGAAAAAGTCAACTCCGGGAAAATTCCCCGTCACTGCCAGGAAAAACAAAAACAGTGAGAATATTATTAAGAAGTTAAGTATGCATGATAAAACAATGATGACCGGCAAACAGATTCTTGGAAATGTAACCTTTTTCAACAAATTAGCATTTTCAATAAATACTACCTGCATTCTGGAAAGTATTTCAGCGAATAAACCCCAAGTAAGAATACCGGAACAGAGGTATATACTGTATGCAAAAGGTCCGGTTGACTGAGGCAACCTGGCCTGCATAAGTTGCGAGAAGATTACGGTATAAACAGTGATCATCGCGAGAGGCTGCAAGACTAACCATGCTGCTCCTAATATGCTCATTTGGTAGCGAGACTGAAAGTCTCTTTTCACACTACTCCATATAAAGCCACGATACTTTAATATCGCTATCAGTATCTCTCTCACTTCTGGACTCCATTTAGTAAAGCTAGAATGTCTGCTGTTTTCTCATTCATTAACGCTGAATTGTTTTTAGATTCGACGTTCAATCTGACTAAAGGTTCTGTATTAGAAGTTCTTAAATTGAAACGCCAGTCAGAGAAATCCACACTGATTCCATCTGTCAGATTTAATACACTTTCTTCAGATACATAGTGCTCTTTAATGATTTCAATCTTTTCTTTTGTATTGGCAACTTTAGAATTAATCTCACCACTGCAAGGAAACGCCTTCATTCTTTCCGAAACCAGCCCGGAAAGTGTCTCTCCTTTCACTGCCAGCAGCTCTGCCACCAGCAGCCATGGAATCATACCGCTGTCGCAGTAAGCGAAGTCGCGGAAGTAGTGGTGCGCACTCATCTCACCACCGTAAACCGCGTCTTCTTCACGCATGCGCTCTTTGATAAACGCATGACCGGTTTTAGACATCACCGGAATACCACCCGCTTTGGTCACCACATCAATGGTGTTCCAGGTCAGACGCGGATCGTGAATAATTTTCGCTCCAGGCTCTTTCTTGAGGAACGCTTCGGCTAACAGCCCAACGATGTAGTAACCCTCAATGAACTCTGCATTCTCATCAAACAGGAAGCAGCGATCAAAGTCACCGTCGAAGGCGATACCCATATCGGCCTGATGCTCACGCACCGCATCAGAAGTGTCTTTGCGACACTCCGGCAGCAGCGGATTTGGAATACCATTCGGGAAGTTACCGTCAGCTTCATGATGTACTTTGATGAACGTTACTGGCGCATTGGCCTGCTTAAAGCGTTTTTCAATTTCATCAATGATATGACCTGCTGCACCGTTACCGGAGTTGATCACCAGCTTCATTGGTTTAGTGAAGTTGCTCAGGTCGATGTAACCCATCAGGTGATCGACATAGGCATCCAGCACAGAAATCTGTTTAAAGCTGCCGCGCTTACTCTCTTCTACCGGAGCAAAGTCATTCGCTTCAGCCAGGCGCTGCACGTCACGCAGACCGGTATCACCACTGACCGGGCGAGCACCTTCCCGTACCAGTTTCATCCCGTTGTAGTTCATCGGGTTGTGGCTGGCAGTCACTTCAATGCCGCCATCAATGCCTAAATGAAACGTGGCGAAATAGATCTCTTCTGTTCCGCTCATACCAATGTCGAGCACATCGGTGCCCGCATCCCGCAGTCCATTTGCCAGTGCCAGCTTTAACGACTCGCTAGTCAGTCGGACATCGCCGCCCACCACGATCGTTTTTGGCCGGATAAATTCACCATAGGCGCGGCCAATGCGGTAAGCGATGTCTTCATTCAGTTCAGTGCCTAACTCGCCGCGGATGTCATAAGCTTTAAAACAGGTCAGTGCTGCCATGATCGTGTCTGTCCTTACTTACTTGCAAACTGTTGTTTAATCAAAATGAGGTCGTCATCACCAAGGTAAGAACCCGACTGGATTTCCAGAAGTTCCAGGGGAATTTTGCCTGGATTTTCTAACGTATGCGGGTGACCGATTGGAATAAAGGTTGACTGGTTTTCTGTCAGCAGCAGGGTTTTATCCTGAATAGTGACTTTCGCTGTGCCTGAGAGGATCACCCAGTGTTCGGTGCGGTGATAATGCATCTGCAGTTCGAAGGCTTCACCCGGCTTAACCGTGATGCGGTTAACGTTGAAGCGGCCAGTGTTAACCACCAGATCGCAACGTCCCCATGGCCAGTAAGTTTCACGATGGCGGCGATATTCGCTGCGGCACTCGTTTTTCAGGAACTCAACCACCCGCTTAACATCCTGTACCTGGTCTTTACGTGCAACCAGCACAGCATCTTTGGTGTTCACAATGACCAGGTTTTCAACGCCGATGGCGGCAACCAGTTGATCTTCACTGTTGATGTAGCAGTTTTTGGTGTTGTGCAGGAAGGTATCGCCCTTCAGCGAGTTGCCGTGAGCGTCTTTGTCGTTTACTTCCCACAGTGCAGACCATGAACCGACATCACTCCATCCGGCTGCCAGCGGGACGACCACAGCGGCATCGGTCTGTTCCATTACTGCGTAATCCACTGACTCGTCAGGACAGGCGATAAAATCATCTTTATCAATACTGATGAAATCATTCCCTTCTTTCACGTTAGCCATGGCGCGACGGCAGGCTTCCAGAATATCCGGACGGAATTTCTCCAGCTCCTGCAGATAGCGTTTAGCCCGGAACATGAACATGCCACTGTTCCAGTAGTATTCACCGGACTCAAGATACTGCTCAGCGGTGCTCTGATTCGGTTTTTCAACAAAGCGCTGAACCTGATAAGGGCCGCTTTCTGCGCCTGGCAGTGCTTCGCCACGCTGAATGTAGCCATAGCCGGTTTCCGGACCGGTTGGCACAATACCAAAAGTCACCAGCTTGCCCTGTTTGGCATAGGCGGTGGCGACTTTGATAGCCTGATGAAACGCAGCACGGTCTTCAATCACGTGATCGGCGGCCAGCACCAGCAGAACCGGATCATCACCCTGCTCTACGGCGTTCAGCGCAGCCAGCGCGATGGCCGGAGCAGTGTTACGCCCTACCGGTTCGAGAATGATGTTATGGGATAGCTTGTTAATTTGTCGCAACTGCTCGGCAACCAGGAAACGATGTTCCTCGTTACAGATGACCATCGGTGCACGCGCTTCGACACCGCTCAGACGATTAACCGTCTCCTGCAGCATGGAGTGCTCACCGTGCAGACAGATGAACTGTTTTGGGTAAAGTTCGCGGGAAAGGGGCCATAAGCGGCTGCCGGTTCCTCCGGCCATGATTACGGGAAGTAACATTCCACATCCTCTAACAAATTTAAACATGCTATGCATATAAGCGGGTCAATTTTTATTCATTATGAATAAACAGCCACGCTACCGCCCCTGGCTTGCAGCAACCAATGCGCTGTGTGATAGGAATCTTACCTTCACAGGTTAGCTTGTCGATGCGCTGATTATATTTTATTCAATCGCATACGGGTTCCGGGATAACACCAAATAGTACATTTTGTGCGGCAAAAATAATATGCCTAATCTTTCATTGCCACTGACAAAACTTAAGAGTGACTAAACATTGATCTCATCCTGCATGAGTAAATGTAATCACTGGCAAAACAGCATAGTAGCGTATGAGGAATCGCGCTTTGCGCCTCTTCACACAGTCGGATTAGCCGCTATTGTGATTAAACGCTATAGAAGCCAGACCAGGATAATTCCGTATTAAGTCATCAGTCAGTCACAATCTGGCATTGAGGTGAGGAGAGTGAGCAGGAATATGCAATTTCTCTTAATGCAGGCACAAAAAAACCCGGCCTGAGCCGGGTTTTTTTTATTTCATCGCAGACTACCGAAACCCATCGGGGTTCTTGCTCTGCCAGTTCCACGTATCGCGCATCATCTCATCG
>LIDZ01011521.1_pt86 | contig 11557 bp, 13 predicted proteins | sample 644651 | NCBI WGS metagenome assembly LIDZ01 (sample SAMN03856242, study PRJNA289617) | food metagenome | isolation source: wine grapes on drying loft during traditional withering process | host: Vitis vinifera cv. Corvina | place: Italy: Gargagnago di S. Ambrogio di Valpolicella | collected 2014-01
CAGCCAGGCAATATGGACGCCACGCGCATCAGCGGGGCTGTCTGGTCACCGAAGGCATGCGGGCGGATGATAAAGATGCCAGGGAGGTTGCCTGTACCATAGCGAAACCTGGCATTACGGCCATACATGATTGGTTGCTGACCGCTACCCCTCAATCAGCGGAATGCCTGACGGATTTTATGGTGGTGACGCTGAAAGGATTATCTTCCGCAGCTTGTCTGGGCATGTCCCAACGCCGACTGATAGAGACGGCGAAAATGGCTGCTCAGGTGGTCGCCAGCCATGTACAACCCTGATTAGAAAGCATATGTATTTTTTACCTGAGCAGACATTTTATAAGGCGGCGTTGTTATATAAACCACCCGGCGTGAAACCGGGTGATGCCAGCAGACCTTAGCTTCCGCTATCCGTTTCCAGCCGGGCTTTGCCGATGCGGCCGATAAACGGCAGGCGCAGCGCGGGAGATTTCACATCCACGCCCATATTGAAGCCGAGGATATTGATCTCCAGCCCTTCCTCCCCGCCCAACGTTAATCCCAGCACGCCCAACAGCGAGGCCTGGAAACCGCGTCCTGACGGCGGCAAACCGACCGGATTGGTCAGCGGCCGGAAATCTTTACCGATGGCGTTAGCAGGCAGATCGAGCTTCAGCGCGGGTACTTCGCGGCCAATGTGCGCCAGGAAGGTATTGCTGTTCGGGCCAGGCCAGACGCGGTAGGTGTGCGGCCACGGATAGCTTTTAATTGCCGCTTCAATCTGCGGGATCATCGCCTCTGCGCCAGCGCCCCGGTGATCGACGATCAGCTGCGGCTTACCGCCAAACCAGTAACCGTCCGGCAGGGTGAAATTCTCTCTGATGACGTTGTTACTTCCCCAGCTCACCACTTCATAGCGGCGGAACTGCGACTCGCCAGCCTTCTTAAAGATGATCCACGGATGAACGGCCAGCAGCCCGCGCCAGCTAAAGGCAGGCGCAATATACACCTGCACAATGGCGGTCTGCCTGAAGGCCACCGGATCGGGGGCGATGCCGGCGGAATCCCGTTTCGCGGTGGACCAACTCTGACCGGTAATCGCCGTACCGTTCTGCGAGGCTTTAAGGTAACTCTGGCCGAAAGAGAGCAGCATGATGCAGATAAATCCAATACTTAACACTTTCAACGTGAACATAGTTCCTTAATCCACCTGGGGGAAAAACGGGCAATAAAGGAAAGTAACCCCCCCAGCGCCTGAAGGTCAACTGCGGGGATTTTTTTAATGCACCGTCAGCAGATTCAGCAGTTCCTGCATATCGGTCTGCTGCTCCAGTGTCAGGCAGTAAGCTTCCAGCGCGACGGTTTGCTGCGCCGGCAACACCCTGACCGCCAGCTGTTGAAACTTCAGCAACAACGCCTCATCGCTCAATGGGTTTTGCGGCGATCCCAGCGGAACGGTCACCTGCTTACGCCCGCGTTCGCCACTAAGCGTTTCCAGCTCAACAATCGGCTCTTCGTTACTGTTCTGGCTGGCGTCGACATGCAGCACAATGCGTTCCAGCATGGCGGCCATCTCTGTGCTGCCGCGTTTTTCGGCATCATACGCCGCGAGGCCCGCATGACCATACAGCACGCGTGCGGCCATCGCGTAAGGCAGGCTCATCTGCGCCGCCGCCAGGCTTGCAAGATCGCTGTTGCCGCACATCTCCAACAGGAAGGGATTGAGGTAAACGTGCAGGCGGGCAATCTCTGCGGCGCTGCAGTGATGGGCTGCCATTAATTCGCCCACGGCATCCACCGCCGAATGCGTGCCGCGGCAGGAGGCATAGGGCTTGATCGAACAGCGGTTGAGTTTCCATACCAGCCCCAGTTCGGCGGTCAGCGCTTGCGGTTGCCGACTGGAAGGAGCCAGCGTCTTCAGGAAGCCGCCCCAGAGATCCTCAAAGGTTTGTGATGCCCCGGTGATCCCTTGGCGGGCGAGCATCGCCGCCAGCACCCCGCCCTCTGCGGCGCGTCCGGCGTGCAGCTTCTTGCTTTGCGAACCGTCGTGGATAAAGCCCCATAAGCCACCGCTAAAGCTGGCCGCTATCCCTAACGCCTGCACCGTTTGGTTCTGATTAAGCTTAAGTAATGAGGCCACCGCCGCCGCCGCACCAAATACGCCGCAGGTGGAGGTGGAATGCCAGCCGGCTTCGTTGTGCGGGGCATAGCCGCCGCAGGCTTCCAGCACCCGGCGGCCAATCTCATAGCCCAACACCACGGCGGTAATCAGCTCGCGGCCCGTCACCGCAGCCGGGCACAGTGGCAGCACCGCCAGCACCGCAGGCAGCACCACCGCGCCGGAGTGATCGCAACCGCCGGTATCGTCCAGCTCATACATATGCGCCGCAATACCGTTCAGCCAGGCGGCATTGCGTGGAGAAGTGGCCAGAGAGCTTCCCCAGATGCCGGCAACCGGCGCGCAGCCTTCAGCCAGCACCGTCTGCTGAACGGCCAGCGCGATCGGGCTGTTGCTGCCCGCAAGGGTCGCACCGAAGGTATCCAGAATATGCCGTTTGGTCCGCTCAACCAGCGCCTCAGGCAGATCGCTGAAGCTGGTTTCTGCGACAAATCGGGCCAGTTGGTTGATGCTCTGGCTCATGCTTGCTGCTCCTGCTGCTGGCGCTGGAAGATTTCCGCAGGATGTTCGCTGACGTTATCCGGCTGGGTCTGCCACCACTCCGCCACCTCCCCGGCGCTGGCCAGCCAGACCTTTTCATGGCTGCGGATAAAGTCCAGCAGTTCGCCAAGCAGGCCAATGCGCCCGGCCGTGCCGATGATTTCGGGATGCAGGCGTAAGACGTAGCACAGGCCAAAGCGGTGGAAGCCCCGAAAATCGAGCTTCATATTTTCCAGCGTCTGCTGATACGAGGCGATGCGCGACTGCCCCGGCGGCACGGCCGGGCTGAGGTTGAAGGCGAAGTAAGGCTCGTCTTCCAGTTCATAATGCATCGGCAGTTCCACCAGCCGGGTGGCCGGATGAAAATAGGGCAAATCGTCACCGCGCCAGCTGGAAGACCAGCGGATTCCGCGATCGCTCAGCGCCTCTGCCAGCCCCGGTTTCCACTGCCCGGCCGGGGTGCGAAATCCCACCGGACGCTGGCCGCAGGCGGCTTCCAGCCGGTCGCAACCCGCAGTGACGCTGCTTACTTGCTCCGCCAGCGTCAGGGTATCGAAATTCTGATGGCGATCGCCGCTACCGGCAATTTCATGCCCCGCCGCGACAATCCGCGCGAACACGTCAGGATTCTCTTCTGCCACAATGGCCGGCAGGCACCAGCTTGCGCGCACGTTTTTCTCTGCCAGCAGCTTCAGCAGACGATCGACGCCGCGAAGCGTGCCGTAACGCCAGACCGACAGGGTTTTATCGCGCCCGGCCACGGCGGGGGTTTGCGTCAGAATGCCGTGAATATCATTGAAATCGATGGTCAGCACCACGGCAGATTGCTGCCCGTCTGGCCAGCGTGTGGGGTCAGTCATGCTGCTGCTCCTTGAGATACCAGTGGGCGACATCGCGGCAGCGGGCGAACCACACGTTGCGCTGGCGCATATGCGCGATAAATTGTTCCAGCAGTAGAATGCGGCCCGGTTTCCCGCTGATTTTCGGATGGAACAGGGTGGTCAGACACAGCCCTTCGTCCATCGCGCCATCAAATTCGCGGCACCAGTTATCCAGCGTTAAGGCATAACTGGCGGTGCGATCCAGCCCTTTCGGGAAGTCCGGCTCGCGGGTATAGGCCAGCGACGCGTAATCATCCATCTCCCATTTGCCAGGAATTTCCACCAGCTTCTGCGTAAAGCCCGGCACGGCGATGGCGTAGGGCCGGTCGTCACCGCGCATACTGCTGGAATAGGTGACGCCAGCGTCGAGCAATATGCCCGGCGTCTCATGATGCCAGTCGCCGGACGGCGTGCGGAAACCCTCGGCACGGATGCCGAGGTGTTGCCAGAAAATCTCGCGGGAGGTCGCCATCACCTGACGCTGCTGTTCGCCGCTCAGGGCATAGAAGGATTCGTGGCGGTAACCGTGATACGCCACCTCATGCCCTTTTTCGACGATAGCCGCGCACTGCTGCGGCCACTGCTCCACCACCCACGCCGGAATAAAGAAGGTGGCCGGAACGTCAAACTGCTCCAGCAGATCGAGGATCCGCCCCAGCGCGCGGAACGGGCCGTAGCCGCCGAAGGTGAAATACTCCGGCTTCTGCCAGATCGTGCCGTTAAGCATCGCATCGCCGGTCGGGCCATCGAGGTCGAAGGCCAGTGCCATACAGCCCTGCTTGCCTTCCGGCCAGCGCGGGCGAACGTCAGGTGAGGTCATCATCAGTTCCCGTTAACGGTCGCTGTTTTCACGGCGTTATCTGCCAGGCCCCATTTGCTAAGGATCTTCACATAGCTGCCATCGGCGATCATCGCATTGACCGCGCCCTGCACCGCCGCAATCAGCGCCGGATCGTTTTTGTCGATCGCCATGCCGGTGAACTGTGAAGCAATCGCCTTATCCAACGGCTTGTAGGTGTTTTTCTCCAGATTCATCACGTAAGGCAGGGTTTCGCTGCCCTGCACCGCGCCATCAAGACGACGCTGACGCAGCTGGGTACGCGCATCCGCCGTGCCTTCCGCGCCGACCACCACGATGGCAGGCTTACCTTTGGCTTCGCAGTTGGCCTGGCTCCATTTGGCGATTTCCTGTGGGAAGGTGGTACGACGGCTGGTGCCGACTTTCTTGCCACACAAATCGGTCGCGCTGTTGATGTCCTTGCGCGCCGCCAGGGTGTAGAACTGCGGGCCGGTGGTGAAGTAGTCGATAAAGCTGACCACCTTCTGGCGTTCGGTGGTGTCGGTCATGCCGGACATCACCATATCGACACGCTTAGTTGATACGGCATTGACCATCTGTTCAAAAGCAATTTCCTGCCAGTTGATTTTGACGCCCAGCTTCTCGCCAATCGCGTTGCCCAGATCGACATCGACGCCGGTTAAGGTATTGGTCGCCGGATCTTTGAATTCCATCGGTGGATAGTTCGGCATGATGGCCACGGTCAGCGCGCCTTTTGCTTTCAGGGCAGCAGGCAGCTCCGCAGCCCAGGCGGCGGAGTTAAGCAGAACAGCGGCAGCAACGGCAGTAAGCACGATCTTTTTCATCTGATTTACCCTGGTTATTAAAGAAGAATGGCGTTGATAAAATTCTGCATCCGCGGATTTTGCGGATTCAGCAGGATGTCTTCGGGCGCACCGCGTTCGATAATGCGACCTTCATCCATGAACACCACCTGGTTGGCCACCTCACGGGCAAAGCCCATTTCATGGGTGACCACCACCATCGTGGTTCCTTCTTTTGCCAGCGTCCGCATCACGGCCAGCACTTCGCCGACCATTTCCGGGTCAAGCGCCGAGGTTGGCTCGTCGAACAGCATCAGCTTGGGCTTCATCGCCAGCGCGCGGGCGATCGCCACGCGCTGTTGTTGTCCGCCGGAAAGCGCCTGCGGATAGGCGTGCGCCTTACTGGATAGCCCCACCCGATCCAGCAGCGCCATCGCTTCTTCCGTGGCTTCCCGCTTTGGCCGCAACAGCACCCGGCACGGCCCTTCAATCACGTTTTCCAGCGCGGTTTTATGCGGGAACAGGTTAAAGCGCTGGAAAACCATGCCGGTTTGCAGGCGCTGACGGGCAATCTGCTTGTCGCTCAGCGGATGCAGTTTGTTGCCGGCAATGCGGTAGCCGGCCAGTTCGTTGTCGATCCAAATCCCGCCCTGATCGACCCTCTCCAGCTGATTGATGCAGCGCAGGAAGGTGCTCTTCCCGGAGCCGGACGGCCCCAAAATGCACATCACCTCGCCGTAATTCACCTCCAGACTGACGTCTTTCAGCGCATGGAAATGGTCGAAGTACTTGTTCACCTCAACGGCTCTGACGATATTTCTCATCGCAGGAATTCCTTAGTTGCGGCGGCGCTGGCCGCGTGAGAAGTAGCGCTCAAGGCGGCTCTGCCCGAACGACAGCACGGTGACGATAATCAGATACCAGATGCCCGCCACGAACAGCAGCTCCATCACCCGCGCATTGGCGTAGTAGATGTTCTGCGTGTTGTAGAGCAGTTCGGAGTACTGGATCATGCTCGCCAGGCTGGTGGTTTTGATCATGCTGATAAATTCGTTGCCGACCGGCGGCAGGATTACCCGCATCGCCTGCGGCAGGATGATGCGTTGCAGCGCCTGCAGACGCGGCATGCCAATCGACTTCGCCGCTTCATACTGACCGGTATCAACAGATAACAGCCCGGCACGCACCACTTCCGAGGTGTAGGCGCCCTGGTTAATGCTCAACCCCAGCAGTGCGGCAACAAATGGCGTCATCACGTTGACGGTTTCGACGCTGAACACGCCGGGAATGGCGATCACCGGGAACACCAGCGCCAGGTTAAACCACAGCAACAGCTGGAGGATCAGCGGCGTACCGCGAAAGACCCAGGCATAGCCCACCGAGATGTAATGCAGCACCGGGTTGGGCGACATATACATAATCGCCGCCACCACGCCGAAGAAGATGCCCAGCGCCATCGCCAGAATCGACATCACCAGCGTATTCACCACCCCGTCCAGAATGGCGCGGGCGGTAAAGAACTGCCCGACATAGGACCACTCGATTTTGCCCTGCGAAAAGGCGTGCACCAGCGAGCCGAGCAGCAGGATGATCACTACCGTGGCGGTGATGCGCCCGTAATAGCGCTTGGGGACCATCTGGTAGCGCTTGAGATCGTACGTGGGGTCGGCTGCCCTGCCCGTCTCGGTAACGTTTTGCGAACTGTTCATTCCGGCTCCGGAGGTTGTTGGCTGAGAAGTTACAGACGAGGGCCCTGATAGACGCTCACCCACTCGGCCTGCTGCTGGATACGCGCTTTCAGGCGGGTAATCTGCTCGCTGACGCGCGCCGGTGCGGTGCCGCCGAAGCCGTCGCGGGAATGGATCGCCGCTTCCAGCGTCAGCGCACTGCGCACCTCCGGCGTCAGCCGGGCATCGACCTCAGCCAGCTGGTCGTCGGTCAGATCGGACAGTCCCTGCTGGTGGAATTCACACAGCTGAACCAGTTTGCCGGTAATCTCATGCGCTTCCTTAAACGGCACGCCGCGCATCGCCAGCCAGTCAGCCACTTCGGTGGCGAGGGTGAAGCCATCCGGGGCCTGAGCCAGCATCTCCCCGGTGTTGACCTTCATGGTTTCAATCATGCCGGCCATTGCAGGAAGCACTAACAGCAGGGTGTCGACCGAATCAATGGCGCTGCGTTTGTCTTCACTCAGGTCGCGGTTATAGGAGAGCGGCATCGCCTTCATGGTGGCCAGCATCGCCGTCAGGTTGCCGATCAGGCGGCCGCTGCGACCGCGCGTCAGCTCGGCAATATCCGGATTCTTTTTCTGCGGCATGATCGAGCTGCCGGTGGCATAGCTGTCGCTGATTTCTACCCAGCGGAACTGGCGGGAGGTCCACAGGCAGATCTCTTCGCTGATGCGCGACAGGTTGACGCCGATCATGCTGGTGATAAACAGGAATTCGGCAACGTAGTCGCGGCTGGCCACGGCATCAATCGAGTTCTCGCACGGGGCGCGATAGCCCAGCTCTTTCGCCGCCAGTTCCGGGCGACGCGCTATGGCGGAACCGGCCATCGCTGCCGCGCCGAGTGGCGAGAAGGCGCTGCGGTGATCCCAGTCCTGAATACGTTCAATATCCCGTGAGAACGACTGCGCATGGGCCAGCAGCTGATGACCAAACACAATCGGCTGGGCCTGCTGAAGATGGGTGAAACCGGGCGCGAGGGTATGAGTGTGCTGCTCGGCCTGGAAAATTAATGCCTTCTGCAACGCCAGCAACGCGGTGGTGATATTGCGAACGTTATCGCGCAGATACAGCCGCAGATCGTTAACGGTCTGATCGTTACGGGAGCGCCCGGCGCGCAGCTTGCCGCCCAGCGCGCCAAGGCGCTCGGTCAACACGCGTTCGATAAAGGTGTGAACATCTTCGTCAGCCGCAATCGGGTCGACGTTTCCGGCCCGGTAATCCAGGTCGAGCTGGTCGATAGCGGCAGTCATGTGCCCGGTTTCTTCTGCGGTAAGCAGGCCCGCGCGCTGAAGTTCGTGCGCATGGGCACGGCAGCCAGCGAGGTCATAAGGTGCCAGTGCGAAATAATATTCAGGGCTGCGCGACAGCGCGGTTAAGGCGGCGGCTGGTGGCGTTTTAAAACGGGCACCCCATAAACGATCGGCACTGTCTGACATAATTTCTCTCTTATGGCGAGGTTAATGCCGGATCCGCAGGAGAATAAGGAAATCCTCTGGAAGCAGCATTTACGATAAATTAAGGTTATATTTGCGTACTGTCTGGTATTTCGCGTCTGATTCAGGTTCACTCTTACTTTCACTGTATTTATGCCGGGGTTGAATAGTTATTATGGAAAGTAAGGTTTCCAATACGGGAAACATGAATTATCCGCGCAGCGATAATTCATCGGTAACCATTAACAATGTCGACCTGAAGTTATTGCGTGTATTTAAATGTGTCGTGGAAGCCGGCGGGCTGACCTCTGCCAGTCATGAACTGAATATTGGTCTGGCGGCGATCAGTAAACAGGTGTCGGATTTGGAGATCCGTTTAGGGATGACCCTGTGCAGTCGTGGGCGGGAAGGCTTTGAGCTGACGGAGTACGGCATTACCGTGTATCAGGCCACGCTGGAGCTGTTTTCGTCGCTGAATACCTTCCGCGACCGGCTGCATAACAGCCGCAATGAACTGCTGGGCGACCTGAGTATTACCGTGGTCGACAACACCATTTCTGACCCGCATTCGCCGGTCACCAAAGCCGTGCAGCGACTGCACATGGCTGCACCAAAAGTAAACATCCGGCTGCAAACTGCGCATCTGGATGATATTGAAAAGGGATTAAATGAGGGCCGTTTTAATTGTGCTATCGCGCCGGTTTATGATGAGAAGAGTGACTTTGATTATTATTCTGCCTATAGCGAAACTTCAGCATTATATTGCAGCCGCGAGCATGCGTTATTTTCGATGTCGGATGCTGACATTACCCTGGAATTATTAAAACAACAAAAGATCATTAATCATACCTATGTCACACATCGCCACGGCAATAAGCTGTTCGCCTTTAATGAGAGCAACATTCAGGCGGTACAGGTTGAAGCGGTGGCGATGCTGATCCTCACCGGGCATTTTATTGGTTATTTACCGACGCATTACGCCGCGCGATATGTGCAGGAGAATAGCATCCGCGCCGTCGGCCCGGATGCGCTGCTGGTGCATACGCCCTTCTGTCTGATAATAAAAAAGGGCCGCAAGATAAATCAGATTATTAAGCTGTTTATGGATTCACTGGGAATAGCCTGAGCGCCTGCACCATCATGATGCGCACCCTTGGCGTATTTTCAGCCCACCCGCTTAAACATCACCGTGGTGGCATCAAATACCCCTTCGGTGGACAGCGCATAATGCGGGATCTGACCGCTTATCTGCCAGCCCTGCGCCAGATACAGTTGCTCTGCCACATCGCCGCTGCGGGTATCCAGCACCAACAGGCTTCTTCCCTCCTGCTCAGCCCGTTTTTCCGCCTGATGCAATAATGCACGGGCGATGCCCTGCCGTCTGGCTTTTGGATGCACCAGCAGCTTGGCGATTTCCGCACGATGCTGACCGTTGGGCATCATGCCCAACACCACCATTACCGTTGCCACGATCTCGCCCTGCTGGCGAGCCACGATTAACCGTTTATCGCCACTGGCCAGGCTGGTCACCACACCCTGCCAAAAAGTCTTCATAGGCTGCGGGTCCTGCGAGATAAAACCAATGCTGGCGCCTTCTGCCACACAGCCGTGTAGAACGTTGTACAACGCGTCCTGTTCACTGGCTGCCTGCTCTGCACTGAGAAGCTGATACTGAATTTCATTCATGGACGACACACCACCAACGCGTAATGCGCACCTTCGGCCTCCGGCGCGTGGAAAGAGGAGCGGCCAAACAGGTGAAAGCGCAGGCAATCACCGGCTTCCAGCCGCCACTGCTCGTCATTCATGCTGAACTCCAGCACGCCGGCGAGCATCCAGATATGTTGTTCAATGCCTTCTACCGGCGGCGCGTCATATTCAATCAGCGCCCCGCTCTGCAAACGCCCTTCAACCAGCTCGGCATGAAAAGGGTTGGTCGGCGGTGAGACGCTGCGGCGATGGTAACCATTTTCGCGATCCTGCCAGACGGACTGCGCGTCCGCGCGCAGATGCTGCGGCCCCTGCTCTTCAACTTCACTCAGCAGGCGCGACATGGTTAAGCCGTAGGCAATGCACAGGCGGTTCATCAGCGTCGCCGTTGGGCTGGTTTCGCCCCGCTCAATGCGCGACAACGAGGCCCGGCTGATGCCGGTGAGCTCCGCCAGCGTCTCCAGCGACCAGCCTTTTTCCAGACGTAAATCCGCCAGCCGCTGGGCCAGACGTCGGTCAATATTGGCAAAAGGGTCCATATAAATCTCATACAAGGGAATTTTTCTCTTAAATGAGATATACCGGGATTTAGTGTGAACTTCAACTTGTACAGAAAAATAATAGTTGTACAGCAATGGAGAGTTCGCTACGGTTAGGTGGAGTGGGCAGATCCTGAGGAAATGAATGGCATTGTACAGTATTGGTGACGTCGCAGTCCGCTGCGGTATCAATCCCGTCACGCTCCGGGCATGGCAGCGTCGCTACGGCTTATTAAAACCCCAGCGGACCGAAGGTGGTCACCGCCAGTTTGATGACGAAGATATTCTTCGCATCGAAGAGATTAAGCGCTGGGTGCAGAGTGGCGTCCCTGTCGGCAAGGTCAAGGCGCTGTTAGAAGGCGAAAACGTTAACGTCCATGATGGATGGGTCACGCTGCAGGAAGAAATGATGGCGGTCCTCCGTCATGTTCGGCCGGCAAAACTTCGCGCGAAAATTGCGGCAACCGGTCGCGAAAATCCGGCAGATGTGCTGATTGACCACGTATTTATCCCGATCAGGCAGCGGCTTGGGCTGGATCAAAATACCGCAAGAACCATGTGCAGTTTGCTGGATGGTGCTTTAATTGATTATGTCGCCTTCTGTTTAACCGGTTCGCGCAAGAAACCTGGCAAGGACGCGTTGCTGATGGGCTGGGCAAATGAAGACCGCACCCGACTCTGGTTAGAAGCATGGCGGCTGTCGCAGCAGGGTTGGCGAATCGATGTGCTGGCTGAACCCCTGGAGATGCCGCGCCCTGAACTGTTTCCGGGCCAAAAAATCTTTGTGTTCACCGGTAAACCCCTCACCCGCCGACAGCAGGAACAGCTGACGCACTGGCACGAACAGGGGTTCTCAATTACCTACATCAACAGCTGAGGCTGAGGAGTGGCATATGACACAGCAGGAAACGCTGGCCAGACTGGTGGCATTTTACCAGACGCTGGAGGCCAGCAAGCTCAATCAACTGGCCGACATTTACCACTCTGATATCTGCCTGGTAGACCCGGTCGGCGAACATCGCGGGCTG
>LIDZ01002545.1_pt4 | contig 11547 bp, 16 predicted proteins | sample 644651 | NCBI WGS metagenome assembly LIDZ01 (sample SAMN03856242, study PRJNA289617) | food metagenome | isolation source: wine grapes on drying loft during traditional withering process | host: Vitis vinifera cv. Corvina | place: Italy: Gargagnago di S. Ambrogio di Valpolicella | collected 2014-01
CCCTTGTTTCCAAGGGCTTTGGTACCATTCGATAATAATGATTAACGACGGATTTCTTTGATACGAGCTGCTTTTCCGTGTAATGCGCGTAGGTAGTACAATTTTGCACGACGTACTTTACCGTAACGAACAACTTCGATTTGAGCAACACGTGGTGTGTGTAATGGGAATGTACGTTCCACGCCTACACCGTTAGAGATTTTACGTACTGTATAAGTTTCGCTGATGCCAGCTCCACGACGTTTGATTACTACGCCTTCGAATAACTGGATACGTTCGCGAGTACCTTCGACAACTTTCGCATGAACGCGAACAGTGTCCCCAGGACGAAATGCTGGAATATCCGTACGTAATTGGTCTTGTGTTAGTTCTTGAATCAATGGATTCATTTTTATCATTCTCCTTATTCCCAAACATTCTTAAGGCCTGCGCCCCAGCGGAACATCGTAATAGTTGAGAGCTTTTCACTCACCAAGACATTGTAGCACAATCAAAATCTATCTGTAAAGACAATTTTCTTGTCATCCTGCTATATTTTCTTAAGTTTTCACTGCTTCTTCCTTTTTTGCTGCAAAATACTGCTTGACTTAATCTTAACATTAACTGCTAGACTAAAAGCAGATCACCAAAGGAGGCAGCTATGCATAAACTACTAACAGGTCTGTCTTTACTGTTGGCCATCGTCTTTTTAGTCGGTTGCGGCAGTGAAGAAACAGCTTCAGAAAACCGTTCAGTTGCTTTAGCTGAAAAGCAGGAGGAGGAAACCACTATGGAATCAACCACACAAACGCGTCAAATCAGGATTCAATCTGGAACAGATGCTATGATCTTTCAGCTCAACGACAGTACCGCAGCCAATGAACTATACAACCAGCTGCCGTTAACGGTGGAATTAGAAGAATTTGGCAACAACGAAAAAATCTTTTATCCACCGGAAAAACTAAGCACCACCAATACGCCACAAGCCGTCAACAAAATCGGCTGCCTAGCTTATTATGAGCCTTGGGGCGATGTAGTTATCTTTTATGACAGCTTCTCAGCTAACGGCAGCTTGTATGAACTCGGTGAAGTCGTCGCTGGCGAAGAATTTCTAGATGCTTTTTCTGGCAACGTAACGATCGAAGCAGTTGAATAGCTGACTCCATGAAATAAGCCCGTGACTTTCAAAGCCCGTGCTTATTTGGCGTTAGTCAGTTAACTTTACCGTGATATCTGAAGCGTCCTTCGTCAGCTTCTCTGCTGCTTCCATAATCGCCTGCCGATCTTCTTCGGTCACGTTTCCACTTGGGGTAACTTCGACAATTCCCGCTTCCTCTCCCGCTCTTGTTTCGCTGTTTCTTAAGGTAATACTCGTAATCCGATTAGGAAATTCGCTAAACAGCTCCCGCTTAATCATTTCCAGCTGGCGGTTGATGGATTCGTTAGCTGCGGCACTGCTAAGGGGACGAATATCAGAAATACTCCGGGTCTCCTGAGCTTTTTCTTCTAAATAGCGATCAATATCCTGCAAGCTTAAGGAATCACTATCCGCCACCTGTCTGACAACTAGTTGATAGTCACCCAAATTGTAGTCGGGCATTTCCGCCTGTAACTGGGCCACCTGATCTTCTGACAGCTCGCTGCCGATGGTATCTACCACTAGCTCGTGGTTGTCACTGTCTACCTCCTGCTTCAGTACATAAAATGGCGAAAATTCCTGAGAAACAAAGCTTTGGGCGTTTTGCTGGGCGACTTGCTTGCGCACCAATGTTCCAGCAGAATAAACACTAGGAATCATGATTAGCAAAGCCAGCCCAATCATCAAATATTTCCGTTTCTTTTCCTCGTCCTTATTGACGACTTTTCGCTTAGATACCTGCAAAACCTGCACCACAATAAACGCAGTAATCATAATAAAAGACACATTCACTAAAAACAAATAACCCGCGCCAAAGAAAAAGCTGGCATCGCGTTCGTAAAGCCCGTACCCCATTACGCACAGCGGCGGCATCAAGGTAGTTGCAATCGCCACTCCTGGCACAATGTTGTTGGGTTCTTTTTGCCGGGCACCGATCATTCCGGCTACTCCCCCGAAAACTGCAATAATCGCATCCCAAATCGTCGGCTGGGTGCGGGAAACAATTTCCGCACTAGCATAAGTAATCGGCGATAGTAAAAAATAAATAGCCGCAGCTACAATCGCAAAGCCCGCCTCCAGCAGCAACAGCTTCAAGGCCTTCGCCGTCAGCCGAGCATCAAAAGTCGCCAAGCCCATCCCTAAGCCCTGAACCGGCGCCATGATGGGCGATATCAGCATGGCACCAATCACCACCGGCTGGGAGTTCATGTTTAAACCGATTGAAGCGATTACAATTGCACAAACCAAAATCATGATGTTTTCCTTTTTAGGATAAATCCCGTCATAAATTTTATCATATAATTCCTGATTGTTTAAAACTGAGCTCTCCTTCATACCAATTCCTCCTCCTTTTGCACCTTCTTTCCTTTAATTTTAGCAAAAAAGATCAAATGACTAAAAAAATATGATTAGTCATTTGATCTTTAGATTAGTTTTCAGCTTTAATTTCGCTCAGCATTTTTTTCATTTGATCGCTTAATTCCAGCTTTGCCAGCATATCGGGACGGCGCTGATAGGTTCTCCGCAAGGATTCCTTCAATTGCCATTCCTCGATTAAGCGGTGGTTGCCGTTCATCAAGACTTCTGGCACCTTCATGCCGTTGAATTCTGCTGGCCGGGTGTATTGCGGATGCTCCAGCAAGCCAGTGGAATGGGAATCGGTTTTAGCCGAAGTTTGATTACCTAAGACTTCCGGCAATAAACGCACAGTCGCATCGATCATCACCATGGCCCCTAGTTCGCCACCTGTCAGGACATAGTCCCCTAAGGATACTTCGTCGGTAACCATGGAGCGAATCCGCTCATCGTAGCCTTCATAGTGTCCACAGATGAAGACCAGCTGTTCTTCGTTGGCAAATTCCTCTGCCATCTTCTGATCGAAGGGTTTGCCGGCAGGATCTAGTAAAATTACTCGTTTTGGCTGATCACCGGTTTCTTCTTCAATCGCTTTTAAACTATCGTGAATCGGCTGCACCTTCAGCAGCATGCCCGCACCGCCGCCGTATGGATAGTCGTCTACCTGCTGGTGCTTATTGTCGGAGTAATCGCGGAAATTATGGATATTGATCTCCAGTAAATCCTTTTCTACCGCTTTGCCGATAATCGATTCTCCCATCGGGCCTTCAAACATCCGCGGAAACAATGTCAGTACATCAATCCGCATCGTCCAACAATCCTTCCGGAATTTCCACGTAAACTTTGCCGGCCTCCAAATCGATTTCTTTTACCACCGATTCGATATATGGAATCAAGGCATCTTTTTTATTCTTGCGTTTAACTGTCCAGACATCGTTGGCTCCGGTAGCAAGAATTTCCGTGATCTTGCCTAACTCCCGGTCTTTTTCATCAATCACCGTTAAGCCGATGATTTCATGGTAGTAATATTCGTTTTCTTCCAATTCACCCATTTGATATTCTGAAACCTTCAAAATACCGTCACGAAGAGGCTCTACCATATTGATGTTGTAATAGCCTTCGAAGGTCAGTAAATCAAAATTCTTGTGTTGGCGATGACTAGCGATAGTCAGCTTCAACGGTGATTTACCTTCTTGGAATAAATATAAGGTTGCCCCTACTTGGTAACGTTCTTCTGGAAAATCGGTTTGTGAAATCACGCGAACTTCCCCTTGGATGCCGTGTGTATTGACAATTTTCCCCACTTCATAATAATTAGTCACTGCTTTTTCCCCATTCTTTCTTATTGATTCATGGAAACAGCCATTTGCAGACTGCTTAATGGATCGGTGTGCATGGTTTTATATACGGTGGTACCTACTTGCCAGGCAACCACATTGCTTTCGTAGCCGCCGGAAACTGCCGACAAGCTAATTTGTCCGACATCCTGCGGTACTGGTAAAAAGTCCGTCTCTAAATATTCAACGACTTGTTGCGCGGTTGGCACTGGATCTTCGCCGTTGATATTGCTGGCTTGAACACCGAGATTCCAGTTACCCTCCTGCCACTCTAAGAAGCTGGAGCCGGCACCGGATTGACGATAACCGGTAATGCCATAGCCTAAATCAGTCGGTTGTCCATCGCCATCAAAAGATGGAGCGACCGCATCGCGAGCTTCATCAGCTGTTGCATAGGTAGTCTTTTGAAATTGAGCGATCGGCGTCTGGTTTTGCAGCTGAGGATCGTTTAACGGCAATTTACTGTCAGTATTATAGTAGGAAACAATCAATCCATTGTCTTGCTCTTGAACCGCCATCGAAATATTTTGCGCGGCTCCGACTGCTGAGACAGCTGGAAGCTGTTCGTTAGGATAAGTTTGCTGCAGTTGCGAGTCGGCCGAATTATCTGCCGGTGCACTGCTGGAAGCGGTCGTCGATTGCGCCGTAGAATCCTTCGTAGAACTGCTAGCAGAATCCTTGCTCTGACTGGTGCTGCTGGATGAGCTGACACTGCTTTCTTGGGTACTTGAAGATTCATTAGAAGATGAATTATTCCCGCCACAAGCTGCCAGCAGCAATAATGCACCAATTAACACGAGATATTTTTTCATGTTGGATTCCTCCTTTGTTTCTTCAATTCTACTACAAAATAATCGAAAGGTTTCATAAACTCGCTCAGCTTTGTTCACTATACAAAAAACACTCGAATCCTAAGACACGAGTGTTTTGTAAATTATTTGCCATCTACAATATTGAGACGAACTTTTTTGGGTCCATCTGTCCGAACGCTGTACACGATTGTACGAATCGCTTTAGCTACTCGTCCTTGCTTCCCAATAATGCGACCGATATCTTCAGGCGCAACGGTTAGGTTGTACTCGAAGAAATCTTTCGACTCGTTGATTTCTAATTTCACTTCATCTGGTTTGGTAACCAAAGGATGAACAATGGTTAACACAAGTTTTGACAAATCTTGCATAGTTGTCCACCTTATTTCTTAGTGAATTTAGCTTCATGATGTTTTTGCATGATTCCTTCTTTAGAAAGAATGTTGCGAACTGTATCAGAAGGTTGCGCACCTTTTTGTAACCAGTCTAAAACATTTTCTTCTTTTAACACGACTTCTGCAGGGTCTTTCAAAGGATTGTAAGTACCTACAGTTTCGATAAAACGTCCATCACGAGGAGAACGAGAATCAGCAACAACAATACGGTAAAAAGGTTTCTTTTTAGAACCCATACGTTTCAAGCGAATTTTAACTGCCATTTATTATTACACCTCCATTTAATTAATCACAAGAGGTAGTTTATCACGCTTTTGCGACCCTGTAAAGAGTTTTTTCTTTACAGGGTGAAAAAATTGCCAAGTCGTATCATTTGTCTTATTTACTTATTTTTTGTAAGATAAATATGTACTCAAATAAAGGAGGATTTATTTATGACAAAAAAAATCGGTATCTTAGTGGGCAGCTTGCGTGAAGATTCTTACAACAAGATTATTGCCAAAAAATTTGCAGAACTATTACCTGAAGGCTATGAAGCAGCTTTCATCAAAATCGATGACCTACCATTTTACAACGAAGACTTAGACGTTGAAGGAAAGATTCCTAGCGAATGGACTCGTTTCCGCAACGAAATGAAGGAAGTAGACGGCGTATACTTTGTAACTCCTGAATACAACCGTTCAGTACCAGCAGCTTTGAAAAATGCGTTAGATGTGGGCTCTCGTCCAATGGGCGACAGCGTTTGGGGCGGCAAACCTGGTTTAGTCGTAACAGCATCTCCTGGCGGCCCTGGCGGATTCGGTGCCAACCACCACTTGCGTCAATCATTAGTCTTCTTGGATGTTCCTACTTTGCAACAACCAGAAGCTTATATCGGCGGCGTAATGAACTTAATCGACAATGACGGCAACGTGGTTGACGACACAGTGAAATTCTTCCAAATGATCACTGATAAATATATTGAATTCTTTGAAAAATTAGTTAAATAATTTTTTAAGCAGCCAGATTGCGAGAAATTCTCGTAACCTGGCTTTTTTCTTGTATAATAGAAGTAACTGAGGAGGGATTTCTATGCAGGGCGTTGTATTTGATTTTAATGGAACATTATTTCGAGATTCAGCCTACCATGAAACAGCTTGGCACACCTTTATTTCCCAGGAAACCGATCGTGTATTGACCAAGCAGGAATTTGAGCACCATGTCCATGGCGTAAACAACCACGGAGCCTTAGAATATATTTTCAATAAAAAATTAGACAAAAAAACGGCGGACGAACTGGCCGAACGCAAAGAAAAAATTTACCGGGATATGGTGGTAGCCCTAGATAGCGGCAACGAACTGGTGGAAGGTGCCGAGGAATATTTGGACTTCTTAACCGAACGCAAGATTCCGATTACCATTGCTACTGCATCCATGAAAAACAACGTGGATTTCTATTTTGACTTTTTCAAATTAGACCGCTGGTTCGACTATGACAAAGTGGTTTACAATGACGGCGATGTACCAAGCAAGCCGGCACCTGACTTCTACCTGCTGGCGGCGAAAAACATCCAGTGCCCGCCAGAAGAAGTGATCGTCTTTGAAGATTCTGTTTCCGGTATCCGCTCGGCCTTTAGCGCCAAAGTCGGTGCCATTTGGGGCGTCTCCACTGACGGCAACAACAAAATGCTGCTGCAAAGCGGTGTCTTAGCCGGCGTAATCGATGATTACCACGACAAACGTATTTATGAACAATTTTAGGCATTGATCAAGTGATCAATGCCCTTTTTTATTGCTTATTTTAGAGACAAGCTTTTAACGTTTCTTTAATTGAAGCCACCACATCATCTTCTTGATAGCCTAAGACTGGCATCGTTTCTTGCGGATCAATATACAAATCCTCTACTTGCATACGAGAGCTGACTTCAATATGGATCCCATGCTCCAGACCCTCAGCGGCCGCCTGCTGATCCACTTGCCGATAGATCTCCACCATACTGTCAAACTCAACAATTGGCAGCTGAGTCGTCTCCGTTTGACCTAACGCCTCCACCATTAATTGATAAAATTCACGGTACTTCATGTTGATGCCGCTAATGGCATAGGAAGTCCGATGGGTTCCATTTTCAACAGCACCCAAAGCTGCTTGTGCCACTTGCTGCACCGTAACCATCGCCGTTCCACCGGCTAAAGTCGGATAAACCGCTTGGCCCTTAATTTGATCCATAAACATTTTCCATAACGGCGTCCACCCCGGCATCGTGCCAAAAATATACGGCAAGCGCAAGCTAGTCACGTCCATCGCTCCCTCGCCTTCCGCAAAAGCCACCTGTTCTTGTAAAAGCCGAATATTGGGATAAGCTTGTTTCCGCAGTTCAAATTCTGGCAACCGTTCGGCGAACTCAGCAAAGTAAGAACCAAACACTACAAATTTTTCCACGCCAGCGGCTTTAGCCAAACGAGCCGCCCGTTGCGTCGGCAAGACATTGGCTTCATAGAAAAATTTCAGCGCTGGACTAGCCGGAAGCGCCCGTTCATCAGCACCTGCCGCATAAATAAAGGCATAACACCCTTTTAACTCTTCAATAATTTCATCATCTGTCAGGGCGAAAAAGTCTCCTAATTGGCAATCCACTTCATCCGGCATAATTCCTTCAGCTGGCAGCGGCGGCAACGCCATTGTCTTAACTGCATAGCCCCTTTTCAAGGCTTCCTTCATCGTATAATAGCCTAAAAACCCTGTACCACCTAAAATAAAAATTTTCTTCATGGTTCTCTCCCCATTTCTTATTTGTGGTTACACCCCCATTATACAAGCGCTTTCATTAATTAGGAAGAGCCTCCTCCGCCAAAAAGTAAAATGTCCACTTCACCGAAAGCACCAGGCAATTTCGGTGAAGTGGACATTATTTTTGCGACTAAATCTAAACCTCTTTCACCTCATCATGGCGAAAACAGCTCATCTCATGATCATTCAGCATCCCCACGGCCTGCATGAAGGCATAGACCGTCGTACTTCCAACAAATTTGAAGCCCCTTTTTTTCAAATCCTTGGCTAAGGCATCCGATAATTCATTGGTAGCCGGAATTTCTTCCGAGGTTTTCCGTTGACCATCTACTGGTGTACCGCCGACAAAGCTCCACAAATACTCCGAAAAGCTGCCCACCTCTTCTTGAATTTTCAAAACTAGCTGGGCATTGCTGACTGCCGCCTCAATCTTACGGCGATAGCGAATAATTCCTTCATCCAGCATCAGCTCTTCTATCTTCTGCTGATCAAAAGCTGCCACCTTTTTAATATCAAACCCTTCATAAGCTCGGTCAAAATTCTCCGATTTATTCAAAATCGTCTGCCAACTTAAGCCGGCCTGATTCATATCCAACACTAACTTGCGAAACAACCGTTGATCGTCGTATTCCGGAACTCCCCACACTGTATCGTGGTAAATTTTCATTTTTTCATTGTCTTGTGCCCATGCACATCGTTCCATAGTTCTCACCTCGTTGGCTTCATTGTACCAAAAATTTCTTAAAAAAGATTGCATTTATAAAGTGTACTACGTATACTAGTACACATAAAGACAGTAAAGGAGGCGCCCTATGGTTACCATTAACAAAAGTGGGAATAAGGCTTATTATGAACAGCTTGTTTTAGGAATCAAAGAAGATATTCTCCAAGGCATCCTGCAGCCCGGCGACCGGATTCCCTCCGTACGGGAGATGGCCAAGCAGCTGTTGATGAATCCCAACACCGTCAGTAAAGCCTACAAGGTGCTGGAAGCTGAACAAGTCTTAGTTACGGTGAAAGGTAAAGGAACCTTCGTACGCGACAGCGGCACCCTGCCCCGCAACGAAATGCGGATTCAGCAGCTGCGGGAACAATTCGACGATTTAGTGGTTGAAGCCCGCCATTTGCAGGTTACCTCACAGGAAATCATCAGCTGGGTGCAGGCATCGGAAGAAAAGTTAGGAGGTCATGGAGAATGATCGTAGAAGGATTAAGCAAAACAATTAACCAACAACCTGTTTTAGAAAATATATCGTTTCAACTAGCCGAAAGTGAATTAGTCGGTTTAGTAGGACGCAACGGTTCCGGAAAAACCAGTCTGTTTCGGATCATCGCTGGACAATACCTGCCGGATGCCGGCGATATCCAAATTAATGAACAGTCGATTTATCAGACGCCAGCCTTAAAAGAGCAGATTTTCTTTATTGACGAAAAAGAAAACTTCCTGCGGGGCTATTCACTAAAAAAGATCAATGCTTTTTATCGGGCCAGCTATTCAGCCTTTGATCAGGATCTTTTCCTGCAATTGATCCAGCAGCACGAACTATCGATGCATGCCAGCTACCGGCAATTATCCAAAGGCATGCAAGGCTTGTTCCAAATGATTTTAGCGATTTGCTCCAACGCGACTTATCTCTTGCTGGACGAACCCTTTGATGGCTTGGACGTTATTGTTCGCAAACAGGTTATCGGATTATTGCTGGAGCATTTAAGCGAAAATAACCGCACGGCTCTGATCGCTTCCCATAATTTGAATGAATTGGAAAGCTTGATTGACCGCGCCCTTTTGTTAAAAGGACAGACGATTACCAAAGACTACCGTTTAGAAGATATGCGGGAAACCGCCAAGAAAATACAGCTGGTCTTCAAAACTAAAAAGATTCCAGCCGTTGTCAAAGAAAATTCTAAGCTGATCGATTTCCAAGGCCGCGTGATTACCGCAGTGTTCGAAAACTACACGCCAGAATTGGCTGCTGAAATCAAAAGCCATGATCCATTAGTCTTCGAAGAACTGCCTCTGTCACTAGAGGATTTGTTCGAAGCCAATTTGAAACCAAAAAGAAAGCCATTGTAGAAGGGAGTTTATCCAATGATTAAAGCTATTTATTTAGAACGCTACAAAAAACCATTGATTGCTTTGTGTTTAGTCATTATCGGCATTTGTCTGCTGAATGCGAAACTCCAAAGTGATCATTGGCATTCGATATATACACAATACACAGAAAATGAAGAGCTCAAACAGAATTTTGAAGAGTATGCCGATCAATATACCTATTTTGATCCTTCTTCCCAAACGAATAAAGCTTACGATACCTATGAAGATTATGTAAATACCAATTTATACTTTTATAAACCGACTTCTGATCAGTATAATCCGGCAAATTTGCCAGAAGCCGCCGATTACGATCAGAAGGAGAATTACACTGCCGACAATATCAGCAACTTCTCTTTTCTACTTTTACTAGTTCCATTAATCGGCTTTTTGCTCTTTTTCGTTGATGCCAAAACGGGTTTTAATCACTTTCTTTTTTCTCTGCCGGTTTCCCGTAAGGAACTATTTGGTAAAAAGCTGTTGTACCTGGGCCTGCCAATCCTGCTGTCCGTATTAGTTGGACAAGGTCTGTATGCTCTTTTGATCCATGCTTTGATTCCGGCACCTTATATGAATGCCACACTGGGGCAGCTGTTTGCTTCGGTCATTAGTTGCTTCTTCACGATGGTTGGGCTGTTTAGTGCCAGTGCCTTTGTGGGATCAATGGTAGGCAATATCGTGTTCGGTCCGCTAACTTGGTTTGTTTTTTGGCTCCTGATGTTATCCATCCCTGAAACCATTTATACGGTTTTAGATATCATCGCCTTAAAAAATGGGAGCGCACCGTCTGCTTCCCGCAATTTGTTTATTACGTTCATTGGAAAAAATGGCGGCTATTGGTGGATCAGCCTGCTTATTTGCTTAATTAGTGGCCTCCTGCTTTTTTGGAGTTATCGCAAGTATCAGACCATTAGTTTAGAAAATGACGGCAGCTATTTACTGAATAAAGAATCCCGCTGGCCGATTTGGATTTTCATGACTCTCTTTAGTTCGGCTATTTTGGGAACTACTCTTTTCAGCCCTTGGTACAGTTACTACACGAGTCACTTTTTTGGTGAAACTGTTTCAATTTGGGAACCCATTAGCAGTTCATTAATCATTTGGGCAGTTTTAGGACTTCTAAGCTTTACTTTAGTCTTCTTTTCCGATATCAAAAGAAAGCTGCAGCAACGAAAAACCGCCACCCTCAGTAAGCAATAAGCGGCGAAGAGGTGAAATCTCATGATCATAAATCTATTATTCAATCTTTACTTGCCACTCTGTGTCTTTCTGCCATGCTTAATTTTTCAATGGTACTTTTTAAGGAAGGACCAGCAGCGAGAAACGGTTCCACTTTCTAGTATGATCTGGCGTTTTTTATTTATTCTTTATCTCTATCTCGTCATTGAAACGACCGGTGTCGGCACTTTTTGGGACTTTCTACGTTATCCCGAAACCATCCGCCCAGAAGAAATTAACTTGATTCCCTTTGTAGAGGGCGGACTGATTACTCGTATTCTGAACGCCTTTATGTTTATGCCGCTAGGCTTCTTACTGCCTTACATTTGGCAAAGATTTCGCCGCTTTCTGCCGGTGGTCGGGTTAGCGGCCAGCTTTTCCCTTACGATTGAAATTTTGCAGGTGTTCAACCGACGAGTTTCGGATATTGATGATCTGCTGATGAATACGCTAGGC
>LIDZ01000934.1_pt1 | contig 11532 bp, 13 predicted proteins | sample 644651 | NCBI WGS metagenome assembly LIDZ01 (sample SAMN03856242, study PRJNA289617) | food metagenome | isolation source: wine grapes on drying loft during traditional withering process | host: Vitis vinifera cv. Corvina | place: Italy: Gargagnago di S. Ambrogio di Valpolicella | collected 2014-01
GTGGTAGTGGATCTGCCGAAAAATATTCAACAGGAGCTAGGTTCAGCGGATTACCCCAAGGCAGTTAGTATTCGAGGGTATCAGCCGCAAATTGACGAAGAAGCCTCTGTTGTGAAAAAAGCTGCGACCTATTTGAACGCAGCCGAGCGACCAGTGTTACTAGTGGGCGGCGGTGTCCATCGGGGAAAAGCTTACGACGAATTGGTTGCGCTTGCAGAAGGAGGTCGGATTCCTGTCGTGACCACTATCATGGGGAAAGGGGCATTGCCCAGCGACCACGAACTGTATATTGGAAATGTCGGCATTCATGGCAGTCTAGCGGCTAATCACGCAGTTGCCACTAGCGATGTCCTCTTTGGGATCGGGACTCGCTTGAATGATCGGGTAACCGGCAAAAGTGACACCTTCTGTTTGGAAACCAAAATCATTCATTTAGACATTGATCCAGCGGTAATTGGGAAAAACGTGGATGCTGATGTAGCTTTGGTAGGAGAAGCCAAACGTATTCTGTCACAGATGATTCCTTGGATTTCTGAAGCCGATCATCAGGCGTGGCTGCAACAGCTGCAAAGCTTGAAGCTGGAAAATCCCCTTCAAATGCTGGAGCCCGGATTAACGCCGGAAACAATTATCAACAAAATCAACGACATGTTCACTAATGCCATCGTAGTTACCGATGTGGGGCAAAATCAGCTGTGGACCACCCAATTTTTACAGGTGGACAAGCAGGTTCAGTTGCTAACGTCGGGCGGATTGGGAACAATGGGCTTTGGTTTCCCGGCGGCTTTGGGGGCAAAATTAGGCAATCCGGAAAAAGACGTGATCGTTATTACTGGAGACGGTGGCTTTCAAATGAATCTGCAGGAGCTTGCGACAGCGATGCTGGAAAATATCCCCGTCATTATTTGCATTTTCAACAACGGCTGCTTAGGCAATGTCCGCCAGTGGCAAGAAATGTTTTACGACAAGCGCTATTCTTATACGGATTTGATGCAGTCTTCAGAAGTGTATGTGCCGGATTTTCTGGCATTAGCTGCCAGCTACGGGATAAAAGGAATTCGGGTGACGGAGGAAGAACAAATTGAACCCGCTTTTACCGCTGCTAAAGAGAGCAAAAACCAGCCCTTCCTAATTGAATTTATGTTGGAACGTGAGCAAAAAGTCATGCCGATTGTTCCCCCAGGTCAAAGCTTAAAGGAAATGATAATCGATGGAGAAAACTAATGTGAAAAAAAGATGGCTGAGCGTCTATGTCGAAAATGAAGTTGGCGTATTGGCAAGAGTGGCTGGATTGTTCTCAGGAAAATTGTATAATTTAAATAGCTTGACTGTCGGCGAAACGGAGCAAGCCGACACTTCCCGAATGACAATCAGCTTGGTTAGCGACGATCGGACCTTTGAACAGGTGAAACACCAGTTGAATAATATGGTGGAAGTCATTCAAGTGCTGGATTACACAGACAAGCCGTTTTATTCAAAAGAAGTGATGTATACCAAAGTGAACAGCAGTCAACAGGCTGAAAAAGAGCTGGCGAAATTGGCAGAAAAATTTGTGATTGCCGTGATTGATCGCAGTGATGCAGAATTGCTGGTGGAAAGCTTAGCCGACGAAACGACAAATGATGCACTTATTTTTGAAATGCAGCGGATTTTTCCGGCTGGAATTGAAGTAGTTCGCGGCGGAAGTGTCGCTATTGCCAAATTAGCCAAGACTTAACTTAGGAGATCACGATGAAAAATACCCGAGCCAATATTATGAAGGCCACTAAAAAATTAATTATCGAAAAAGGCTACAGTGCCATGACCACTAAAGAGATTGCCCAAGAAGCCGACGTGAATGAAACGACTTTATTCAGGCAATTCGGTACGAAAAAGGAGCTGTTAATGGCAACCTTGGAAGAAGCTGAATGGGTGCCGGCTGTAAAAGAGGGCCTTAACGATGCATTTCGCTGGGAGTTGAAGGCCGATTTAACCTTGATGATGGAGAATTATTTCCAGCAGGTTTCTCCAGACATTGTTCGCTTCTCTTTAGGATTGCGGACGCAAGAAATTTATCAGGAAACCCTGCTGTATATTCAAAAAATTCCGACAGCCTTTACGCAACTGTTGGAGGAGTATTTGAAGGAGATGCAGCAACGGGGAAAAGTGCAACTGACGGACCCCCATAAATCGGCGGAGGTACTGTTTTCCAGTTTAATCGGTTTTGCCTTTTTGCATGCTTATGATAGTAAGGAGCAATTTGAAGCCGAAAAAAATCTGTTTATCCAAGAAGCCGTTGAATTATTTGTAGATGGATTAGAATAAAGAAGCGTGGACGGGGATCATTTCCAATGGATCTCTGTCTGCTTTTTTTTGTTCAGAAAAAAAGTTTTTTATTTGTGTTGACTCCTACGTTACGTGTGACTCTATACTATAAGTAAGCTAGCAAGAACGAAAAAAAGGAGCTAAAAAACATGTTTAAAATTGGAGAATTCTCAAAATTATCAAATACCACGGTGCGGACACTGGATCACTATGCGTCATTGGGGTTATTGGAGCCAGAAAAAATCGATACGCAATCGAATTATCGTTACTATTCAGCCAGTCAGCTGTCCCGCTTGAATCAGATCAAGCTGCTGCAGCAAACCGGCTTGCCGTTAAAAACGATTAAAGAAATCATTGAGACGGATGATTTAGCCTTTTTGGAACGACACTATGCCTTACAGGAGGAGAAGCTGCAGGAGGACTTGGATGATCTCTTGAAGAAGCAGCGCATGGTCTCCCTACTGAAACAAAACACGAAAGAAGGAATTGAAATGACCAAATATAATGTAGTAGTAAAAGAAATAGCCGAAAGAAATGTCTTAAGTGTGCGAGACGTGATTGCCAATTACATGCTTGAAGGGGATCTTTGGCAGAAGCTGCAGCAGGGAATGCAGGAAGTAAACGCGAAAATGGCCCAGCCGCCATTATACATGACGATCTTTCATGACAAAGAATATGTAGAAAAAAATCCCGATATCGAGGTTCAAGCCGCAGTAGTGGGGGAATATCCAGAAGCGAAAGCCGCCAACTTTACGAAGGCGCCAGGATTTACCATGGCGTCAGTTACCTTCAGCGGCAGCTTTGATCAAATGCCCCAGGTCACTCAGGCGATTGGGGAATGGATTGAAGCCAATGACTATAAAGTCGTCGGTCCGATGATTAATATCAGCCATGTTTCGCCGGCGCAGGACCCGAATCCGGAAAACTGGGTAACAGAAGCGGCCTTTGTAGTAACTAAATAAGTTGAATGAGCGCCTTCTATCGGTAGAGGGCGCTAGTCTTGGTTAGTCATTTGGTGGTATGCTTAAAGAAAAAAGGGATGGGACTATGTGTGGAGAGACAGCTGATTATTCAAATTAAAAATAATCGGAGGATACTATGAAAGCAACCATCAGAGAAATGACACCAGCAGAATACCCGTTACTAGAAGAATTTTTGTATCAAGCGATTTTTCAGCAGGATTTAGAGAAGTTGATCCCAAGAGCTGAAATAAAAAATCCCGAATTGAATGTGTACATTAAGGATTTCGGCCAGATGCCGGATGATTATTGTTTATGTGCAGAAGTTGATAAACAAGTTGTCGGTGCGGTGTGGGTAAGAATCATGAATGGTTTCGGTTCAGTGGATCAGAAAACGCCGGAATTTGCGATTTCCATTTTGCCGGAGTATCGCGGTCAGGGAATCGGTACGGAATTAATGCAAGCGATGCTGGCTTATCTTAAACAAGCTGGTTACGCGCAAACTTCTTTAGCAGTCCAAAAAGAAAATTTTGCGTGGCGAATGTACGAAAAAATCGGCTTTGGAATTGTGGCTGAGGATGAAGAGGAATATATCATGGTCTGCCAGCTAAATTAACCCGGGAAGTTCTGAAGCGGCTGAGAATAATCAAATAGAAAAAACAAACGAGCCCTATTGCAGCGGCTCGTTTGTTTCGGTTTCGGCTTCAGTTTCAGTCTGAGTTTCAACTTCAGTATTAGCGTTAGCAATAGCTTCGGCTTCAGCATGAGTATTAGTGTCAGTTTCAACAACAGCCTCGGTTTGAGTCTCAACTTCAACAACAGTTTCGACTTCCGTTTCCGCATTCACAGCAGTCTCGGTCTCAGATTTAACTTCAGTATCAACAACAGTTTCAGGCTCAACAACCACTTCGCCTTCCATTTCTGGCTTAAAAGTTCTAGCTGGCTGTTCCTTTTCCCGGAAGAAAAAGCGCAGGAAGCTGTTGGTGCTTTTGGTAGTCAGTTCGTCCGAAGGCATCAAAGTAAAAACAAACAACTCAATCGAGATAATCAGATTGAATAATAGACACAGCATCGAGGCCACGTAATAACCTGGCGACCACATACTAGCAACTTCAAAAGTGAATTGCAGGGAAAGTAACACAAAAAGTACGCCATAATGGACTAACAATCCGCGACCCCGCAAGCCGGCATCCCGCATTCTTCTAGTCGTTAGAGCTAAGCTTGGCAGCAGCATAGCCAGCGAAAAGATTAAATACATAACAATAATCGGCATTAACCGCAATAAGGTGAATAAGACCTCCCACAACATATCTTCTTCCGACATGTAATAGTCATACATTAGTCCGGCATTTAAAAACGTTGAAAACATGGAGGTAAACAAAATCAGGCTGAATACTGTGCGAACAGAGAGCAGAATCAGCTGCACCCACCAATACCCCGCACGGGTTGTTCGCCCTTTGAATTCTACATAGCCTAAAAAGAAATCTTTAATCGCTTGTACAAAGCCCACTTTTCCTGGAACTTGATTAATTATGTTCATCGCTAACTCCTCTTTTTCCCCATTCAACAACTCATTATTAAGAGACAGTAGTTATTGTTCCTACCATTGTATACACAAGCAGCTTGAAATAGCTATGGAATTTGGGATATTTTTGCTCACCGACTATCGGTTAAAAATTTCCAACAGGTGGATTTGTAAGATGAAGGATCGTTGTTCTCGTCATTGGTATATACCAACGGTGAGAACCTTCAATGACAATATTTTGCTAAAAGGAACTTAGCAGTCAGTTCTACCGCCTCTAAATCCATAGGTTTATATAACTATACCTAGTTATTTTATGTACTCCAGTTTCTAAATATCATACTTTTGGCTTTTTTTTATTACCCTCCTGTTGGGTGTTTAATTAGCTGGGAAAACCAATTCTACGTTCTTCCAGAAAAATTCTTGCAGACGATATTTTAATGTTAAACAATTTCTGGTACCGTATTCTGCTAAAGGTTAACAATATCGTTAGTTATTTAAAGTGGATTATATTCCGTTGATGGTCGGAAAAAGGTTGATATATAAACGTTTTTGGCTATTTCTTAATCATGCGGATCATCAAAAGGAAAAATTTTTCGTTTTAAAAATACTTGGTAAAAATAAGAGAACGATTATAAAATGATAGCTATGCTAGAAGAAATCCTTTGATGACAAGGGCGTAGTATGTTTATTTTTCTTGTCTAGATATAAACGTTAACATTTTGAGTGTTTAGATTTTGAAGCGGTATCATTATGGCAATAAAATGTTATAGAATATCCACCTCTCCTATAATATGATAATCGTATATTACATATACAGACAAGGAGCAGTGAAAAATGAAGATGGACACTCAAAAAAGATTGCTAAAACTCGGTCAGGTGCAGCTTTTCTCCCTTAAGCCGGAGGGAATGGCTAGACGGTTTAAAAAAATTCGTGAACAGAATGCTGATTCAGCCTACTTGCTGCAATGCGCCGTTGTGGTGTTAGTCAAAAACGCCTTATCGCCCCTTGACTATTCTAAGGCAACCCAAGAGACAATTAGTAAATTGTTGTTGGAAGGCGATGTGAAAGACTTGGCTGCGGTTCGCCATCTTTGTGTCTATTTTGAAAAATTTTTCACTACTGAAGAATGGAAAAAAGTCGTAGACCGTTTGTTCAAAAATCAAGCAGAGTTCTTGAAAGTTACCGCGTCTACCCAAAAAACGATGAATCACCTACATAAAATGCTTTACTGTGGAAAACGTCAGCCTAAAGAGCTGATGAACATCGCCACAGTCTACAAAGATGCCAATGGCAAGAAACATCGCTTTACCATCAAGGATGTCGATCCTTGCTATTCGGCGGAAGAAACCACTGAACTTTTATCGATTTTAACTACCTTAACCATATTTGAAAAAGACGGTGTCCGACGCTTCACGGACTTGGTCCGCTACATTTATTTGTCGACAACGCCGATTTACGATGCAGAGCGGGAGGAAGAAGCAGTCGCAGAAGAACCAGCTGCTGCAACTGATGAGGTAACCACTTCCCTAGAAGCACAGCTGGCAGAAGCCTGGGCTGCTTTCCAGAAGCTGAAAGTCAGCGATGAACCCGATGACGGCTTGGTGATTGAATCAGCGCATTATTTGAAAAACAATGTCTATGCTGGTAAAACGTTTGCTGAAATAGCTGCCTATATGTTCGAGGGCTTTGTGCCTGATCCGGCAGCTGAAGAAAGGGTAACCACGAGCCGAATGGCAGCCGCGTTACTAGGAGGAATTCGTTTGCAGCAGGCCAAGCCGCTAACGAGTCTTTCCCAGATCAAGGATTTAACGAAACCAGCCGATCCGCCGAAAAACGACCAACCAGAAAAACCGAAAAAAACCTTCGAAAAGCCAGTCTACAAAAAGACGAAGAAAGACAAGCCGCCAGTCTTTAGTCAAGAAGCCATTAGGAAGCAGCGGGAAGAAGAGAAAAAAGAGCGGGAAAAACGGAATGCGATCAATAAAACGAAAAAGGGCAAAGGCAAAGGTAAGGGCAAGAAGAAAAAGCGGTAAGCGGTAATTGTTGCCAGCGTGACTAAAGAATGTTGCTTTTTCTGCTTAGAAATTGGTACATGAACTGGATGGATTCCTTGCTATAGTAAGACCAAACAAAGGGGGGATCCATCATGGAACATAGAATCGTGGAACTAGAGGTATTTAAGCTGGTGGGATACAAGAAAGAATCTACCAACGAGAACCAGCAAGGCATGAAAGACTGTCCAGCTTTTTGGAACGAAATTCTTTCTTCGGGGAAACAAGAGGCGCTGCTGCCGCTGATTAATCGGGAGCCGTTTGGTCTGATTGGTGCCAGTTTTTACAACGTGGATGAGCAGGATGCCAAACGCTTTAATTACTATATTGGAGTGGCTACCACGGCTGAAACACCGGCGGAGCTTGAATCGATGGAAGTGCCAGCTAATACATGGGCGGTTTTTCCCACAACACGGGAGGCTTCCGGGCAAACGCAGTTCAACATTGTCGCAAAGTGGGGACCGCAATCGGAGGAATACGAATTGCTCAATACCGGCTACATGACTGGGGACATGATTTCTGCTGGACCAGACTTAGAGGTCTACGGTCAAGGCGATGCGGTGGAAATCTGGGTGCCAGTGAGGAAAAAATAGAAATTTTTCAATAGAGTGCTGTTTTGATGTGCTAAGATAATTACAAGACATCAAAACAGGAGGACGGCATGGCAACGGATATTCAACGTTTTACCGCCACATTGGCCTATATTGAAGCGCATTTATTTGAAGAAATCGACTTGAAGCAGCTGGCCAAACAGGCGCTGCTGTCGGAGTACACCTACCATCGCTTTTTCACTTATTTAACGGGGCATTCTTTTACTAATTATATTCGCAATCGACGGCTGACTGAGGCCGTTTATTGCTTGCGAAGAAAAGAGCAGACGATTGACGAACTGGCCGACCTGTGCGGCTACGCCAATCGCTCTGCTTTTCATCGTGCTTTTGTGAATTTTCACGGTTTAACGCCGGCTCAGGCCAAGGATGAACAGGAGAATATCAACTTTTTTCCGCCGATTCGTTTGAATATTGAAATTGCCGGCGGTGAGACGCTGAACTACCGGATCGAACAGCTGCCGGCTTTTCAAGTTGTCGGCAAAATGAACAGCTATTTGTTGGATGAAGAATTGTTTACTCAGACAGGCCAGCAGTGGGAAGTGTTTTTTGCGGACGGTGAATTACGAAAATTTGCCGAATCAGCAGCCACCAATAAGCATTTTTTCGGAGTGAATCGGGCACCGTATTTTGCGGTGGCAAATCCCCAAGCGCCTGCCGGCAATCAATTGAATTATTTTACCGGTTTTGTCTTGGCTGAGGGCCAGACCAGCAGCTATTCGCTTTTTTCAATCCCTAAGCAAACCTATGCGGTGTTTACCAGTGAGCCCTATGATTATCGGGTCACGGCCAATGTGTCGAATACCTATCACCGCCTGCAGCAGCGGATCTTTAGTACTTGGCTGCCGCAAACGGATTATCAACGGATAGAAGGGCCGGAATTGGAGACTTATGTGACCTTGGATGACAAGGCTTGTTTAGAAATCTGGTTGCCGGTTAATCAATAATAAAAATTAAGGAGATGAACACATGGCAGTGAGTCAATGGTACCAAAAACGCGAAGGCCAAGCGGAGCACTTGGTTTATTTGAATAAAGAAGGCAAAGAGCTGGAGAAGCTGGTGAACAAAGAAAAATCAATGATCATCCGGGGAGCAGCAGGACGAAAATCGCCACTAGGTGGACGAGCAAAGGTGGGAGACATTGCTTATTTTGTCCAAACCGGCGGTGGCCTGGAAGTCACTCATCGGGGAGTAATTACTCAGGTCATCGAAAGCGAGAAAATGACCAAAGAAGAATCGGCAGCTTTTGTTCAGCAATACGAAAAGGAACTAAACCTATCGAAAAAGCAATACGAACGCTGGGCTGGCAAGAGATATTTGGCGGTTTATGAAATTGATCATCTAGAAGCCATCGAACCTTTCGTCTATAAACGGGGCAAAAATATGGACGATTGGATTATTACCGATTCGATTGAAGAAATCAAAGAAGACTAAAATTATCGCAGCCTCTTGACCTTCCTCTATAGGGGAAGGTCTATAGTTTATGTAGGGAGGGAATTTCATGTACACGATTGGCGAGTTTTCTAAAATCTCAAAGCTGACAGCCAAAGCGCTGCGCTATTATGATCAAGAAGGGATCTTGACGCCTTCGGATCGGGGTGCGAACGGCTATCGCTATTATTCCAACGAGGATTTGGCTAAGGCAGAGTTGATTTTGCTGCTGAAGCAGTTTGATTTTACAATTGCTGAGATAAAGGAAGTAATGGCTTATGAGTTAGACGAAGAAGATCTGGCAGTATTTTTGGCGGAGAAACGCACGCAATTAGCCGAGAAAGTTGCCCGACAAAAGGCTTTGATCCAGCAAATGGATGACCTCCTGAAACATACTGAAACAAGGGAGCGGAGACAAATGGAGTACAAAATGACTGTCGAAGAGCTGCCGGCTGAAAAAGTTGCGCTGCTGTATTTTGAAGGAACCTTCAAGGAAATTGGCAAGTACACCGGTCAGCTGTTCCAGGAGGTTAAAGGCCGCGGCAATGGCGCACCGTTTTGTTTGTATTTTGACGAAGAAGTCAACGAAATTGGAAAAATGGCGTTGGGGGTTCCGATTAAGAGGACCTTTGATTCGGATTTGCTGAAGATCACGACGTTTCCTGCTGGGCGGGCGCTATGTACGACGCATGTGGGAAGTTATGACCGGCTGAACGAAGCTTACAAAGCATTGATTGATTATGCGAAAGCGAATGAATTAACCTTGGAGACACCATGGCGAGAAGTGTATTTGAAGGGACCAGGGAAATTTTTCAAAGGAAATCCTGATAGTTATCAGACGAGGATTGTTGTGCCTGTTTCTTAGATATCGCTATTTTTATCGCTAATTATATCACTATTTTTTGTGAGCAAATAAAGTCAAAGCCAGATTGAAACAATTTGCAGTCTGGTTTTGGCTTATTTTTTATTTCGAAAAGCTTGATCTTTCTATTCCTGAGTCAGCGCATTTTCCGCAGCCTTAGCAATCGCGCGGCTGCTCATAGTTGCACCGCTGACGGCATCCACGTTTAGGGATTGTTTTTCCACAATATCGCTGGCGATCACTTCCGCTTTTTTGCCTAAGCCAGTTTGATGGGCAAGAATTTGAACATCCGCGATTTTCCCACTTTCGACTGTCACCTCGACTTTAGCAATCACTGGTTTGATAGCTGCTTTGCCAGTGTAAGTGCCATCGGGTACTTCTGTCAGGTCAATTTCTGCGACCGCGGCATCCTTCAAGACGGATTTCGTATAGCGGTCTGCGATAAAGAAAATCAGAAAACCTAAAATCAGAATAGTCAGCAGACCGATCAATACTTTAGACATGGCTGTTCAACTCCTTTTTGACATAATCCAGTAATGGCACGGTGGTTTGTCGATCTAGGAAATCAACCTTTTTATTATAAGTAGCCAGAAACTCCCGATCTTCTTCATTAGGCTGCAGCTTCATCTTCTTCTCTACATCTTTTTTCTTCACCGTCATCATGATGCGATGCATCTTCGAGAGGTTGTTATAATCGATCCTGCCTCGCAAATGAAAAATTTTAGCATTTTGCAGTTGTTCATCACTCAAGTTATGCTGCAAGACTGGCTGATAATTTGTGGCCTGCGGATCAGCTAAGCCAACTGTAAACAACACCAAGTTTTCCCCGGAATGCTCCTTCAACAGCTTAACGCCTTTAATCCCGCTAGCATAAAGTCCACCGCCAAAAATAAGCAGCTCGAAGTTTTGCAGTCGCTCCTTGCTGATTTCAGAAGCCTCGAACACGGGTGCCTCCAAGCTTTCAGCAATCCATTCTGCATACAGTTTCGTCGTCCCATAATGAGAACCATAAATCACCCCAACTTTTTCTATCATTTTTCTACCTCTCCTTGTCCCATTTCAAATTGTTCCAATCGTTCCGCACCGCCGTACAGCTTCATGAAAATAGCAAAGAACTGGGCGATTTCTTCGTCTGTGTAATCTTCAAATAGCTGATTCAAGGCTTCATTGTGCAAAGCTGCCACTTTAGCAAAATATTCGCGACCTGCGGCAGTGATGGTCAGCAGCGTTTTCCGTTTGTCTTGCGGACTTTGCTGGAGGCTGACTAGTTCCTTTTTAGTCAAGGATAGTGCCAGTTTTTTGGCTGTTTGCCGTGAGCTGCCTAAGAGTTCACCTACTTGGGTCAAGGTCAGTCCTTCTTCAGGGCCGTTCTTCACCATCGTCAAGACCATGAACTGCTTCAAGGTCACCACCGGGTCCACCTTGTCGAAAGAGGTTTGCAGGCGATTGCCTAAAATAAATAAGCTGGAAAAGATCGCTCGCTGCTGGGAATCGCGGGTTTTACTGAAGGCTTCAATTAAATGATTAATATCCATAAGATTTCTCCTTTTTGAGTAACTAGTTACTAACTTTAGTATAACAGATTTCCTAAGCAAGAACATACAACTCAGGTCCTAAATTTAACGAGAAAGTTGCTGGTCCTTTGTTTTTTAATAAAACAAAAAGATTGGTAATTTCTATTAATTATACGAACAAACTTTCGCCTTGTTATGGTAAAATAGATGGGATTGGAGGCATAATCATGAAATTTTTACACGCAGCAGATCTGCACCTGGACCGTTCTTTTGAAGG
>LIDZ01001492.1_pt4 | contig 11520 bp, 8 predicted proteins | sample 644651 | NCBI WGS metagenome assembly LIDZ01 (sample SAMN03856242, study PRJNA289617) | food metagenome | isolation source: wine grapes on drying loft during traditional withering process | host: Vitis vinifera cv. Corvina | place: Italy: Gargagnago di S. Ambrogio di Valpolicella | collected 2014-01
AGCAAAGGACAGCTGCGGCTGAACACTTTTACCAGCTCCGGTATATTCAGTTTCCTGTACTAAAATAATTTGATCTTCCGGCATTTCCTGCGCCAAAACAAAAGCAGCTGCCAAAGAAGTGTTGCCGGCTGGTCCTTTTTCCAGACCTTCTAAATTAGCCAGCGCTTCAGTAATAAAGAAGACTTCCCCTTGACGAATCATGACATAGCGATCCATATATCTTAATGGTCGAGCAGCCGAACGAGGAACGTCCGAACGATCCGGCCAAGTAGAAAACGGAACCCCAAAACCAGTATGTCCAGTGGTAAAGGATTTGCGATTGAAATCTGTATCCGAAGCCATATGAAGGCCACTTAAATCAACGCTGGCACCTACCACTTTACAAGTGGTGTTGCCGGCTTGTCGCATTCCGCGGGCAGTTCCTGTTAAATTGCCCCCACCAGCGTTCGTTGCGACTACTACATCCGGTTGTTGACCTACTTCAGCATCAAATTGTTTGACGATTTCGTAGCCTAAGGTCTCTACGCCAGCAATCCCAAACGGTGTATATAAAGACGCATTAAAATAACCGGTCTCTTCAATCAACTGTAAAAATTGGTAAAACAATTCTGGTCCAACGGTCAACTGGACTACTTCAGCACCTAAAGCTTCACACTTGCGGGCTTTTTCAACAATCTCCGGCTGACCAAGGCCTTTAGAATCAAAGCACTCTTGAACAACGATACAATTTAACCCCAGCTTGGCAGCATGACAAGCAACTGCCGCACCATAATTACCACTGGTTGCAGTGACCACTCCTTTATAACCCAGCTTTTTCGCATGATAAACCGAAACAGCTGCCCGGCGGTCTTTAAAACTGCCGGAAGCATTCGCCGCCTCGTCTTTCACGAAAATTCTAGCTCCTTTACCGGGTTGAGCATATTTTCTAGCTAGCCGAGTGAAATTTTTCAGCTCTACAATCGGCGTATTCCCCACGCCTACTGAACGTTGAATTTCAATCATTTCTTCCATTGAATAAGCAGCTTCTGACATCATTTTTTCGTAGTCAAAGGCAATGCCCTCTAATTCAAAATCATCGTAATTGATTTTTAGAGAATCCTCCATGATTTTTCCCCGACGTGCCATTACCGCTTGATAACTGTTTTCTTTTTCTGCCATTACCGCTCACCTCCGAACAATTCTGCTTGCAGCATTCGATCAATCTCTACGATTTCCGGCACAAAATCGCCGAAGCTGTGATAAAAGGTCGGATTCCCTTGAACTAGCGTTCCTTTGGCAATTCGTTTCGTGACCGTTTCGATTTCGACTTCGTCACCTATCTCGGCATCTTCTAACAAAAAGCCCTTAACCCACATTTCCAGGGGAACTTCTTGAGTATCCGCCGGCACTTGGGGTGCCCGTTGGTCTGGTGTCAATATAATCGTATGGATTTGAACCCATTCACCTTTTTTTAACATGATAACCTTCCTCTCCCCACTCGCTTTATTTGACAATTTTTGCTTCTTCCTGAATTTGATCCCGGAAATCACCTAAAATTGCATGTGGGATCGGCAAATCAATCATAGTCACTAAACCAGCTCTTGCATTGATCGTTTGCGGAATCATGTTGACACACATAGCGATAGTTCCAACGCCGCCTTCGATTTCTGGCGAATTAACCATATTGACCATAGGATTGCCATCAATAATCACATAATCTCCCGTATTTACTCCAACTTGTTCCGGTTCAATTTGTTGTGGATGATCCATTGCAATCAGTTCCTTGCCATCCTTGATTCCGCTGGCTTTCATGGATACACCTGCGACGGAACCGGCTTTTGCTTCACCATAAGGCGCCACACGATCCTCATCAGTAATAATCGGGTCCATCGATTGTGTCACTTCATCCAATTCAACACCTAAAGCAGCGGAAATCATTCCTACCGACTCAGCAAAGCCGACATGCCCCGCTAAAGTCCCATCTGCTTTTCCTTGTTCAAATTCTTCAACCGAGATCCCAATACCCTGCTCTTCCATAACTGCTTTGCCAAATGGTGATAAAGAATTCACACGTCTAGAGGTGATGTGGTTGATATCTTCGCAAGCACCGGTCATCACCAAGACCAAGACGTCCATAATCAACCCAGGATTAATCCCGGTTCCCAAAACTGAAACGCCATTCGCTCTGGCTAAATCGTCAATCTTTTTCGCTAGCTCAGGATTTTGTGCCTGCGGGAAAGCCATTTCCTCTGCACTAGTAATAACATTCATTTTATTTTCAACAATCAATTTAATTTTATCGAAGGCTTTAGCTGTGAAAGAGTCAGTACACAATAAAACGACATCTGCTGCTTTTTCTTGAATTACTTCTTCCACTGTTCCGATTTTAATATTTTCATTTCCAGGGTATTCTTCGCCCAAGATTTCGAAGATCGGTTTGCCCACCTTCGCGCCAATATCAATGGCACCAACAACATCGACCCCTTGTTTCTTCATTAACATTTTGGCCATTCCTGAACCCATAGCACCCATACCCCAGACAATTACTTTTACGTTTTTCACATTCCTTACCTCCTAATATATTTTAGTGAATCATTAACATCTCGTTGACAACTATTCGCCGGTGGGATTTTTGAGCCCTTTCCGCCGAGTGTTATTCCAAACCGTTGAACCAATAAATAAAGCAATAAATACTGGTGCGCCAGTCGTCAAGGCTCCTCGTTGTGTTGGATCAAGAACCATTCCAGTCGCTACCAAGATACACAATACAATCAATAAAATCGGAATCATTGGAAACAGCGGTATCTTGAATTTCAGATCTGCTATTTTTTTTCCTTTGCCTAAGAAAACTTTGCGATATTTGATGGCACATACACCGGTGATGGCATAAACAACTAACTCAGCCGCTCCAATAAAGGAGGTCATGAATAGATAAACCACATCCGGCGATACAAAGCTGGCCGTTACTGCGAAAAGAGTGAAGCAAGTCGTAACTAACAAGGCGTTCATGGGAACTTTTTTCTTGTTTGTTTTCTTTACAAATGATGGCGCTTGTTCAAAATGACCAAGAGACCATAGTGTGCGAACCGCTGCAAACACATGGGCATTTGCCGATGATAAAGCTGAAGTAACGATTACCAGATTCACAATCAGTTCTGCTGAACCGATCCCCAGCTCACGGAATACATACGCAAAAGGACTCCCCAACAAATCTGCCTGACGCCATGGTAAAACGGCAATCAGGATAAACAACGTGACTGCGTAGCTGATGATAATACTAAGCGAACTCACCTTAATTGCCTTTGGTAAAACGACTTCCGGATTTTCACTTTCCCCAGCAGCTGTAGCAAACATATCTGCGCCGCTATAAGCAAAAACGGCGGTCATCATTGACATCATGATGGGTCTCATTCCAGTTGGAAATAACCCGCCATCATTAGTAAAGTTGGCTAAACCAACAGCTTCTCCGCCAACAAGACCAGTAATGATGCCGATCCCAACTAAAGCAAAAACAACAATCAGAATGACTTTTATACTGCTGAAGAAAAAGGAAGAGGAACCATAATCTTCACTCGATCTTGAATTTAAAAAGAACAGCAGCATCGCAAAGCCGATGATCCACACTAGCGAAGGAACCTGGGGAATAATGTTCCCCATAATAATGGACGATGCCACAATCTGTGTGGGCACAGTGATCGCCAATTGCAGCCATTTAATCCAACCAACGGTAAAACCTGCCCCATAGCCTAGAAATTTAGAAGCGTAAGCCTGCACATTTCCGGACACCGGCATTTCCACCAGCATTTCTCCCATACAAAGCATCATCAAGACCATGATCAACGCCCCGAAACCATAGGCGATGAAGGTCCCGCCTGGTCCAGCTTGCTGAACAACATAACCGGTTCCTAGAAACAGCCCGGTCCCAATCGTTCCCCCAACACTTAGCATCGCAATGTGGTGAGTTTTCATGCCTCGATTCAATGACTCAGAACTATCCGTATTCAATTGAACTTCTTCATTTTTATTACTCATGATTTCATATCCTCCTTGGACACTTTTCCTCCTTATTTCGCTCTAAAGCGAAGGATCAAATTCTTTCTTTACATATTTGCTTGTAAATGAATTTAATAAAGAGCCGTAGGACAGAGAAAATTCAACTTCATTTCCGACTTGATAGTCATCTTCAGTATTAGTCATGTCTAAAATCAGGTGATCCGAGCTGGCGCCTAAAATTTCAATACGTCCATCCAGCGGCGTTATATCATCAGGATTAACATCCTGTCTGCCAACTGCCACAACTCCTCTTATCATATTTCCTTTGTCAACATATTCTGGTCGATTCCCAAAAGCATCCACCCCAATCTCACCAATCGGATAAGACGGCTTCATTTTTAATTCGACTAATTCGGTTTTCAAAGTAAATACATCTTGGTGCATTTGCGGATAAGATTCCCCATAGGCGGTTTCCCTGCCTAAAACAAAGGTTTCACCTATACGTAAATTATTAATTCCTTCAGGTAAATATTCGGTAGAACTATCTAATAGATACAGAGAGCTTGAATTGCCTCCTGACACCATTTCTAACTCCAAGCCAAATTCATGATCCAATCGTTTTTTTAGCTCTACCAACTGTCCTAAATTTTGATGATTAGGAATAATCGCTCCATAACAAGTTAAATTGACGCTTAATCCTCTGATCCGGATATTTGATAATTTCATAATTTCAGCAGTATCTGCAAGTAATTCTTGTTGATCAAAATACCCTTCTCTCAAATCGCCCAGATCAACCATCAACACAATTTCATGAATTTTGTTCTGCTCTTTTGCTGCTTGATTTAAGCATTTGACGGTCTCCAGTTCAGAATTAAAGCTAATGTCTGCGTAGCGAACGATCTCTTCAGCTTCACTTTGCATTGGAATACGAATCAGAATTTTTTTCTTTGGTGAAGCTTGATAACTGATCAGGTTCTCAATCCGCGAATCGCCGAAATATTCAATTTCTGGAAATTTATCATAAATAGCGATCATTTCCGGATGAGCTTCGAATACTTTCGTCACTGCCGTAATCGAAATACCTGCTGCAACTAATTTAGAGACAATAAATGCGATGTTTTCTTCGAGTTTTTCTAGATTCACAACGATCCTTGGGTTTTTCACTTCTTTCCTCCTTTTTAAAAAATAAATTAAGCGCTTTCTATAATTAGAATAACTAATCAACGTCCTTAGAAGCATATCGAAATGGCATAGTTGCTATTCGAAAAGAGAAGATCTACGACGACACTATCCACTATAAATAAGATATAGACTATTTATAAACTTAAGGAAAAGAGGCGCAGCTATGAATATCATGCAAACCATTTTCAACTTAGATAATGAACCCCAGCTACATACCTTTTTAAGAGATTTTTCTTTTGCTGCAAATATTGATTTAATCGTAGTTGAGAGCCAACCGAACTCTCCTGAATCACCTGTTTACTATAAAAAAACGGGAGAATCAATTCACCTAGATTCAAAAAGATATCCGCAGCACTTTTCAGCTGTGCAAGCAATCTTGGAACGGCTTGGTGATTATCAACAAACCTATTACTTAGACAACCTGCCCTTCACAATTTTGAAACTCAAATTTAATGAGCGCATCGCTGGCTACATCTTTATGAACTATGATTTAACGATCCCGATTGAATGGCTGAACATTCATGAAAACCCAACTGACATCTCTCTACTGAAGCCACGCAAACGCCTCGAAAAATTGACAGAATTTTTTGTGATGTCATCGAAAGAGGCCCTTAAGGATAGGAAAAGTCCTAATTGTTTAACTATTAAGCGTAAAAAAACAACCGATAATGATCACACACTAAGTCCTGAAGTTATTTATGCGCAAAACTATATTCATGAACATTTAAACCACAGCCTTTATTTGGAAGAAGTAGCTCAACAAGTGTATTTAAGTAAGCATTACTTTTGTAAGCTTTTCAAAAAAGAAGTTGGAATGAGCTTTGTCAATTACCTTAAGCGCCAAAGAATTCAACGCGCTAAAGAACTGTTGGCTTATTCCGATTTAAAAATCGAAACCATCAGTAAAGAAGTCGGCTTTTCACAATCCAGCTACTTTTGTAAAATTTTTAAAAGTATTGTCTCCGTTTCACCGGCATACTACCGGAAAAGCTTTCGTCAAAAGACAGAAATTGCGTAACTTATCAAACTAATGCTTTAAAATGGTATTTTAGAGATATTTTGCAGAAGAATAAAAAGATTGAATTCGAAAAGGTGGTTTGGATATAGCTATCTCAACCTTTTGCTCACAAAAATTATGAACACAATATTGAAACAGCAGCCAATGTTAGATAATTGTTAGATGAGAAGCAGACAACATGTTTTGACCCCTAAAGCTAGCTTTTGTTTTTTTGCTTATTTGAATCGCCGAATCTTTAGTCCACTCCTATCAAAATTCGAACAGAGTAACTAGAACTCCGGCAGTCTCCTTTACTTGAAGGCTGCTGGAGTTTTTTGGTTCTCTCGTACCAACCCCCTTGTTATTTTAAGTCTGTTAACTCCCTCAAAAAATGTAAATAAAATTAGCAAACATTGATATACCAGGCTTCACCAGATTTTTCAGATGATTTTAGAAACTTACCTGAGACCCCTAGAAACTTCTTAAAAGTACATTTCACTGTGCCTTTATAACGGCATTTCGGCAAAAATACATTGCGATTTTCTAGGGGTGCCAAGTAAGATTCTCATTTTGTTCTTTTTTCCTTATTTGTTATCTTTTAGTCACCGGCCGGAACCAATTCAAAAGTATTAATCGAACAAGAAGGCGAAAACAAACAACAGAAAGTAAACTTCAGCAACGTCACCACTCACCCATTTGAAGCTGAGTAAAGGAGAATAAATATTATGACTAATCTGCTATTCACCTAATACCAACTCTTTCACTCGAAAGCTGCATCATTGAGAGAACAGATAATTGCTTATTATCAAGAAACGAAGAAATGAAAGTTTTAAAGAAACGTACCTATCATTTGAACCAACCCCGATCGCTCGGAAAGTTCCTGAAAATAAAAATTACCTATAAAGGAGAATAAACACAATGTTAAAATTAGTAACCGTATTTGAAAATGCCGCGGGTAAAAACCACATCTGGACTTACAACGACCCAGATCCAAATAAAGCCCCTGAAAAAATCATGGAAGCTTTAGAAGCCCTGACTACTTTGAACCTATTCCAAAAAGATGGTGTTCGCCAATTTTGTAAAGTCATTTCTGCGAAATTTGTGGAAACCATCGAAACACCGATCTTTGACCTAAGCCAACAGGCGGAAACATATGTCGCAGATCCTGACAATGCTTTTGCTCCATTTATTATTGCAAATGAAGTTCCCCCAGCCTCTGAACCAATTAAAGAAGTAAAACAAATCGAAGTACCGAAAGCAGCAAAACCTGTTGAAACAGCAGCGCCCGCACCAAGTCAAACTGATCGCAAGTCTGAACCAGCAACAGTCGAAGCTGCGAACTCACCAAAAACTGTCTTGGAAAAAGCTGGAATCCACAGCCAAACAAAAGCTGCCTTGGATGCGATGTTTGTCAATCCAACAGCAGCGACTGCTCCAGCAAAAGATTCAGTCGTAAATCCAGATTCGTTAGCCAAGGTTGTCGCAAAACCTATCGAACCTGAAACTGCGGTATCAATCGAAGAAATCCCAGTGGTCAAGAATGCCAACAACCCACGAAAAGAACGGGTGGACCGAGTACAGGCTTATCATGAGGCCAACAAAAAGAAGAAAAAAGGGAAAAAGAAAAAACGCTAAGTATCTGCCCAAATTTCTTGTGCAGGACCATTGAAATGCCGACACTGCTAACATAGCTCTGATAAACTTAATAACAGTGAAAAACTTTTACATTTGTATCTTTAAGAAATAAACCACTTACTCACACAGTTCCATCGCCTTAGTCAGCGCTGCTTTGAAGGTGCGTGCGCGCCGCACCTTTGTTTTGAGTAAAAAGGGTAATCTATTAGGTTTTCCTTCTTCCCACTATTTCTCATTGCAGTGAAAATAATATTCATAATGCATAGTCTGCTCTTTGATAACGGAATATTTTAACGTATTTGGGCACAACTAAACATAGGTATCGAAAGAGCCGCTTAATTCAAATGCACGTTCCTTTCAATTTTGGGCAAGCATTCTCTACAATAAATCAATATAACAAGTCTCTAAGCAATCTTTATTTTCTTTCAGATAGATACGAGGGACTCGCTTCCCGATAGCACAAAATATTTCGTAGGATATAGTATTACCCAGTTTTGCCAAGTCATCTGCAGTTATTTCCTTATCAGACTGTATTCCGATAATTGTAGCTGTATCTCCAATCATCAAGTCGGAAACATCTGTTACATCGATCATGCACATATCCATGCAAATTCTTCCAACCTGTTTACCTAACTGACCGTTTACTAATACAGGTAAACGTCCAGACAGACAACGCATTAATCCGTCAGCGTATCCGATAGAAAGAACCGCAATGACTGACTCTCTTTTAGCGGTCCATGTTCTTCCGTATCCGACAGTTTCACCTTTTTTAACTTTCAACAGGTTCGACACTTTAGTATGCAGACTTAGTGTTGGCTTCAAATCTATTCCTGTGTCTAGTCGAGGATTGGAGCCATATAACATAATTCCAGGTCTCACCATATTACCTCGCATGTACGGGTGAGAAATTATCCCTGCGCTATTGGCTATATGAAATAGTGGAATAGGCAGCCCCAAATTTCTAATAGTTTGGACTACACGCAGGGTGTTTTCGTACTGAGCCTTTGTAAACTCATCTTCCTCCGGATCATCTGCGGCAGCTAAATGGGTGTAGATACCTTCAATCATTAAAGCAGCTAGTTTACTAATTCTCAAAACCTGTTCAACAGCTTCTTCCAAAGAAATGCCTTGCCTATCCATTCCACTATTAACTTTAAGGTGAACTCTCGCTTTTGAGTCATCCTCTTGAAGGATCTGAGCATAAGTATTCGCAATCCGTTCACTGCTCACCGTCAGAATTATATTTTCTTGCGTTAATTCTTTTATCATGCTTGGTGACGCTGTACCTAATAAAAGTATCTCCTCTTTGATTCCATGTCGTCTCAATTGGAGTGCTTCTTCAGCTGTTGCTACAGCAAAGTAAGTTGCCCCAGCTTCGCTTAGAGCTGATGCTACTGCTACTGCTCCGTGCCCATACGCATCGGCTTTGATTACGCAAATAATTTCTTTATCCTTTTCTTTTTCTTTGACTTGACGATAATTATGTATAAGATTATCCAAATTCACTTCGATCCATGCACGGTTCTTTTTATCATTCAATGTTATACACTCCAATCTAGAAATATTTCTTAGAATTTGATGCTTCAAGTGACAATAAATCAGTACTTAAATTTATGAATCACTCACCTTAATTGCTGGTCACTAATGATCGATATCAAAACAGCGCATTAGATAGTCTGGAGTCACAGTTTGCCTTGACCCCAGACCATAAAGTGATGAGTCTGTAATATAGCCGCCTGATAGTGTTCTTACGTAAACATAAAAACTATTTAGATAAACTAAGGATTGTCTAAAAATAGATTCAAGTGATCATTTTACTTTCAAACTTCAACAAGATAAAACTAACTTGGTCAAATCAAGTCCATGACATTCCGTAACTCAAGATCAAAGGCCTCTGCAACCCCATCAATTGTGCATTTTCCTTGATAGCAATTTACACCTGGAACTAAATTTTTGTTTTCTTTCAATGCCTTTGCTAGTCCATTATTGGCAATTTCAAGCCCTAAATTGAGGGTTGTGTTGACCAATGCTTGTGTCGAAGTTTTAGCAACTGCACCAGGCATATTCGCAACACAGTAATGAACAATACCATCAACCATGAAAATTGGATCTTGATGGGTTGTGGCTTTTGTCATCTCAAAGCAGCCTCCTTGATCAACTGATACGTCCACAAGTACAGCCCCTTTTTTCATAAGTGCAAGGTCTTCTCTCTTCAGTAATTTTGGTGCCTTCTTACCTGGAATTAATACCGCACCGATCACAACATCTGCTTCTGCAATACTTTTTTGAATATTTGCTTTAGAGCTGTAAAGCGTCTGAATCCGGCTGCCGAAAATATCATCAAGATAAGCTAGTCTTCGTGCACTAATATCTAAAATAGTAACATCGGCTCCTAGTCCCATAGCGATTTTAGCCGCATTTGTACCAACTACACCGCCACCAATAATAGTCACTTTGCCTTTTTTAACTCCAGGTACTCCGGCAAGAAGAAGTCCTTCACCACCGAATGTGCCCTCTAGATATTTGGCACCTTCTAGCGCCGACATTCTGCCTGCGATCTCGCTCATAGGTGCTAGACATGGAAGTCCGCCTTGGTTATCAACGATCGTTTCATAGGCAACTGCATTTGTACCCGCTTGTAATAACGCATCAGTCAACGGTCTATCCGCAGCTAAATGAAGGTAGGTGTAAAGAATTAGATCTTCTCGAAGGTATTGATATTCCGACTCGATAGGTTCCTTCACTTTGATGATCATATCGGATCTCCCCCACACATCTGCGGCATTATCAACAATTTCTGCACCAGCTGCGGAATATTGCTCATTTGCAAAACCAGCTCCATGTCCCCCGTCTTTTTCCACCAATACTTGATGTCCAGCTGCTACATACTCGCCTGCACAATCCGGAGTCATTCCAATTCTGTTTTCATTGTTTTTAATTTCTTTTACTGCGCCTACGATCATTTTCTTCTTCCTCTCTTTTGTTATTATCGTTTTCTATTACTTTTTAGTGCCTCAATCCGGTGTTCCTACGATTCCTTTATTGAAAAATTTCGCTTCTATACTTAACTAATATTAAGCAAGTATCATGCCAAGTAGACCATTCTCTGAACAACCGTGAAATCGTTGATTTCACGGTTGTTCATTAAGCTTCGATATAAGAACGCTTTGTCAGCGTTATCATTATTGATATTCGGTTTTCTTTTATCGTTCTAAATACCGCCATATAGCGATATTTACTTGCATTCTCAAGTATGATACCATGGTATCATATTTGAGAATAAACTAAGGAGGATACTATGTTAAGGCATTCTGATGTAGAAAAAACCATTTCATACGTGACAAAATCTTTGGCTGCTATGATGGATGCCGAAGTAATGATAATTGATGACAAAAAGAAAATTATTAGTGGGACTGCCTCTTCTGAAAAAGGATATCACCTTAGTCAAATTTATAACCACATTATTTCCAGTAAAGAGCTTATCGTCGTTCGTGATCCAGGATTTAATGAGCTTTGCATTGGTTGTTCTATCTATGGTAACTGTAACGAACTCATCGAGCTGGCTGCTCCAATCATTGTTGATGATCGTTGTATTGGTATTATCAGCATTACTTGTTATGATGAAAAACAGCACCAGCGGATTTTGAAGCACACGGACTCGTACACCGACTTTTTAACACAGATGTGTTCACTCTTAGCCAGTCGAGCGCAAGAGGTAAAGATAAAAGAAGACT
>LIDZ01014972.1_pt1 | contig 11514 bp, 10 predicted proteins | sample 644651 | NCBI WGS metagenome assembly LIDZ01 (sample SAMN03856242, study PRJNA289617) | food metagenome | isolation source: wine grapes on drying loft during traditional withering process | host: Vitis vinifera cv. Corvina | place: Italy: Gargagnago di S. Ambrogio di Valpolicella | collected 2014-01
GGATAACCGAAACCGCGCAAACCATAGGTCAGCAGAATCATGGAATAGCTCAATTCCTGCAGGCCGTAGACCAGGAAGAGCACTTCGAACACGCTCCAGATGATCAATCCCAGGAACATCACCCGTTTCGGGCCCCAGATATTGGAGAGCGCGCCGGCGAGCCACGATGAAATACCGACCGTGACGCCATAGATGGTGAAGATCATGGCGACTTCGTCGCCCGGCATGCCGCGTTCACTGAGGAAGGGCGAGAGGTATCCGAGTTCTACGCCATCGCCGATCATGAAGATCAACAGGCCGACAAAACCCCAGAACATGGGATAGGGAATACCAACTTTGTCGCAGAATCTAACGAGTGGAGTGTTCGGAGTTGATTGATCGCTCAATTTTCCGGTCCTTTTTGTTGCACGGCGTTTGGGCGCGCCGTAGGAATGGCCTCGATGAGGTTGAAAGACAGATTGGATAGCACAGGCATCCGCTTCGGGCAGCGAGCAAAACTGGCTTGATTATTTGACGCGTGGGGTCTGACATTGGAGCAGCTATCGTCGACCCATTAATCTATGTTTTTCTAGATTTTCGAGCCCGAAGCCCAACTTTTATGCCAGATGAAACGATTCATCACAACCGCAAGCCATTTTTGGGGTGCGACAATATGTCCGGTTGTATTGTCTGAGGGGTTCGGATTTAGGGGGATGAGGTGTTTCGAATTGTGTATGAAAATAAATACATCTTTTTCCTGGGGTTGTGAGAAAGGCGGTGAGCGGTGTGCCAGTGCTGCCGCATCTTCGAAACCGTTCAGGGCGTCGAACATACCGAGGCTTTTGCTGGCATCGGTTGGGGAGGCGAGCATGCGTACCTCGATGCCCGCTTTCAGTTCCTTGTTCGCTTGGGCCATTTGCTGGGCCAACATCTTCTCGCCGATGACGTGCGGAGCGCATATAACGACCTCATTCAGCACCAAAAGCCAGAAACGACAAAGCCCGCACAAGGCGGGCTTCGGGCATTTCATAGACTGTCCACAACTCAAGACATATCCAGACTGCAAAATATGGCCAGGCGTCGTTTGAACTGGAGGCTGGAAGCCCCGGATTCTTTGGGTCTACCAGTCTTCGGTTTTCGTAGGCATACACGTGGGCATACAAGGTCCCGGCTACTGGTCGTGCTCGCGGTCTACTTTTGGGGCTCATCAGGTGGCTGTTTGACGGTCAGCTCCGTTTCCCGGATCACCCGGCCCGAACTGCCATCCAGCTTAATGACCTTTGTTCCGACAAGTAAAAATGTGCTTTTACCGTCCGCTAGGATCAGATTGCCGCTTAGCCGCTCGCTTTTATCCGTGATAACCGTATGGATAGGTGCTCGTTTAATCACTCCAAGGTGTGTTGGGTTAGACTGAGCACTTCACACCATTGCGCGAATCTTATGCATCAGCTGCCTAAACCCGAAGAGATTACAAAAGCGAAAATTCGGCGGCTGCTGACTACGGGTGCCATTTTTCCTGTAATGAACAACACCAGATGGGCTGAGCTGATCAACGCAATGATTGATGCCCCGCACATGAAGCCAGAGTTCAGATTGCACAGCACCTTAGCTCCAAGCGATTACTGCACGGATTGGGATGGAGAATGGCATTACCACATCCATCCGGTGGCAGAAATTGAGTGGATCGAACTCAGAGCGGATTCCCTCGATTGGCTACTCTCTACGCTAAGAAAGCACAATCTGCCCTTTTCTCTAGAGGATGGAGTACCACGTGTTTGGGGTTATACCAGACCTGGCATGCAGCCTTTATGGGAGTGAGTTCCTGAGTTTTCGTATAGCTGGCATTGCCGGACGCATACACATCCGAGGCTGAAGGAATGGATCTCGGTTCACCATCCGTTTGGGTGAGTTCACCTAGTTCACTAGTTCACTAAGCTGAGGAAACGTCGGCTACTGACGATGCGCGGGTTCCCTGCCCCGTATGCATCGGAAGTCCTCAGGGTCCCCCGGGATTCCATTCGCTGATGGGGCTCACTTCATAGGGGGGGCGGGGGCCAGACCCTTCAAATGCGGTGTAACTGGTGTTTCAGGTGTAGCGATAAATCTTAAGCCTATGAAATATAAGGATAAAATAGTTGTAACACTTCGCTGGGAGTTTCTGTGTATGTGATGTAACAATACGGAACTGTGTAACGCAGCCGTTGCCCCTGTGCCGTACGGGCAACCGTGTACGATGGCCGCTAGTGTCCCGCTCGGGTAGTTCGTTAAGCTAAAGGCCCCGGAATCATTGGGCGGAACAGATTAAGTAGGTAAACTAATTAACCTTTCGGAACACTAGCGGCTAAAAGCGGTCCGTTAAATTGCAGTCCACTCATGACAATCAGTGACATAGCGCGCGTTGCAATGCTTTAGCCCATTCATGCGTGTTTTCGGTAATATCCTTGATATTTCAGGATTATCGAAGGCTAAGAAATGGACGTCCAGATGTCGGTATCGCTGCACAATCTTGGCCTCGCCTATCGCAAGGCCAAGGTTGACCTCTACTACTCAACCAACCCCTTGCTGTTCGACATTGCCAACTATGAAGACGATCTGAGCAATAACCTCACTCGCTTGAAAGAGCAGATCGAAGCCATAAGCGAGGATTGGGTGAAAGATCCGGCATTCCTCGGCACTTGGACGCTGGCACCCAAAGAAATTCAGGTGGGCAAAGAAACGCAGGATCAAAGCCTGATCTTCGCCTCACCGGAAGCCGAGTGGCTAAGCGCGACTGAAGCCGGCAACCACCCCACCGCCGTATTCCGCCTTATGGCCCGCTGCAGCATCAATTTTCACGTACTGTCATCGCTATGGATGATGGAAGTCGGCGATCTCTTCGACAAACAGCTCAGCAGCAACGTCTTTGGCAGCCGCCTGCGCCGTAACCGGCACGATGGGATCAACACGAGGGCCCTTGGATCATTCAAGCCTTATCTCAGACCCTTCCGCGAATGGCGCGACGGCGGCATCAAGGCGATGCGCACAGCGCTGAGCGAGAAGAAAAACGTATTGGCACTAACTGCCGACGTAAGCAGTTTCTATCACGAGCTAAGCCCCGGCTTTATGCTCGACGACAGCTTCCTCAAATTAGTCAAAATTGAACTGAGCGAATCGCAGTCAAAACTGAACCGCCTGTTCATTTCCGCCTTGTTGGCCTGGGCACAAGAAACGCCACTAGGAAAAGGGTTACCCGTAGGTTTACCGGCGTCTGCCGTGGTCGCAAACGCGGCGCTAATCAGGCTCGACCAGTTCATCGAGCAACAGGTAGTGCCGCTGTATTACGGCCGCTATGTGGACGACATTCTACTGGTCATGGAAAACGCCAGCGACATCAAAACCACTGAACAGTTTTGGGCGTGGATCTTCAGCCGCGAAGGAGGCGAGTATCTGTTCAGAAAGGATAACGCCAGTATCTTATTCAAGCCGGACTATCTGAAAGACGACCGCATTGTTTTTGCAAACAGCAAAAATAAGCTGTTCATCCTTTCCGGCTCGCCAGGCACAGCTCTGGTCAATGCGATTTCCGAACAGATCAACCACCGTGCAAGTGAATGGCGCGCCTTACCTGATCTGCCGAACTCGCCTAACACCGTGGCTACCGACCTGCTCAAAGCCACCAACCTTGCCGGTGAGCAAGCAGACAACCTACGCAAAACAGATGCACTGACGCTGCACCGTGCTGGCTTTGCTCTCAGCCTTCGCAACTACGAAGCCTTCGAGCGCGATATCCCCCCAAAGGATTGGCAAGCACACCGTCATGCCTTTTTCGCCGCAGTCATCGAGCATCTGCTGACCCCGGTGAAGTTCTTCGAACTGGCTCAATACCTGCCACGCATCATCCGCATGGCTACCGCCTGTGAAGATTTTGAGTACCTAGACAAAATCATTAGTGCACTCACTAGCCTAATCAACAAAGTCGACAAAGACTGCGTTCTAGAGATCAAAAGCCTGGCTGCGACCGACGTGCCAGCCGAAGCCCGACATTTATGGAAACGATCCATCGGAGAAGTTATAGCGCAGAACATCGTCTCAGCGTTTCCTTCCCGCCTAAGCAAGTCGGGGGCTACAGCTTGGAAGAACCAGATGACAAGCCATATGGAGGGCCTTGCTTCTATCATCTGGAGTAACTTCCTTGATAGGCCAATGAACATCACCAGCCAGCACATACAGAAGCTTCAAGCTCGTATGTTCAGCTTTGACCTTGCCCATATCCCCTTGCGCTTTGCAGGCCTTCCTCAAGAAATGGTCAGCCAGCGTGGGATACCATTCCGTAAAAACCTGGCAACGTTCGACGCAGAAAAGCTACTGCCTGACGAGATGATCGACGGTATCTCCACACTGGCCAACTGGCTCAGATTTAAACGCGGCACCCCGTCAGGACTAACCTTCGCCACTCGCCCGTTCAGCCTCAATGAGCTCTACCTGATAGCGCCCAGTCCTTTTGCTGCCTCCAGCCGCCAAGCCATGGGTCTGGTGGTGCAGGCATTACGAGGCTTTGAGTTGACCGAGCACAAGATGCCGCACCTCGACAAAAAGCAGGTTTTACATATCCCGGATGGAGAACCCAAAGCCAAGCAAACCATCGCTGTAGCCAGCCTAGAAACCAAAGATGAAAGCTTCACCGCCGCCATCATGGGATTACCCGACCCGGATGGTCTTCACCGTTATCAACGCATCAATCGCCTGATCAACGAACTGATCTCTCGGCCTGACGGCGCTGGTTACTTGATCCTCCCGGAAGTGTCTCTACCCCCCCAATGGTTTATGCGTATCGCCGAGAAGCTCAAGGGCCGTCGCATATCTTTGATCACCGGTGTGGAGTACCTCCACGCACCGAGAAAGTATGTGCGCCACCAGGTTTGGGCTTCGCTGACTCACGACGGTCTTGGGTTTCCTTCGCTGATGCTCTATCGCCAGGATAAACAGCGTCCAGCATTCCATGAAGAGCAAGAGCTCTTTCGCCTAGCAGGTCTGCAGATGCAGCCCGCTCAAGAGCAACAGTGGCAAAAGCCCCCGGTCATCCAGCATGGGGATTTCCGCTTTGCCATCATGATCTGCAGCGAACTGACCAATATCCGTTACCGCGCTGACCTGCGTGGCCAGGTCGATGCGCTGTTTGTTCCAGAATGGAACAGCGACACCGACACATTTAATGCGCTGGTGGAGTCTGCCGCCCTGGATATCCATGCCTACATCATCCAGTGCAACAACCGCCGCTTCGGTGATAGCCGTATCCGCGCACCCTACAAGGACCGTTGGAAGCGCGATATATTGCGCGTCAAGGGTGGCAACCACGACTACTGCATTACCGGTGAAATCGACGTATTAAGCCTGCGTCAGTTCCAATCCAGCCACCGTTCGCCGGCCTCAGGTTTCAAGCCTGTGCCAGATGGCTTTAACGAGAACATGGCATCTGATCGAAAAGTATTACCCAAAGGGGCTTAGACCTGAAAATGGCGGAACCGACTGAGGTCTGACCATGTATATCGACGGTCGAAGTCAGACCGTCGCTAAACGGCCAGAAGCGGACGGTGAGTCATTATCTATTATCGAGTAAAACCTTTTCATCGGAACAAGCGAGTCATCTAATAACGTCTAAGACGCATCTAACAATCACAGGCACTTCATAACGCATTACTGCTTATCGGGGGAAGTATTAGGGTTGATGGTAGTGGTATCTGTGCGATTACTCACATAGTGTTTAGCCATATTGGGGCGGCGGATGTTTCTATACGTTAGCTTGACCCGTATATCGTCCCAGTCAAGAAAAACAGGGATTACTTCAATGGGTGAGTTTGAATCAACGCCAATATGATTAGCATGTGTGAATTTAAATTTCCCCTCGCTAATCGCCGTGTATTCGTCAAGAGCGTTTTCTAAAGAGGTACGAGCCATCTCGACATTAATCTCGATCTTACTGCGAACACTGCTATGAATTTCAGAAATACAGCCTATATACTTCCTGATCGCGGTTGTTAATTCCACTTCGTCGGGCATTATTTTGTATACAGTCGATTTAAAGCCAGGATTTTGACTCAGTAGTTTTTTGCTGCAATAGACTAAAGTTCGATTTTCCCAGAGTCGTTCACCCCCATCAACTTCATAATTTTGATTGTCAGACCTAACCCTGCTAACACACAAGCCGGAATGCTGGGCATGATTCCGAAGCGCTTCCATAAATGAATATTCAAAATTGTTATCATACTGGGTTGAGGTTTGCTGCTTGAAGAATTCTTTTATTGATAGTTCATTTTCAGCGGGCAAACAGTCTCGCAAGTGCCCCACCATTTGATCAGCATACATTCGCGCAGAAGTAAGTATATTTATTATACGCCTATTGAATATCGTCATTGCATGAAACGCCTTATCATATCCAAAGTCAAAGCGAGACATATTATAAAGTGCGCCAGACAACAAATCCTGCTCATACTCTATGTAATTACAATAAAGAATTTCGTATTTCTCTTCTATAGCCAAAGCTGCACTAAGTGTTTTTCGTCCTTGCTTTATAAGCTCAAATTTTTCTCTAGTAATTTCCAGCTCAGGGGCATTATCTAATATATTAGGTCTTAATGTATACCTGCTATCGTTGATCATTAGGCCTCCTTCGCGATCGACAGTTTTCTAATAAAATCAAGGAATTAAGCATAATCTGTAGCCAGAGGTGATCTAAGGCACATCACCGTACGAACATCTCAAGGAAGGCCGAGCTTAAATTTAAGATCCTCGAACACGTCTAAAAACTCTCCAGTAAGGAAGCTATTACTATTACGAAGGGATCCTCCTCCCGCCTTTCCTTTTTTTATACAGTAAGCGCCCTTATTTTCAGAGATCAAATAATCAAGCTTCTTCCAATTACACAACATTGGCCCGCCAACAGTGTCAATCCAATCTGGCATACCTTTCTTAACGCGAGCAAGCGCTGCTAAAAATTCGCTGACACTTGGGTAGCGATGACCGTGAGCCTTTGTAGCATTCCTCAGGACTTTAGCTAGTGACGCTGGAACATAACAAGGTAAGCTGTTCCAATCCAGCAAAGTATTTTTCTTGATGCGACGCTCTAAACATTCATCGACAAATCGTGACTCTTCGAACTGACCGCCTGTTCGGCGCACCTCAGCTAACCCTAACAAATCTTTTGCCGTTAGGTATTTTAGAAGATCGTTTTTAAGTTTACCGCCGAACAGTAGATAACCGACCATGCCTGCTTGATATACGTCTGAAGATGAGTCAAAAAAAGCGCCATCGCCGAACGCCTCTGGTGGGCGATATAATATGCTGTGTCTGGAGGCAGGTGCTTCGCCATCCTCACCTAGCCGTCGTACCGAGCCAAAGTCAGCTATGGATAGTATGTCATCATGAACAAGAAGATTTTCTGGCTTCAAGTCACGATGAACCAAGGCAATACCGGGAGCGTGGAGCGCCGAAAGGCCTGACAGTAATTGACATAGGAGCTTATGAGACAAATGCAGAGAAATGAAATATTTATCCAGAAAGCCCGCAAGATCTCCTTCATTCGCCATCGGCATCATGTAGTACGAGCATGTATCGTCTAACTTTCGAGCATCGTAAACTTTAAGAACATTGTCGTGCAAAACTTTAGAGACAAGTGCCGGTTCTTGATCAACCTGCCCCTTATCATGATAATAGATCTTAATCGCTACATCTTTATTTAGAACCTGGTGACGCCCCATCATCACAAAGCCGTTAGCCCCTGAATCATTAAAACTGCTAATTACAAACTCGGGAAATTGGCTAAGTGCCTGTTGAGCCTCTTTTGGCAGGCCTGCCAAATCGACAGTGGTAGATATCACGCTAAGCCCTCGAAGGCGAGATCATAAGCAATGCCTAAATCCTTGGTTTCAGGCCTTTGTCCCTTGAGGTGGGCATTTTTTTTATCTGTAGCAGCGATAGTTTTCAAGTGGATGGGTTCGATTACAGCGTTACATACCGCAAGCAACACACCCTCTATTAAAAATGTGCCAGCGCCACCAGCACCTATACCGGACTCATTTCTCTTATTAATTACAATCTTGTCAACACCCTCCTTCACACAATGAGCATGAATAGCTTGCACAAACACTTCTACGTCATCCTGAGTAGGGTGCGCTGGCAGTTCCAGTTTATTAAACTTTGGAGATTTCAATACATGTGAATCTCTTGTGCCCGACAGGGTTGCAATGCGGGCTTGATGCCCCTTCAACAGCACTCCAATGACGACCATTTAAAACTCCATTTCATGGCTTTTAAAATTCATATATGCCCCAAGCGCTAGTAGCATAGGGGGGAACGAAGCAAAAAGCCACCATCAAACAACGGGTGTTCCCCATCTCAACGATGGCAATTCGCTCAGCTTTGGATCGATTTATGTCAGTCGTCCTGATTGGGCAGAATAGCGAACATGGAGCAATGTAAATAGTCTCCGGTTTTACACCGTTAATGACCACTTTTGGCCGAAAGCGGCCTTCCAGTTTTGCTATAAAATTCACGACTGCGCAGGTCGTTTGTAACTGCGACTTGAAGCTGTCTGGTGGGTTGGTGGGCTCTAGGCCCACAGCAAAAAGGGCCCTGCTGGGCCCTTTTTCAGATGAAGCTGATTTTACTTCTTCAACCATCCCTCGACGGCGTCTGCACCATATTCTGCTTTCCAGGCTTTCAACGCCTTGTGATTCCCGCCTTTGGTCTCGATCACTTCACCTGTATTCGGGTTTTTGTAAACTTTCAGGTCACGGGGTTTGCGGGTGCCTGCAGGTTTTTCTGCGCTCGTGCTTCGGGCCGGGGCCTTTGGGTCGAGCAGGTTGACGATGTGCTTTAGGCTGAAGCCGTACTGTTCGAGCAGCTTACGCAGCTTCGTTTCGAACTCGATTTCTTTCTTGAGCCCCTCATTGCCCTTCATGGTTTCCAGCGCCTGGAGCTGCTCGGCGAGGTGCTTTTCCAACTGGCGGTACTCTGCAAGTTTGGACATTATTTTTCCCCGTTTTTGATTGCGTGTGGTTGTTCAAATTGAATGCATCGTTCGCAAGTTCAGCCTATTTCCGACGTGTCAGTTGGCTCTCAATGTGGGCCAATTCCGCTTTGATTGCCTTGATCGTCAGTGCTTGGATCTGAATGGTTCTGGCCGGGGCCGCGTTGATGGTTTTCAACAGTGTCTCCAGATGAGCTTTCCGGGCTTTGATCGTGTCAGACCAACTCGCGGCGTTCTGGGGTCGCTTGGTCATTGTCATTACTCTGTCGTTACGCCAGGTGGCTCGTCTGTTCAGCCTGTAGACTTGTAGAGGTGTCGTTGAGTTGAAGCAGGTCCTGTGCGCGGTATCTGCGCGCCCGGTCGGATAGTTCATGCCACGTCCAGCTCCCTACGGTTTCGCCTTCCTGCGGAACCGCCAGTTTCAACAGGCTCACTTGATCAAGGCCGAGCAGGTTGTAATTTGCCCACAGCCTTCCACCTACCTCGAACAACGCCCTAGCGGCCTCATTCCATTTCTCTTCCAGCACCGTCTGAGAGAGCCACAGGGTGTCGCGTTCTATGCCCTTGTGCTTTTCCTGCGCTTCGGCGATGTATCGATCTACGGTGAGCAACTCCTGTTCCAGCGCGGATATGATCGGGCCTTGTCGACGATCATGTTCGGCTGCTGTGGCAAGGCTCTTCGCGGCTTTTTGCGCATCGGCGTTGGCGGTCTTTTCGCCTTCGGTTTCGCCCCATGCGACGGCCTGTGCATACGCAGTCGCAGCGTCCGTTTCAGCCTGCCGGGCTTTGGCCATGTCCTCTACGGCCTGTTGTTTGATCTGTTCAAGACGGGTGCTGAGGCTCTGACGTTTTTCATTCAGCTCCTGCTCATCGGCTTTCCAGTTGTTCATGGTCTCGGTGTAACCGGCCATCAGGGACTGGCTGTTGATGAGGGTCTCGCGGCGATTGATCTTCTGATCCAACAGGTCCGCATTGTGCTTGCGCGCATCCAAACGCGTTTTCAGCTCGTTGTACTTGTCGCGTAGCTCGTGCTCCTGGGCGGCAGCGGACTGCTCATTTCCAGCGCGGCCTCAAGGGGCAGTTGCCGAGCATGTACACCGTCTCGCCGACGATGCGCGGATCGCATATGCTGATCTGACCAACCATTAGGAGGCTGTCGGAATGCTCACGGATGATGGATGCCGACATATCTTGAGAATTGCTAAAGCCAAAAACAAAAAAGCCCGCACAAGGCGGGCTTTCGGAGTTCTTCCTAGACTGTCCACTATCCAAGACATATCTAGATTTCAATATGGTGCACCAGGCGGGATTCGAACCCACGACCCCTGCCTTCGGAGGGCAGTACTCTATCCAGCTGAGCTACTGGTGCGACGCGGGCGCCATGATACTCACATGGGTACGGGGCGTCCAGTTGCGGGCGGTGTGCGACACAAATCACCCGGCGACAGCCTTCCATCACCCCACACTCACTGCCACCCACAAAGGAACAGACCTACGCTACCGGCACAACGGCCTGGTGGTGCATGATGCTCCCCATACCACTCCGTCAGTTCGTTCTTACGAGGGCCTCTTATCAGTCAGTTCAAAAGCATCGAGCGCAGCCCGTGCCGCGTTCTTATTACCGGGGCCAGTATCGCGGGTTGTGCCGCGGCCTGGTGGCTGACGCAGCGCGATTGCGATGTCACGGTTGTCGAGCAGGCACCTGCCTTTCGTGATGGCGGGCAGAATGTGGATGTGCGGGGCGCGGCTCGGGAGGTCTTGCGCCTTATGGGGCTTGAGCAGGCGGTGAAGGATCTCAACACCGGCGAGACGGGGCTTGCGTGGGTCGATGAGGATAACCGCACGGCGGCGCGCATCGATCTGGCCGGTCTGGACGGGGACGGCCCGACGGCTGAGCTTGAGGTGTTGCGCGGTGATCTTGCGCGTCTGCTGTATGAGGCGTCGTCTGCTGATGCGTTCTATCGCTTCGGTGACCGCATCGTCTCGGTCGAGCACGATGCGGAGGGCGTGTCGGTTACGTTCGAGGGCAGTGGCGAGGAGCGTTTTGATCTGCTGATCATTGCCGAAGGTGTCGGTTCGCGCACGCGGGAGCTGGTGTTCCCCGGCGAGAATCAGCCGCGCCGGATGGACCTGGCCAGCGCGTTCTTTACCGTGCCTCGTGCGCCGACCGATAGCCAGACCGCGCGCTGGTATAACGCGGTGGGCGGTCGCAGTGCGGGTGTTCGTCCGGACAATCGCGGTACGACGCGTGCGTTCTTTAATGTGCAGGGCCGAAGCCACCTGACGGTCGGCAACAGTGTTGCCGAGCAGAAGGCGTTTCTTCGGGCATCGTTTGCAGGCGCGGGCTGGGAGGTGCCTCGTCTGCTGGAGGGGATGGAGGCTGCGGAGGATTTCTGGTTCGATGACTTGCGTCAGGTGAAGATCGATCGCTGGTCGAATGGCCAGGTGGTACTGCTGGGCGATGCCGCTTGGTGTGTCACGCCGCTGGGCGGGGTCGGTGCTTCGTTGTCGCTGATTGGCGCGTATGTGCT
>LIDZ01012845.1_pt9 | contig 11511 bp, 9 predicted proteins | sample 644651 | NCBI WGS metagenome assembly LIDZ01 (sample SAMN03856242, study PRJNA289617) | food metagenome | isolation source: wine grapes on drying loft during traditional withering process | host: Vitis vinifera cv. Corvina | place: Italy: Gargagnago di S. Ambrogio di Valpolicella | collected 2014-01
GCTGGGATTGCAGCTGCCGCAGCAGTTCAATCTGATTACGGCTGACCAGCTCGGCGGCGGCGGAAGGCGTAGGCGCGCGTAAATCGGCAACAAAATCAGCGATCGTGACGTCGGTTTCATGGCCGACTGCGCTAACGATGGGAATACGGCTGGCAAAAATAGCCCGCGCAACCCGCTCATCGTTGAAGCTCCACAAATCTTCCAGCGAACCGCCGCCACGACCAACAATCAGCACGTCGCATTCCGCTCGCTGGTTCGCGATTTCAATGGCGCGCACAATGGCCGCTGGCGCATCCTGACCCTGCACCGGCGTGGGATAGATAATCACCGGCAATGAGGGATCACGACGATGCAGCACACGCAGCACGTCGTGCAGCGCCGCACCGGTTGATGAGGTAATAACGCCAACCTGCTGCGCCGGGTCGGGCAGCGGCTGTTTGTGCATTTGCTCAAACAAGCCTTCCGCCGCCAGACGCATTTTCAGCTGCTCAAACTGCTGCTGCAGCAAACCGTCACCGGCGGGCTGCATGCTCTCGGCAATCAGCTGATAATCGCCGCGTGGCTCATACAGAGTGATGGTGGCGCGCACTAACACCTGCTGACCATTTTGCGGCCGAAAGGTGACGCGGCGGTTGCTGTTGCGGAACATCGCACAACGCACCTGTGCGCCGTCATCCTTAAGGGTGAAATACCAGTGGCCGGAAGAGGGTTGTGAAAAGTTGGAGATCTCAGCGCTCAGCCAGATCTGTCCCATTTCCATTTCCAGCAGTTTTCGCACCGTGGTATTCAGGCGGCTAACGGTAAAAATATTGGCGTTCGGCAGTGGCGGCATGTGACAGAGATCAAATTTTAAATCAGCGGGTTAATCCATTGATACTACATGGCTGTAAGTTGGGATCAAGGGTTTTTCGGAAAAAGTACTGGAGGCAATCGTTTTCGGCCTGTATAATGCCGCGGCAATATTTTATCTGTTCTCATTCACCTTCAGGTCGAGATATTGCCATGCTACGAATCGCTAAAGAAGCCCTAACATTCGACGACGTTCTGCTCGTTCCTGCCCACTCTACCGTGCTGCCAAACACAGCCGATCTCAGTACCCAACTGACGAAAAATATTCGTCTCAACATCCCTATGCTTTCTGCTGCAATGGACACCGTGACCGAAGCGGGTCTGGCTATTGCGCTGGCGCAAGAGGGTGGGCTGGGCTTTATTCACAAAAATATGTCGATTGAGCGCCAGGCGGACGAAGTTCGCAAGGTGAAGAAACATGAAAGCGGTGTGGTCACCGATCCACAAACCGTGCTGCCAACCACCACGCTGGCAGAAGTTCAGCTGCTCACCGATCGCAACGGCTTTGCCGGTTATCCGGTGGTCAACGGCAACAACGAACTGGTGGGCATTATCACTGGTCGTGATGTGCGCTTCGTGACCGATCAGTCTCTGCCGGTTTCCGCCGTGATGACGCCAAAAGAGCGTCTGGTCACGGTGAAAGAGGGTGAAGCACGCGAAGTGGTGCTGCACAAAATGCACGAAAAGCGCGTGGAAAAAGCGCTGGTGGTTGACGAAAGTTTCCATCTGCTCGGCATGATCACCGTAAAAGACTTCCAGAAAGCAGAACGCAAGCCTAACGCCTGTAAAGATGCGCACGGTCGTTTACGCGTCGGCGCGGCAGTCGGTGCCGGAGCGGGCAACGAAGAGCGTGTGGACGCGCTGGTTGCGGCAGGCGTTGATGTGCTGCTGATCGACTCCTCACACGGCCATTCTGAAGGCGTACTGACCCGCATCCGTGAAACCCGTGCTAAATATCCCGAGCTCGAAATCGTTGGCGGCAACGTGGCCACCGGCGCGGGCGCTCTGGCGTTGGTTGAAGCGGGTGTGAGCGCGGTGAAAGTGGGTATCGGTCCGGGTTCCATCTGTACCACCCGCATCGTGACCGGCGTGGGCGTTCCGCAGATTACCGCGGTATCGGATGCGGTTGCCGCGCTGGAAGGCACCGGCATTCCGGTTATCGCCGATGGCGGCATTCGTTTCTCAGGTGATATCGCCAAAGCGATTGCAGCGGGCGCGGCCTGCGTAATGGTGGGCTCCATGCTGGCAGGTACCGAAGAATCGCCAGGTGAAATTGAGCTCTATCAGGGCCGTTCGTTCAAATCCTATCGCGGCATGGGTTCCCTGGGCGCGATGTCCAAAGGCTCATCCGATCGCTACTTCCAGACCGATAATGCCGCAGACAAGCTGGTGCCGGAAGGCATTGAAGGCCGTGTGGCCTACAAAGGCCGTCTGAAAGAGATCGTGCATCAGCAGATGGGCGGATTGCGTTCCTGTATGGGCCTGACCGGCTGTGGTACGATTGATGAACTGCGTACCAAAGCGGAATTCGTCCGCATCAGCGGGGCCGGAATCTCTGAAAGCCACGTTCACGACGTGACCATCACCAAAGAATCTCCGAACTACCGCATGGGATCCTAATCCTCATGGTTACGCCCGGCTCAGGCCGGGCTTTTCACTTTTGTACTGTGTAATCTATCGCCTGGAAACGCCTTAATGACGACGGAAAATATTCATAAACATCGCATACTGATCCTGGATTTTGGTTCGCAGTATACGCAGCTGGTTGCGCGCCGCGTGCGCGAGCTGGGCGTCTACTGTGAGCTGTGGGCATGGGATGTCACCGAAGAGCAGATCCGCCAGTTCAATCCGAACGGCATCATTTTGTCCGGTGGCCCGGAAAGCACCACCGAGCTGGACAGCCCACGCGCTCCGGATTACGTTTTTACCGCCGGCGTGCCGGTGCTGGGTGTGTGCTACGGCATGCAAACCATGGCTATTCAGCTGGGTGGACACGTTCAGGGCTCCAGCGAACGTGAATTTGGTTATGCTCAGGTTGAAGTCACCACCGAAAGCGCACTGGTACGCGGTATCGAAGATGCCATCAGCGCCAACGGCAAGCCGCTGCTGGATGTCTGGATGAGCCACGGCGACAAAGTCACCGCCATTCCCGATGATTTCGTGACCGTTGCCAGCACTGAAACCTGTCCGTTTGCCATTATGGCCAACGAAGAGAAGCGTTTTTACGGCGTGCAGTTTCACCCGGAAGTGACGCATACCCGTCAGGGCCTGCGCATGCTGGAGCGATTTGTGCTGGATATCTGCCAGTGCGAAGCGTTGTGGACGCCAGCGAAAATCATCGAAGATGCGGTTGAGCGTCTGCGTGAGCAGATTGGCAATGATAAGGTGATCCTTGGCCTGTCTGGCGGCGTAGACTCCTCGGTCACCGCCATGCTGCTGCATCGCGCCATCGGTGATCGTCTGACCTGCGTGTTCGTGGATAACGGCCTGCTGCGTCTGAACGAAGCGGAGCAGGTGCTGGAGATGTTCGGTGACCATTTCGGTCTGAACATCGTTCACGTACCAGCAGAAGCGCGCTTCCTTGATGCGCTGGCTGGCATTGATGAGCCGGAAGCCAAGCGTAAAACCATCGGTCGCGTCTTTATCGAAGTCTTTGATCAGCAAGCGACCAGCATCACCGACGTGAAGTGGCTGGCGCAGGGCACCATCTATCCTGATGTGATTGAATCTGCCGCTTCTGCCACCGGTAAAGCGCACGTGATCAAGTCGCACCACAACGTCGGTGGCCTGCCGAAAGAGATGAAGCTGGGCCTGGTTGAGCCGCTGAAAGAGCTGTTTAAAGATGAAGTGCGTAAAATTGGCCTTGAGCTCGGTCTGCCTTACGACATGCTTTATCGCCATCCTTTCCCGGGTCCGGGTCTGGGTGTACGCGTGCTGGGCGAGGTGAAGAAAGAGTATTGCGATCTGCTGCGTCGCGCCGATCACATCTTCATTGAAGAGCTGCGCAAAGCCGATCTCTATAACAAAGTCAGTCAGGCCTTTACCGTGTTCCTGCCGGTGCGTTCGGTTGGCGTAATGGGAGATGGCCGTAAATATGACTGGGTGGTCTCGCTGCGAGCGGTGGAAACCATTGACTTCATGACCGCGCACTGGGCGCATCTGCCGTATGATTTCCTCGGCCGTGTGTCAAACCGCATCATCAATGAAGTGAACGGCATCTCCCGCGTGGTATACGATATTTCAGGCAAACCGCCTGCTACGATCGAGTGGGAATAACGCACTGCCCGTAAGGGCTGATTCGCTCTGCCTGCTGCTATCGCCAGTTAACTCGTTAGGTTAACTGGCGATTTTTCTTTTTATCCATCAGGACCCCTGTATGTTTTCAATCAAAGTGTGTGCGCTCACTTTTCTTTGCATTTTGCTGCTGTCGCTGGGTGCCAGCCTGGCGCAGGCGAATCGCGATGCCGACGGCAACAGCGGCGGTGGCTGGTGGTCAGCCCGCCGTGATTCTGCTGGACTGGCGCCTGACCCGCGGCAGAACGCGGCGGAAGCGATCGTGCAGGTGTATGCGGCGCCGACCTACGGCTGGAAAGGCCGGGTGGCAGTGCATCCGTGGATCATCTTCAAACGTGCCGGAGAGACACGCTATCGTCGTTTTGAGGTCATCAGCTGGGGCAGCGGTGACAAGGTCCGTCTGAACAGCAATGAACCGGATGGTTACTGGTATGGTGCAAAACCGCGACTGCTGGTGGAACATCGCGGCGCAGAGGCGGAGGCGATGATCCCGCACATCATGGCGGCGATTCAGTCCTATCCGTGGCCCAACACCTATCGCGCATGGCCGGGTCCCAACAGCAACACCTTTATCGCCCACATTGGCCGTGAAGTGCCCGAGCTGAAGCTGGATCTGCCCGCTAACGCGTTGGGTAAAGATTATCGCTCACTGCTGCATCCGATTGGCCTGCCGCCGTCAGGGCGCGGTCTGCAGGTGTCGCTGCTGGGTGTGCTGGGCGTGACGGTTGGCGCCGAAGAGGGCTTTGAACTGAACGTGCTGGGATTAAACATGGGCATCGACTTTACGCCGTTGCGGCTGCGCTTGCCGTTTGTTGGCGGCATCGGCGGAGACAATCTGCAGAAAGATAAGCCGTAGCGTCGCGCTGGCTCCGTGCGGAGCCAGCCAGAGAATTAATGCAGCAGAAACAGCGTGGCGAGGCTGAGAAAAATAAAGAAGCCGCCGGTATCGGTCAGCGCGGTGATCAGCACGCTGGAGCCCACCGCCGGATCGCGGCCAAATTTGGTCATCAGCAGCGGAATCAGCACGCCCATTAGCGCCGCCAGCAGCAGGTTAAGCACCATCGCCAGCATCATCACGCCGCCCAGCGCCGGGTTGTCATACATCAGCCAGGTGACGCCGCCCATAATTCCGCCCCAGAAAATGCCGTTGATCAGCGCCACGCCTAATTCGCGCACAATGAGAAAGGAGAAGTTGCCTGGTTCAACCTGCCGCAGCGCCAGCGCGCGCACAATCATGGTGATGGTCTGATTGCCGGTGTTGCCACCGATACCGGCAACAATCGGCATCAGCGCCGCCAGCGCAACCAGCTGCGAAATGGTGCTCTCAAACATGCCAATCACCCGCGAGGCGACAAAGGCGGTACAGAGATTCACCGCCAGCCACGCCCAGCGCGTTTTTACCGCTTTACGCACCGGCGCAAACACATCCTCTTCCTGGCTGATCCCGCCCATTTTACGAATGTTGCTTTCGCTCTCTTCGTTGACCAAATCCACCACATCTTCAATGGTCACACGACCAATCAGCTTGCCGGCGTCGTCAATTACCGCCGCAGAAATCAGGTTGTAACGTTCAAAGGCGCCCGCGGCATCTTCCGCTTTGTCATTGAGACGAAAGGTGGTCGGCAGATCGTTCATCACCTCATAAACCGGCATTTCCGGACGATTTAACAGAATATCAGTCAGCGGCAGCTCGCCCAGAAACTGATTATTGCGATCGGTCACGAACAGTTTATCAGTGCCGTCAGGAATGCTTTTTTTCTGCCGCAGAAAGCGCTGTACGGTCGCCAGCGTCACATCGGCGCGCACGGTGATAAAGTTGAAATCCATGATGCGGCCGACGCGGTCGCGATCAAAATGCACCACGTTGAGCACGTGCGCACGCTGCGACGGCTCCATGGTGGTAAGCAGGCGGCCGGTGAGATCGCGCGGCAGATAGCGCGCCAGATAAGCCTGATCGTCAATATCCAGCGGCTCAATTGCCAGCAGGATATCTTTGTCGCTCATCTCTTCGGTAAGGCTTTCCCAGACGGTTTCTGACGCTTCGACCAGCACGCGGCCGCGGCGATTAGCCGGGATCAGTCGCCAGAGTGCCTGACGCTCCTCTTCCGGTAACGCCTCGAGGATATCGGCGAGATCCGCCGCGTGCAGCAGGTTGATGCTTTGCTGCAACTGCTGACGATATTTTTCATGTTGCTGCTGCTGCCCGCTTTTTTTGTCATAGGGCTTGTCCAGCAGCGCATCGACAAAATCGTGCTGATTAAGCAGCAGCGTCAGAATACGGCCACGAATTTCACTGAGCTGTTGCGCGTGGGAAACAGACATAACGCATTCCTTGTGTCTGGAGGCAAGGTCGAAGTGTAGCGGCTGGCTGCAAAAAGGCAGAGAAAACCGCGTGTTGACCAAAAAGTCACACGGAAGGCTACCACATAAAGTGCGGGATAAGTTATTGGTTAAGCGGCGTCGTTATACCAGGTGTTTCAGGCAGCGTTTGCTGTTGCTGATAATGCTCAAGGGCGGCAGGGATAAGGAAAATCAGGCGACCAAAAAGGATAAGAAAGCTGATCAGTAACACGATACGGGTCATGGTACTGGTTTTCTGACGTCTTCGCAGAGGTAGGGCGTTGTTCACGCAGGGTGTTCCTGTTTAAGACCCGATAGTGGGCTGAGATATTTAGACATATCGCGGTGAGCAGGTCAATAAGTGAGCGTGCTAACGGATAAAAATTTTAGCGGCCGCCCGCACAATGAGGCGGCCAAAAATCAATAAGAAGCTTTTTGCGCCAGCAGGGTGGCAAAACGTAGCTTGAGCCGGTTGCCGTGTTCATCTACCCGGTGCAGTTCACCGACGTGCTCGTTATATTTTTCGATATGCCAGTTGCGGTAATAGTCGCTGAGTTCACCCGATTTGAAGGCAAATGGGAAGAGATCGGCACTGGGATAATCAGCGGTGTCCATGGCTGCAACGATCAGGTTGTAGCCATATTTCACCGTGCTGGCCTGCATATCGGCAATCAGCTGCGGTACTGCGGCAGGCTGCAGAAACATCATGACCACGGTGGAAAAGACAAAATCATAGGCGCCGTTAAAACGTATCGCATTCAGATCCTGCTCTTCCACCGTAATGCCCTGCAGCTGTTCTTCGGCAATTACTGCGCGCAGCTGCGCCAGGCTGTCAAGATTATTATCCCAGGCGGTAACGTTGAAGCCTTTGCTGTTGAGCAGCAGCGTATTACGGCCACGACCACAACCAATATCCAGCGCCTTGCCCACGCGCAGCTTTGGCAGCGCGGCGATCACTTCGGAGTGGGGCGGGGTGAGCTGATATTTCTCGCTAAAATAGTGTTCGGGGTAAGTCTTGAGCATGATGACCTTATCTTTTCATGCGGCGGTGACGCATCACCGCCGGTTAAATCACGCGTTTTCTTCCTGCAACATCAGCTTCCAGCCGGTGACATCCTGCCAGTACGCCTGCTCACGTTCCAGGTCGAGCTGCACCAGATTATTCTGGCTGAGATAGCCCGCCGGAAAGGTCAGCGTCCAGTGCCCATCATCGGTGGTCAGCAACAGCGATTCCGGCTTTGAGGTCGCCTGGCGCTGGTTATTCAACAGCGTGCCGAGGCGCAGCAGGAAGATCAGCGGCAGAAACTGCTTCTTCTTAAACAGCGTAAAGCGTGGCATCTCTTCCAGCTTCATCGCTTTGCGATGATAGCGTACCAGCGATGCCAGCAGCAGCTGTTGATCCTGGTTAAAGCCCGGCATATTGGAGTGCTGAAGGATATAGGCCGAATGCCGCTGCAGGCCGCTGTGGTTAATGGTCAGCCCCACTTCGTGCAGCATGGCGGCCCATTTCAGCAGCGCTGCCAGCTGTGGATTGGCCAGCTTGCTGTTCTGATCTTTCCACTGCAAATAGAGCTGCTCGGTGGTTTCCAGCACGCGTCGCGCCTGATCGCTGTCGATAGCGTAGTGGTTAGCCAGGCTTTGCGCGGTGCGGCTGCGAATATCCTGATGACGAAAACGGCCTTCCATCTCATACAGCACGCCTTCACGCAGCGCGCCGTCAGAGAGTCGCAGCTCGCGAATCGCCAGCGCGTCAAACACGCCGCACAGAATCGCCAGACCGGGCACAAATACCCCTTTGCGCTCTTCAGACAGACCCGGCAGGCTTAGCGCATCAAAAGATTTATATTTGATCACTTCGTCATACAGCATTTGCAGCCGTTCCACGGTGATCAGCTTGTCTTTTTCACCCATTGCCAGCAGCACTTCACACGCTGCCTTAATGGTGCCGGAGGCGCCAAGCGCATACTGCCAGCCAAGCAGGCGATACTGCCACGCCAGCGTTTCAAGCTTTTGCGTTGCCGCAAGGCGGGCACGACGGAAATTCTCTTTGCTGATCTCACCGCGCGGGAAATAGAGCTGCGCGAAACTGACGCAGCCCATACGGCGGCTTTCGACCAGCTTTGGCTCAAAATCTTCGCCGATCACCAGTTCGGTGGAGCCGCCGCCGATATCGATCACCAGCTTACGGCCTTTTTCCGGCTGCGTGTGCTCAACGCCCATAAAGATCAGGCGTGCTTCTTCATGGCCGGAGATCACCTCGATCGGATAGGGAATTACGTCGGCGGCACGCTGTAAAAACGCTTCGGCGTTGACCGCCTGGCGCAGCGTATGCGTACCCACGATAGTGACGTTGGCGGCGCTGAAACCCTGCAATCGTTCGGCAAACAGCGCCAGGCAGCTCAGTCCGCGCTCCATCGCCTCTTCGCTCAGGACGTTATCCGCGCCCAGCCCATCGGCGAGATGCACCCGCTGCTTCAGGCGACCCAGCACCTGCATGGCGCCGTCGACTACCCGGGCAATGACCATATGGAAACTGTTGGAGCCGAGATCGATAGCCGCGAATTCTTGTGGTCGGGGCGTGCTCTTCTGAGAAATTGGCATAGGGTCTATTCAGGTTGTTCCAGAGTTTTGATGTAATCGTAAATGGCCAACTGTGAGCGCACTTTACGGCGGTTGCCGCGCTGCACATGCCGATTACTCAGTTCTTTATCGACGATACGTGCCTTTACGGTATCACTGAACAGGATGGCAATAATATCCTGTATGCGCTGTTTCAGAACAGGGTCAAGGATGGCCACCGCCACTTCGATACGGTGATCGATGTTGCGCGTCATCCAGTCTGCCGATGACAGGAACACTTTTTTATCGCCGCCGTTTTCAAAAATATAGACACGGTCATGCTCCAGATAGCGGTCAACAATACTGATAACACGGATGTTTTCGCTGATCCCTTCAAGATCCGGAATCAGCGAACACATGCCGCGCACCAGCAGGTTCACCCTCACGCCAACGCTGGATGCGGTGTAGAGCCGGTCGACCAATCCCTTGTCCACCAGATTGTTAATTTTCAGCGTAATGCCAGCCGGGATTTTGTTCTGCGCGTTGGCAATTTCCTGATCGATCAGCTGATAAAGCATGCGACGCGAGTTCTGCGGCGACACCATCAGATGATCAAAGGTCACCGGCCGATAAGGGTTTTCGATAAAGTTAAACACCCGGCGGACTTCGTTAGTGATACGCGCATCGGCGGTCAACAGCGAATAGTCGGTATAGATACGGGCGGTTTTTTCATTAAAGTTGCCGGTGCCGATATGGGCATAGCGCACCACCTCATCGCCTTCGCGGCGCGATACCAGAAACAGCTTGGCGTGAATTTTCAGCCCCGGCGCCGAGAAGATGACGTGTACGCCCGCTTCGGTCAGGCGCTTCGCCCAGTGAATGTTCGCTTCCTCATCAAAACGCGCCTGCAGCTCTACCACCACGGTGACTTTTTTGCCGTTATAGGCCGCGTGGATCATCGCGTCGATGATGCGCGAGTTCTTCGCTACGCGATAAATATTGATTTTGATCGCCAGTACGCTGGGATCAAACGAGGCCTGGCGCAACAGCTCCAGCACGTGCTCAAAGGTGTGATAAGGGTAATAGAGCAGGATGTCGCGATTACGGATCGCATCGAAGCCGTTACGGAAGCCATCAAAGCCGATATGGCGAATCTGCGGCAGCGGCTTGTTAACCAGATTGCTTTTGCCGACGTTGGGGAAACTGATGAAGTCTTTAAAGTTGTGGTAACGGCCGCCGGGAATCACCGAATCGTAATTGGAGATGCTGAATTTTTCGCGCAGCATCTCAACCATCACGTTGGGCATATCGCGCTGGTAAACAAAACGTACCGGTTCGGCGGTCAGGCGCTGCTTCAGGCTGGATGACATCAGCTCCAGCAGGCTCGATTCCATTTCGGTGACCAGATCATATTCCGCATCACGCGTCATTTTCATTGAATAGGCGTTCAGCGCGTCATAATCGAAAAAGCCTTTGAAGATATCATCGAGGCAATAACGCAGGATGTTATCCAACAGAATCATTGGCTTGCGGCGGCGCGGCGATTCCGCAGGCAGGTTAACAAAGCGCGGCACCTTATCGGAAGGAATCTCCAGCAGCGCATACTGAATATCGTCGCCGCGGATAATTTCCACTGCCAGATAGGTGTAATCGTCCTTAAGGAATTCAGTCAGTTCGGTTTCGCGATTAACCAGAATGGGCGTCACGTGCTGACGCAGTTCGTGCTTAAAATAGTGGCGCAACCAGCTCTGCTGATTGGGCGAAAGTTGACGCTCGTTGATCAGGAAGATCTGATTACGCGCCATCTCCAGCAGCAGATCGTTATACAGGCTGTCAAACTCAAGGTCCGCTTTGATCACGCGCTGCTGAATTTTTTTGATCAAATGGCGATGTGAACTGGCGGAACCCTGCTCTTCGCCGATTAAAATGCGCCGCTTCAGATCGGCAAAGCGCACCTTATAAAATTCATCAAGATTGTTGGAGTAAATCCCTAAAAAGCGCATACGCTCAATTAAAGGGTTAATTTTATCGGCGGCTTCCTGTAATACGCGTTCGTTAAAAGCCAACCAGCTTAGTTCTTTTTCGATGTACAGCTTTTCCTGACCCATTGTTACTCCGTTCAATAAAATGAGGGCACGGCAAAGTGTCCACGATCATTATGGCGAGAGTATGGCAGTAATGTCCAACGGCAACGGTTGTCATATCAAGCAGCTACGGGCAACATAGCGCTTTCCACTCTTCGGGTCAGTTTCAGGCATGATTGAAAACCGTATTCCTGTCCATTTCAGCGATCGTCGTCGTCGCAACATCGACCGTCTGGTTCGACGTGCCGTGACGGCCTGCGGCGTGGGCGTGCTGCTGGTTATGCTGCTGCTGTTTTTCTGGCTGATTGTGGTGGTGGTGCCGCTGTTTGCCCCCGCCAGTCTCAAACCCGGACAGACGATTGAACTGACCGATCCACAGCCGACG
>LIDZ01014307.1_pt2 | contig 11506 bp, 9 predicted proteins | sample 644651 | NCBI WGS metagenome assembly LIDZ01 (sample SAMN03856242, study PRJNA289617) | food metagenome | isolation source: wine grapes on drying loft during traditional withering process | host: Vitis vinifera cv. Corvina | place: Italy: Gargagnago di S. Ambrogio di Valpolicella | collected 2014-01
TTAGGCAGACGCCCTTGATCTTGATCTACCGCTTTTCAAGCCACATCCACGAGGACGATTTCGCTGTCTTCGAGGGCCGTCACCCGCAACACACGCTCATCCTCAACCGCCACACCATCTTGCGCTTCGGCACGAAGGCCGTTGACCTCAATAACACCCGTCGCAGGCACCAGATACGCCCGGCGGCCAGCATCCAGCACATACTCAGCCGACTCCCCGGCCTTCAGATTCGCCGCCACCAACCGGGCATTGGCCCGAATCCGCAGCTCGATATCATCATCCGCCTTGCCGCTCGCCAGCGTCACAAAACCTTCGCGGTCGCCTTTCGGGAATGGCTTGGCGCCCCAGGACGGCGGAGCACCGACCTCGTCCGGCATGATCCAGATCTGGAAAATCCGCGTCTCCTTCGACTCCAGATTGTATTCACTGTGCGCCACACCCGTCCCGGCGCTCATCACCTGCACATCACCCGCCTCGGTACGGCCACGGTTGCCCAGGCTGTCCTCGTGAGTAATGGCGCCCTCACGCACATACGTGATGATCTCCATGTCCCGGTGCGGGTGACGCGGGAAGCCCGTGCCGGCTTCGATCACATCATCGTTCCACACCCGCAGCTGGCCCCAGTTCATGCGGCTCTCGTCGTAGTAACTGGCGAACGAAAAATGGTGATGGGCGTTCAGCCAGCCGTGGTCGGCGCCGCCAAGGGATTTGAAAGGTCGAAGTTGCAGCATGATCACTTCCTCCGTAGCAGGGCCGGGCCTGTGGCAGGGCGCCGCTGGTGATGACTTGTCAGTCGATGGGGCCATGATCTATCAGCTAATCATCGATAAAAAGCGTAAGTTCTGCATGAATGCAATCGGTTAATTAGATATTTAGCCGTTCCTACACGCTATAAACCCGTTGCCCTTTATCGGCTAACTCCCTGACGGCAAAGCATTTCACTGGTTCTGAAAGACGAATGGGGCGACCATAGGCGCCCTGTCGATAACCCGATACCCGGAGCCCGCGTGCCGCACGATTTTTCCGCCGAGCTACCCAACGAGCCCAACTCACTGCCGCCTGACCTCAACACCCCCGAACGCCTGCCGTTCTTCAAACGGCTCATGGCCCGCCTGATGGGCGGCGGCCTGTCGCGCATGCAGGCGCAGCACGTGCCGTCGTGGCACCAGGGCCACGCCGATGGCTACCTCAACGGCCATGCCGAGGGCATGAACGAGGGTTACGCCGAGGGGCATCTGGATGGCATCGAAGAAGGCCGGCAGGTGCTGGTGATTCGCGACACCCGGCCCCTTGAGCACCGCGGTCCGCGGGTTGACGATCACCTGTTCGACGACTGGCGCCTGCCACTGACCAACGAGTTGAAAAAGCGCATCAAGGCTGACGTCGCCGAGAAGCTGCCCGCTCACGCGCAACCGACCGCCGCCCAGTGGAAGATGATTTTCAGCGACACGCCGTCGACCTACGTGATTGCCGGTGCCGGGGCGGGCAAATCGACCTCGCTGGTGTTGCGCGTGCTGCTGCTTAATCACTACCTGGGCTTCGAGCTGGACGCCATGACCGTGGTCACCTTTACCCGCGAGTCGCGCAAGGATTTCATCCACAAACTCATCGAGATCATGGCGCTGTGGGGCCATGACCTGAGCCTGCGTCAGGCCCGCGAGGTGGTGCGCACGTTCCATTCGCGCATCCTGCCGCTGGTGCGCAGCCTGCCGGGTTTCGAGCAGTTGCAGGCCTTCGAGAACCTCAGCAGCCAGTCCGGCCAGCTCTTCGACGACAGCGCCGACAGCAACCCATTCGACCTGCGCATTAATGACGCCCAGCGCCAGCAGTTGAACCTGTGTTACCGCGATCTGTACGCCGCCAATTCACGCTTTCGTGACGTCATGGCGCCCCTGTACCGGCAGTCCCTGCAACTCAAGGAGCTGGACCGCGATCACCCGGACGTGCAGAAGCGCATCACCGTGATGGGCCTGTCGTCCAAGCGCGACGAGGAACTGTGCGACGTCATTGAAGACCTGTGGATTCGCGCTGGCGCCTGGCCGATTCAGGGCGTCGAGCCGATGCGCCAGACCGTCGAAGTCAGCGGCCTGACCTTCCACGTCCACGGGTATGCCGCCGAGCTGGATGCCTGGATCGTCCTCGGTTTCGACCCCAGCGAAGACCAGCACCTGCGCCGCCCGGACGCCAAGCTGCCGGTGTGGGCCGAGTGGGTGATCAAGCGCACGCTGTTTCAGGCGTTTTGCCGCAAGCCGGTGATCTGGCTGGAAAACTACCAGGCCTCGCGGGGCATGATGCAGTCGTTGTCCGGCGCGGCCGTGGCGGGGCCGGGCTTCGATTACAAGGTCAAAGGCGAGCTGAGCGCGGCGCCGCTGCTGGACTGTTTTGTCGCCGCTGCCAGCTTCCTCGAGAACCTCGGGCTGGACGTGCCGGACGCCGTGGCGCAGATGAGCTTCTCGGATCAGGACCCCGACCGGTTTTTCTTCGAGGCGCTCAGCCTGTTCTGGAAGGCCTTCGAGAATCACCTGCTGGATCAATCGCCGCCGGTAATGACCTACAACCGGATGTTCTCGCTGTTCGGTGAAAACTCGCCCGAAAACCTCAAGCTGGTCAGCGACGCGGGGCTGCGACCGCTGTCGCATTTGATGATCGATGAGTTCCAGGATGTCTCGCCGCAGATCGTCTCGTGGATCCGCGCCAGCCTGCGCGAGATCCGCAGTCGTGGCCCGGCGCTGCATGTCGGGCGTGGCGCCCAGCGTTCATCGCTGCTGTGCGTGGGCGATGACTGGCAATCGATCTACGGCTGGCGCGGCAGTTCGCCGAAATTCTTCATGGAGTTTGCCAAGGAGTTTTCCTCCCCCGCGACCACCAAGGTCATGCTCAGCGACAACTTCCGCAGCCACCAGCACATCATCGACGCGGCTGAACACATCGTACGCGCCGCACCGGCCATCAGCGGCAAGAAGGCCCGCGCCAGCGGCGCCGAGCAGGCGCTGCTGCCGGTGACCGTACTGGACCGCGACGATGACCGGCTGCTCGCCAGCCTGACGGAACATTACAATGCCGGCGACTCGGTGCTGCTGCTGTACCGCAAAGGCAGTGAACGCAGCCGCTTGCCGGAAGCCTTGCAGGCCCTCGCCGATGCCGATTACCGGTTGCCGCCCCAGGAACGTCGCCTGAAGCAACTGACCTACCACAGCGCCAAGGGCCTGCAGGCCGACGCCGTGTTTCTGCTCGGCGATTGTCAGCATCTGACGCAGTCGCCGTACAAGAATCAGGTCTATCAGCTGGCGGGTCTGGGCCGGGAAGGGGATCTGGAAGCGTTCGACAACGCGCAGAAAGATGAAGTGTTGCGTCTGGCCTATGTCGCCATCACCCGCGCGGTTCGTCACTGCTACTGGTTTATCGACGCCGCGGGTAACGACGATGCAAACATCCCGCGCGCGTCGGCGCGGGTTGCAGGGGACAAGCCGTTTTTCGATGATCGCCGAGGCGCTGCTTCACTCAGCACTTCGTTGAGCACGTCACTCGGCACTTCAGTCGAATAGAGCATGACGCCCAGGCCTTCAGGCCCGATTGAGGTACACCGAGCGTCTCGGAATGAAGGTTTCGATCTCCAGTTCGATGGCCTCGATGATGCGCTCGACATCCGTCGCATTCATCACGGTGGCGCAGGGGATGGCGGCGATGGCGATCACCGTCTCGCCGCTGGCCCTGTCGAACAGGCGGGCCACCATACTGCCGGGTGCATCCATGTTGGCTTCGAAGCCCACCGGATGAAAATGCCAGCGCATCAGCTGGCAGGCGTTCGGGAACGTGACTTTGTTCATGGACCCACCTCGTTCAATCGAGCACTTCACAAGCTCCGCAGGGTAGGAAAACGGCAGGTCTGTCCAGGCTTCGGTAGCGATCGACACGTCGCTTGGCCAAGCCCGGCACCCAGACCAAGGGTCAGGTAAAGGTAGCACCGCGTTTAGACCGTGTCGGTAAATAAATCCCGGCCGATGGGAAATTTCATCTTTAGTTGATCTTTGTCATGTGACGCTTATATCCAGGCGCATGTTTAAACAAAGGCTGAATCGTTATAGCTATCTAAAAACTCTCGTACAAAGTTGGCTACCATAAATATATCTCTCTAAACGTTTAAAGCCTTCGCATGAAAGTTAAGGGGCTGCCGATAACAGGACGAGTGACAATAAAAGACGCCATGCAGTATCAGCCTTCCAGAGAGATCATCCATGTCGATAAGAAACATGAACATTGCGCCTCGCGCATTCCTGGGATTCGCTTTCATTGCCGCGCTGGTCATTGGCTTGAGCGTTTTCTCGGTCCACCGGATGGCGCAGATTCGCCAGGCCACCATTGACATGGAGTCCAACCAACTGCCGAGTATCGGCCATTTAACCGGGATGCTGGAGAACAGCCTGCGCTTGCGCATCACCTCGTTTCGCACGCTGGTCAACCGGGAACCGGCGTCGCTGCGTGAAACCGATGCACGGATCGCTGAACTGATCGGTAAGTTGCAGGCTGCCAAAAAAGCCTACGCCGCACTGCCGGCCGAGGCGGATGAGCTGGCGCTTTACAACCAGTTTGAAGCGACGCTGGCGACGTTCCTTGGCATTCAGGCCAACGTGCTGGATTTGTCCCATCAAGACAAGGTTGATGACATGCGCGCGTTGATCAACACCCGCATGAAGGAAGCCACTGATCTCATGGGTGCGCAGATCAACCAGTTGATCGCCATGAACACGAAGAGCGCCACGGAAGCGGGAGAGATTTCCAGACAGGAATATGAAAGCGCCAACCTGAGCATGATTGCGGTGTCAGCGGTCGCCGTCCTGCTCACCATCCTGTTGGCGTGGGTGCTCACCCGAAGTATCGTCAACCCGATGAGCCGAGCGGTTCGTGCCGCAGAAGAAATTTCATCGGGCGATCTGACCCGGTCCATCGAAGTCGACGGCAAGGACGAAGCGACCCTGCTGTTGCGCGCCCTGGCAACGATGCAGCGCAATCTGCGCCAGACCATCGAGCTGATTTCCGGCTCGTCCACGCAACTGGCCTCGGCGGCCGAGGAACTGAGCGCGGTGACAGAAGAGTCCTCGCGCGGTTTGCAACAGCAGAACAACGAGATCGAGCAGGCGGCAACGGCGGTCAACGAGATGACGGCCGCCGTCGAGGAGGTCGCGCGCAACGCGGTGTCGACGTCCGAAGCGTCACAGCAGTCCAACCAGACTGCGCGTCAGGGCCGTGAACGGGTCATCGAGACGGTTAGGTCAATTCAGGACATGGCCCAGCAGATCCAGGCCACTTCCGGGCTGGTCGAAGGCCTGGCTGCCCAGGGGCGTGACATCGGCAAGGTGCTGGACGTGATTCGCTCGATTGCCGAGCAGACCAACCTGCTGGCCCTCAACGCGGCCATCGAGGCCGCGCGTGCAGGGGAGGCGGGTCGCGGGTTTGCCGTGGTCGCCGACGAAGTCCGCGCGCTGGCCCACCGCACCGCGCAATCGACCACGGAAATCGAACAGATGGTCGCCGGCATTCAGACCCGCACCGGCGACGCCGTGCAATCCATGTCGCGCAACACCGAGAGCACCCGCACCACGCTCAGCCTGGCCAGTTCGGCGGGTGATGCACTGGAACTGATCACCGAAGCCATTGCCCAGATCAACGAACGCAACCTGGTGATCGCCAGCGCATCGGAAGAACAGGCGCAGGTGTCGAGGGAAGTCGACCGCAATCTGGTCAACATCCGCGACCTCGCCGCGCAGACGGCGGCCGGCGCGAACCAGACCAGCGCGGCCAGCCATGAACTGTCACGACTGGCGGTGGACCTGAAAGCAATGGTGGCGAAGTTTGTGGTCTAAGCGGCTGATTTGGTGAGGGTCACAGGTCTCAAGGACTGGCGGAATCGAGTGGGAGCGAGCTTGCTCGACGGGCTGAGTTCGCGAGCATTACCTGATCCCACCGGGTAGATGTCAGCCATGCCACGCAGCAGGATTGACCAGATCCTTCGGTCGCTCGCCTGCCAGGGCCGCCAGCAGGTTGTCCACGGCACAGCGGGCCATGGCCTCGCGGGTCTCGTGGGTCGCCGAGCCCATGTGGGGGGTTGCCACGACGTTGTCCATCCTCAGTAGCGGCGAGTCCGGGTTCACGGGCTCCTGTTCAAAGACGTCCAGACCTGCCGCGCGGATCTGGCCGTTCTGCAGCGCGGCAATCAGCGCCGGCTCGTCCACCACTTTGCCCCGGGCGATGTTGATGAAGATCGTCTCCGGGCGCATCTGCGCAAATTGTTCCGTGCCAATCAGTCCCTCGGTTTCAGCGGTCAGCGGCACGGTCAGGCAGACAAAATCAGCTTCGCGCAACAGGTCCTCCAGACTGCGATAGCGGGCCTCAAAGCGCGCTTCCACCGCCGGCTTCGGTGAGTGACTTTGATAGATCACCGGCATCCCGAAACCGAAATGGCCCCGTTGCGCGACCGCTTCGCCAATCCGGCCCATACCGATGATCCCCAACGTCTTGCCATGCACATCTGAGCCGAAATGCTTCGGCCCGATGTTCTGCTTCCACTGGCCATCGCGAACCATATTCGCCAGCTCCACTACCCGACGGGCCGTGGCCATGATCAGCGCGAAGCCGGTGTCAGCGGTGGTTTCAGTCAGCACATCCGGTGTGTTGGTGAGCAGAATACCGCGCCGGGTCAGGTACTCGATATCGTAGTTGTCGACGCCCACCGAGACGCTGGACACCGCCTTGAGCTTCGGCGCCAGGTCAAGCAGCTCGGCATCCAGCTTCACGCTCGCGCCGAGCAGGGCATCGGCGCGGGGCAGGGCGTCGCGCAGGCGGGCCAGGCCGTCGCTGGATTTCGGGTCATCAATCAGCGTGACCTCGGCCTGGGCTTGCAGGCGCTCCATCAAAGGCGCCGAGAGTTTTTTGTACAGCACAACATGGTGAGTCATCGAAGGGCTCCGGATCAGGAATGGGCAGGCGCGGGACCAACGCCAGGCTTGTCGCTCAGCGGGCGGGGCTTGCTGTCCGGCTTGAGCAGCAGCGTCAGCACCACCGACACCAGCAGCGCGCCGCTCATGAACAGGTACGATGCGCTCAAGGTGCCGGTGACGCCGTTGAGGTAGCCGACGAGGTAGGAACCGGCGAAGGAACCCAGCGCGCCGAGGCTGTTGATCAACGCCATGGCGCCGCCCGCGACGTTGGCCGGGAGAATTTCCGGGACGATGGCGAAGAACGGACCGTAGGGCGCGTACATGCAGGCGCCGGCAATGACCAGCAGCGAGTACGACCACCAGAAATGCTCGGTGCCCAGCGCGTACGAACCGTAGAACGCGACGGCAGCCAGCAGCAGCGGCGGCCAGACAAACGCTTTGCGCTTCTGGGTTTTATCGGACGCCCACGACACCAGCAACATGCCGATAACGGCCGCCAGATACGGCAGGGCAGAAAGCCAGCCGGCTTCGACCATGTCCATCTGCATGCCTTTCTTGATGATCGTCGGCAGCCACAGCACGAAGCCATAAACGCCGATGCTCCAGCAGAAATACTGCGCGGCCAGCAGCAGCACGCGTGGCGAGCGGAAGGCTTCGGCGTAGTTTTTCACTGGCTTGATGCCGACCTGTTCGGCGTCGAGGCGCGCTTGCAGTTCGGTCTTTTCTTCAGCGGTCAGCCACTTCGCCTGGGCCGGACGCTCGTCCACCAGACGCCACCAGATAAACGCCCAGATCACCGCCGGCAGGCCTTCAACGATGAACATCCAGCGCCAGCTGAAGTGCGCCACCAGATAGCCGGACACCACCGACATCCACAGCATCGTCACCGGGTTGCCGAGAATCAGCACGGTATTGGCCCGCGAGCGTTCGGCCTTGGTGAACCAGTAGCAGAGGTAGACCAGCATCGCCGGCATGACGGCCGCTTCGACCACACCGAGCATGAAGCGGATGCCGATCAGCATGTAAGCGTTGGAGACGATGCCGGTCAGGGTGGCCAGGCCGCCCCACAGAATCAGGCTGACAAAGATGAGTTTCTTGACGCTTTTTTTCTGGGCATAGATGGCGCCGGGCACCTGGAAGAAGAAGTAGCCGAGGAAAAACAACGCACCCAGCAGGGACGACATGCCCGGGGTGATGTGCAGGTCTTCGGCCATCCCCGAAGCAGCGGCGAAGCCATAGTTGGCGCGGTCCAGGTACGCCAGGCTGTAGGTGATGAAGACGATGGGCATGATCAATAGCCAGCGACGTTTGAGGCCGGCGTGTTTCACGGATTCGAGCAGCTTGTCCATTTCAGGCTTCCTGAGCATGTTGTTTTTGTCGCAGCAGGTGATGGAGATTCGGTGTGTGTAAACGCGAGGGTCAGGCGCTCTGTCGTCGCGCGCCTGCCGAGACATTGGCCGCATCGAGAGCGGCGTGGGAGGGCAGGCCTTCCATGTCGCCACGGCTTTGCACGGCCTGGCTACCGACCCAGTTGCCCCGGGCAGTGGCCTGTTCGAAGCCGAGGTTTTCCAGCAGCGCGCTGATCACGCCGACGGCAAAACCGTCGCCTGCGCCCACGGTGTCGACCACCTTTGGCACCGGCACGCCGGGCAGGAACGCCTCATTGAGTTGGGTGCGGTAATACGCACCCTTGGCGCCGAGTTTGATGATCACCGCCTCGACGCCCATGTCCAGGTAGAAACGGGCGATGTCCGCCGGGGTGTCGAAACCGGTGAGCAATTCACCCTCCGCCAGCCCCGGCATGACCCAGTGGGCGTGGCTGGCAAGGTGGTTGACTTCGCGGATCATCGTCGCCTGGCTCGACCACAGCGAAGGCCGCAGATTGGGGTCGAACGACACGCTGCGGCCCGCCTCGCGCATTTGCGTCATCAGCACGTGGGAAAGCTCCCGACAGGTGTCGGACAGCGCCGCCGGGATGCCCGTGGCGTGCAGATGCCGGGCCTTGAGCAGCTCGGGGACGATGTCGTTGACCGACAAATGGCTGGCCGCCGAGCCGCGACGGAAGTACTCGACCACCGGGTCGGCGCCTTCCAGCTCCAGGGATTTGAACTGAAAGCCGGTGGGGTGCGCGGCGTCCACGGTGACGTGGCCGCAATCAACGCCTTCCTGTTGCAGGCTGTCGGTGACGAAGCGGCCCATGGAATCGTTGCCGACCCGGCTTAGCCACGCCACTTTGAAGCCTAGTCGAGACAGCCCGATCGCCACATTGCTGTCGGCGCCCGCGATGCGTTTCTCGAAGTGGCGAACCTGCGCCAAGTCACCGGTTTGCTCGGCCACCAGCATGGTCATGGTCTCACCGAACGAGAGAATATCGATCTCAGACATGGCTCAGCGCCTCCGTTTCCTTCGCGTTGGAGTGAGTGGGCTGCGATAGGCCAAGGCGCCCGAGCAGGGCAACCTGTTCGCGGGTCACTTGCAGCAGGTCATCGCCTTGCAGCGGGTATTCGACGGCGCGGGGCAGGTTTACCGGCATGTACTGGATGAGCTGTTCCCACGCTTGCAGATCGGCCGGCGCTGGCGGTACGGCGATGAGCTTGTCTGCCCCGTTCCGGGTGATTGCCTTGCAGTGCAGGTACTCGACGTAACGCCCCAGCTGCTGTGCGGCGTCCCGGGCGGACTGTTCCTGCCAGCGCCAGTTGCCGATGTCGAAGGTCATGCCGATGGGCATTTGCAGCGCGGTGAGCTGCGCGAAGAACAGAACGAAGGGCTCGATGCGGCCGCCTTGCTCGGTCTGATCGTTTTCCACCAGCAAGTGAACGTCATAGGGTGCAAGACGATCGGCCAGCGCAGCGACGTCGCAGTGCTCGCCAAAATGCCCCAGCGATACTTTGAGCCAGAACGCACCGCACGCCGTGGCGCGTTCGAGGGTCGGGATGAGTTCTTGGTTCGGCTGACTGTCGCCTTCCAGCCACAACTCAAGGGGAGCGGAGTACAGGCATTCCAGGCCGTGAGCCGCAATGGCGCGGGCGAGGGCAGGGAGGTCTTGGTCGTCGACGCTGGGGCTGAACAGCTCTTCCCGCAGCTCGATGCGCGTGACGCCAGCGTTGACCAGCAACGGGATGAAACTGGCCTGGCCTTGGCCGCGTACATGATCGGCACCGAAGGCGCCGAGGCTGATGGCAACGGATGGTAGGGTCATTATTATTGTCCTCTGAAACCGGTTACATTTTTGTTCGAACGAGCGAACCGGGTAAAAGTTCGCGTCGGCGTGCAGGGGTTGACCTGCGGTATCTGTTTGGGTCGGTCAGGTCTGTCGTCGGGTCGAGCCGCGGGCGATCAACTGTGCAGGGAAGTCGTACAGCCGCACCGGCTCCTGGTCGCCACGCAGTCGGTTCAGCAGGCACTCGAAGGCGGTAATGCCCATTTCGTGGGTGGGCTGCGCCAGGGAGGTGATGCCGCTGCCGACGAGTGGGTACCAGTCCAGCTCGTCGAGGGCGATCAGGCCGATGTCGTTGAACAGGTGGCAGCCCAGCTCATGCAGTTGACGGGTGGTGATCAAAGTGGCGACGCCGTTGGCAGTGAACAGGGCCTTGGGGCCGGGGCCTTGCTGCGCGAGGAAGTCGCGCAACCGGTCGCGCAACGCCTCGCCGGTTTCGCAGACCTGGCCACGCATGCCGGCGCGCTGAGTGATTTGGTGTTTGAAGGCGTCGACCCGCTCGATCCGCGAACTGGTACCGTCCTGGGGTTCGGTGACCATGAGTACGTCGCGGTATCCGGCGTCATGCAGATGATCCAGCGCTTGCCGGACTGCCGCGACGTTGTCGAGGCCGACGAGATCGCTGTGCAGTTCATCGACTTTGCGGTCCACCAGCACCATCGGCAGTTCGCGGTGCAGTTCGCGCAGTTCGTCGAGGTGATGGCCGAGGGTGTTCACGATCAGGCCTTCGATGTTGTAGGAGCGCAGTGCCGCTAGGTGCAGGCGTTCCTGTTCGTCGTCGCGGTCGGTGTTGCACACGACGAGGCTGTAGCCGTGTTTGCGGCAGGCAGTCTCGACGCCGTGCATGACGGCGATGGAGTAGGGGTTGCGGATGTCGGCGACGAGCATGCCGATCAGGCGGGTGCGGCCGCGTTTGAGGCCGCGGGCCATTTGGTTGGGGCGATAGCCGAGGGTGTCGATGGCCTGTTCGATGCGTTTGGCGATGGCGTCGGACAGCAGTTGGCGGTCATCGCCGATGAAGCGCGAGACGCTGGCCTTGGAGACGCCGGCGAGGTCGGCGACGTCGTTCATGGTGACGCGGGTGCGCGTCGGGGTGGAGATGCTGTTCACGGCCTGGACCTTATTGGATTTATCAGCAGGCTTAATGGGGAGAGCTCTTTGGCTCTGAAACCGGTTTCAGGAGACACCAGATTCGGGGTTGGCGTCAATACGCTGTTAAAGGCATCTGCCTAACGGCAGATATTTCGCCTTTGGTGGTTTTTAGATCAAGAGCGTCTGCCTGGGGGCAGACTTTTCGCCTTCGGCGAGTTACTTGGAAAAGCACCCCAAGTAACCAAGGGTGCTTGCTCCTGGT
>LIDZ01006835.1_pt3 | contig 11498 bp, 11 predicted proteins | sample 644651 | NCBI WGS metagenome assembly LIDZ01 (sample SAMN03856242, study PRJNA289617) | food metagenome | isolation source: wine grapes on drying loft during traditional withering process | host: Vitis vinifera cv. Corvina | place: Italy: Gargagnago di S. Ambrogio di Valpolicella | collected 2014-01
ATCGCTGCTCCAGCCGATATCCATTCCCAGCTTGCGCATGCTGCTGCGCGTAGCCGGCTGGGAAATAACGGAGCCGCCGCCGAGGGTGTAATACAGCTTGTCGGATACCGCACCGCTGACGTTTTTACCGTAGCCGAATGCGCTGTCGTTGACCGACGGCAGCGAAATGCCAAAGGCGCCGGATCGGTTTTCATCATCGGCCTGTGCCAGGCCAATTGATACGCTGACCAGGGCCGCCAGAAAAACCGGCCTCAGTGTGGTTGTTGTCATGGTTGCCTCTTAAAAATTGGTTGCATACAGGAAGGTCTGGCCGCGACGCTTGCAGCAGCTGTAAGGCTGCCACAGCGCGTACGCCTCGTTGCCGTCCTGCGCCGTGGGCCAGGCGCCGTCGGGGAATACAGCGCAGGTGGCCGAGAGCGTGGGGGACAGCCGCTGCCATTTATGGTTAGCCGTGCCGGTGTTTTCCTTCACCTCGCCCGGCGGCCAGTAGCCCGGCTTGCGGGTGCCCTTCAGCTGCTGATAAACGTGGATCTGCCCGGATCGGGTAATGATGTCGGCCACTCGTTGGGCGACGACGGCGGAAGCCTTGTCATCGTCCGTCTGGCTGACAAAACCCGAGCGTGGATAGAGGTTGCCCCACATGTTGGCGCCGGCCTGGCTGCCCAGCTCGCGCTGTCCGGGGATAAGCGCCTCCGGATAAAGCGACTCCGGCAGGCCCGAACGCCACATAAGGGAGTCCAGCGTGCTGAGGAAGTAAGGGTTAAATGCCCGGGCCGCCGTGTCGCAGGAGTAGCCGGCAATGCTGCCGCCAATCAGTGAGGTGGCCGGATGCCCGATGGCGTCCGCGTATTTGAACTTAATGTTTGACTGACGACGTCCCGCGTCCTTGATGTCGGCGGCATTCCCTCCGCCGGCGGCGCCGCTGGTCAGCCCGCCGTCAACGACGCCGGCAGCTCCGCTCATAAAGGCCATTTCATGCCAGGGATTGCCGCCCGGTCCGGTGTAGGTCGATACCACCACTTCAGGGATGTAGTGCGTCACCTTAACCGAGGTTTTGACCGAGCATCCAAAGGGCGTACACATCAGCCAGTAGCAGACGCCGCTCACGCGCCAGCTGATGCAGTCCTGCGTCACCGCGCTGGCGATAATCCCGGCGGTATTGATGGCGGCGAGCGTGGCGGGAGCCGCGGCCACGGCCAGAACCGAGGCCGTGCCGGCGGTGCAGAGGTGTTTTCTGAATGATCCGGGCATCAGCCTGCCCCCTGCGTGCGGTGCAGGTTTGCCTGTGCCACGTCAGCGGTGCCGTATACCACATCCCGATCATCAAATACGACGGCGGGGTACTTGTGCAGACCGATTTCCCAGGCATGGACCACCTGACGATAGGCGCCGGCAATCTGCGCCTGTTTCCGGGGCCAGTCGGGCGACTGAATGACCTGCTGAGCCTGCAGGGCGGCCTGCTGAGGATCTGACGACAAATCGCCGAATATAGCCTGCTGCAGACGATCGGGCCCGTCCAGCCACACAACTTCAGTATTGGCGGTAAGGTTCAGGGGAGGGTGCTGAGCGTCGGTGAAAACGACGGTGCCTGCCATTACCTGTATTGGTATCAGCAGGGAAAAAAACAGGAGTGGCCTGATGCGCATTGCAAATCTCCGTCACGGGTATCAGGGTGCCAGCGTGACAGCGCGTGCTCAGGGATTCAGCAGTAAACTCTATTTCGGTTTTTGAAAATTTGTCGGCATTGGCGGAATCATTATGAAAAATGGAACAGCGAATGTCCGCTATGTGCCAGGAGCGGACGTTGATAATCAGCGCAGAAATCTTCTGTCAATTACCGACACCATTGATACAGGCTTCATCCTGTGCTGATGCCTTTGTGAAAACAAACATTCCAACGCCATCGTTGCCCATATCCTCGACACAAGTGATTGCAAATCCGCATCTATTTACATAAAAACAGACATTGTTGATTAGACACGTTGGAGTTCTGAGCCTCCATCCCCCTTTACAGGGATAAAGCCTTTCGATGCATAGCCAGGCTTGGTAACCAAGCCCTCTTCGCTGGAACTGAGGCAGTATAAATAATCTTTCAAGATAATTAATATCTTGTTCCCCAGTTCTGATAATGGCACCGCCTAGCAGGAGAATACCCTCCCAGAAGGCCAGAACAATTATGTCCTCTGCATATAATGCGGACCGGATAGTTAATTCTTCGCCACTATCCTCATCTTCTTCCATATCTTCCGGAAAGTACCGGGCGTTTGAATCGAATGCTGCATTAAGAATAGATTGCAGCTCTTCGGATTCGGATTGTGATGCGGGCAAAATCAGCATGCTGTATGTTTCTTTAAACTAACCGGGGGAAAGGTGCTTATGTATTAGTGTGAGTAACAGGAATAATCTGTTTAAATGAAAAATAAATCGATCAGGCTTCCTATATTACATTAACCTTAAACATAATAACTAGGGGAGTTCAATATGTCTGACATCAAGATAATATTGACTATCATTTTCCTTTACGTATCCACTGACCCTTATCAACGAAAGAGCATCAACGTCCAGTCCACGCCAGGCATCGTCACTGACTACCAGAGGAATATGACCCGTATTATCACGGAATGTAAAATGATTCCCTTCCTGCTGACTGATAATGCTTCCCTCAAGTGTAATCCATGAGTTTTGTTTAAAAGAGCTGACTGCAGTCACGGTGCTTTGCATATTTTCTTTCGGAATCATATGCCCTGCGTAGACGTCACCCTTTTGTGGCTCTTCTTTATGATTCTGATATCCACCTGACGCAAATGACGAGAGTGACGCGCCTGATAATATTAATAATGTTGCAGCTTTAAAAAATGTGGCTCTCCGAAAATTAACCACAGAAAAATAATTTAAACTCATGATAATCAACCTTTCAACTTGATAACTTTAACCATTCAATATATATACAGCATTAAACACTGCATGCTAATATGCACATAGTGCAAATTTGTATTGAATTGACCGGTAATTCGGCATAGCTAAAGCCTAAAACATAGTTACCTTTATGTCAAGGTAAGTGCGGTTTGTCACATTTCACCGTGTACATTCGAATGTAAATACGTATTTTATATTGCTGAATGAAAGTTAACCTGTACGTCGATGTAAAAGTTAACCTGTTAAAAAATATGAATATTTTTAATATTTCCCAGCTAAAATTTCGACCGGGAAGCAAGGCTTTGCATGAAAACTGATAAAAGGTCGTCCAGTTGGCGAAGCTGTTCAGGTGAGAGTGAAGATACAATTTCTTTCTCATTTTTTGCATGATCTTCAATTGCCACGTCGATCAATTTTCTTCCAATTGCAGTCAGGCAGACAAATTTACTTCGGGCATCCTCCGTATTTGCTTTCCGGCTAATCAATCCCCTTTTTTCTAGCTGTTTCAGCCTGTGCGTTACTGTGCCTGAAGTGATCATCAGTGCGGGTAATAATTGGGTTGGAGTTAAAATAAAAGGCGCCCCTGCACGGCGCAGAGCGGAAAGCACGTCAAACTCCCATACTTCCAGGTTGTGCCGGCGATAGCCTGCTTGCAGCAGTGGTTCCGCAAGCGCAGTGCATCGAACCAGTCGCCCGAGGGGGCCCATTGGCGAAGAGTCAATGTCAGGGCGCTCGCGCTGCCATTGCTCAAGGATGTCGTCTACGGGATCTCTTTTACGATTTGTGCTCATGCGCTGCTGATACCCTGCTATTAGGTGGAAGTTGAAGGACTAATACTTATTGCTTTGATGTGAAGGTAAATAATAACTCTTTCTTTGATAATAACACCTACAGCCAACTTGTTATGCATTCATGATCACCAGTCAGTATTACAGATGCGTTTAAGCTGGTTTATCTAGGAGATGTATTGATCATGCCCCTGCCATGTCGCTGTTCCGGCAGAATTCGTAAACTCTCTTACAGAGCGCGATTCCCTGAGTGCGTATATTCCTTAAGGTCCACAGAACGTTATACCCAAAGAACATCGCAAAGTGGCTGATGATATCTCCAGAGGGGAGCAAAACTAGCCTTTGCTCTGTCCGCCCTACATCGCAAGTCCGGTTTGAGCACGCCTGATACGGAGCGCATAAACCTTCCGATAATAATACCGGAAGGTTTTCCTAAACTACTGGTGTTTCAGCCAGGTCAAAACAGGCCCAGCTGGTACAATGCCGGTGGGGTTTATATGGCGGTGTGAGAAATAGTAATGCAGCTTTGAGTGCTCCATATCTATAGTTTCCCGCACACCTGGCACCTCAAGCATTCTCAACATGTAAGAGTAAAGATTTGGCAGCTGAGTCAGCGATTTTGAATTAGCTTTAAAGTGAATAGCGTACACTGCTTCAAACCGAAGAAGGCTTGGAAGCAGAAACAAATCTGACAGCGTGAGCGATTCCCCTAACAAGAAGGGCTGTGCTGCCAATATGTTTTCGAGTTCGCCCAAGGCGGTAAATAGTTCCCGGCTGGCCTGTTCGTATTCATCCTGCTGCTGTGCAAACCCAACCTGATAGAATTTCCTGTTAACGGACGCATGGAGCCATGTGTTAAGTGAGTTGATGTCCTGGCGTGATCCTTCCGGAACCAGATCCAATGGTGTTGCTGCGAGGGGCAGCCATTCTGTTGCCAGCTTCAGCGCAACTGACGCTGAATCCGTGCTTACAATTTTTCTTTCATGAAGGTCAAACATTACCGGAACGGTAACCGGTCCCGAATAGTCAGCCTTGCTATGCAGATAGATATCCGCTAGGCGCTGATTACCACCAACAATATCACGGTCGTCGGCGTCAAACTCCCAGCCCCTGTCGTAACGTCGCGCGGCTACTGAAGATACGCTGATGGCATGCCCTAGTCCCAGAACTGAGATAACCAGCCACGGACGGTGCGCAAAAGGACAGGCGCGCGAAACATATAGATGATAACGGCTGACTTCAGGCACGAAGCTGTGCTCAAGACTGTCCACGTTTAGCAGCTCAGATGCGTTTTTATCGGGATACCATGTCCCGTTTTCAAGAATGGCCATGTTTCCTCCTGTAGGAACCGAAGCAGATCATTCAGTAGCCGGTAGTTCTGTGCCTGTTCTGTCATTCAGTAAATCAATGTATCGATCGGCTGAAGTACGGATGATTTTTCCTGCTCCGGACAAGACGTCATGACCGGAAAGGGCACCGTAAAGTCGGTCAAAGCGATATTTCAGTACCGTTTCAGTCATTCTGCTAACGGTACGCTCCGAAAGTGGCAGCATATTTGGATAGCTCCACATGAAGGACACCCGACAGCGATCGGCGGCAACCTGAATTATGTCTCCTGACAACACTGCACCTCTTCCTTCTGCAGCGAAGGGAAGATGTGCAACCGTTCCGCCGTGATAGTGGCCACCTAACCTGACGAGCGAGACATACTTATTAAGCTCAACATAGTCTCCTTCCCAGAAACGGATAGAAGAATCTGGTCGCATAAGCCATTCTTTGTCATCCGCGTGCAGGTAAACCTGACAACCGAACGAGGAAGCCCAATCCTGACTCGTTGTGTAGTAGTGAGGATGAGAAATGGCAATGGCAGAAATGCCGCCCAGAGAATCAATCAGATGTTTAGTCGCATTGTCGAGGAAGGAGATGCAGTCCCAGAGGATATTGCCCGCTGGCGTACGAATCAGTATGGCCCGCTGGCCGATTGAGAATCGGGGCACGGTGGTGATCTCGAACATATCCTGTTCCAGCATCTTCCAGCTGTTACGATATTTTCTTTGCATGTCCCTGAGCGTCGTCCACTCCTGCTGACCGCCAGGCACGTGTGCTCTTTCTTCGTTGCAGACCTGACAGAGTTCTGGCGGGCACACCGAGGCTGTATAAGAAGTTCCGCAGCCCTTACATATGTAGTTTTCCATAGTTCTCTCCTTCAGAGACGATATAGCAGTCTTTAGCATTGAGATATGCGTTGTATGCGAATCAGGAAACAGTAGAACGGTAATTACTTTACATCAAGGTAACTATGTTCGGGAGGTTGATATGTGTTTTAGAGGCTTGAAGGGAAAACAGTCAACCGTCTGCGCGACTGACAAGGTAACAGCACAGGATAGACGGGGAATGTTGAATTTCTGTTCCCCTTCTAAATCTGCGTTCACTTTTCACTCAGGGCACATCCTTATGCCGCTCAAGATGTTGCTTACATTCAGGCCAGCTTGCTGTGCAGTTCTGGCATGTCACCCGAGAAGTTTACCCACGGGTTATCACCTAAGAGCTCAGCATGCTTGATGTCCGCTTCATAACGGATTTCGAAGTTATCCGGACCGTGTGCAAAGGCCACAACCAGACCTTCTTTCGCATCCATGTATCCTGCATGCATGCGAATACCCGGATAACTCAGGCGGACGGCATCGTCATTTTCACCAACGAATCCAACAGTCAGGCGCGCAAGAGTTCCGTCTGTAAGCAGGAACATCCAGGTGAAAGGACCACCGGCGATAACAGTCATAACTTCGTCAATCCCTGTTCCTTTATCCGAGGTATTGACGTGAAGACGACCATATTTATTCAGGACGAATTTCTGTACGTCCGGTGGCATTGCCTTCATATCGTAAACTTTAGGATATGATGACTGCCCCCCCTCGGTGGTGAACTCACCGCCGCCCTCAATGACCGGAGTTCGGCCCGCCAGACGGATCTGCTCCATCAGCTCAGCGCGGGTGAGGTTGAACATAGAAATCAACTGATGCTCCTCACCCTCGGTGATAGCGCGGTCTTTATACGCTTTCAGTAAAGGGCGTGCCTCCGCCGGGATTTCAATCGTACTGGCGCGAACACCTACTGTGTGCAGGACATTATTTGCATCCTGAATGCCGGTTACGTCTGGGCGGCCATCACTGAACTGAATTTTTACGATGCTCATACAGATACTCCTCAATTACGTTGCTTTGATAAGTTTTGCAGCCTGGCTGCATTATTGCTTAATGTGGAACGATAAGGGTCACGTCCGCTCATCGGCTAAAGGTGCTGTACTGGCAGACTGCGTGCTACCGCCGAACTGGATAAACAGGGCTCCGGCCAGGATAAGCAACACTCCGGCAACGCGTGCCAGATTGATGGGCCGCGGCGTCAGATTCATCAGACCAAAGTGGTCAACGATTACCGCGGCAATCATCTGGCCGGCGACTACGAGCACGATAAATCCGCCGGCCCCAAGTTTTGGCGCAAAGGCCGCAGCGCTACCGACATAGATCGCGCCGAGCACGCCACCAATCCACATCCACCAGGGGCCCTGCAGAGCGCTACCGATTCGCGGAGCCGGCACCTTCAGTAACCAGAGCAGAGGCAGAATCACCATCGCGCTGACGGTGAGTGAAACCAGAGCGCCCCAGAGTGGATGCCCCAGAGCTTTGCCCACCGCGCCGTTGCTTGTTGCCTGAAAAGGCAGCACGGCACCGGCAAGAAATGCCATTACGGCGGGCACGAATGCCAGAACCATTGCTTTGCTCAACATGTGAAACCTCTTCAGTAGCGTAATGACTTGATGGGACTATTTTCACTTATAAGTTATATTTATAAAAATCGTTTGTATGCATGGGGAGTATGCATAGCATGGATGAGCTACGAAAAATTGATTTGAACCTGTTGTTAACGTTGCACGCGCTGCTGACAGAAAAACACGTTACCCGCGCGGCTGTCCGGCTTCACCGCAGTCAGCCAGCTGTCAGCCATGCTCTGGCCCAGCTTCGCGCGCATTTTGATGATCCCCTTCTGGTTAGGAGGGAAGGAAAGATGGTACTCACGGTCAGAGCACAGGGCATGCTTCCTTCTCTGGACGGTGCGTTGTCTGAGCTCAACGAGTTGATAGGTGCACCTGAATTTGATCCCTTAACAGCTCGCCGCACTTTCAGAATTGCCATGTCAGATTACGCAGCACGCATCGTGTTACCTTCGCTGGTGAATTACGCGCGCAAAGCAGCACCGGGCTTTGATTTCGCCATCAGCCAGGCGAGTCGTGAAATGATGCTGGCTCAACTGGAAGACGGAGAGCTGGATCTGGCGCTGGGCATATTCCCTGACGCCCGCAGTGAGATCAAAAAAGAAGACTTATTCCCCGAGCAGTTCATCTGTTTGGCCGACAGGGGTTTTTTACCGGACGGCAGAGATTTAACTCTGGAGGAATGGCTTGAAAAGCCCCATGTTATGCTGGGCCTGAAGCCAGACTCTGTTGATGAAATTGAAAAAGCTCTGGCAATAAAGGGACTTAAAAGGCACATCTGCGTTGCACTTCCGCACTGGAGCGCAGCCGTGCGCCTGCTGCCTGGTACCGATTTAGTCCTGACCGTTGCCAGCCGTTCAGTCAGCCCTGAGAGTTACCACGAGTCATTGTGCAGATTTTCTCCACCGGTTGACCTGCCGGGATTTTCATACTTACAAGCGTGGCATGTAAGAAAAGACAGGGATCCTGCCCATCAGTGGTTAAGAAGCGCTATTCGAATGAGTTGTGAACCGTTCAGCACGGAGAAATAGGGCCGATATAAAATTATACTGTCAATAATGCGGGGGGTTAAATCAGGTATGAAAACATACAACGACTGACTTTTTAGCAAAAGGCTATGTCCGTTGTTCGCTCAAAGCTGCCTGTCATGTGTGCTTAAGAAATGGCCTTAGCGTAGGATATTTTCCGTTTTCCAAGCGGACCCAATAAAAAACCGGCCTTACAGGCCGGTTTTTTTATCAGAGATGACAACAGACATTAATCCTCGAACACGCTGTTAACCCAGAGCGTCATGTAAACCATATCCGCCGCGTCGGGCACGTTGACGTACCAGCGGGGCGAGTCAAATTCGTCGTCCAGCGGCAGGCTGGCGCGGCCCTCCTGGGTCAGAAGAATATCCGCCCGCTTTCCCCGTCCATCCTCCAGATGAATAGCGACGCAGCTGTTTTTCCCGATCCGGTGCGGGTTACAGGTAATGGCGACCGGGGGCTGCAGACGATCCTTCAGCGCGCCTTTCATCGCCTCAAGCCGCTCCTGCGTGCTCTGCGTGGCGACAGGTTCGCCCTGCGGGTACAGGCCGAAAAGCGTTGGCGTCGGCGTCTCGTCGGCCGCCGGGTTTTGCGTTACGGGGCGCGCGTATTTAAGCTTAATCATGCGGTCAGCTTCTCTCTTTTATCGTTGTATTCCGGCATCCCTGCCGACTCAGCCGTCATCAGTCCACGCAGACGATCCAGTTTTCTTGCTACGAGAATAGCAGCATCCAGCTCCGAACAGTTATGTTTACGCATCAACGCCTTGCGCTCGGCTTTCTCTTCCTTCTCCGTCATGCCCAGCGCCAGAAACAGGCTGGGCGGCACGGCCCTGAACAGCGCCTGCATTTTTTTCGACAGCACCACGCCCTCGGTGTAGCACCCGGAAAGCTTGCTCGCGGAAAGCAGCACGGCCTTTTCCTCGTCGGAAAGCGTGCGGAAGCGGGCGATGTCCTCCACCTCTTTTTTCGGCATGGTCAGGCAGATCCACCATTCGGCCATGTTCAGCATTTTGCCGGCCGCCGCCGGGTAATCCTCAAGGTTCTGGGTGGCAAGCCAGAGCCAGGCCCCGAGCTTACGCCACATCTTGACCACCTTGGTCATGTACGGCGCCAGAAGGGCGTTAACGGTCACGATGTGCGCCTCATCCACCGTAAACACGATGTCGCGCTCAAGGTACTGATCGCGTTCCGCGATGTTGTTGACGGTGTTGGTCAGGGACACCATGGTCAGCGCCATCTGGGCCTCGTACCCCTCGCGGGCCAGGTGGCCGAGGTCGATGAGCGTGACGTCCGCCTCCGGCCACAGCGATCCCTCCCTGTTAAACAGCTCGGCCTCAAAGCTGCCGGGCTGGGTGAACATGCCCAGCGACTCCGCCATCTCTGCCGCCCTGGCCCGGCGCGACTCGTTACGGATCTGGCCGCCTTCGACGGCCTCGTCCGTGGAAATGCGGTTCAGGGCGTTCTGCAGGTCGCTGGGCAGCATCTGGCGGTTTTCATCAAGGGTCTGACGGGCGGCCATCAGCAGGGCTTCGCGGATCATGGCCCGGTCGGCGCGCCTGAGCGCGGCGTCTTCCTTCGGATCGCCGCCGGTGATCATCATGCGGGCGGAGATTTCCATTTCGCCCAGGATGTCGCGCTTTTCATTATTCTCCCCCTCGTCGTCCTCATCGATTTCCGGCAGGTCGCTTTCGTCCACCGCCAGCGGCGGGGCGTCGCTTTCAAACAGCTTGTGCGCGTCGGCGAACGGCGGCAGGGTCACGCCGCTGCCCGGCTTGACGCTGACCTTGTTCACCGTGAGGCCGAGGCTTTCAAAGTAGTCCGCCGTCAGGCCGAAGCTGTTGCCGGCCTCGGCGATGAACAGGCGCGGGCGCTGAACGGCCATCAGCTGGCAGAGCATCGAGCACAGGGTGGCCGACTTGCCCGCCCCGGTTGGCCCGAACAGCAGCATGTGCGCGTTTTGAGAACGGTCGTGTTTGTTCAGGGGATCGAAGTTCAGCACGTCGCCGCCCCGGTTAAAAAAGCTGAAACCCGGGTTGCCGGTGCCGGTTTCCCGGCCGGTCACGGGCAGCAGGCCGGCCAGGTGCTGGACCCACGTCAGTCGGGTGTACCAGTTTTTTTTGTCGTGCTGCGGGTTAAAGCACATCGGCAGCGCGCGCAGCCAGGCATTCAGCGGGCCGACCTCGTGCTCTGCGCGCACGGGCTGCAGCCCCTCGTTGAGCAGCACCGTGGAAAGCTCGATGCGCTTGCGGTTCATCTCCTTCATGTTCCTGGCCTGCAGGAAAAACGTGATGCCGGCGCGGTACAGCTTGTGCCGGTTGCCCAGCAGCTCCTTCACGGCGGCTACGTCCTGGCGCACGCGCCCCGACTCGGTGTTTTCCCCGATGGCGTTCTTCGCCAGCCGGTTAAACTTCTCCTCCAGCGTGTCCTGCGGCTCCGCGATGATGGTCATGCACAGCATGGTGCCCTCGGGAAACATGTCCATCAGGGCGTTGACCTTTTTCTCGCCCCGGCTTTTCTCCCCGGTCAGCGTGCCGGGCTCGGGCGGCTTGCGCAGACGCTCAACCGTCAGGGCCGAGTGGGCCAGGTTATCGAGCCACCACATGCCGTTTTCCACGTCCGAACGCGGCGGCGTGAACAGCAGCGTCTCGGAGAAGTCGTTTTCCACGGGGATCATGCCGTCGGGGGTGTTGCGGGTGTCCTCGTAGGCCGCCGCGCGGTAAAACTGCTCCCGGTCCATGCCCTCCGGCGCCGGGTTAAACAGGCGCAGGAGCCAGGCGTGAACCTGCAGGCCGTTCTGGCGCGTGCAGCCGATGTTGACGCTGGAGAGCGCGCCGCACAGCCTTTCGCACGCCTGGTTCAGCATGCCGACCGGCGGCATCACGTCGCGGCTGTTTTTCTCCACCCAGCGGTACACCACCATGCGGGTACGCCGCTGCTGGCCGCGCCACGGCTGGCCGGTGATCAGCTTGTCCACGAACAGCCCCTGCGGGCG
>LIDZ01000157.1_pt2 | contig 11492 bp, 9 predicted proteins | sample 644651 | NCBI WGS metagenome assembly LIDZ01 (sample SAMN03856242, study PRJNA289617) | food metagenome | isolation source: wine grapes on drying loft during traditional withering process | host: Vitis vinifera cv. Corvina | place: Italy: Gargagnago di S. Ambrogio di Valpolicella | collected 2014-01
GACAGACTTATCAGTTTTCGTTCCGATATTTTGAGCAATGTTCAAAGCAAAGGCGGTCTTACCTACCGCCGGACGGGCTGCTAAAATGATCAGTTCCTCCGGCTGCAAGCCAGCAGTCATTTTATCTAACGCCGCATAACCGGTTGGGATTCCGGTAATATCTTCATCATTACGAGCCAGCTGGTCAATGTTTTCAATCGCGGTATTTAAGACTTCCGCTATCGTTAAGAAACCACTCTTATTTCGACGCTCAGATACTTCCATGATACTGCGTTCGGCAGTGTCCAGAATGGTCTGTACATCGTCACCTTGTTCAAATCCGGTAGTCACAATATTGGTAGCTGCTTGAATCAAGTTGCGCAGCAGCGATTTTTCTTCTACAATTTTTGCATAGTAACCCACATTAGCTGCAGTAGGCACACTTAAAGCCAATTCCGATAAGTAGCTTAGCCCGCCGGCATCCTCCAGCAAATGCTCCTGCTCCAAAACATCCTTCACGGTAACCACATCAATAGCATCGTTGCGGTCGTTCAGCTTGATCATCGTCTGGAAAATTACTTGGTGGCTGCGACGATAGAAGTCTTCCGGCTGGATGAATTCCATCGCCGTAATCAGCGCATCTGTATCTAAAAATATCGAGCCTAATGTTGCTTGTTCTGCCTCAGCACTCTGTGGCGGTATGCGATCTTGTAACATTTCACTCATGTTTTTCGCTCCTAAAATTCTTCGTCCACCTATTTTACAAAATAAACTTGAGAAATACAACAAAGGCTGAGACAAATCGTCTCAGCCTCATTTATTCCTCACTAACGTGAACTTTGATGATCCCGCTAACCTCGGTATGAAGCTTCACAGGAACTTTGGTGTATCCTAATGCTCGAATCGGATTCTCTAATTCAATTTTCCGTTTGTCTAATTTCAAATCATATTGTTTCTTTAAGCCTTCAGCAATCTGCTTAGAGGGAATTGAGCCGAATAGACGACCATCTTCACCCGCTTTGGCTTTTAATTCCACCACAGTATCTTCTTGATCTAAAAAGTCTTTCAGCTTTTGGGCTTCTGCTAAAACTTCTGCATCCTTTTTAGCTTGGGCTTTCTTTTGCGCTGACAATGCCGAGATACTGCTTTTATTGGCTTCTTGGGCCAACTTGTTTTTGATCAAGTAGTTTTGTGCGTAGCCTGTTGGTACTTCTTTTACTTCACCTTTTTTTCCTTTGCCTTTAACATCTTCTAAGAAAATTACTCTCATTCTTCTTCTCCTCCCGACAATTGTTCTTTGATGGTTGCTAATAACTGTTGTCTTACCTCAGCGATAGTAGCATCTTCTACCTGTGCAGCGGCATTAGTAAAATGTCCGCCGCCACCCATTGCTTCCATAATCAGTTGGACATTAATAGTCCCAGAGCTGCGTGCACTGATAGCAATTACGCCATCATTACGCTTTATGATTACAAAGGCTGCATTGATGTCTACCATTGATAATAGTGTATCTGCCGTTTTAGCCGCCGTCACACTATCATACTTTTTGGTTTCGCTTCCCGCAGTTATCACAATATCGTTGCGAACATATTCACTCTCACCCACCAATTGACTAATCTCAAGGTAAGACCGAATATCTGTACTTAAAATATATTGTACTAAAGAAGCATCGGCACCACAAGTCTTCAAATAGCTGGCTACATCAAACGTGCGTGCCGTGGTGCGAATAGAAAAGTTTTTAGTATCTACCGTAATTCCCGCCAACAGCAACGTTGACTCCATCTTGGTCATCTTGCGATTCTCTTTACTTTCAAATTCCACCAGTTCCGCAACTAGTTCTGAAGCCGAAGACGCTGAAGATTCAATGTAGGTCAACAATGGTTTACTAGGAAACTCTTCCCCTCTTCGATGATGGTCAATGATCACTACATTATCGAATTGTTCGTACAAGTCTTGTGAGATCGAAAGAGAAGGACGATGATAATCCACCATCACTAACAGGTCGCCAGCTTTTCGCTGCTTGATTGCTTCAGCAGGTGAAATCAGCAAGCCTTCTAATTCCCCATCCTTATGAATCTCTTCTAAGCAGCGGTCCACATCCGGAATTGTTTCCTGTTCATCAATCACTACTCGAACATTCTTGTTGTGGAAACGTGCCAGACAAGATACCCCAAAAGAAGCACCGATGGCATCCATGTCTGGAAAGCGGTGGCCCATAACGTAAACATTTCCGGTTTCGTGAAAAACATTTTTCAAAGCCGTCGACATGGCGCGGGAACGGACCCGAGTCCGTTTGGTTGCACTAGTTGACGTTCCACCATAGAAGACCGGTCTCGCATTCTCTGCCGCATCCTTTACTACAACCTGATCGCCACCCCGTACTAAGGCGATATCCAGATTATTCTGAGCGGTGTCTCCGATAATTTCTAACGATTGGTTTCCATAGCTGATCCCCATACTAACTGTAATTAAGACGCCTTCTTTTTCCGCAGCTGCTCGAATTTTTTCCAGCAGGTCAAAATTATTGTCCGTCATCTTTTCCAAATCTTCATGTCGTGCAAAAAAGAAAAACCGCTCAGCGTTCACTCGCTTGTAAAAGATTTGATAGGAGTCCATCCAATCTGAGATAACCGTAGTTATAAAGGAATTTAAATAAGAGATTTCTTTATCATCTCTGCGGTCCATTACATCGTCATAATTATCAACGGAAAGCAGGCCCACCACCGTCTGAAGATTTTGTTCCTTTGTCTCTAATTCAACTTCCTTGGTGATATCAATCAAATAAACCAATTGTTTTTCCTTGTTCAATTGAAAGTGGTACAAGGTATCTTTTATCTTGTATACATTCTTTCCTTTTTCATCCCGCTGCATTAATTCGTTAATCATGTCCTGCTGATCCGCCAACGAAAGGTCCTTCACTTCATCCGTAATATAGGGATTCATCCAAATAAATTGCTGGTCGCTTCCCCATGAAACAACCCCCACCGGCATATCTTCTGATACAAAGTCCAGCGCCTTTTCGGCCACTCGAGAGGCTTGCATAATTTTTTGATGATTACTGATTTGCAAACGTCGGTTCTGCAGAACAATTTGAATTAACAATAGTAGATCAATCACAACAACGATTGTCGCTGTCACGTAATTGAGCGGCAGGAAAAAGATTGCCATTAATTGCATCAACAGCAATAAAAAAAAGAAAAAAAGAGACAACGTAAATTTCGTGTTCTTTTTCATCTATGTTCCTCCTGACAGACTTAATTCTATCACAACCACTGCCAGCAAGCGAATCTCAGAATGTTTCACGTGAAACAAAAAAAGACTTCACAAGGAAGTCTTTTGAATTCTTACTCTTCTGAAACAAATGGTAGTAAGCCCATGATACGTGCGCGTTTAACTGCTACAGTAATTTTGCGTTGGTTTTTAGCGCTTGTACCTGTTACACGACGTGGTAAAATTTTACCGCGTTCGCTAATGAATCGTTTTAACAATTCAATATCTTTATAATCAATATATTCAATATGGTTTGCTGCAATGTAATCTACTTTGCGACGTTTACGACCTCTTCTTTGTTGTGCCATTCCGTTTCCCTCCTATCAATTGTTAGAATGGTAAATCATCATCTGAAATGTCGATCGTTGAACCGCTGAACGGATCAGAATCCCGATCGAAGTCAGGCATCGTGTTTTTAGCTGACGGCGAAGATTGTTCAAAGTTGTTGTTAAAGCTATTATTGGATCCTTGCGTTCCACCACCATCAAAGTTAGGACTTTGTTGGCGTTGTTCACTTGCCGTACGCGATTCAAGCAGTTGGAAGTTATCCGCTACTACTTCAGTTACATACACTCTTTGACCCTGCTGGTTCTCATAGTTACGTGTTTGGATGCGTCCAGTTACACCTAATAGAGTTCCTTTACGGGCATAGTTTGCTAGTGTTTCTGCTGATTTACGCCAAATCACACAATTGATAAAATCTGCCTCGCGATTTCCACTTTGATTGGTAAAATTACGATTTACCGCCAAAGTAAAAGTAGCTACTGCAGTACCGCTTGCAGTGTAACGTAAATCTGGATCTTTTGTTAAGCGACCAACTAATACAACATTGTTAATCAAGTAAAGCCAGCTCCTTTCTCGTCAATTGTTTCACGTGAAACAATTACTCCTCAATCTTTACGATCATGTGACGAATGATATCGTCGTTGATTTTTGCAAGACGATCAAATTCGTTGATTGCGCCGGCTGATGCTGGAGCAGTTGCATTGACGATATGGTAGATACCTTCGCGGAAATCGTTCATTTCATATGCGAAACGGCGTTTTTCCCAATCTTTTGAATCGATAATTTCTGCACCATTATCTTTCAAGATTGTATCGAAACGTTCTACTAAAGCAGATTTTGCTTCTTCATCAATGTTTGGACGAATAATGTATGTGATTTCATACTTCGTATTTTCCATTGATTTTTCACCTCCCTATGGACTATAAGGCCCTCAGCTTTCCTGAGAGCAAGGAGAGCGATCTAAAAAAATATAGACACTCACAAATAATCATTATACACAATCGTCCTGCAAAAATCAAATGTTTCTTTTGGTTCTATACTTAACATATGCAAAAAGACTGAGAAATTTCTCAGTCTTTTAAAATTTATTCACTTTTTTCTTCTGTTGTATCTTCTGAAACTGTTTCGGCAGTTGTTTCCTCAGGTGCTTCTGTTTCTTCTTCAGTTACATTTTCAACTACAGCCATGGTCACAACTTGGGTATTTTCTTCCATCTTCATCAGACGAACCCCTAAAGTTGCTCGACCAGTTTGTGAAACGCTGGCTACGTTGAAACGAATAATGACACCTTTATCAGTAATTAACAAGATGTCTTCATCGCCGTTAACAGCAGCTAAACCAGCTAGTGGACCATTTTTGGCAGTGATATTAGCAGTCTTAATCCCTTTACCGCCGCGGCCTTTAACTGGATAATCAGAAGCTTTGGTGCGCTTGCCATAACCTTTTTCAGTGATGACTAAGACTTCTTGATCTTCCTTCAAGACAGCTGATCCGATGACATAATCATCTTCCCGCAGGCGAACACCGCGAACACCGCTGGCTGTCCGACCCATATCACGAACGGCTTTCTCAGCAAAAGTAACCGAATAGCCGTTATGCGTACCTAGAATGATTTTTTCTTCACCCTCAGTAAAGAGTACATTGACTAGTTCGTCATTTTCCTTCAATCCGATGGCAATCAGACCATTGCTGCGGATATTTGAGAAGGCGGTAACAGTAGTTCGTTTAACAATTCCTTTTTTAGTAACAAAGAACAAGAATTGATCATCTGGTGCCTGACCAGTCAACGAAATAACCGCTTGAATCGTTTCGCTGGAGTCAATTCCCAAGAGATTGATAATTGGGATGCCCTTGGCTGTCCGACCGTATTCCGGAATTTCGTAACCCTTCGCACGATACACCCGGCCAGTATTGGTAAAGAACAGCAAGGTGTCGTGAGTGGAACAAGAAATTAGTGTTTTGACGAAATCATCATCGTGAATACCCATTCCTTGAACCCCGCGGCCGCCACGACGTTGTGCTCTAAATTCACTAGAAGCAATTCGTTTGATGTAGCCATTATTGGTTAAAGCAATGACGATGTCTTCTTCTTCAATCAGATCTTCGTCTTCTAAGCTTAAGACTTCACCGACTAATAATTCAGTCCGGCGTGCGTCACCAAATTTGACTGCTACTTCACTTAATTCAGTCTTGATGATTTCCACCACACGCTCAGGACGCGCTAGGATGTCGTCTAAGTCCTCAATAAATTTTAGCAGCTCTTGGTATTCATTCTCGATTTTCTCGCGTTCTAAGCCTGTTAGACGGCGCAGACGCATATCCAAGATGGCTTGTGCTTGACGATCGGATAATTCAAAGCGTTCGATCAAAGTACTTTTCGCTACATCGTCGGATTCAGATCCGCGAATGGTGGCAATAATCTCGTCGATATGGTCCAGCGCAATCCGCAAACCTTCTAAGATATGGGCGCGCGCTTCCGCTTTGCGTTTTTCAAATTTAGTCCGGCGAGTAATGACAATTTTTTGATGAGCCACGTAGTTTTCCAGAATTTGTTTCAAATTCAGAATCCGCGGTACCCCATTTTCGATTGCCAGCATATTAAAGCTGAAAGAGGTTTGCAGAGACGTCAATTTGTACAAGTTATTCAAAATAACTGAGGCACTGACATCACGGCGGACTTCAATCACCACACGCATCCCTTCACGAGAGGTTTCATCCCGCAAATCAGTAATCCCTTCAATCCGTTTATCCCGGTGAAGTTCGGAAATACGTTCAATTAACTTGGCTTTATTTACCATATAAGGCAATTCAGTCACGATAATTCGCTCTTTGCCGTTCTTTTGTTCTTCAATTTCAATTTTCGCCCGAACAGTAATCGAACCTTTACCTGTTTCATAGGCGCGGCGAATGCCGGATTTCCCCATGACGATACCGCCAGTTGGGAAGTCTGGACCAGGAAGGACTTCCATTAATTCCTGCGTAGTAACCTCAGGATCTTCCATCAATAAGCCGATTGCTTCAATAACCTCTTTCAAGTTATGAGGCGGAATATTGGTAGCCATCCCAACCGCGATCCCAGTTGCTCCATTGACCAAAAGGTTCGGGAAGCGAGCTGGCAAAACATCGGGTTCTTGTTCACTGTCGTCGTAGTTGCCGTGGTAATCAACGGTATCTTTGTTAATATCCCGCAGCATTTCCATCGCAATTTTACTCAATCTTGCTTCGGTGTACCGCATCGCTGCAGCACCGTCGCCATCGACTGAACCAAAGTTTCCGTGTCCATCTACCAGCATGTTGCGGTAGCTGAAGGGCTGTGCCATCCGAACCATTGATTCATAAATCGCACTATCGCCGTGGGGGTGATACTTACCCATTACATCCCCTACGATACGGGCTGATTTTTTATGGGGCTTATCTGGTGTAACACCTAACTCGTTCATTCCATATAAGATTCTTCGGTGAACAGGCTTCAAACCATCACGAACATCTGGCAAAGCCCGAGCCACAATAACACTCATGGCGTAGTCAATGAAGGATTCTCGCATTTCACTGGTCAGATTGACATTCTGGATATTTTCTCTTTTTTCTTCCAAATCGATCCTCCTCACTAAATATCTAAGTTCTTCACGTAATGAGCATTTTCTTCAATAAAGGCCCGACGTGGTTCTACTCGATCACCCATCAGCATTTCAAACACCTGATCGGCCTCAATCGCATCATCCACGCTGACACGCAGCATTAGACGATTTTCCGGGTCCATGGTTGTTTCCCATAGTTGATGGTCATCCATCTCTCCTAGACCTTTATAACGCTGAATATTGGCCTTTGGTGAAGCAGGCAGTGCTTCTAACTTTTGCTGCAGCTCTTCTTCCGCATTTTTTCCTGGTTGAATGTACGTAATATTTTTTCCTTGTTTGATCCCATATAAAGGTGGTTGCGCGATATAAACATAACCAGCCTCCACAATCGGACGCATGTAACGATAGAACAAGGTTAACAAAAGCGTACGAATATGGGCACCATCGACATCGGCATCCGTCATAATCACTAGTTTATGATAACGAGCTTTTGCTACATCGAAGTCAGCACCAAAACCAGTCCCCATTGCGGTGAACAATGAACGAATTTCTTCATTCGCCAAGATTTTTTCCATCGAAGCTTTTTCGACATTCAGGATTTTTCCGCGAATTGGCAAAATTGCCTGAAATTCACGATTACGTCCTTGTTTAGCCGAACCGCCGGCTGAATCTCCTTCGACGATGAATAATTCGCAGCGTTCTGGATCATTACTGGAGCAATCCGCCAATTTACCAGGCAAGTTGCTGATTTCCAAGGCACCTTTACGGCGAGTAACTTCACGGGCACGCTTGGCAGCCAGCCGTGCTCTTGCAGCCAGCATCCCTTTTTCAACGATTTGACGGCCAACAGTTGGATTTTCCATCAAGAATTTTGAAAAGCTTTCAGAAAACAGACGATCGGTAACTGTTCGAACTTCTGAGTTGCCTAGTTTTGTTTTCGTTTGTCCTTCAAATTGCGGATCTGGATGTTTGATAGAAATAACCGCGGTTAGTCCTTCACGAACATCTTCACCCGAAAGATTCTCTTCGTTGTCCTTCATGATCTTTTGTTTGCGGGCATAGTCGTTAATTACCCGAGTCAACGCTGTTTTAAACCCAAACTCGTGGGTTCCGCCTTCATAGGTATGGATGTTGTTGGCAAAACTTAGAATATTGGTGTGGTAGCCGTCCGTATATTGCATAGCGACTTCCACGGTAATATCTTGTTGTTCCCCATCTACAAAAACCGGTTCATCAAACAAGACTGCTTTATTGGCATTTAAATGTTCCACATAGCTCTTAATTCCGCCTTCATAGAAGTATTCCCGCATTACAGGCTCTTCTGGACGTTTGTCTTCAATCGAAATAGTTAACCCACGATTCAAAAAGGCTAACTCACGAACGCGAGTCGCTAATTTTTCGAAATTAAACTCGGTACTTTCGGTAAAGATTTCAGTATCAGGAATAAAGTGAACCAAGGTGCCGTGTTTTTCAGTATCTCCGATCACTTTCAAATCATCCACTACTGCTCCACGACGATATTCTTGGTAATAAATTTTCCCATTTTTGAACACTCGCACGTCCAAGCTGCTGGACAAGGCATTTACGACTGAAGCCCCCACGCCGTGCAAACCACCAGAAACTTTGTATCCGCCGCCGCCGAATTTTCCTCCAGCATGCAAAACGGTATAAACAGTTTCAAGAGCGGGACGTCCGGTTTTGGCTTGAATATCCACCGGGATTCCCCGACCATCGTCACTAACCGTGATACTATTGTCTTTTTCCACTACTACTTCAATCTTAGTAGCGAAACCTGCTAGTGCTTCATCGATAGAGTTATCAACGATTTCCCAAACTAAGTGGTGCAATCCTTCGGTACTGGTTGATCCAATATACATCCCCGGACGTTTACGAACCGCTTCCAGTCCTTCGAGTACTTGAATCTGACTGGCATCATATTCTTTAGCCCGTTCTCGTAAACTCTTTTCTTCTTCTGTCATTTAAGTTTCGTTCCTTTCTATCTGTCCTTGTTGGACATAAAAGATATCCGGGTGAACGGTCATCTTTCCTTTTACATGTTCTAAGGTCGTTGTTGTTAAAAAGGTTTGAACTTTGTCTTCGATTGTTTCTAACAAATGAACTTGACGGTTATCATCCAGTTCACTCATCACATCATCTAACAGCAGCAAAGGGTACTCCCCTGTCTCTTCCTTCATCAAATCAATTTCAGCTAATTTGACACTTAAAGCCGTTGTCCGCTGCTGGCCTTGCGAGCCGTAGGTTTGAACATTTTGCCCGTTTACTAAAAAGCGCAGATCATCCCGATGCGGTCCGACGAGGGTGGTCCCTCTGAACAATTCCCGCTTGCGGTTTTTTTGCAGCTCCTCCTGAAAGATGGCTTGGATATTCTCTAACGACTCAGCTTCTATCGGCAGACTGCCAACATATTCGATCTCCAAGTGTTCACGCTGATTGGTGATTCTCGTGTGCAGTTCATTCGACCAATGCTCTAAGCGCTTGATAAATTGCAAACGGTTGGTTAGTACCTTGCTGCCGAATTCCACCAGCTGCTCGCTGAGGATATCCAAATAGATTTCATCCGTCTGCTTTTTTTCCGCTAATTGTTTGAGGTAAAGATTGCGTTGTTTTAACGTTTTTTGATACTGGGCTAAATCGTATAAATACATGGGACTAATCTGCCCCAGCTCCATATCGATAAAGCGCCGTCTCATCTGGGGACTTCCTTTCACTAAAGAAAGGTCTTCAGGTGCAAATAAGATGACATTTAATTGGCCTATGTAACTGCTTAAGCGCTTTTGTTCAATATGATTAACCTTAGACTTACGACCTTTTTTTGTTAGCAGCAGCTCCAATTCAGTCTCACCGACACCTTTTGAGATACGACCCTTGATTTGGGCAAAATCATCTTGCCAGCCAATCAGCTCGTGCTCATTATTGGTGCGGTGACTCCGGGTTAGAGCCAGTACGTAGATACTCTCTAACAAATTGGTTTTCCCTTGAGCGTTTTCCCCTAAAAAGACATTTAAGCTATTAGGGAATTCTAAAAACAACTCTTGGTAATTCCGATAATTTTTCAGTTGAAGCTTATTCAGTTTCATCTTCAGTATTCCCGTTTTTAGCCATAAAAAAAGTACCCATCTCAGGTATTTCAATCATCATACCCGGATAGAGCTTGCGCCCGCGACGATTTTCTGGCTCACCATCTACAAACACAGTTTCTTCTGCTAAATACCATTTAGCCTGTCCGCCGCTGGATATCAAATTGATCTCTTTCAACAGCTGGCCCAGCGTCATATATTCTGTTTTTAAAACTATTCGTTGTTTCACATTTCATCCCTCGTTTTCATTTCAGAGACACCTCTATATTATACTCTTTTTTGAGTCAGAAAACAAATAACATCGTTGTATTTTTCGTTTTAAGAAGTTTCATTCAAATTCCAATGTTTTACTACAAAAAGAAAAAAAGGTCTTAAAATCGATTTTAAGACCTTTTACTCATATTTCAGCTCTTTCATAAGTTTTTCAAGAAGTGCTGTGAAACTTTTCAAATTAGTTAGTCCGTACTGGCGTAATTAGTTGGATAAATGATACTTCGCCTTCGGTTGGTTCTAAAGTAAATGGACGAATTGGTGAGATGAAGTGAATGGTAATACTCATGTCGCCAAAGGCCCGCAGCGCATCCTTCATATAATCCGGATTAAAGGAAATTTCCAACGGATCACCGGTTACTTTTTCATACGCCAGCTCTTCTTCTACTTTCCCGATTTCAGGGGAGTTTCCGTAAAGTACCACTGAATCAGATTCAATCGCCAGCCGCACGATATTGTTTCTACCTTCATGTGATAGTAGTGATGCCCGTTCAATTGCTGCTAATAGTGTTGGCACGGAAAAAGAAATTTCGGTATTGAAGCTAGTTGGAATTAAACGGTTCGTATCAGGATAATTTCCTTCTAACAAGCGTGAATAGAAATACATCGATGGTGTTTTGAATAAGACTTGATTTTCCATAATGCTGATCTCTACTTCAGCTTCTTCATCACTCATTGAACGTGAAAGTTCCACTAAGCTTTTTCCTGGAATGACGATATCAAAATCACTAGTAGCATTTTCAACCGGTACTACTCGTTGGCTCATTCGGTGTGAGTCAGTAGCCACCGCTAGTAATTGATTATTGGCCAGCATAAAATGAACCCCCGTCAAAATCGGACGACTTTCATGTTGGGAAACGGCAAATACTGTTTCGCCAATTAATTTTGTCAACATGTGGACAGGTAATTTTAATTGGTTTTGTTCTTCCACAACTGGTAAATGTGGATAATTATCAGCATCTAATCCATTAACGGTAAATTCAGCTGCTCCAGAAGTAATGGCTACTTGAAG
>LIDZ01006583.1_pt7 | contig 11492 bp, 8 predicted proteins | sample 644651 | NCBI WGS metagenome assembly LIDZ01 (sample SAMN03856242, study PRJNA289617) | food metagenome | isolation source: wine grapes on drying loft during traditional withering process | host: Vitis vinifera cv. Corvina | place: Italy: Gargagnago di S. Ambrogio di Valpolicella | collected 2014-01
TACAAACAGCAGCGTGAAGGCCACCCAGTGATCCCACTGCATAACGTAACGGCTGGCCGCAATGCCCACTGCCCAGCCAATCAGCGGGGTCAGTGCTTCAATAACGCCAAAAATCAGGCCGGTGCGCAGCGCCTCTTTCACTGAGGGACGATGCAGGCTGGCACCTTTACCGATGGCCGCCGCAAACGCGTCCATCGACATGCCAAAGGCCAAAATCATTGTTGCGTACATGTTCATTGTAGTTATACCGGTTTGAGGACCCTGGACGCCTTCAGGCATCAAAAACAGAGGTCCCGGCGAAAAAATAAGCGCGGGTGCTCAACAAGAAGCGCATCCTATCACGGGGTTTCGTAAAAAAAAAGACAACAAAATCAGGGATTTGAGTATAGCCTTGGCTATACTTTTTAACGAATGCTAATTTCGCGGTAAATTTTTAATCAAAAAGGCTAAAAGAATTACTGTGTTAACGGTCACATCCCTGAAGGCGTTGGGGGAATAGCCAGCAGAAATGAGGGATAAGGCGGGCAGGAAATGGGGGATTTTTTGTTTAGAAAAGGGGCGGAGATCGGCAAATCCGCCCCATAAGCGTTACCAGACCCGGTAAACTTTGCCGGTTGAAAACTGGGTGGTGGTCATCTCGCTAAGCGGGCAAAGCGGCAGCCGCCCGATTCACCTGCTCTGGCGGCAGGATCTGCACCCTTCGGAGAAGCGCAGCAGCTTTAATCAGTGGATGCGGGAAGAGGTGAAACGCGCGCTGGCGGTGTAAGGATTGAACCTGAAGCGCGTTTGCTGGAAAATGGCCGCTGATGACCCGACTGGACGCCCCATGAATAACCCGTTTCTGACCTTTTTGATGCCGATGAGCACCCTGATGCTGGGCATGCTCTCCGCCCTGCTGTTGCCCGCGCCGTGGTTTGGTCTGAGCCTGACCTACCGCCTGATGGCGATGTTCCACCTCAGTGATATTGGCCAGCTGTATACGCTGGTGTTTTGCCTGTGGTTTTTGCTGCTGGGCGCGATTGAATACTTTGTGATCCGCTTTATTTACCTGCGGTTTGTGAAGGTCTCACGGGATTAAAAAAATCAGGGCGGATCGGCGATCCGCCCTGACTGGCGTTACATGCTGAGGATCATCAGCAGTCCGCTGGAGAAAATCAGCAGCCCAACAAAGAACAGCACGATGGTAGTCACCACGTTGGCGTATTTCATACGTTTCTCCTCAGAACCACTGACCGAAGCGGCGGATATAAACACGTTTCATCACCTGAGCGACCACGCAATAACCGAACAGTGTGGCCACCAGCCATGGGAAGTACGACCATGGCAATGGCACCAGACCGACCGCATGCCCCAGCGGTGAGAACGGAATATAGATCCCCAACGCCATCACCAGTCCGGTGGCTATCATCACCGGCAGCGCCGCACGGCTCTGAATAAACGGGATTTTCTGGGTGCGCAGCATATGCACCACCAGCGTTTGCGACAGTAGCCCTTCAATAAACCAACCCGACTGGAACAGGGCCTGATGCTCGACGCTGTTAGCGGCGAACACGTGCCACATAATCACAAAGGTGGTGATATCAAACAGCGACGAGGTTGGCCCCATCCACAGCATAAAACGGCCGATGTTTTTCGCGTCCCATTTGCGCGGTTTGCGTAAAAACTCCTTGTCCATTTTGTCCCACGGCAGCGCCAGCTGAGACAGGTCATACATCAGGTTCTGGATCAGCAGATGAATGGCCAGCATCGGTAAAAATGGAATAAAGGCACTGGCGATCAACACCGAAAACACGTTGCCAAAGTTGGAGCTGGCGGTCATGTTCAGGTACTTGATGATATTGCCGAAGGTTTCCCGGCCTTTAATCACGCCCTGTTCCAGCACCATCAGATTTTTTTCCAGAAGAATAATATCGGCGGACTCTTTGGCGATATCCGTGGCGGTATCCACCGAAATGCCGATGTCCGCATCCCGCAGCGCCGGCGCATCGTTGATGCCATCGCCGAGGAAGCCGACGGTGTGGCCGTTGTACTGCAACGCCTGCAGCACGCGTGATTTCTGCTGCGGCGTCAGGCGGCAAAACACCGTCCGCGCTTCCACCAGCGGGTAAAGCTCATCATCGCTAAGGCGGGCGATTTCGTTACCGCACAGCGGCTCGCCAGGGTTCAGGCCGACTTCACGGCAGATTTTGCTGGTGATAATCGCGTTATCGCCGGTCAACACCTTCACCGCCACGCCACTCTCCTGCAGCGCAGCAATCGCTTCACCGGCACTCTCCTTCGGCGGATCGAGGAAGGTCAGCAGCCCGCAAATGGTCAGCTCACGCTCGTCCGCTTTGCTCAACGGCAGCGTCAGCGGATTGTCTCCCAGCTCACGTTCGCCCAGCATCAACACGCGGAAGCCCTGCTGATTCAACTCTTCTGCCTGCTGACGCCACTGTTGCCGTGCGGCTTCATCCAGCGGACGCTTTTCGCCACCGTCCAGCCACCAGCTGGCCACCGCCAGCATCTCATCCACCGCGCCTTTGCAGATCAGCTGCTGCTGATTCTGTTCGTTGGCGACCACCACCGACAGGCGGCGACGCTCAAAGTCGAACGGCAGCTCGTCAATTTTACGATAGCGCCACAGTCCGGCGACCGCGTGATTGCCCTGGCTGAAGCTGAGGATGGCCTTATCCATCAGATTCTTGATGCCGCTCTGATGGCGGCTGTTCAGCCAGGCCAGCTGCAGCACCTTGTCGTTATTGCGGCCATGGGCATCCAGATGCTGTGCCAGAATGATGCGATCTTGCGTCAGCGTGCCGGTTTTGTCGGTGCACAGCACGTCCATCGCGCCAAAGTTTTGAATGGCGTTCAGCCGTTTCACCACCACTTTGCGGCGGGACATGGCAATCGCCCCTTTCGCCAGGTTGGAGCTGACGATCATCGGCAGCATTTCCGGGGTCAGACCCACCGCCACCGCCAGCGCGAACATCAGCGCATCGGACCAGTCACCTTTGGTAAAGCCGTTGATAAACAACACAATCGGCACCATCACCAGCATAAAGCGGATCAGCAGCCAGCTGACGCTGTTCACGCCACGGTCAAACGCCGTTTGCGGACGGCTACCCACCACTGATTTCGCCAGCGAGCCAAACCAGGTTTCGCCACCGGTCGCCACCACCACGGCGGTTGCGGTGCCGCTGGCGACGTTGGTGCCCATCAGGCAGATGCCGGGCATCGACAGCAGGTCGGCGTCATCGGTACTGCCTGTCGCGGTTTTCTCGGCGATGTTGGCCATCGCGTCATATTTCTCAATCGGAATGGCCTCCCCGCTGAGCGCCGCCTGGCTGACAAAAAGGTCGCGGGAGGAGAGCAGCCGCACGTCAGCCGGGATCATGTCGCCCGCCGACAGGAAGATAATGTCGCCTGGCACCACATCATGCAGGGCAATTTCACTTCTGACCGGCTGCGCCGAGGCGCTGCTACGGCGGATCACCGTGGCGGTGGTACGCACCATTGACTTCAACGCTTCGGCGGCTTTATTGGTACGGTATTCCTGCCAGAAACGCAGCAGCCCGCTCAGCATCACCATCATCAGCATGATCAGGACGCCGGTCAGATCGGTTTCTTCGCCCTTGCGCTGCGGCAACACATAGTCGGTGACAAAGCTGATGCCGGCCAGCACCATCAGCACCCAGATAAAGGGATTATTAAACGCCTGAAAAAGCTGGCGAATGGCATGGGGTGCCTTCTCGTTCGCCACCTGGTTTTTGCCGTAATGGGCGAGGCGCTCGGCGGCCTCTTCCTGGGTCAGGCCCTGACGCTGGGTATGCATTCTGGCCAGCGTGCTGTCCAGGCTCTGTTTTGCGGCGCTGGCGATGGCCAGTTCGCGGGCAAGTTTTAAGTTGGCATTGTTCATTTTCATCTGCCAGATCCTTTCTTTTTTTTGTTCAGGCGCGGGGAATCTCTCCTGCGCATGAGGATTAATCAGAATGTGTACGGATCGGGACGAGGGCAGGACAGCGGAAAGGAGGGAAGATTAGAGTGTGTTTATCCCCCTTCTGCCGTGCAGCCGCCTTCGCCCATTGCTGGTCGGAGGTTCTTTCATCAGAAAATCCTTTATCAGAAAAAGTGTGTTAAGCGGCACTGCAGACGATCGGGGATCAAACGCATAGCCTTCCGCGCCCAGTATTCACTGGACCTGATTACGCTCAGTTTGGGGGGATGCGACGACCTTGAAAGGAGGTGAAACATTGCCCGCCGGTTTTCGGCAAGCAAACAAAGGAGTTGGCTTACCAGGTTAAGGTTTTACTTAAGGGGTGACTGTCCAATTTAGGGCTCCGTTGTGTGAATCGCCGTCACTATAGGCCGGGTTCGGGATGAAGTAAACCGCAAAATTTAGCGCCGCGTCGGCATGGAAATTAAAAAATAACCAATAAAAACAGATGGATAAATGATAACTTACCGTAATTAATCGTTTGTTTTTTCCTAAACCATTACTCAACAACGGCGATATTTCCGTTAAGACATTGCTTAAACACAGTCTCTTTCCCAGGCCGATCCGCTCTATACTTGCAGCGGAGACTCGGGCAGAAGGACAGGATGACAATGCTTCAACGGACTAAAATCTGGTTTAAACGCGTGGCGACACTGGTGGTCATTGTATCGATCGTGCTGCTGGGGCTGCGCGTGGCGCTGACGGAACGCGGGCCAGATTTGCAGCTGTGGCACACCTGGGTACCGCAGGAGCTGAGCGACAGTCAGATGGATAATGGAGACTGGGCGGGCTATCTGAAGAATGAGCAGAATATCTTCGACGGCATCAAAATCAACATCAGCGACAGGCTGCAGGACGATAATCCGGAAACCTATAACCGCTATGCGGAGCGCAGCCCGGTCAATCCGGAACACTTTTCCACCGACTGGAACCGCTCCTACATCATGATGCCGACCGGCACGCCGCGTGGCGCGGTGGTGTTGCTGCATGGCCTGACCGACTCTCCTTACAGTCTGCGCCATATCGCTGAAGACTATCAGCAGCATGGCTATATCGCGGTGGGGATCCGCCTACCCGGCCACGGCACGGTGCCCGCGGCGCTGACCAGCGTAGTGTGGCAGGACTGGATGGCAGCAACCCGGCTGGCCGTGCGGGAAGCAAAAAAGCGCATTCCGCCCGGCTCACCGCTGCATATCGTTGGCTTCTCGAACGGCGGCGCGCTGGCGATGAAGTATGCGCTGGATGCGCTGGACGATCCGACGCTGCCGGCACCTGACCGACTGATCCTGATCTCGCCGATGATTGGCGTCAGCAGCTACGCCCGTTATGCCGGGCTGGCGGGCATTCCATCAATCTTCCCGGCGTTTGCCCGCTCGGCCTGGCTCAGCATCCTGCCGGAGTTTAACCCGTTCAAATACAACTCATTCCCGGTAAAAGCGGCGCGCCAGTCCTGGCTGCTTACCAGCGCCCTGCAGAGCCAGCTGCATCGTGAACAGGCCAGCCAGCGGCTGGCTAAACTGCCGCCGGTGCTGACCTTCCAGTCGGTGGCGGATGCCACGGTCAGCACGCCTGCGGTGGTCAGAGCCTTATACAATCTGCTGCCGGCCAACGGCAGCGAGCTGGTGCTGTTTGATATCAATCAGTCGGTGCCGCTTTCCCCGCTGATGCGCAGCAGCGCCCGACATGCGGCGGAACATCTGTTACCTCCCGCGCCGCGGGCCTACACCGCAACCCTGGTCACCAACGCTTCTGCCGAAAGCGATACGGAAGTGGCAAAAACCACCCCAGCCGGCAGCACCGCGACCCTGGTCACGCCGCTGGGATTGCGTTACCCGGCAGACGTTTATTCGCTGTCCCATGTGGCGCTGCCCTTCCCGTTAACCGATTCCCTGTATGGGCGCACGCCGATGCCACCCAATGAATTCGGCGTCAGTTTCGGCTCGATGACGCCGCGCGGGGAACGCTCGGTGTTAATCGTCAGCCTGGATTCGCTGATGCGCCAGTCGTCGAATCCGTTTTATCCGTGGATGCTTGAGCAGGTAAACGCGACGATAAAATAAGATCCTCGCCATCGGCCTGCGACACGTTCTGTAACACGCCGTGTCGGGGTTAACGTCGTCCGTCGCAGGGGTGAAAGTCAGTCATAAATCTGGTTTGCTGGGCAAAAGTTAGCCAAAAGCCAGCATTTAACGCTGACCCGCCACTTTTTATTGGCCGTTTACTGGTGTTTATTGCCAGCAAACCGGCGTTTGGCGTTGCCATCGCCCGGCAATTATCCTCTGTCACGCATAATCCTCTTTTCCACGCTGCAAGCCCGTGGTGGCGCGGTTTTCGCCATTGAATGCCGTCTCCGCTGTGCGTAAGATTCTTTAACATGTTTTACAAATAAGAAACTGCTATGCAAGCCTCCATCGCCCCAACGCTCGACGCCGAAAACGACATCACGCCCGTAAATTCTCGCGGTAAAGTGATGGTCGCTTCGCTGGTCGGCACCGCTATCGAATTTTTCGATTTCTATATTTATGCTACCGCTGCGGTGATCGTTTTCCCGCATATCTTCTTCCCACAGGGTGATGCCACGGTCGCCACGCTACAGTCGCTGGCCACCTTCGCCATCGCCTTTGTCGCGCGCCCGATTGGCTCGGCAGTATTTGGCCACTTCGGTGACCGCGTGGGCCGTAAAGCCACGCTGGTCGCGTCGCTGCTGACCATGGGGATTTCAACCGTGGTGATCGGCCTGCTGCCCGGCTATGAAACCATCGGCGTCTTTGCACCACTGCTGCTGGCGCTGGCGCGCTTCGGTCAGGGTCTGGGTCTCGGCGGGGAATGGGGTGGCGCGGCGCTGCTGGCAACGGAAAATGCCCCGGCGAAGAAGCGTGCCCTTTACGGCTCCTTCCCCCAGCTCGGCGCGCCGATTGGCTTCTTCTTTGCCAACGGCACCTTCCTGCTGCTCTCCTGGCTGCTGACCGACGATCAGTTTATGCAGTGGGGCTGGCGCGTGCCGTTTGTCCTCTCGGCGGTGCTGGTATTGGTTGGGCTTTACGTGCGCCTGTCGCTGCACGAATCGCCGGTGTTTGCCAAGGTGAAGAAAGAGAAGAAGCAGGTCAAAATCCCGATTGGCACGCTGCTGTCTAAGCACCTGAAGGCGACGATTATCGGCACCTTTATCATGCTGGCGACCTACACGCTGTTCTATATCATGACCGTGTATTCAATGACCTACGGCACCACGCCGGCACCGGGCGGCCTTGGCTTCCCACGCAATACCATGCTGTGGATGCTGATGCTGGCGGTCATTGGTTTTGGTGTGATGGTGCCGATTGCCGGCCTGCTGGCAGACCGCTTCGGTCGCCGCAAAACCATGATCGTCATTACCCTGATGATTATCGCCTTCTCGCTGATTTTCCCGAGCATGTTAGGGTCAGGGAATCAGCTAATGGTGATGGCCTTCCTGCTGTGCGGCCTGAGCATCATGGGGCTGACCTTCGGCCCGATGGGTGCCCTGCTGCCGGAGCTGTTCCCGACAGAAGTGCGTTATACCGGTGCCTCGTTCTCCTATAACCTGTCGTCGATCCTTGGGGCGTCTGTCGCACCCTACATCGCCACCTGGTTAGCGCACACCTACGGTCTGTTCTACGTCGGTATCTATCTGGCCTCGATGGCCTGTCTGACGCTGATTGCGCTGTTGGCCAGCAAAGAAACCCGCCACGAATCGCTGTACGACTAAGCCTCCTTCAGGCAATAAAAAACCGGCCATGGCCGGTTTTTTTTCGTGCTGAAATCCGCTGCGGGAACGGGCTCTGCGCCCATCCCCGCCGGAGATTATTTCTTGCTCTTCATCTGTTGCAGCACGTTGGTACACTGATTCTGCTCGTTATCGCTTGGCGAAATCAGCGCCAGCAGCGCGGCGGCGGGTGCCACTACCGCACCCAGTGCCACTGCTGCGGCACCACGCGCAATCAGCGGACCGGCCTTAACGCCCGCATCCGGATTTTTGAAGGTGCCCTTCACATACAGCGGAGAGCGTAGGGTGATGATACGGATACCCTTACTCTCAGGATCGATCGACAAATCCATCCGCTCGTTAGCGAAGTTGGTGGTGCCGGAGATGTTAATCACCGCGTTCTCTGTATCGAAGACGAACAGCCGGGTTGAGGCTAAGCCGTTAGTGACGTTGAGATCGGCTGCGGCACAGTTGATCCGCACTTCATCATCGCCAAACAGCTTGCCGACCACGTAGTTACCGACGTTCAGACCGACAATCTCCATCAGGCTGCGGCTGATCACCCCATCATTCATCAGCATCTTCAGCTCACCGTTGCTGGTCGCCAGAATATCGGCCACCGAGTTACCGTTTCCGCTGAGCGTGGCGTCGCCGTTCATCTGCCCCATACTGCTTTGCATGGCAGAGACGTTCGGGAACAGCTGTTTCAGCTTCAGGTTACGGGCATGCAGATCGGCGCGCGCGCGCATCGGCGTGCGGTCACCTTCCAGATGAATGGTGGAGTTGAGATTACCGCCGGCCATGCCAAAGCGCAGCGGATCCAGCAGGATATCGCCGTTTTTCAGCACCAGATGGGTGTACAGATCGCTGAGCGGCAGCGAGTTACTGTGCTCAATTTTCTTGCCGCTGAACTTCACGTCAGCGTCCATCGCGCCCCAGCTTTTGGTATCAAACTTATCGTGGGGCAACACGCGATCCGCCGGCTGGGTGGTAGCATCGCCCCGTTTGGCTTTCGCCTGCTCGGTTTTCTCACTGCCTTTACCCGAATTCACGCCAATCAGTGGCCCTAAATCGGCCATTCTCAGCTGTTTCGATTCCAGCGAACCTTCCAGTTTTGGACGCGGTTTGCTCTGGGTGTAGGTCATTGAGCCGTGAATATCGCTGTCGCCAATATGGCCGTTAAAATTTTCATAACGGAATACCGGGCCACCCTTCTGCTGGAAGCGGGCGATCAGATGTCCATCGGTTTCATACGGCGGCGTATCCGGCAGCAGAATGCCGGTCAGGCCGTAGAGATTGGCCAGCGTGTCGCCGGCGAAGCGCAGGCGGATATCCAGCCCGCCAAGGTTAAGCGGATCCTGCAGCGTCCCGGCCACCTGCACGCGCGTGGTGCCATTGCGCACGTCGGCCTGCAGTGGGAACGGATTGGTTTTGCTGCGCAGCGACAGCATGCCGCCGATTTTACCGTCGCCGGTTAGCTTCTCGTTGTTGTAAGTGCCGGAAGCCTTCCAGCCAAAGACGTAATCTGATGCGCCCTTCTGGCTTTTATCATCCTTGCTGCCCGCGACCTGAACGTATGGCACCGGCTTGCCGAGCGGATCGACGGTGACCTGTACATCGGCTTTGTTGATGGCATCACGGTAGGCGATCTGTCCACGGTCAAACATGATGTTGTCGAGGCGGAAAGTCCACGCAGACGGCGGCTGATTCGGGTCCGGGTTATCACTGCCGGCCAGATTGAAGGTCCAGTTATTCTTTTTATCCGCGGTCTGGATCAGCCTGGCGTCCGGCTGCGTCAGCTTGATCCACGGGATATAAACTTCTTTGCCCATCAGCGCCAGCGGGGCCAGCGTGGCATCCACCCGTTGCAGATGCACCATGGTGATATCAGGAATTTCGGGCGGATTGCCCAGCAGAATATCGTCGGCATGCACGTGCGGCCATGGCACCCAACTGCGCCAGCCGGGCTCATCCCGGTTGCGTTCCCACGCCACGCCCAGATCGCCGCGAATGGCGAACGGACGATTTAATTCAGTCGACACTTTTTGATTGATGGTGGGCTTGAGTCGGTTCCAGTCAAAGGTCGCAATGATGATCACCACCACTATCACCAGCAACAAAAAAATCCCGACAATCCAGCTAATTATTTTTCCCGTACGCGACATACCCGGTCTCCTTGCTCGCTTCGGCCTTCTGTAAAGATAGTCGAGAGCGCAGGAAACGGGATCAGATCAGCTGGTGCGGCAGCGATCCCAGCTGGTCAAAAGGCATCGGACGGGCAAAAAAGTAGCCCTGAGCGGCAAAAGCCGGCGAATTTTGCACCTGCTTCCATTCATCAATCGTTTCAACGCCTTCGACAATCACCCCTTTGCAGTAGCGATTAATCAGGGCCAGCAGCATGTTGAACAGATTGCGGCCCTCTTCTGACTTTCTCAGCATGATAAACAGCTCGCGGGCCATTTTGATGTAGTCATACTTCAGCTCGGTCAGCGCGGAAAAGTTGGCCATGCCGCAGCCGAAATCATCCAGCCATAGCGGGCCGAGTTCCGGCATCTGCGCGACGATCTCTTCCTGCGGCAGCATATGGTGTTCCACCAGTTCAAAGCGCACCCACGGGCAGCGGGCGATCAGCTGACGGATGGCAGCATGATGCTGCAGTTCCAGCAGGGTTGGCCCATCAATATTGACCGAGGCAACGGTGCCACTGGAGGTGAACATCGTTTCCCATTCCGCCAGCAGCTCAAGCTGCTCGGTAACAATATGCAGGCGCTGAGGGATCTCAAGCGCTGCAAAATAGGACTCCGGTGATAACCTCTTGCCCGGTTCGGCGGGATGGAATACCGCCGTGAGCAACTCAATTGCCATCAGACTGCCGGTCACCCGGTAGATAGGCTGAAACGTATAGATGCGCTGGCACTCCTGCCAGTACAGACGCTCATCTTGTTGCTTTGTCACAACATTTGAGAGAGGAAGCCGGTGACTGAGGTCGTTCAGCACCATGTAATTGATCCTTGATAATGATGAGACCGTTCAGGGAACGGATCTCCCGCAAGAGAGATATCGGCACCGGATCGCAGAACTTTATCGCGCATGGCGCTAAAAACGCCCGGTAATTGCCCATTATTGCTGGCCACAGCTGCGCGGAAACCCAAGCCGTTGCGGCTGTTTTTGCAGCGAATAACTGCGCGAGACAAAAAGTAAAACGGCGTTTTAAAATATTGACTACACGCGTCTGCGCAGCGAAACTGGTGCAAATTTGAGGGATGAGCTGACTACCATGACGCAGAAAAAAATTGCCGTTATCGGCGAGTGCATGATTGAACTTTCGCAGAAAGCCACTGACCTGAGCCGCGGTTTTGGCGGCGATACGCTCAACACCGCGGTGTATATTGCCCGCCAGGTTGACCCACAGCAGCACAGCGTGGACTACGTGACCGCATTGGGCACCGACAGCTTCAGCGGCGAGATGCTCGCTGCCTGGCAGCAGGAGCAGGTGCAGACCGGCCTCATCCAGCAGATGGACAATAAGTTGCCGGGCCTGTACGTGATCGAAACCGATGCGCAAGGCGAGCGGACCTTTTACTACTGGCGCAACGATGCCGCCGCCCGCTTCTGGCTGGAAGGCGATCGTGCAGAGGAAATCTGCCAGCAGCTGGCCCAATTTGATTATCTCTACCTGAGCGGTATCAGCCTGGCGATCCTCAGCCCTGAGAGCCGGGAAAAACTGATGGCGCTGCTGACCACCTGTCGCCGCAACGGCGGGAAAATCATCTTTGATAACAACTATCGCCC
>LIDZ01014710.1_pt12 | contig 11472 bp, 8 predicted proteins | sample 644651 | NCBI WGS metagenome assembly LIDZ01 (sample SAMN03856242, study PRJNA289617) | food metagenome | isolation source: wine grapes on drying loft during traditional withering process | host: Vitis vinifera cv. Corvina | place: Italy: Gargagnago di S. Ambrogio di Valpolicella | collected 2014-01
CAGAATTAAAGAAAACAGCGAAATCTTCGATTTCGAGCTGTCACAAGATGAAGTGAATGCTGTAAGCGGATTGGACGCTGGCGAACGAATCGGTACAGATCCGGACAAGCTGCTCTTCTAGAAGATCGACAGGTTTTACAGAATAAGCCGTAAACACTAAGGTTATCGAGTGTTTACGGCTTATTTCTAAATATAAACATGCCCAAATTCCACGATATATTTGATCGTTATATTTTGCCTAAGGATTTGATTTTGAGCCCATACTGTCACGATATTGTCCGGGTGTCATACCTTCCAGCTTACGGAAGGATCTAATGAAATTCTGTGAATTATTATATCTTAACTTAGCTGCAATATCTTTAATCGGCATAGAGGTATCCTCCAGCCATCTTTTAGCCATTTTGAAGCGATACATGGTGAGGTATTCACTGAAATAATATTGAGTCTCCTTGCGGAAGACACTGCTTAAATAATTGGCATTGTAATGAAGACGGGAAGCACACTCTTCCAGAGTAAGATCTTTATCATAATCATGTTGCACCAAATCTATGATCTTCTCAGAAATGTTATGGTACTGGGCATTCTGTCTGCTATTGAATATTGTGATCATGGAATGAATGACTATACTCCAGAACCAATCCTCAATCTCATCCATCGTATGAAGGTTAAGCAACTCCTCGAATATAGAGCCATTGTCATGATAAATTTGATTTAAGCTAATTCCTGATTCCTGCATCACAATGAGTAAATTATTCAGCAGTCGGGTCAGTGGAATTTGATACTCCTGCGGTGAAAGCTCTAAAGTAAAGATGCATTTAAACAGCTGATGTAACAGTTCCTTCGCTTTATCAGCTTCGGCCAATTTGATGGCATCCATTAGATCATTCTCTGTATGTGTCGGGTAGTTCAAGTTCAGGTAGTGCTTACCCGAGTTAATATTCTCATACTGAATAATAATGCCCTTACCCAGCTTAATGCGATGCTTTAAGGCCTCAAGACCTTCTCTATAAGCGATTGCTATTTTGTGGAATGAATGGAAGGGAAGGCTGAGACCAATACTTACCTGCAGCTTTAAATAGTTATTGATGACTTGCTGAAGATTCTCTGTTAAGGAATATAGTGATCTGTGAAAAGCTTCGGTATCACTATCTGTGCTGCCAATTACGGCGACAACAGTGTGGTCCATAATTACAGGTGCAAGCCGCTCTTCAGGACACACTAGCTCTTCAATCATATTATGTACAGCAAATAACAACAAATTGAGATCTTTTTTCTCATAACTGGAATCTTCGGGAAAGTCGATAGATAACGTAATAACAGCCATTGTTTTCCATTCTTTCATTTGCGTGTGGTAACCGAATTGTTCCAGCTCTTCGAGCAGTTCACGCTTCTTAATATGGCCCTGGAAGGCTTTGATTAGGAAAAATGTGCGAACTTGCTGGATATGCTGGCGGACTTCGTTCTCCAGCTGTGATTTGGATTGGAATAAATGATGTACTTGTTCACCTATGACCTGAAATTCATTTGTATGTTTTGACCTGATATCTGCCTTTCGTTGACCCATCTGATTCAAGAGTCTTTCGATCGGTGTATACATGCGGCGGGAACCGATCCAGGCTAACAGAATGGACAATACCAACATGAGAGCACAAACATATACAGTATAGGCACCAATCTTATTGGATTCCTTCGTCAGACTCTCAATAGAAGTAACCGATAGGTAGATCCATCCATTCAACTGGGACCTGAGATAAGTGACGGAGTAATTCTTCTTGTTAATAACCGTTTTGAATTGTCCAGAGGGCTTAGTTGTATCAGAGATCATGGAGACATCCAGAATTCCACTCCCCTCAACGGCCTGACCAATCAACGAGCGATCAGGGTGAAGCAGGATTCTGTGGTACTCGTCCAGAACAATAATACTATCGAGTGGCTGAACATCGGTGCTAATGAAGTCCTGAAGACTGCAAGCTGGAATATTTGCCAGCGCCAGTCCGTACTTTTGTAGCCTTGAGGTGGGGAGCTTTTTAATAAGGCTGATACTGTAATTACAACCTGTAGCACCATTGCTCTCTTCACTGTAGAACCATGAAGAGGGGGTTAACGTCCAAGAGGTATTATCTGAGATATTCATCAGATTTGCAATTTGCTCATGGTTCTCATATTCATTCAATCGATAGATTCCGGAATTTTTGATCATCCAATTTTGTTGTTGATTGAGGAGGATGACATCTTCCAGTTTGGTATCAAAAGATTGCATATTACGAATTTCGTTTCTTAAGTCGTTATACAAAATGAAATCGCTTACATTCAATGGGTTGTTCAGTGCTTTTTTTAATACACTGGAGTTTACCACTTGATTTAAAGTCTGGTTTACAGTAGTTAGCTTATGTTCTATATTTGAGTTAATTTGTGATATCAGTTCCATTTTACTTCTGCTAACATTTTTTTGGATTTCATTCGATGATGTGAAGTATGAGAATGACCCGATGAACAGCACAGGCAGTGTGCTAATTACAAATGCAAAAATAGTTAGTTTACTTAAAAAGCTTATTTGATTCACAGGGCTCAGCACCTCTTTTTCTTTACATATGTAAGCAGTCAATTGATTTAAGTGTATGAAACGTATGGGATAAAAACAATAATCATCTCGTGTTGATATAATCATCTTCTCTAATTATGGTTATTAATGGCAATATATTCAAGTGAAGGGATTGATTTGTTTGATGTTGTGGAGTAAATATTCTCGCTATGTCGTTATGATAATTTCCATTTTTTTATTAAGCGCTTGCAGTAATGGTAAGTCTGCTCAGCCAAACTTCCGTGAAGAAGCTGTTCCATTTATATCTATTATGGCACCTCTTCATTTCCCTCAGCAGCCCTCTGAGGAGATTATAGGTGAAATCGAAAGACTAACAGGAGTGCAAGTGGATATAAGCTGGGTTCCTGAAGGGATCTATACGGATAAAATGAACACTGCTTTGACCACAAATTCCTTGGGGAAAGTCACCTATGTAAAGTTCACTGACTATAATCTGGTGAAAAATGCGATTAAATCAGATGCTTTTTGGGAGATTGGACCTTATCTCCAGAATTTCTCGAATCTTAAGAATCTAGATTCATCCATACTTAATCAGGCTGCAGTGGATGGGAAGGTCTATGGTTTATACACTGAACGTCCCTCTTCTAGACAGGGAATTATTATTCGTGAAGATTGGCTCGACACTCTGCATTTAAGCAAGCCACAAACCTTGGATGAATTGTATGAGGTCATGAAGCAGTTTACGTATAATGATCCCGATCAGAATGGCAAACAGGATACCCTTGGATTAGTGGACCGTAATGATCTCGTCTATGGGGTATTCAAAACACTGAGTTCCTATTTCGGGGCACCGAATAATTGGGCAATAGAGAACGAGCAGTTTATTCCTGATTTTGTGACAACTGAATATATGGACACTATGAATTTCATGAAGAAATTATACGATGAAAAAATAATTAACCAAGACTTTGCCCTTACCAGTAAGGAAGTTCAGCGGGATAAATTCATTCGTGGAACAGCGGGCGTATTCATTGGAAGTATGACAGATGTACAGCGGTTGTCAATTGAAGCTCAAGCGTTAAATCCAAAGGCTAAATTCACCCTGATCAATCGTATCAAGGGGCCCAATGGATATAAGGTGTGGTCGATTCCAAAGTATAATGGACTGTATATTTTCTCGAAGAAAGCGATTGAAACGGAAGCAGAGCTGAAGCAAATTCTTGGATTCTTTGATCGAACCATGGATAAAGACGTAGCTAACCTAATGATGTATGGTTTTGAGGGAAGGCACTATCAGATTGCAGATGGGAAGGTCATTCTTCCGGAGGAAACTTCACAACTACGTGTGAATGAAGTGAATCCTTTGTACTCGCTCATGATTGCAGATGTAAGCAACAAGAACATTATGGAAGTGGCTAAGAAGGAGAAACTGACAGCACTTGCGGATCAATTGATCAAAGATAATGAATCCTTCTTGGTGAATGATCCGACAGTTCCCTTGAGCTCCCAAACCTATGATGAGAAGAATGCAGAGTTGTCAACGATCATTGTCGATGCTACCTATAATTATATTTTAGGCAATTTAACTGTAGGGGAATTTGAACAAGAGGTTGAGAAATGGAAGCAAAATGGCGGAAACTCTATTATTCAAGAATATAATGAAGCGGAAGAACGTGCGAAATAAATAAAACTCCATAGCATTTCTACGAGAAACGGATTCCGACCCTATAAGGGTGGTGATGCCGTTTCTTTTTGAAAGATAAGAATTTATATGCTTCACATGATAACTTATCCTTATATTTCTCGAAGAAACGGATGCCGCCTCTTTCAGAGGACGGCAAAGCCGTTTCTTCTTGTTATCACGATAATCATTTGCTCAGGAGGGTTCTTCCAGTAGCCGTTTATGAGTAAATGATTATTTTCGTAACCCTATGGAGCATGTAATGTGGGCCTTGTAACCAATAGAAGTCAAATGGAGGTCAAGAGGTATGAAGAAGAAATCCTTCACCATGTTACTAACTGCACTATTAACTTTCAGTGTAATGCTGTCTGCGTGCTCAAGTGGTAATGGTAACAACAATGGAGCCACTGAACCAGATGCATCCAGTACGAGTGGGGCGAATGCCACAGCGGCGGTAGAGACAGAGGCACCAACAGAGATTACGATTATGCTCCCCTTGAACACGGCAGAGACTCCACCGGACACGATAAAGTCAGAAGTTGAAAAGTTGACGAATACGAAGTTAACCTATCAATTCTTTCCGGCTGATACGTATGAAGAAAAGTTGAATTCAGCCTTTGCTACGGGTTCACTTCCGCAAGTGACCTACTTGAAGAATCAGACCACATTCGTCCAGATGAAAGAAGCGATGAAGGATGGACAATTCTGGGAGATCGGTCCCTATTTAAGTGAATTTCCGAATTTGAGTAAATTAAAGCCTGAAATTCTGAATAACACCAAAGTGGAGGGTAAGCTGTACACGCTCTATATCGGTAGACCACTTGCACGTCAAGGGATTATCTATCGTAAGGACTGGGCAGATAAACTGGGACTTAGTGCACCAGCCAATGTAGATGAATTGTTCGCAATGGCGAAAGCATTCACAGAACAAGACCCGGATGGTAATGGAGTTAAAGATACCACGGGTATTGTTGACCGTAATGAGTTGGTCTATGGTGCTTTCAAAACGGTCTCTTCATGGTTCGGAACACCGAACACGTGGGGGGAAAAGGACGGTCAACTCGCTCCAGAATTTACATTCCCGCAGTATATCGACACGATGGACTTTTTCAAAAAAATACGTGCAGCGGGCTACATGAATCAGGATTTCGCTGCGACCAGTAAAACGGATGCCGTAAATATGTTTGTCAGTGGCAAAGCGGGTCTTTATATCGGAGGGTCCATGCAAGATATTGATACCTTGAACAAGGATACCATCAAGAATTTCCCGGATGCCGTTCTGGATACGCATAGTATGGTTGCTGGGCCAGATGGGAAGTTTGCGCAATGGATGATTCCAGGTTACAACAATGTGCTCTTATTCCCGAAATCTGCTGTGAAGGATGAAGCAGAGCTCAAGAAAATCCTGGCGTTTTTTGACAAAATGATGACCCCTGAAGTTGCCAATTTGATGTATTGGGGAATTGAAGGCACACATTATACCGTAGTAGACGGTACAGCGAAGCCGGCAGATGATAAAGAACTGATTGAACGTGAAGTGAAGGGCTACAAGGACAGCGTCATCGGAGAATACGATACGAATGGGATGTACCAAAGCTTGAACGTGCTTCCGGGTAGAATTCATGCCGAAGAGCTGCTTCTGGAGAATGTCAAAGTAGGTGTAGCAGATCCAACGGCTTCTCTGGATTCAGCTACCTATACGGAAAAAGGAGTTGAACTCCAGCAGATTATCACGGATGCAACCTATAAATATATTTATGGCCAGCTCGACAAGGCTGGATTCAATAAAGAGGTTGAGAATTGGAAGAGTCGTGGCGGTGCTCAAATTATTGAAGAGTATAACGCGGCGTATAAGAAATAATTAGCTTGAATGGATAAACGAAAGCTGAAGCTGGAAAAGGCTGCTGATCTGATTTTCAACAGCCTTTTCTATGAATTACGAAGCAGAAAGGAAGAGTAACATGCAGGAAGGCACCGCTCAGCCCAGTATAGCTCCCCAACCGCATCCAAAGAGTTATAAAAGTAGCAGTGAGCTTAAAAAGCGGCTGTGGAGAAACAAATTACTCTATATCATGCTTATACCGGGAATACTATATTTCGTCATATTTAAATATTTGCCCATGTATGGCTTAATTATCTCCTTTCAGGATTACAAACCTTATCAGGGCATAACAGGCAGCGATTGGGTGGGGTTGAAGCATTTCAAAAGATTGTTCACAGAGCCGGATTTCTTAAATATTCTACTGAATACCCTTATTTTATTCGGTATGAATATTCTAATATATTTTCCGATTCCTATTATACTTGCCCTAATGTTGAATGAACTCAGAGGGACATTCTTCAAAAGATTTTTTCAGACGCTCGTCTATTTACCTCATTTTATGTCCTGGGTTATCGTCGTCTCCATCTCCTTTGTAATGGTAACGATGGACGGAGGGATTATTAACGAGCTGCTGGTCTATTTTGGATTTCAAAAAGTTAATTTCCTATTAAGCCCAGGCTGGTTCAGGCCAATGTATATTCTTCAGGTTATTTGGAGAGAAGCCGGTTGGGGTACGATCATCTATCTAGCTTCCATTGCTGCCATTGACCCTGGACTCTATGAAGCATCACGTATGGATGGAGCCGGGCGGTTGAGACAAATTTGGCATATTACACTTCCCGCGATTAGAGGCGTAATTATCACTTTGTTTATTCTGAAAATTGGTTCCGTACTGGATCTTGGATTTGAACATGTCTATCTGCTGCTGAACTCCATGAATCGAGAAGTTGCGGAAATTATTGATACGTATGTATACACCGCAGGGTTGAGACAAGGACAGTTTAGTTACAGTACAGCCATCGGATTTTTTAAATCCATTGTCGGGTTGATTATGGTGGTGTCGGTCAATAAAATATCCAAAAAAATGGGAGAAGAAGGCGTTTATTGAGTTGTTGGGGGAGGAATCGAAATGGTAGAAGATAAAACATTAGGCGGTAGGATCTTTTCTGTCGTAAACTTCACGTTGCTCGCGATCATTGCTTTGGTAACTGTACTTCCTTTTGTACATGTAGTAGCGGGCTCCTTCACGACGAGTGCGGAAATAGCAGCAAATAAATTTGTGCTGATTCCAAAGGTGTGGAGTCTGGATGCGTACAGGTTTATTTTTTCAACGAATACGATATTTAAAGCCATGGGTGTTTCGATTGGTGTCACGGCAATAGGCACTTTGTTCAGTATGTTTGTGACTGCTTTGATGGCCTATGGCCTCTCCAGAAGGGATCTGGACGGGCGCAATTATATTAACTTTATGGTCGTGTTCACCATGCTGTTTCATGGTGGAATGATTCCCACCTTTCTGGTTGTGAAGGAATTGGGGCTGATCGACTCTTATGCAGCACTCATTCTTCCGTCAGCGATCAGTGCTTTTAACATGATTATTCTGAAGAACTTTTTTCAAAATATACCCGAAGGGCTGGAGGAATCAGCCAAAATTGATGGGTGTAATGACTTCGGAATATTATTTCGGATTGTACTGCCCTTATCATTACCTGCTTTAGCGACCATCTCTTTGTTCTATTCGGTAACGTACTGGAATACCTACATGAGCGCTATTCTGTACTTGGATGATAGTGCGAAGTGGCCAATACAGGTTCTGCTGAGACAAATTGTTGTTCTTGCCAGCGGTATGGATCACAGCTCTACACTGGATGCCACAGTTCCGCCGCCGGATCAAACGATAAAGATGGCTGTTATCGTTGTGGCTACTTTACCTATCTTAATGATATATCCGTTTATGCAGAAGCACTTTGCTAAAGGTGCAATGTTAGGATCTATGAAGGGCTAGCATAGAAGTGAGCGCACGGTAATCCTATTCTGGAAGGAGCTTTTGAAATGATCGCCAGTATACCGACAACACCCATCGAATGGGCGAAGAAGGCTTGTGATTCTTTAATGAGTACTTACGAAGCCGGGGAGCTTCCTCCTGCACATCGTTGGCATTACCATCAAGGGGTATTTCTATGCGGCATGGAACTATTGTGGGAAGCTGTTCAAGAAGATCGTTATGTTGATTATATTCAGCAATATGTAGATGAACTTGTGGATGAATATGGGAACTTTTATTTTGCCAGGGATGAACTGGATGCTGTTCAAGCGGGGCTGCTGCTCTTTAATCTTCATGAACGAACAGGCAAGCTCAAGTATCGTATTGCCGCAGAGAAGCTGAGAAACCTACTGCTCACGTTAAATAAAACGTCTGAGGGTGGTTTCTGGCATAAGGATAAGTATGCTAACCAAATGTGGTTAGATGGACTTTATATGGCAGGCGTATTTTCCTTGAAGTATGCCAATCAGTATGGGGAAGCGGGCTTGCGTGCAACGGCACTGCATCAGGAGAAATTGATGCGAAAAAATATGCAGGATGAGACCACCGGCTTATTGTATCACGCTTGGGATGAGAGCCGTCGTATGCCATGGGCGAATCCTGCGACAGGGTGTTCGCCGGAATTCTGGTGTAGATCGCTTGGATGGTATGGCCTCGCATTAGCCCAATTCCTTGATCTATTGCCAACCCATGATCCGGGGCGAGCAGAGTTAGTCTCAACTTTGCGTGATTTCGTACAATCTCTGATTCGGTATCAGGATGAGGTGAGCGGATTGTGGTATCAAGTGGTCGATAAGGGGGAACAGTCGGATAATTGGCTGGAAACTTCAGGAACATGTTTATTCGTCTATACGATAGCCAAAGCAGTGAAACAAGGTATTGTAGGTGAAACTGCTCTGGCAGCAGCCAAGAAAGGGTATGAAGGCTTAATTGCTGTACTTCAATGGGATGAGGATGACAGATTAATTCTACCGGATATCTGTGTTGGCACGGGGGCAGGGGATTATGAGAATTATGTAACTCGTCCTAAGGTTAAGAATGATTTACATGGTGTAGGTGCTCTGGTTATGGCATGTGTTGAAATGGAGTCCTTATTAGGAGAGAATCGTCATGCAAATATTTAATATTGTAGATTATGGAGCATCTAAGGATTCCGCTACCTTAGCGACGGAGGCCATTACAGGTGCGATTGAGGCGGCAAGTATAGCGGGGGGAGGAACGGTCTTTATTCCGGCAGGAACATACCTGAGTGGGGCTATTTTTTTAAAAAGTAACATAGAATTGAATTTAAGCCCCGGTGCAGTCCTTTCATTTAGCGCGAATCCGGAGGATTACCCGGTTGTGGAATCTCGATGGGAGGGAGTGAAACAAAGCGTTCATGCTTCATGTATTTACGGTGATCATTTAGAGAATATCTCAATTACTGGAAGCGGAACCTTGGAGGGAAATGGTCAGCCATGGTGGGAGAAGCAACGGAATCGTCCAGAGGAGCTGCAATATCCCCGGCCGAAATTGATTAGCTTTGACCACTGCCAGCGAGTGACGATTAAAGAGGTGACACTGTTAAATTCGCCCAGTTGGACCGTTAATCCCATTGCTTGTTACAATGTCACGATTGATAACGTGTCCATTCACAACCCGGCAGATTCTCCAAATACAGATGGGATTAATCCAGAGTCATGTTCCAATGTTCGCATCAGCAACTGCAATATTGATGTAGGAGATGATTGCATTGCCATCAAAGCAGGAACAGAAGACACAGTAGAACGGATTCCTTGCGAGAATATCACGATTACCAATTGCACCATGGTTCATGGACATGGCGGCGTTGTACTGGGCAGCGAGATGAGCGGAGATATTCGTAATGTGACCATTAGCAACTGTGTCTTTAAACAAACCGACCGTGGCATTCGTCTGAAATCAAGACGGGGACGCGGGGGGATTGTTGAAGACATTCGCATCAACAACATTGTTATGGAAGACGTAATTTGTCCATTTATCCTCCATCTTTATTATTTCTGCGGACCTCGTGGCAAGGAGAAATATGTCTGGGACAAGAACCCTTATCCGGTTACCGATGAAACTCCATGCTTCAGACGCATTCATTTTGCCAATATCACCGCTCGTAATGTCCATGCCGCAGCGGGTTTTTTATATGGTCTTGCGGAGCAATGCATTTCGGAAATTACCTTTACCAACATTGACATTTCAATAGCGGAAAAGGCCATTCCCGGACGTCCAGCCATGATGTCAGGCATTGAGGATATGAAGGGCCGCGGTTTTTATTTAGTCAATGTGCGGGATGTTCAATTTCAACAAGTGACGATTGAGAATCATGAGGGTCCAGCTTTTTACATTGAAAATGGAGAAAATGTTGAAGTGATAAATTGTCAATCGAAGAATACGCACAAGCCTGAACAACTGGTGGAACAAGTGAACAAGGGCGAGAGTTATGGAATGTGATAAACTGCCGAAATTATTAGGCGATCTCCCAACAGACAAGCCCATCACGGTAAAAGTACTGAAGCAAGAAGAACAAGAGGGGTACCGTTTAGAATCACTCTTGCTTGATCTAAACGGAATTGAACAAGTGCCCGCATATGTAGCTATACCCCTGCAAGGGAAAGATCCCTTTCCTTTGGTTGTCTATAATCATTCCCACGGAGGCAATTATGCCAATGGACGCAATGAATTTATTCATAGCAGTCCTTACCTGCAACAGCCATCCTTCGCCAAGACCCTAACGGAAATGGGCTATGCCGCTTGCTGCATTGACATGTGGGGCTTCAATGAACGTGCTGGCAGAACAGAGAGTGAACTGGTGAAGGAAATGCTGTGGCAGGGGCAGGTGCTATGGGGAATGATGCTGTACGACAATCGTCGAATGGTGGATTATATGTGCCAACGTGAGGATATTGATGTGTCTCGAATGGCAACGATCGGTATGTCGATGGGTGGCTTAATGGCCTGGTGGCTGGGGGCGTTAGATGAACGGATTGGGGTCATCATCGACATTTGCGGACAAGTAGACGCACATACTTTAATAGCCCAAAGAGGATTGGATCATCATGGTTTCTATTCCTATGTTCCCGGGTTGTTAAAGCATTATACGACGCTTGAGATCCAAAAACGGCTTGTTCCCCGTCCGCGCATGAGTCTGGTCGGCAAATATGACCGGCTGTGTCCCATCGAAGGAGTTGAACATCTGGCTCGCGGCCTGTCAGAAGCATACCAAGCTGCCGGGAAGCCTGAATATTGGCAGTCTGTGATTACCAGCGGTGGGCATATGGAAACCATAGATATGCGGATGGCATGGCAGCGGTTTTTAGTCCAACATCTATAAATCAAGAAAAAACGGGTGCCGTCCTATTATGGACGGCACC
>LIDZ01015388.1_pt1 | contig 11467 bp, 8 predicted proteins | sample 644651 | NCBI WGS metagenome assembly LIDZ01 (sample SAMN03856242, study PRJNA289617) | food metagenome | isolation source: wine grapes on drying loft during traditional withering process | host: Vitis vinifera cv. Corvina | place: Italy: Gargagnago di S. Ambrogio di Valpolicella | collected 2014-01
CTGCCCGCGAAGCCTTTAACAGCTTCGCGGGCAGCGCCCGCTCCCACAGGGACAGCGCAATGGATCAGTGGAACAGCACCGCCGTCTTTTGCAGCGTTACCCACACACCCCATGCCAGCGGAATCCCGACCACCAGCCAGGCCAGCACAGCGGCAGGCTTGGTGGCTGGATCGGCTTTCCACTCCAGCACGGTCGAACCGTCGGCGCCTTTATCGTGGCCAATCGCTTGCTCGGCTTTGAGTTCAGCGTCGGTCATGAAGTACTTGTCGGCCACCGGGCGTACCAGGGCGTTACAGATAAAGCCAAGCACCAGCAAGCCAGAGAGGATGTACAAGGTGATGTCGTACACCGCGGCACGCGGCACGCCGACACTCAACTGATACTCACGCAGGTAGTTGACCAGTACCGGGCCCAAGACGCCCGCCGCCGCCCAGGCGGTAAGCAGACGACCGTGGATGGCACCGACCATTTGTGTACCGAACAGGTCGGCCAGGTAGGCCGGTACCGTGGCGAAACCACCGCCGTACATGGACAGCACCACGCAAAACGCAGCGACGAACAGTGCAATGTTGCCCAGGTGGCCCAGGGTCGGGACCAGCGCGTACAACAGCACGCCCAGCGTGAAGAACACGAAATAGGTGGTCTTGCGGCCGATGTAGTCCGAGAACGACGCCCAGAAGAACCGCCCACCGATGTTGAACAGGCTCAGCAGCCCCGTGAAACCGGCCGCGATCGCAGCGATCGCCTTGAGTTGGTCGGGGTTGAGTTCGCTGAAGGCCAGATCAGTACCCAGCAGCTTGCCGGCGAACACTTCCTGCAGCAGTGGCGAGGCCATGCCGAGGATGCCGATACCAGCCGAGACGTTCAGGCACAAGACCAGCCAAACCAGGCGGAACTGCGGGGTTTTCCAGGCGACGCTGACGTGCACGTGACGATTGGTGATCATCGCCTTGGTGGCTTTTGCCGGCGCGGTCCAGCCCTCAGGCTTCCAACCGGTCGGTGGCACGCGGTACAGCAGCGCGCCGCCCATCATGAACACGAAGTAGATCGCTGCCATGACCAAAAAGCTCTGCCACACGCCCACGCTGTCGGGGGTCGCAAAGTGGCTCATCAAGGCCGCAGCCAGCGGAGCACCTACCATTGCGCCCCCGCCGAAGCCCATGATCGCCATGCCGGTGGCCATCCCGCGCTTGTCCGGGAACCACTTGATCAGCGTCGAGACCGGCGAGATATAGCCAAGCCCCAGGCCAATACCGCCTATGACCCCGGAGCCCAGCCACATCAGCACGATCTGGTGGGTGTACACGCCCAATGCCGAGATCGCCAGACCACCGCACCAGCAAAGCGCCGAAACGACACCGGCCTTGCGTGGCCCGGCGTGTTCGAGCCAGCCACCCCAGATGGCCGCCGAGCAACCGAGAAAAATGAAGAACAGCGTGTAGACCCAGCCGAGCATGGAGATCGGCCAGTCACAGGTGGATGAAAACACCTGTGTCAAAAATGACATGTCAGCCGGGCAAGCCACTGCCTTGCTGACACCCAGCGCCTTGGACAACGGAATCCAGAACACCGAAAAGCCGTAGGCCATGCCGATGCACAAGTGGATGGCCAATGCGGCGGGGGGAACCAACCACCGGTTGAAACCGGGCTTGGCGATTATCCGCTCCTTGGACAGGAAAGCCGGCTGCGAATCCGCACCGCCTGCAAGTGTGGTACTCATTATGTGATGCTCCTTCGAGATTTTTATGGCAAATCATTCCAACGCCCAGCAACCTGAATGCACGCAGGCAGTCGGTTGTCTTATCGGCAGGGTGCGGAAAACATCCAGTACAACGTTGCGACAGTAGGTCGCAGCGCCAACGGACATGCGGCGCAGATTACCACTTGCCATCCCCGATGAAAGCACAGTGATATCGCATTTCGTCTTATTAGTTATATGGGCTTCTACACTGCCCTGCATTGGCGGCCAGGACGTTATACTCCCGGGCTGAATTCTGACTTTGAACTACAAGGACTCGCCTATGAAAGCGTTCGGCAAAATCCTGGGGCTCTTCGTACTCGGGCTGTTGCTGATCATTGTGGCGGCGGGCTTCGCCCTCACGCATTTCTTCGATCCCAACGACTACAAAGACAAGATCCGCGAGCTGGCCCGCAACAAGGCGCACGTGGAACTCGACCTCAAGGGTGATATCGGCTGGAGCCTGTTCCCCTGGCTGGGCCTGGAGCTGCACGACGCCAGCGTCGCCACGCTGACCAACCCCAAGACCCCCTTCGCCGACCTGCAGATGCTGGGCCTGTCGGTACGCGTGCTGCCGCTGCTGCGCCGTGAAGTGCAAATGAGCGACATCCGCGTCGAAGGCCTCAACCTCACGCTGGACCGCGATGCCAACGGCCACGGCAATTGGGAAGACATCGGCAAACCGGCGCCCACTGCAACCGGCACCGATCCCAACGCGCCGGCCACCGAGCCGACCACGGCAGAGGGCAGCGACAAAGGCTCGCGGCCGATTAAACTCGACATCGACAGCCTGACGGTCAACAACGCCACCGTGCGTTACACCGACGCCAAGACCGGCAAGCAGTACAGTGCCGAGAGCATTCAGCTGAGCACCGGCGCGGTGCACGACAATACCGATATCCCGATCAAGTTCACCGCATTCCTGGGCACCAACCTGCCGCAGCTGCGCGCACGCACCGAGGTCGCCGGGCAATTGCGCTTCGATCGTGCGCTGCAGCGTTACCAGTTTGGCGATTTCAAACTCAGCGGCGAAGCTTCCGGCGACCCGATGCAGGGCAAGACCCTGACCTTTGGCGCCCAAGGCCAACTGCTGCTCGACAAGGCCGCCAACGTGGCCGAGTGGACCGGCCTCAAGCTGTCGGCCAACCAACTGCGCGCCCTGGGCGAGCTGCACGTGCGCGACCTCTCGAGCAATCCGCAACTCACCGGTGGCCTCTCGTTTGCGGAGTTCAACCTGCGCGGCTTTCTGGACAGCATCGGCGTCGAGTTGCCGGCCATGGCCGACAGCACCAGCCTGACGAAAGTCGAGCTGGTCAGCCGCCTTGCCGGCTCGAAAACTTCGCTGGCCCTGGAAGACCTCAACCTGCAGCTCGATGGCAGCACCTACACCGGCCGCCTGGCCGTCGACGACTTCGCCAAGCAGTCGCTGCGCGTGCAACTCAAGGGCGGCAAGGTCGACGCCGACCGCTATCTGCCGCCCAAAAGCCAGAACAGCGCCGGCGTGAGTGCCGCGCGGCAGTCCGAGGTCAACAACAGCGAAGCCGCGATCACCGGGTCGGGTGATTCACCCTTGCCAGAGGCGCCCACCAAAGGCGCCTGGAGCGATGAGCGACTGTTGCCTATCGAGCGCCTGCGCAATGTCGACCTGCAAGCCGACCTGAGCTTCGATCAACTCACCCTGAACAAGCTGCCCATTACCGATGCCAGCCTCAAGGCCCAGGCACAGGGCGGCCTGCTGACCCTGCAAACGCTGGGCGGCGGGCTGTTCAACGGCAGCTTCGAAACCCACGGCACCCTGGATGTACGCCAGGCAGTGCCGGCCTTGGCGCTGCAAACCAAGATCAACCGTGTACCGGTCGAGCAGTTCATCAAGACCCAAAGCCCCAAGGCCACCATTACCGGCCTGCTGACCCTGGACAGCACCCTGGCCAGCGCCGGCAACAGTCAAAAGGCTTTGATCGACGGGCTCAACGGCAATGCGCGCTTCGCCATCAATGATGGTGTGCTGGTCAATGCCAACCTTGAGCAGCAACTGTGCCAAGGCATCGCTACGCTCAACCGCAAAACCCTGAGCGGCGAACCGCGTGGGCGCGACACGCCCTTCAAGCAACTGGGCGGCAGCTTGGCGATTCGCAATGGCGTGGCCAGCAATCAGGACCTGAAAGTGGCGATCCCCGGCCTGAGCGTCAATGGCAACGGCACTGTCGACCTGCGCGTGCTGGGCATGGACTACCACATCGGCGTGCTGGTCGAAGGCGAAACCGGCGCCATGGCCGACCCGGCCTGCCAGGTGAACGAGAACTTCGCCAACCTGGAGTTTCCGCTGCAGTGCCGTGGGCCTCTGGAACTGGGCGCCAAAGCCTGCCGTGTCGACCGCGAAGGGCTGGGCAAACTGGCCGTAAAGGCCGCTGGTGATCGCCTGGGCGAGAAGATCGAAGAAAAACTCGGAGACAAAGTGACACCCGAACTCAAAGACGCTATCAGAGGGCTGTTCAAGCGATGACAGCTGCGAACGCCGCCCTCGGCGGACACCGCTTCACGCCCGAGCAGTTCTCGGGCGCCGTACTGGAGTGGTTCGACCGCCACGGTCGCCACGATCTGCCCTGGCAGCAGGACATCAACCCCTACCGGGTGTGGGTCTCGGAGATCATGCTGCAGCAAACCCAGGTGAGCACCGTGCTCAACTACTTCGGGCGGTTCATGGAGGCGCTGCCAACCGTCGAGGCGCTGGCAGCAGCGCCAGAGGACGAAGTGCTGCACTTGTGGACCGGGCTGGGTTATTACACCCGCGCCCGCAACCTGCAAAAGACCGCGCAGATGGTCGTCGCCCTGTACGCCGGGCAATTCCCCCACGATGTGGACAAGCTGGTCGAGCTGCCGGGCATCGGCCTGTCGACCGCAGGCGCCATCGCCAGCATCAGCATGGGCCTGCGCGCGCCGATTCTGGATGGCAACGTCAAGCGCGTCCTGGCCCGCTATACCGCCCAAGAGGGCTACCCCGGCGAACCAAAGGTGGCCAAGGCGCTGTGGGCCAACGCCGAGCGCTATACGCCGCACAGCCGGGTCAATGATTACACCCAGGCGATGATGGACCTGGGCGCCACGCTGTGCACACGCAGCAAGCCCAGCTGCCTGCTGTGCCCGCTCGAGCGCAGCTGTGAGGCGCACATGCTCGGCCTGGAGACCCGCTACCCGATCCCCAAGCCGCGCAAGACCATCCCGCAAAAGCGCACGCTGATGCCGCTGCTGGCCCACGACGGCGCCATTCTGTTATATCGGCGGCCGTCCACCGGCCTGTGGGGCGGATTGTGGAGCCTGCCCGAACTCGACGACTTCGCCGACATCGAGCACCTGGCCGACCAGCACGCCTTGCACATGGGCACGCCCCAGGCGCTGCCAGCGCTGACCCATACCTTCAGCCATTTCCAGCTGGCCATCGAGCCCTGGCTGGTGCCTGTCCAGACCACCCCCAGCCACGTGGCCGAGGCCGACTGGCTCTGGTATAACCTCGCCACCCCGCCGCGCCTGGGCCTTGCTGCCCCGGTCAAAAAACTGCTCGCGCGCGCGGTGCAAGTCTTGAATTCAGGAGAGTCGCAATGAGCCGTACCGTGCTTTGCCGCAAATACAAAGAAGAACTGCCGGGCCTTGAGCGCCCTCCGTATCCGGGCGCCAAGGGCCAGGATATCTTCGATAACGTCTCGGCCCAGGCCTGGGCTGACTGGCAGAAGCATCAGACGTTGCTGATCAACGAGCGCCGCCTGAACATGATGAACGCCGAAGACCGCAAATTCCTGCAAGGCGAGATGGACAAGTACCTGTCTGGCGAGGAGTACGCCAAGGCCGACGGCTACGTCCCGCCCTCGCAATAACGGGGGAATTTCGTAAGCGACGGTATTAATTGCAATTTTTTTTGATATCGCGCTTGACGACTCCTCGAAAAACCAGTTTAATGCGCCCCGTTGCCCAGATAGCTCAGTCGGTAGAGCAGGGGATTGAAAATCCCCGTGTCGGCGGTTCGATTCCGTCTCTGGGCACCACTCTTCAGTTTTCAGGTGGTGTTCGCAGTACCTGAAAACATTAAAAAACCCGCCTCGTGCGGGTTTTTTATTGGCTGGGATTTGGGGATGGCCAGGGGCCTCTTCGCGGGCAGAGCCCGACTCCCACAGGTATACGCCTTGGCCCAGCCTGCACCGTAGCAGCACAGCTTGCTGGCGAGGCGCCCGCACAGCCTGCTCATAACCATGGGATCTCCCACGCCGCGGCTTGATCCGAGCCATACACCCGTGCAAGGAAGGCTCTGCCCGCGAAGAGGCCACCACCCCCAACGCACGCCCAGCGGAAGTTTTACAAAATGTTTGACACACCGCCCGATTGACGTTGAACTGTCCCCCGGTTGCACGGCTACTCCCCGAGCCCAACCAACATCGGCCGCGACGCCTCGCCGCCGATATCCCACACCCAGTACTGAATCACCCAATTGACGGTCTCCACCGATCAGTGGGCGGTAGCATGGCGCATCGCCAGCATGTAGCATCCCCCTTCTGTCCTTCACGACTTTTGCCATTTCACGCCCCGGAGGGCAGGAATATGCTGTCGACTTCCGTTTATTCCAGCAAACCCAAAGCGTCGATTCTGGCCTTCAACAAATCTACCGTGGTGGTCTGGGTCGCGATCAGCCTGATCGTGGTCGAAACCTTCTCGGGTGCGCTGCGCTTTTACTTCGACCAAGCCGGCCTGTCGGCGCTCATGTACATGCCCAAGGTCGCCTGCTTGGCGCTGTTCGCCCTCGAACTGCAATCGATGAAGACCTCCCGCGGCATGTGGGTAGCGCTGCCGTTATTGCTGCTCTCCTGCATGCTGGCCCTGCTGCACGGTGCCAGCCCAAGCAACGTTGCCTTCAGCCTGTTCGGCTTCAGCCCTTTGCTGTTTGGCCTGGTGTGCAGCGACCACCTGCTGCACCGTCGCCGCCTGTTTTGCTGGGTCGTAGGCCTTTGCCTCGCAGCGTCGCTGGTCGGCGTGCTGGCAGACAAACTCATCACCTTGCCGTGGAAGGGCTACAGCTACTTCCTCAACGGCCAGGAGCTCGCTGCCAACACCACTTGGGCCGCCGACGAAGTCGACCGCCTGGCGGGCTTTGCGCGGGTCTCCAACGTGTTGTCGATCATCATCGCCGTGCACGCCCTTTTCCTGATGATGTTCGTCCGCTCCAAGGTGCTGTTGTGCGCGATTGCCCTGGCCTCGCTGTATGGCATCGTGCTGACCACCAGCAAGGCGCCTGCCATGGCGTTTATCCTGACCCTGTTGCTGCTGATGATTCTGCGCATGCAGTGGACCAGCCGCTTGGTGATAATCATCTGCGTGGCGGTGGGCATGGTGTTGCCGATTGCCAGCCTGCTGTATGACTTCGACCCCAACGCCGTGACCCATCCTGGGGGCTTTGCTTCGTTCTACGACCGTTTGGTCAACACCTGGCCGAATGCATTCAACGCGGTCAATAAAGCCGGCTGGAGCCTCACTGGCACCGGCTTTGGCCTGTTCGGCAGCAGCGTGGCGCTGTTCCCGGTGGTTGGCGCCGAACAAATGATCGGCTCGGACAGCAGCGCCGTGTACCTGTGGGCCTTGTTTGGCATCGTCGGCCTGGTGCTGTATGTGCTGCAGATCCCGATGCTGTTCCGCCTGCAGCGCAGCACCGACCCACTCAGCCGCGCGCTGCTGGCCATCAGCTTTTGCATCCTGCTGATCAGCTGGACCACCGACATGTTCGAGGTGGCCACCGCCAACCTGTTCATGGGCCTGGCCATCGGCCGCGCGCTGTCGACCAAGCTGCTGGCCATCCCGGCAAGGCCCGACACCCGCGATACCCGTGAAACACAGACCACCACCGACCACTTGCCTGACATGACCTGAACGCCCACAGCGTCGTAATCGCGGAGCTGCACCATGGACTTCAGAAAAGACATCAACGGCTTGCGCGCAATCGCGGTGCTGGCCGTGGTGCTGTTTCACTTCAACCCCGCGTGGCTGCCTGGCGGCTTTGCCGGGGTTGATATCTTTTTCGTGATTTCGGGCTTTTTGATCACCGGCATCATCTTTCGCAAACTCGAGAGCGGCAGCTTCGGCCTGCTGGCGTTCTACAAATCCCGCGCACAACGGATCGTTCCCGCACTGGCAGTGCTGTGCGCCGTGCTGTTGGGCGTAGGCTGGTTCTACCTGCTGCCGCTGGAATACAGCCAGCTGGGCAAACACATCGCCAGCAGCCTGGGCTTCTTTTCCAACTTCACCTATTGGAACGAGTCGGGGTACTTCACCGCCTCGGCCCACGAAAAATGGCTGCTGCACACCTGGTCGCTGTCGGTGGAATGGCAGTTTTATATGGTCTATCCCATCGCGCTGCTGGGGCTGAGCAAGCTGATGCCCCTGCGCTACCTGCGCCGGTTGGTGCTGGCAGCCTGTGTGGCCGGTTTTGGCTTTTGCGTGTTCAGTTCCATATGGTGGCCGCAGCCGGCGTTCTATTTGCTGCCATCGCGCGCCTGGGAGCTTTTGGCGGGGGGTGTTGCCTGCCTTTACCCGATCAAGCTCGGCGTACGCAACCAGCGGCTGCTTGAAGGCACCGGACTGCTGATGCTGCTGGCCAGCTTTGTGGTGCTGCGCGAAGACGACATCTGGCCCGGCTACCTGGCCCTGCTGCCGGTGCTTGGTACCTTGGCGATGATCGTTGCCGCCCGCCAGGACAGCGTCGCCACCAACAACCGGTTTTCACAATGGACCGGCAAGGTCTCGTACTCGCTGTACCTCTGGCACTGGCCAGTGGTGGTACTGCTGAGCTATGCCGGCTCGTTGCACCAGACCTCGCACATTCTTGCGGGCATCGCCTGCGCTTTCGCGCTGGCGGCTGCCTCGTACCACTTCATCGAAAGCCCATCGTCGCGCAAGGCCAGCCCGAAACGACGCTGGGCCTTTGCCCAGGTGAGCGCGCTGATTGCCTCGTTGTTTGTCGGCGCTGCAGCGGTCAACGCCACCGAGGGCGCGGTCACGTCGCTGCGCGCGGTCAGTGTGTCCGATCGCGCGCGGTTCGTGCAGGACTACGCCACGCGGCAGAAGAACCTGTACGAATCCTACTGGCTCAAGTGCGACGCCTATTCAGCCTTCGCCGAACGCAACCAAAAGGCCATTGACGCTTCCTGTACCCAGAAACGCGGGGATGGCGGCGTGTTCCTGTGGGGCGATTCCCATGCCCAGGCGTTGTCGTTGGGGCTGCGCACCGAGCTGGCAAAAAGCACGCCGTTCTATCAGGTCGCGTCGGCCAGCTGCAAACCCAGCCTGACGGACGATACCGGGCGCAGCACCGACAAACGTATCGCCTGCAACTACTCCAACCGCCTGGCCCTGGCCAGCATCCAGGCGCTGCGCCCGGACGTGGTGGTCATGGCCCAGAAGAGCGATCACGACAAGACCCAGTGGGGCGAGATTGCCGCGCGCCTTAAAAGTTACGGGGTCAAACACATAGTGCTGATGGGGCCGTTGCCACAATGGGCGCCATCGCTGCCTAGCGTGATCGCCAACCGCCACTGGGGTGGCAACGACGCATACATCACCGACGCCGCGCTGGACCAGTCGATCATGGCGGCCAACCGCGCCATGCCAAAGCTGGTCGATGCCACCAGCGTCGACTTCGTCTCGCTGATCGACAAACTGTGCATTGGCAATTCGTGCCTGGTACGCCTGGGCAACGACAACTCGCTGCTGCAGATCGACGACGGGCACCTCAGTGAAAAGGGCTCCATCTACATCGTAAAGAACTACGTGATGCCAGAGCTCTACAAACAGCCCCAATGACCCACCCCCCGTAGCAGCCGGGCTTGCCCGCGACAAGGCCCGCCCCCACCACACACCACCCACAAAAAAACCGCCGTCATCACTGACGGCGGTTTTTTTTCGTCCGCTAAATGCTCACTACTTGCGCATTCAACGGTTCAGCACAGTGCGACCCGACTGCTGCAGCGCCTTGCGGCGACGTGACACCAAAAACCCGGCAGCTACCACCAGAATGGTCAGCAAGCCAGTCGCGAAGATTTCCACACGGTTGGCCGGGCGGATGGCCATGGTCGTCAACACGCCAATGATGAACAGGATGACCACGTAAGTCAGGCCCGGAAACAACCACATCTTGAACTCGATCTGTTCGCCCTTGGCAATACGCTTCTGACGCATGCGCAGTTGCGACACAGCAATCACCAGGTACACCAGCAGCGCGATCGCGCCCGAGCTGGCCAGCAGGAAATCGAACACCGCAGCCGGTGCCACATAGTTGGCGAACACCGCAACAAAGGCCGCAGCCGTCGACATCCACACGGCGATATAGGGTGTGCCCGCGCTGGTAGTGCGCTGAGCCGCCGCCGGGGCATCGCCACGCTTGCTCAGGGAGTAGAGCATGCGCGAAGAGGTGTACAGCGCCGAGTTCAGGCAGCTGGTCACCGCCACCAACACCACCAGATCAACGATCAGCTTGGCATTCGGGATCCCGATCATGTCGAGCACGGTCTGGTAAGAACCGACGTCAGCCAGGCGCGGGTCGTTCCACGGCACCAAAGCCACCACCAGAAAGATCGACACGAGGTAGAACAGGAAGATCCGCCAGATCACCGAATTGGTGGCCTTGGTGATCTGCGCGCCTGGATCTTTCGATTCAGCCGCCGCGATGGTAACGATCTCGGTGCCCATGAACGAGAACATGGTGGTCAACATCGCGGCCACCACAGCCCCCATTCCGTTAGGCAAGAAGCCCTGGGTGTCATAGAGGTGGCTAGCACCGCTGACCTGACTGCCCGGCAGCAAGCCAAACAGCGCGGCGACGCCCAGCAGGATAAAGGCAATGATCGCCAAGACCTTGACCAGCGCAAACCAGAACTCGAACTCGCCGTAGTTCTTGACGCTGAACAGGTTGGTGAGGGTCAGCAGGATGGTAATCACCAAGGTGAATACCCACACCGCGATGCCCGGGAACCACGCGTGCAAGATGCCCGCAGCAGCGTTGGCTTCCAACGGAATCACCAAGACCCAGAACCACCAGTACAGCCAGCCGATGGTAAACCCGGCCCAGTGGCCAATGGCACGGTCGGCATAGGTAGAGAACGAACCGGTGTCTGGCGAGGCAATTGCCATCTCGGCCAGCATGCGCATGACCAGCACCACCAGCGTACCCGCGGCCGCATAGGCCAGCAGCACCGCCGGGCCCGCTTGGGCGATAGCATGGCCAGAACCTACAAACAGACCCGCGCCAATCACGCCCGCAATGGACAGCATGGTGACATGACGCTGCTTGAGCCCCTGCCCCAAATTGTTGGATGTTGTACCGCTCATGGAGACTACCTTTGCAAAAAAATAGGCGAACAGTCCGGCGACCCCGTGCTCCGTTAAAGGAATGCAACACGCCGTTGCAGATTATTTACGCAAGAAATGCGCCAAAATGTTTCAGCGCTAGACCAAAGTTGCACCACCCTCGCTCTAGAGCCCGTAGATCAAGCACATGAAATTGCTGACAATTGTTTAATAAGGTGCAACCCATTACCGAACTACCCAAGCCCGCCCCAAAGCAGCGCAACAGAAAGAGCAACCCGGTAACACTTTGGTGCACGCCCACGCCCCGACCCCGTAGCAGCACAGCTTGCTGGCGAGAGGCCCCCAAACCCACCACGACGCCCCCCGCCCCCGCTAATGGCAAATAGCCCC
>LIDZ01015887.1_pt11 | contig 11467 bp, 7 predicted proteins | sample 644651 | NCBI WGS metagenome assembly LIDZ01 (sample SAMN03856242, study PRJNA289617) | food metagenome | isolation source: wine grapes on drying loft during traditional withering process | host: Vitis vinifera cv. Corvina | place: Italy: Gargagnago di S. Ambrogio di Valpolicella | collected 2014-01
ATATCCGCTATAAAGAGGTTCGAGCCGGAGATATTCCGCGGGGCGAGAGCCTCGAAGATACGGTTCACCGTGTAGGCGACTTCTGGAACAAACGAATTGTGCCGCTCATTCACAAAAAGGAGCGGGTTCTTATCTCGGCGCACGGCAATACCCTGCGGGCGCTGATCAAATATATGGAGGATATCGACGAGACAGCGCTGCTGGAGCTTAATATCCCGACAGGTGTGCCATTGGTCTATAAGCTGGATGAGAATGTGAAGCCGATTAGCCGCTTTTACCTCGGGGTACCGGCGGAAGTGAAGGCGAAGGCTCTAGAAGTAGCTAATCAGAGTAAGGTGACGGAATAAATTACAAGTGAATGTGCCTATTACATTAAAAAACTCACAGCTCTGTGGAGAAATCTGCAGGGCTGTGAGTTTTTTAGGAGATAGGAGCAGTAAGCTCTCGCCTAGTGAATTACTTTACTCTTTTGCAAGAACGGGGACGTAGATTTCCATCACTGTATCCGGGCGGAAGTGGCAGCGCTCATCATAAAATTCAAAGTCCAGCTTACTCTCATCATATTCATAGCCGCTATCTGCAAACCACTCCTCGAAAATGTACTTCCATGTCTGTCCAATGGCCTCAGGGAAATCCTTTTCATTGGGTTGACCGTCTGCTCCTAAGACTGTTACATCCACGGGGGGAGTAGTGAATACTGCGTAGGTCGCTGCAGGAACTTCAAGGGTGATCATATCAGGTGTCACTTTATCAAAATTGTCCACAATGACTCCCAGCAAATAGATCAGGTTGCCGCTGTCTTTAGAATCAGGCACACAGATGCCAACTTCACCATGCTTTGGTGACTGGAGCTGTGCATACATTTTATTTTCCCAACCTTTCGTATCGTAATTGTTCCAGAAGGCGGCAACATCCTTGGTATAGTTACCATCGGCGATAGTAGTCTTGATTCCATAACCTGCCATTTTAAAAGATGGTTTTGTAATTATGCTTGGCTTCATCAAATAACCTCCAAATTCAATTGTGAAATGTTCCCCAGCTAAATAACCTCGAACACCAGCCATTCTTGCGGTATATTGCGTCGGGTTGTAGCCATATTCCTTGCGAAAGGCTTTAGTGAATCCACTTTGGGTAACGAATCCATAATCTGCGGCAATATCGATAATTTTTCTACCCTTAAAAAACTCAACGGCTGCTAGGGACAAGCGTCTTTTACGGATATACTCCATGATCGGCATTTCCATACAGGCTTGAAATACTCGGCAAAAATGGTACAGAGAATACCCTGCAAGTGAAGCAATGTGTTCTGGTAGCAAATCCTCCTTGATATTGGCTTCAATAAATTCGATACAACGTTCTATATCAGATCTATAGTTCAAACGTTCACTTTCCTTTCCCCGTACGGTTAATTACATACTATCAAGAATCTAGAAGTAAGATTGTTCCTGCGTTGCTGTTATGTAAAATACGAAAAGGTACCCTCGCTTCAGCTCAAAGCCTGCGGGATACCTTTAGGTGTTCATCGGTATATGAAATTCATCCTCTAAAGAGGACGGTGCAGCGTTCCTAGCCATTCGCCCATCTTGACCTTTGTATCGGTCCCTAGTCCGGGACGCGGGGTAAAGGTACCACTTTCGGTAAGCAGCACAACCGTCGAACCAAACTCGAAATAGGCCAGATCGCCGCCTGCCTGCCATTCTGTAGCGTTGTCATCGGTGTAGCGGATACTGCTGACGTTCATCGCCCCTACCTTTACAACTGCCGTTTGACCGCAGTCTCCGGCAATATAAGTAATGAGCCGTTCGTTGCGGCTCAGCACACTTGTCATCTGTCTCATACCAAAATCATTGACAGGATAGGCCCGCCCGCGAATATGCTCGCTCTCTACCTTGTGTCCGGTAATAGGAGCGTGAATTCGGTGATAGTCGGTAGGACTCAGATAGAGCACGAAGAAAAAGCCCTTCTTGTAGAGCTCCAGATGCGGAGAGTGATTAAGCAGCTCTTCCAGCTTATAATCTTGACCTTTTACATTCATAATCGTTCCACATGAAATATCGCCCATAGCGGTAATGGTAGCGTCAACTGGACTAACCAAGACATCGGCTCCAGTGGCGATTGGCCGCATGCCCGGCTTCAACTGACGGCTGAAAAATTCATTAAGCGTACGGTATTCTCCAGGATTCTTCTCCGCCTCGGCGGCAGGAATATGGTAACTCCGAATAAATGCCGGAATAAGAAAACGGCTGAGTCTGCTATGGGAAAAAGTACCCATTAACCGGGAAAGCCATCTGTGCGAGGATAGCTCGGTCATCAGCCGCAGCAATTGTTTAACCATGCCCATCTCCCTTCCATAATGCAGCAGCAAGGTCTCGCTTGAAAGCCAGACCTTTTCCGCTCTGCATTATATTGACATAGAATAGAGGACAAATCAATAACAGTTATCCTAGGGACCCGTTCTCCAGCAGAAAACGGGCATAGCTCATGGGCCGGCGGTAGCTATCTTTCCAGATCTCTGTAAGCCCGGCTTTATGAAACCCATAACGCTGGTCGCGCCCATTGCATTCAATGAAAAAAAGCTGTCCGTCCCTGGTGATGCCTATATCCAGTCCAATATCAGCCAAGCCGGGGAGACTAAGCTCCAGCCAGCGTGCTACGGCAAGACTTAATGTCCCCACAGACATACGGATATTTGCTGCCTCCGCGCCTGTAAACACCTGCTCCAAGGCATAGGAAGAGCTGAGAGCTACACCGCCCCGAGCGAGGTTGGAGACGAAGCCGCCTGGGGCTGCGAGCTTGGCGAACAGGCCAGTGGTCTGCCACTCTCCTCCCCAACCGCGCTGGACGGTAACGCGTAAATCAAAGGGACGGCCGCCAATCTCGGCCAAAGGGATGCGTTCTTGTATCAAATAGGGCATAGCTGCCAGACGCGCCCGCAGCATAACTGACAATCCCTCCTGCTCAACAGGTACGCTTATCCAGCGCCGTGCACTAGGCGACAGGTAGAATAAGATCCATCTCTGCTCACCTATGTGAACCAATCGCATGATGCCTTTACCTATACTTCCCCGACAGGGTTTGAGAATGAGATCCGGATAAAGGGTCATCATTTTTTTTAATCCAGACAGACCTGTAGCGCTTGCTGGCAGATAAGACTTCAGCTCTGCACTTTGTTCCAGCAGTCGATGAATTTCATCCTTGCCGTAGCGGTTACAGGAATTGAACACCCGTGGAACTTGCTGGATCAGTCGCTCCATGCTTGCGTTATTCTGCTCATAAATCGCCCGGTTATGGATAACCTCAGGTGTCGGGATGATCGCATATCTATATCCCTGAACTCCTTTTATATAGGCGGCACTGTAGCCTGAGTCTGTATCAATGTCAGCGAGCTTCAGGAAGCAGGGGGTTATTCCGTATGCTGCCGCAGCCTCCTCATAGTTATTAAGAGACTCCTGTCCCGTTTTGTGCCGGGGAACGCCCCGGTGCATAGCGGAATTTAGCAGTATTCCAACGTGCTTTTGCCCCATGTTCGTTCCTCCCGTTATGTTGAGTAATTTTCTTTAGCTGTTCTCTTCTTCTGTCAGTGTATGTTTGTACGCGCCCGTCAGGATGGACGAATGCGCGGCGGCAAAAGCCCTTTTTTGCTGCTGACTCCGTTCTAGGTTCGCCAGTTGTCCATGAAGAAAGATGCCCTTTCCGCAAGCTTTGCTTAAAGGGTGTCATTGGCCCAGTCCGCTGCATATGATGCCTACGAGAAACAATAGTTGGAAGGAGGAGACTGCTTATGAGGAGCTCCAAAAGAAAACAGCCGCGCAGTCCGAAAAAACGACTCTATTATGTGGATAATCCCAATAAAGAGGAACTGAGCATGCTGGTAAGCGGTCCTAAATTTGCAGGAAATGTTGAGATCGTGAGCAGTGAAGCAGGGCTGTTGCCAGTTCAGGCCCTGCAGGTGAGCGGAGTCGGGGCAGGTGTAGCTGAACTAGAAGAGGTAGCACCAGATTCAGCGAATATTGTACCGCTAGAGCCTATTGTGGAAGTACAGCTCGAGGAACCGGCGGATCATTTATCCGCAGCGTTATTGCCCGTTCCCGAGAAGGAACGCCTGCAGCCGGTATATACAGATGATCTGTCCGATGGAGCCGTTACCGGAGCCAAGATCGCTCCCCGTACCATCGACGGGTCCAGGTTGAAGTTCGGGATCATCGGTACACCTTGGTTGCAGGATTACGCGGTACAGAGTATTAATATCGCGGACAAGGCAGTGACTTCCTCCAAAATCGCCCCGGAATCCATTTCGGGCGAGCATTTAGCGGAAGGAAGTGTTAGCGGAGGCAAGCTGCTGGACCATTCGATCGGTGGAGAGAAGCTGAAGAATGGCAGTATCGGTCCGGAGAAATTGGCTGATCGAATCATCGGCGGGAGCCAAATCGGGGACAAATCCATTGAGAGCCGCCATCTGAGCGAGTTTATTATTACGACTGATTTACTGGAGGACGGTGCAGTTACCGGCGACAAAATACAGAGCAGCAGCCTGTCAGGCCGTCACCTGACCAACGGAAGTATTGACCGTTCCAAGCTGGCAGATGAAGCGATATCCGCCGACAAAATCGCCGATGGTGAAATCAGCGGCGCAAAGCTGGGCGACGCCGTCATTGAGAGCCGCCACCTTAGCGACTATGTCATCAAGGCACAGCATCTGGCGCCGGGGGCGATTGGGCGGGAGCAGCTTGCCACCCGGTTGATTGGCAAGGAGCAGCTTCAGCCCGGTGTGATAGAGAGTACGCATCTGGCAGAAGGGGCAGTAGGTTCTAGACAACTCGGGATGGAAGCTGTACGAAGCGTGCATTTGAGTGCGGAAAGTGTGACCAGCGGGCACATCGCGGATGGGGAGATACTCAGTCGTCATCTGGCCGATCGCAGTATTTCTTTTGTGAAGCTGGCAGAGGGAGCTGTGGGTACCGCACAGATTATCGAGCAAGCGGTCACCTCTTCGAAGATCGCCGACCAAAGCATATTGGCCCATAAGCTGGCTGATGAAGCGGTGACTACCCGGCATATCGCCAAATCGGCAGTGCGCAGTCCGCAGATTGCCATGCAGGCCATATCCTCTGTTCATCTGCAGAGGGAATCCGTGGACAATTCGCATTTAACGGCAGAGTCGGTGGGATCTGAGCAGTTGCAGGATGACGTCATTTACAGCCGTCATCTGTCCTCTGGGGCAGTCACTGGCGAAGCGCTGGCTTGGGATTCGGTGACAGGGGAACATCTCCATTCATCCAGTGTTACTACCGCCAAATTGGCGGATGGGGCCGTGAGCTCAACAAAGCTGGCAGCGGGTGCAGTTGTCGGCAATGCTATCGCCCGTGAAACCGTGAGCGGGGAACATATTGCTATATGTGCAGTGGAAGAGAAACATCTGGCCGATGCCAGTATTAGCGGGCGGGTTCTGCAGGAAGCCGTAGTGGATGCTGAACATTTGGCCCCAGGCGCCGTGGAACGAAGACATCTTGGAGAGAATAGCGTGACTTCTGTAGCTATTCAGTCTGGCGCAGTGTCCGGAGATAAGCTGGCTTCCGGTTCGGTTAGGGAAATTCATCTTGCCGCTGGAGCAGTTCAACCGCACCATCTGGCAGATCATGCTGTAACCTCGCTGAAGCTATCGCCGGAAAGCATATCAACGGATAAAATTAACGATTTGTCAGTTACCTCTGCCAAGCTTGCAGATGGTAGTGTGGATTCCGTCAAGCTGGCAGCGTCAGCAGTTCAAACTGAGCATTTGTCGTCGGGCGCGGTCGTCGGGAATTCGATTAGTGACAGTGCTGTGCAAGGCAGGCATTTGGCTCCGGCGAGTATTGGCGGTGTGCATGTCCGTCCGTTATCCATCGGCAATGGGCATATCATCCCGAACGCGATTTCTTCTATACAGATACAGAACGGAAGTATTGATAGCGGAAAGCTGGCGAACCATTCCGTGAATGCCCTTCATCTGGCTGCAGACAGTGTGGGAAGCAATCAATTGATCCTTAAGTCTGTTGAAGGCCGCCACATCCGTTCAGGTGAAATCACACTTCAGCATTTGGCAACTGAGGTTAAGAGTGCCAATCTGCTGCCTGATGGCAGTGTTTCAGGGGATAAGCTGGCGGAAGGATCCGTTCACGCACATCATCTGGCACCGGACAGCGTATATGGCGCTCACCTGGCTATGGAGATCATCGAGAGCCGACATCTTACTCCGGGAAGTATTACAATGGAACACCTTGCCGAAGAGGTGCGAACTTCCGAGCTGCTGCCAGATAGCAGTATTACTGGAGAAAAGCTGGCGAAAGGTTCGGTCGGCTCCGTTCATATGTTGCCTGGGAGTGTACATGGCAGTCATATAGCGAGGGGGAGCGTAGAGAGTCGGCATATGATTCCCGGCAGCATCAAGCTGGAGCATCTTGCCGAAGAGGTGCGAACCTCAGAACTGCTGCCAGACGGCAGTATTACTGGAGAAAAGCTGGCGGAGTGCTCGGTGGGCTCGCTACATCTGGCACCAGGCAGTGTATACGGCGCTCATCTGGCTGGAGAGATGGTGGAAAGTCATCACATCCGTACCGGCAGTATTACACTGAAACATCTTGCAGAAGAGGTTCATGGCACCGAGTTGCTGCCAGATGGAAGTATTACAGGAGAAAAGCTGGCAGAGGGTTCAGTCGGCTCGCTACACCTAGCACCAGGCAGTGTATACGGCGCTCATCTGGCTGGAGAGATGGTGGAAAGTTATCACATCCGTACCGGCAGTATTACGCTGAAACATCTTGCAGAAGAGGTGCGAACCTCAGAACTGCTGCCCGACGGCAGTATTACTGGAGAGAAACTGGCAGAGGGTTCGGTGGGCTCGCTTCATCTGGCGCCGGGCAGTGTGTATGGCGCTCATCTGGCTGGAGAGATGGTGGAAAGTCACCATATCCGATCTGGCAGTATTACGCTAAAACACCTTGCTGAGGAGGTTCATGGCACCGAGCTGCTGCCAGACGGCAGTATTACTGGAGAAAAGCTGGCAGAGGGCTCAGTCGGTTCACTTCATCTGGCACCGGGCAGTATATATGGTGATCACTTGGCAGTGGAGACGATAGAGAGCCGGCACCTAAGTCCGGGAAGTATTACACTGGAACACCTTGCAGAAGAAGTGCGAAGCTCCGAACTGCTGCCAGATGGCAGTATTACTGGAGAGAAGCTGGCAGAGGGTTCAGTGGGTTCGCTTCATCTGGCACCGGGAAGTATAAATGGTGATCACTTGGCAGTGGAGACGATAGAGAGCCGGCACCTTACTCCGGGAAGTATTACACTGGAACACCTTGCAGAAGAGGTTTATGGCACCGAACTGCTGCCCGACGGCAGTATTACTGGAGAGAAGCTGGCAGAGGGTTCGGTGGGTTCGCTTCATCTGGCACCGGGCAGCATAAATGGTGCTCACTTGGCCGGGAATGTCGTGGAAAACCGACATATCCGTCCCGGAAGCATTAAGCTGGAGCAATTGGCAGAAGAGGTGCGAACCTCTGACCTGCTGCCAGACGGCAGTATTACTGGTGCTAAGCTGGCAGAAGGCACGGTGAATTCTTTCAATCTCGCACCAGCCAGCGTATATGGCGGTCATTTAGCTATAAACACAGTAGAGAGCCGTCACATTCGTTCCGGCAGCCTTAAACTGGAGCATTTGGCCGAAGAAGTACGGACTGCTGAACTGCTGCCCGACGGCAGCATTACTAGTGCTAAGCTAGCGGAAGGTTCGATCAAATCGTTCCATATAGCACCAGGTAGTATATATGGGGGTCACTTAACCAGAGATTCAGTAGAGAGCCGGCATATCCGTTCTGGGAGCATTACATTGGAGCATCTAGCTGAAAATACCCGGACCTCTGAGCTGCTGCCCGACGGCAGTATTACTGAAGCTAAGCTAGCCGAGGGTGCAGTGAATTCTCTACATTTACAGCCGGATAGCGTATTCGGCGAACATCTTGCTGACCAAAGCGTGGAAGAGCGGCATTTGCGGGCTGGCATCATTAGGCTGGAGCATTTGGCCGAAGATGCCCGGACCGCGGAGCTGCTGCCGGATGGCAGCATTACCGGTGATAAACTGCAAATAGGCAGTGTGGGTACAACTCATCTGTCCGCAGGTGCGGTAGGTGTGACGGAAATTCAGGACGAAGCCATAGATTCCTCCAAAATCGCTTCGTTCGCTGTTCAATCCCGTCATCTGGAGGAAGAAAGTGTGCAAGGCTACCATATTGCTCCTGGTGCAGTAAGCGGGGAGCATCTGGCAAACGGCACGGTGAATACAGAACATCTGTCTTTTAGTCCCGTACAGAGTGCTGGGAAACGAGAGACGCTGCAGCAATTCGGGATGACGGCGTTCATGTTTAATGGAGACGCGGAAAGCGTGGAAGTGACCGTATCGTTCGATGAGAGCTTTGGCCATACTGGCTATGTGCTGGTTGCCATGACGAATCAGCCTTACTTCTATGCTTCCTTGAAGAGCCGGGCAATCGGTGAAGCTGTGATCCAAGTGGTTCGACTGCGCGAGACCCCACATTTCTATGGTGTGATCTCCTGGATCGCCATCGGTGCACCTTTAGCAAAACCGTTGCCTGATGACCGAGTATTTGACTAGAACAAAATTCGAGCGCAGCCTCTGGCTGCGCTTTTGCTGTATCTAGATAAATCGGTGCTAAGGAGCCATTTGTCCTCTTTTCTATATGCAGGGTGACATTGGCCGTTACCCTGCGAAGCGTATTACATAAACTGTGTTGTACCCTAAAGCCCGATGAAGAAGCCCTGTAAGGAAGGTGGATGAGCTTGAAGCCAAAAAGAACTTCAGCCCGCCGCACGGGGCGGCGGGTTTCACCAATAATGCGAACGCGGCGATCTTCCCGTCCGGTACGGCCAACTGCTACTTTACCTGCTGCTAATCATCCGGAACCCTATGTATCAGTTATTATTCCAGCTATGAATGAAGCTCGGACTATTGCCAGAGTGATAGCCGGAGCTAGAGGTGTTCATTCACGCTGTGAGGTTATTGTAGTGGTCAACGGTTCGTCCGACAACACGACAGAGGTCGCCCTTTCGTCAGGTGCACGCGTAATTTTCTTTGAACAGCCGCTCGGTCACGACGCTGGCCGCAGCGTCGGAGCAGAAGCAGCTAAAGGTGAGATTTTGCTATTTACAGATGGAGATTTGGTCATTCCTGCTTCACAGCTGCGCCCCTTCGTGACGGCGGTTAGCCGTGGTGCAGACATAGCTCTCAATAATTATTCCGGACCGGTTCGGAACGTTGTGCCCCATCCAGTGGTGCTTGCCAAGTATTCGTTGAATATTCTGCTAGGCCGCTCAGATCTGAACGGCTGTTCAATGACAGCTGTTCCGCATGCAATGAGCCGCAAGGCGCTGGGAATTCTAGGAAGCGCCCTATTATCCCGTCCACCCCTGGCACATGCCCGTGCAGTCATGGACGGTCTACGGATTGAGACTGTGCACAAAGTGCCTGTGGGGAAACTAAACGCCGTTCGCCGTAAGGCAGGCGGTTATGATCCCTTGCAGCAGGTTATCATCGGGGATCATTTGGAGGCTGTGTCCTTGCTGTTACAGCGACAGGGGGACAGAGCGGGGTTTAGTGACGGGAGCCGACGCCGGGAGATGGTGAGGTGATGGTATTGATGCCTAGACCTAAGCTGAGTAAGAAGTCACAGCGGCAAAGTGGATCATCAGCCATGTCCCCATCCACTGTCCGCCGAGCTGTGGCAGGCGCAGCGACAATAGGCAAGTCCGCCTCGCGCCGCCCGCCTCAATCTTTGGCGCTGACGGTGGGTAAGACATCACAGGCGCTTCCGCTATTACGCGGAACGTTATCAGTAATTATCTCAGCGCGAAATGAGGAAGAGACCCTGCAGCGCCTGCTGAAGCAGGTTGCGCGCCTGAAGCCGACGGAAATAATCGTTGTGCTAAACGGGTGTAGGGATAGCAGCTTTGAGCGAGCCCGGTTATCCAGGCAAGCTATAGTTGTACACTGCCCGGACTCCGCCGGGCATGATGTAGGGCGGGCGATCGGTGCGAAGCTGAGCAGAGGAGACATTCTCCTGTTTCTGGATGGAGATATGGTCATTCCCGCTCCACACTTGGCCTCATTCGCAGCCGCTGTAGACAATGGAGTTGATGTAGCGCTCAATGATCTGGACTCGCTGCTCCCTCCATTTGGATTCAGTGATGATGTGATACGCTGCAAGCTATTCTTAAATTTCGTGCTGGGTCGGGGTGATCTCGGGGTCAGCTCGATGACGGCTGTTCCTCATGCGCTTTCCCGACACGCCCTGGAGAGCATTGGCTACCGTGAATTGATGGTTCCTCCCAAAGCGCAGGCCATCGCCATACTAAACAAGCTGCGAGTAGAAAAGACACGTTTAGTAAACGTCATCAAGCATAACCGGCTGCGCCCAGCGAATACAGGGGTTGGCAACCCAGTGGAAAAGCTAATTGTCGGTGACCATGCTGAAGCATTGCTTACGGTTCTTTCACAGCGGGCTACGAGTAATTTCCTGCAGGGTGAGAGTCTTCAAGAGCAACGCCGGCAATTGGCCCTCTGGAGGAATGGATTATGACGCTGACCAGTATTATTATTCCGACCTATAACGGTCTCAGTCTGCTGCGTCGCTGTGTGGAAGCGATCAGAGCCCATACGGCGATGCCTTATGAAATTATCGTTGTGGACAATGCCTCACAGGATGGGACGGATGCTTTCTGCCGCCTGGAAAAGATTACGTTCATCTCTCTGCCTGATAACCGTGGGTTCCCCTCTGCCTGTAATCTGGGTCTGCAGCTGGCCTGCGGCGATGAATTGCTGCTGTTGAATAATGACGTAACGGTCTCCGCAGGTTGGTTAAACAATCTCAAGGCTGTGTTATACAGTGCGCCTGATATTGGTATTGTGGGACCTGTAACGAACTACGCCAGCGGACCACAGCAAGTAAAGACCGATTATGAAGGAATTGCGGAATTTCATGAAGCTGCGAAGAAAGCGAATATCCCAAACCCTTTCAAGTGGAAGGAGACGCGGCGGCTGATCGGACTATGCTTTTTGTTAAAAAGAGAAGTGCTCGAAGCTGTAGGTTTGTTGGATGAGAGATATTCACCGGGACATTACGAGGATGATGATTATTGCTTGCGTGCCCGAATGCAGGGTTACCGGCTGCTCATTGCCGGGGATTGCCTGGTGCATCATGAAGGAAGTGCCAGCTTCAAAGAGGTATATCATTCCGGCTGGCAGGAGCTGGTAGAGCGTAATCGCAAGATTTTTATAGATAAATGGGGTGTGGACCCTGCGATGTTCATCTAAAATGTTGACCTGGGTAGCTAAAGACGTAGACAAAGAGGAGGAAAGTAAGTGAAAGGAGTCATACTGGCGGGCGGAACAGGATCAAGACTTCATCCGCTGACC
>LIDZ01015888.1_pt2 | contig 11463 bp, 11 predicted proteins | sample 644651 | NCBI WGS metagenome assembly LIDZ01 (sample SAMN03856242, study PRJNA289617) | food metagenome | isolation source: wine grapes on drying loft during traditional withering process | host: Vitis vinifera cv. Corvina | place: Italy: Gargagnago di S. Ambrogio di Valpolicella | collected 2014-01
TATCGGGAGCAAGCCCCCTCGCCACATCTGCACTGGACACCCCGACATGACCACTCCCGCCAAACCCACCCTGCACCCGCGCAATCGCCACCAAGGTCGCTACGACTTCCCCAAGTTGATCAAGAGCAGCCCTGAGCTGGCGCAGTTCGTGATCATCAACCCCTACGGCAAAGAAAGTATCGACTTCGCCAACCCTGCGGCGGTCAAGGTCTTCAACCGCGCCCTGCTGCGCGCGCTCTATGGCATCCAGCACTGGGATATACCCGAGGGTTACTTGTGCCCGCCCATCCCCGGGCGCGCCGACTACCTGCATTGTCTGGCCGACCTGCTGGCTGCAGAGCATGGTGGTGAGATCCCGCGAGGCAACGCCGTGCGCGTGCTGGATATCGGCGTGGGCGCCAACGTCATCTACCCGCTGCTGGGCCACAGCGATTACCGCTGGCAGTTTGTAGGCTCGGACATCGACACGGTGGCGCTGGCCTCGGCCAAGGCCATTGTGCAAGCCAATGGCCTCGACAAAGCCGTCAGTCTGCGCCTGGCCAACCCCAAGACCATCTTGCAGGGCGTCATTCAGGCCGATGAACGCTTTGACCTGACCCTCTGCAATCCGCCGTTCCACGCTTCGCTGGCCGAGGCCACCAAAGGCAGTCAACGTAAGTGGCGTGCCCTGGGCAAGGCCGATCCAAAGCGCAAGCTGCCGGTGCTCAACTTTGGCGGGCAGAACAACGAGCTGTGGTGCGAAGGCGGCGAGATACGCTTTACCACCCAGCTGATCGCCGAAAGCGCCGCGTTCGGGCAGCAGGTGCGCTGGTTCAGCACGCTGGTGTCCAAGGCATCCAACCTGCCGGGCATTCAGGCGGCCTTGAAAAAGGCCGGTGCCTTGAACAGCAAGGTGGTGGAGATGGGCCAAGGCCAGAAGCAAAGCCGGTTTGTGGCCTGGACGTTTCAGCGCTGATCAGGCCCTGGCCTCACCGGCTGCTTCGCCAGCAGGCTGGGCGCCTGCACCGCTTGGGCAATAAAAAACCGCGCATGGGGTCACCCCCAGGCGCGGTCTCTGAAAGACTGTTTACAATTACTTGTTAACAGAGTCGGTCAGCACTTTGGCTGGTACGAACTTGACGACTTTCTTGGCGGCGATTTCGATGGCAGCGCCGGTCGAAGGGTTGCGACCGGTGCGCGCTGGGCGCTCGGTGATCTTCAGCTTGCCGATGCCTGGCAAAGTGATTTCGCTGCCATTTTCCAACTGATCAGCAACGATCTGGCCCAGTTGCTCAAGAGCATTGCGCGCGGTGGTTTTTGGCGCGTCGATGGCTTCAGCAATATCGGCGATCAGTTGGTCTTTGGTTAATGCCATGGTGGTGTTCCTTCCCTATCAAATTCATTTGGATTGCAGTGTGCAATGTCGGTCGTCGGACCAGGCCCGGCAGGGGTCTGGCAAGGTGTTGAATGCCACGCGAATCGCGAATGTAGATGCGCAAATCGGCGTTTGGTTCGACCTGACAGCAGTTCGCTGCGAGTGATGCGCACCGTTCAGGTAATGTTCGATACTGAACAGGCCGCAAGACCGGGCAAAACTAGCACAGCAACGGATAAATATCCGCCACTGATGGCGCAAATGTTGAGGTTTATTGATCATTTGGCCAAAAAACCAGCAAAAGTACCGCACCACTGCGCTTTCAGGGGCTGCGCGGGCCGGCCAGCGGCCTGAGTGGGTTACACTTGGCGACTTTTCAGCGAGCGTGCGCCCCGCTACGCTGGCACCTCTTTCACCAGCCGAGAAGCCTATGCCGATCCGTCATTGCATCGTCCATTTGATCGACAAAAAACCCGACGGCAGCCCCGCAGTGCTCCACGCCCGCGACAGCGAACTGCAAGCCTCGCAGGCCATCGAGCACATGCTCGCCGATCTCAACGAGAGCTATAACGCCAAACAGGGTAAAGCTTGGGGGTTCTTCCATGCGGAATCCGGCGCGCACCCTTTCAGTGGCTGGCTGAAGGAATACCTGGACACCGACAAGGACTTCACCCGCTTCAGCCGCACGGCCGTGGAGCATCTGCAAAAGCTCATGGAGGAGTCCAATCTCTCCACCGGCGGCCACGTGATCTTTGCCCACTACCAGCAAGGCATGACCGATTACCTGGCCATCGCCCTGCTGCACCACAGCGAGGGCGTGGCGGTCACCGACGAGCTCGACGTGACCCCCTCCAGGCACCTCGACCTGGGCCAGTTGCACCTGGCTGCACGGGTCAACCTCTCGGAGTGGCAAAACAACAAGCAATCCAAGCAGTACATATCGTTTATCAAAGGCAAGAACGGCAAGAAGGTCTCCGAGTACTTTCGCGACTTCATCGGCTGTCAGGAAGGCGTCGACGGCCCTGGCGAAACCCGCACGTTGCTCAAGGCGTTCAGTGACTTTGTCGAAAGCGAAGACCTGCCTGAAGAAGATGCCCGGGAGAAGACCCAGACGCTGGTCGATTACGCCAGCAGCCAGTCGAAGATGGGCGAACCCATGGGGCTTGAAGAGCTCTCGGGGCTGATCGACGAAGAACGGCCACGGGCGTTCTACGATCACATTCGCAACAAGGACTACGGGCTGTCTCCGGAGATTCCCGCCGACAAACGTACGCTCAATCAGTTTCGGCGCTTCACCGGCCGCGCCGAGGGCCTGTCGATCAGCTTTGAAGCCCATTTGCTGGGCTCCAAGATCGAATACGATGAAGAGGCCGGCACCTTGATCATCAAGGGCCTGCCTACGCAGCTTACCGACCAGCTCAAACGCCGCAAGGATTGATGTAGCAGGCGAACGTGAATCCATGTGGGCGATTCGGGGGATATGGGCGGCAGTAAACGCGCTTTCGCCAGCAAGCTGTGCTCCGGTGGGAGATTCTATGGTTATGTGCAAGCTGGGCCGGCCTCTTCGCCAGCAAGCTGGGCTCCTACAGGTCGTACGTTGTGGGAGCACAGCTTGCTGGCGAAGGGGCCGCTTGGTTTAACGCTTCTCGAGACGAAACCCCAACCGCGGGAAGTGCACGTGTACGGTGCCAACACGATCATCCTCGCGTTTGAGAATAAACTGCTCACCCCCGGCATACACCAGCTCGCCTTCTACTGCATCGACCCCGTAGTCGAGCGCCGCGATGGCAACCCGATCACCGGCCTTGAAGCCGTTAGGGTCGTCGAAAGGTGCTGCCGGAAGCGCCGCCGGTACAGCATCGCGGGCGATGTCCAACGCCTGTTCGGCACTCAACTCAGTCGAAGCACCGTGACCAAAACCTTGGACCCGCGCATACCAGGCGCTGACTGCCGGATACTCGTCCACCAGCGGCGCAGTCACAGGTGTGCCCTTCAAGAACCAGCAAACGTGCGCTAGCGAAAGGTCTGCAACGCTCGGGCCGCCAAACAAGTATTCGCCCTCTGCGCGCTGCAACTGCTGCTCCACGCGTTGCATGATCAACGGCCACTGTTGCTTGGCCTGCTCGGGTGCCACGCGGGTCGCCGAACCACCCGAGAACAGCGCTGCACGGTCCGCTATAAAGGCTTTCAAGGCGTCGGGCGAGAACCGTGCAAAGCGCACTGCAGCCGATTCGGGCTGGAAGATCAGCGTCACACAATTGCCGAACACAACCGAATCGACCCAGGCCGAAAACGCCGCCGTGATCATTTCCTGACCGGCAGGGAACAGCGCCGGCTGGGCCTTTTCCTGCTCCAGGCGGTACGCGATAAGCGCGGTATCACAGTAGATATCCGCCCCCACCTGCAACACCGGCGTCTTGCGATAGCCGCCAGTGAGTGGCATGAGATCAGGCTTGGGCATCATCGGTGGAATGATTACCGAACGCCACGACAAACCTTTGAAGCCCAGCATCAAGCGGGCTTTTTCAGCGAATGGGGAGGCGGGGTAGTGGTGCAGGATAAGCTCTGACATGGGCGGAGTCCGCTATTGGAAGTTGTCCCCCAGTCTACCTGCGTCCACGTGATTGGCCTACTGGGGATCAGTTCGTCCATATTCGGCCACCAGCGCCTCTTTGGCGCTCTTGCGCAAACGCTTGATCAAGCGCTCCTGACGCAAGGCCTCGCCCTTGTCAGGCCAGGTCTCGACATACACCAATGCGACCGCCGGGCTGGAGGCAAAAAACCGCGCACCCTTGCCACTCAGATGCTTGGCGAAACGCCGCTGGGGGTCATCACTGATGCCGCAATACAACGCCCCATTGGCCGCGCGCACCAAGTACACGCACCAAGGTTTGATCAGCGGCGCAGGTGACGCCTCGCAGATGGAATCAGTCATGGGCGCCAGAATATCAGAGTCGATGACTGACAACGTTGACCTGCAAAGCCCGCCCCGCGCCCATGCCCGCGATCGTCGCACCGATGCCGATTACGGCAAACACCCAGCCCACTGCCGACCAGCCGCCTGTGGCATCGTGCACCAGCCCGACTGCCAGCGGGCCAAGGGATGCAAGGGTGTAACCAAATCCTTGGGCCATGCTCGACAGATTGGCGGCCACATGGGCATCGCGCGAGCGCAGCACAATCAAGGTCAGTGCCAGGGCAAACGTCCCGCCCTGCCCGACGCCCAGCACCACTGCCCAACCCCACAGTCCGCCCAGTGGTGCATACAGGCAGCCGTAAAGGCCTACCATCGTCAGCCCCATCACCAACGCAATGGCCAAACGTTGATCGCGACAGCGGCTGGCAAACCATGGGGCACCCAAGGCACTGGGCAACTGCACGATAATCGAACCGGACATCACCAGGCCGGCTTCGGCTGCCGACAGGCCGCGACCCATGAGGATTGACGGTAACCAGCCAAACACGATGTACGCCAGCGAAGACTGCAACCCCATGAACAAGGTGACCTGCCAGGCCAACGGATCTCGCAGCAGCCCTTGAACCCGGTAGGCGACTCGATGCGCCGCATGCACCTCGCGGGTTTGCGGCCACCAGATGATTGCCGCCAACAGTGCAGGGATCAGCCAGAACGCCAACCCCAGCTCCCAGCGCTCGCCCAAGGCATGACTGATCGGTACCGTGCTGCCAGCTGCAAGCGCCGCCCCCAGGCACAATGCCATGGTGTAGACACCGGTCATCACGCCGGCCTGGCTGGCGAAGTCACGCTTGACGATCCCGGGCAGCAGCACGCCGATGATGCCGATACTGCCACCTGCAATCAGGCTGCCGGTGAACAGGCCGACCACCCCAAACTGGCTGCGGACGCCGATACCGATGGCCAATGCCAGCAGCACCAGCAACACCACCCGCTCGCTGCTCAAGCGCCGGGCCAGCAGCGGCGCCAGCGGTGCGAACAGACCAAGGCACAGCACCGGCAATGTCGTCAGCAGCCCGGCTTGGGTACCTGAAAGGCCCAACGCCGCAGAGACCTGAGCCAACAGCGGCGACATGCTTGACAGCGCGGGGCGCAGATTGAGCGCGACCATGACCAGCCCAAACAGTAAGAGCCAGCGGCGTGGGGCGATTGAATCAACAGCTTCGCGAGCAGGGCCGGCGCGCTCGGGAGTGGTCGTTATTGATGCAGGCTCGGGGACCGAGGCGGCCTGCTGGGGAGGGATCGACATGGAGGGCTCGCGTAGATGGCTAGCAAACTACTGTGGCAGTTGGCCCATACGCCGGTCAACCGTCGATCCACGAGCGCCGCCAGGCGCCCATAAAAAAACCGGACCAAGGTCCGGTTTTTCTGTCACGCCACTCAAGCCATCAATGCAGTATCTGGCTGAGAAACATACGCGTCCGATCGCTTTGCGGGTTGTCGAAGAAGTCGTTAGGCGCTGCCTGTTCGACGATCTCGCCTTTGTCCATAAAGATCACCCGGTTGGCCACGGTGCGCGCAAAACCCATCTCGTGGGTCACGCAGAGCATGGTCATGCCGTCTTCTGCCAGGCCGATCATGGTATCCAATACCTCTTTGACCATTTCCGGGTCGAGTGCCGAGGTTGGCTCGTCGAACAGCATGATCTTGGGCTTCATGCACAGCGCACGAGCAATCGCCACGCGCTGCTGCTGACCGCCCGAGAGCTGGCCCGGAAATTTGTGCGCCTGCTCCGGAATCCGCACACGCTGCAAGTAATGCATGGCGATTTCTTCGGCCTGCCGCTTGGGCATCTTGCGCACCCACATCGGCGCCAGGGTGCAGTTTTGCAAAATGGTCAGGTGCGGGAACAGGTTGAAGTGCTGGAACACCATGCCCACTTCACGACGCACCGACTCGATCTGCTTGAGGTCATTGGTCAGTTCGACGCCATCCACGATGATGGTGCCCTTCTGATGCTCTTCCAGACGATTGAGGCAGCGAATGGTGGTCGACTTGCCCGAGCCCGAAGGCCCGCACAAAACGATACGCTCACCCTGCTGCACGTTGAGGTTGATGTCTTTGAGTACGTGGAACTGGCCGTACCACTTATTGACGCCCTGCATCTGGATGATGCCTGGGGCGCCCGCAGGCTGTTTGATCGCTTCGCTCATGGGATAACTCCTAACGCTTGTGGCCAGTGTCCAGCTTGCGCTCCAGATGCATGGAGTAGCGGGACATACCGAAACAGAAAATCCAGAAGACCAGGGCGGCGAACACATAGCCCTCGGTCGCCATACCCAACCATTTAGGGTCGGCGGACGCTTGCTTGACGCTGTTGAGCAGGTCGAACAGGCCGATGATGATCACCAGGCTCGTGTCCTTGAACAGCGCGATCAGGGTGTTGACCAGGCCCGGTATGACCATCTTCAAGGCTTGCGGCAAGATCACCAGACCCATGGTCCGCCAGTAGCCCAGCGCCATTGCTGCAGCGGCCTCGTACTGGCCCTTGGGAATGGCCTGCATACCACCGCGTACCACCTCGGCCACATAGGCAGACTGGAACAGGATCACACCGATCAGCGCACGCAGCAGCTTGTCAAAATTCATGCCTTCGGGCAGGAACAGCGGCAGCATTACCGACGACATGAACAGTACCGTGATCAACGGCACGCCCCGCCAGAATTCGATGAAGGTCACGCAAACCACCTTCACCGCTGGCATGTTCGAGCGCCGGCCCAGCGCCAGAAGGATGCCCAGCGGCAACGCGCCGGCGATCCCGACCACAGCGATGACCAGGGTCAGCATCAACCCGCCCCATTGGCTGGTCGCTACGTTTTCAAGGCCGAGCACCCCACCGTGCAGCAGGAAGTAGGCAATGATCGGGTAGATGATGATAAAGGCAAGGCCGTAGATGCCCTTCTTTGGCACCTTGGCAATCAGCAGCGGCGCTACACCCACAATCGCCAGCAAGACCGTGAGGTCGACACGCCAGCGAAATTCCGCCGGGTAGTAGCCATACATGAACTGCCCGAAGCGCTGATGGATGAAGACCCAGCACGCACCTTCCTTGGTGCAGTCAGCTTGCGTGGTGCCTACCCAGTTGGCATTGAAGATCGCCCACTCCAGCAGAGGCGGGATGATCAGATACACCAGGTAGATCGCCACCAGGGTGAGAATGGTGTTGAACCAGCCATCGAACAGGTTATTGCGCATCCAGGCCACCGGCCCGAAGACCTTGCCCGGTGGCGGCATGTCAGGTTTGAAAATATGAGTGCTCATGGGCGCATCCTCACCGTTCGATCAGCGCAATGCGCTTGTTGTACCAGTTCATCAGCAAAGAAATGCTGATACTGATGGCCAGGTAGACGCTCATGGTGATGGCAATCACTTCGATCGCCTGACCAGTCTGGTTGAGCACGGTACCGGCAAACAGCGAAACCATCTCCGGGTAGCCGATACCCGCCGCCAGCGAGGAGTTCTTCGCCAGGTTGAGGTACTGACTGGTCAGCGGCGGAATGATCACGCGCATGGCTTGCGGGATGATTACCTTGCGCAGGGTCGGACCATTGCGCAGCCCCAACGAATGGGCCGCTTCACTCTGGCCATGACTGACTGACTTGATACCCGAACGCACGATTTCAGCGATGAACGCGGCGGTGTATACCGTCAGCGCCAAGGTCAGCGCCAGCAGCTCGGGGATCATCACCCAGCCACCCACGAAGTTGAAGCCGCGCAGTTCAGCGAGTTCCCAGTGCACGGGCGCGCCGAAAACCAGCATGCTCAGGCCGGGGATCACCACGATCAGTGCCAGGCCCGCCCAGAACTTGTGGAACGGTACGCCGGTTTCTTCGAACCGCTTGGTCGCCCAGCGAGCCATCAGCACGATCGCGACAATAGCCACGACCACCGCAATCACGAACGGCCACACAGCCCCGGTCGGGATGGCGGCGGGCATGTTCAGGCCACGGCTGCTTACATAGAAGTAGCCGAGCACATTGTGCGCAGCACGGGGCCCGGGAAGCGTCAGGAATACCGCGAAGTACCAGAACAGAATCTGCAACAAGGGCGGAATATTACGGAATACTTCGATGTACACCGTCGCCAGCTTGTTGATCATCCAGTTCTTGGACAGCCGCGCCACACCAATGATAAAGCCCAGCAACGTCGCCAGAATGATGCCGATAAAGGTCACCAAGAGCGTGTTAAGCAAGCCGATCAAGAAGACCCGCGCGTAGCTGTCTGCCTCGGTGTAGGAGATCAGGTGCTGAGCAATACCGAAGCCGGCACTGTTCTGGAGGAAGCCAAAGCCCGAGGTGATGCCCCGGTGCTGGAGGTTGGTTTGAGTGTTGTCGAACAGAAACCAGCCCAGAGAGACCACCGCAAGTACTGTGATGATCTGGAATAGCCACGCACGCACACGTGGATCGGTCAGGGAAAACCCTTTGGGTGCGCCGATTTGATTTTGCATTGAGTGCCCCAGGAGAAATGAAACAGAGCAACGCCCGGCAGCCTAGGCGGCTACCGGGCGCAAAGCCGATCAGCGCACTGGAGGTGCGTACTGAATACCGCCGGCGTTCCACAGGGCATTCTGGCCACGGTCGATGGCCAGTGGAGTGTTTTTGCCCAGGTTGCGCTCGAACACTTCACCGTAGTTGCCGACTTGCTTGACGATCTGCACGACCCAGTCCTTGCGCAGCTTCAAGTCTTTGCCGTATTCGCCATCAGCACCCAGCAGACGACCGACGTCGGGGTTCTTGGTGGCCTTGGCTTCGGCTTCGACGTTTTTCGAAGTGATGCCGGCTTCTTCAGCGTTGAGCATGGCGAAGAGGGTCCACTTGACGATGGCCATCCAGTCTTCGTCGCCACGGCGCACGACAGGGCCCAGTGGTTCCTTGGAGATGGTTTCTGGCAGAACCACGTAGTCTTTTGGCGAGCCCAGCTTGCTGCGCTGTGCGTAGAGTTGCGACTTGTCGGAGGTCAGTACGTCGCAACGGCCGCTCTCGAGCGACTTGGCGCTTTCGTCGGAGGTATCAAACGTGATCGGGGTGTATTTCAGGCCCTTGCCACGGAAGTAGTCAGCTACGTTCAGCTCGGTAGTGGTACCGGCCTGGATGCAGATGGTCGCGCCATCGAGCTCGGCAGCGCTTTTGACGCCCAGCTTGTTGTTCACCAAAAAGCCGACGCCGTCGTAATAAGTCACGCCTGCGAAGACCAGACCCATGCCCGCATCACGGGAGCTGGTCCAGGTGGTGTTACGCGACAGCACGTCGATTTCGCCCGATTGCAGCGCGGTGAAGCGCTCCTTGGCGTTCAGCTGGCTGAACTTGACCTTGGTGGCATCGCCAAACACAGCGGCAGCCACCGCGCGGCAGACATCGGCGTCAATGCCGTTGATCTTGCCGGTCGAATCCGCTACCGAGAAACCAGGCAAGCCATCGCTGACGCCGCACTGGATAAAGCCTTTTTTCTGGATTGCATCAAGGGTAGTCCCTGCCTGAGCGAAGCTGGCAACGCCAAGGGCGGTTGCAGCGGTCAGTACGGCCAGGGTGGATTTCAACATCTTCATTCAAAACCTCCAAAGTGCTCTTGTTGTGTCTGAGCTTGAGTTGCGCCGCACCTTTATGGGGCAGATTCGACCGGTGCTGGCTTTTTTTTGGGTCGAGCGTCGCAACGAGCAAGATTTAAAGCCGAAACGCGTAAAATGCGCCTCGGGTTAGAACTCACCATTCCCAACGTCCGGCGGATCGATGCGCGGGGGCTGCCGGTCGGCAGCCCTGTACAAACATTCGCCAAAGCAAAGGTGACCTACCTTTATGACAGGAGCTGCATCCGTCCCGCGGCCTCTACCGCAGGTGTTACCACCGGGGAGCACGCCGTCATTCAAGGCTTGTGTAGCAAACGTCATACCATAGTAGTGCGGGCGTGCCGTAAAGTGCACGTCAAGGCCAAAAGTTGTAGCCTTGCGACATTAACGTTTCAAATTTGCACTTCATCAATTCGATTTGCCATATCGCGCACTTTTGTAATGCACCCGAAAAAACTGCGCGCACCATCCAGGAGCACTCATGACCGAGCCATTGATTCTTCAACCCAACCAACCTGCCGATGCGTGTGTGATCTGGCTGCACGGCCTCGGCGCCGACCGTTACGACTTCCTGCCGGTCGCTGAAGCACTGAAGCAAACCCACCCCACCACGCGTTTCATCCTGCCCCAGGCCCCTACCCGCGCGGTCACGGTGAACGCCGGTTATGAGATGCCCAGCTGGTACGACATCCGGGCCATGAGCCCTGCCCGCTCGATCGACGAAGCGCAACTCGAAGGCTCTGCGCAGCATGTCCTGGACTTGATTGAAGACCAGATGAAGGCAGGCATCCAGGCGTCGCGAATTTTCCTCGCCGGTTTTTCCCAAGGCGGCGCCGTGGTCTATCACGCTGCTTACCTCATGTGCGCCCACACCCTTGGCGGCGTGATCGCCTGCTCGACCTACGCGCCGACCTTTGCCGAAGACGTAAAACTGTCCGCCCCGCAAGCGGCCACTCCAGCGCTATGCCTGCACGGCACTCAGGACACTGTAGTCGGCCATTCCATGGGCCGTGCAGCTTATAAACACCTCGCAGACTGGAACGTCACCGTTACCTGGCTCGAGTACCCAATGGGGCATGAAGTGTTACCCAAGGAAATCAACGATATCGGTGCCTGGCTGGCCCTTCGCCTGGCCTGACCCCTCGGCATGCTCGGGTGGGCTCTACCTTGCGAGGGTAGTGATGCATGGCAATCACTACGCCGCGCCCGATTCTTGCATTACACTGCCCGGCGTACATTCCTTAACCAACCGATGAGAAGACCGTGCTCAAAGCACTCAAGAAAATGTTCGGTAAAAGCGAGGCTGAGCCGCTCGCCCCCGTAACGACTGTGTCTACCCCTGCTGCCCATGAATCCCACGTTGCGCCCATGGCCGATCTGAACGTCGCCACCAGCGTGCCGCCCGCCCAACTGCCGCTGGTGTCCCACGCACTTGCCGTGGCCGACCCGGTCGTCGAGTCGTTGACCCCTGCCTCCAGCGAGCCGCCACGTGCCGCCCGCGCCAAGCGCCAGCCCAAACCGGCCGCCAGCACCTGGAAGCTGGAAGACTTTTGCGTCGAGCCGCAAGAA
>LIDZ01000069.1_pt1 | contig 11458 bp, 10 predicted proteins | sample 644651 | NCBI WGS metagenome assembly LIDZ01 (sample SAMN03856242, study PRJNA289617) | food metagenome | isolation source: wine grapes on drying loft during traditional withering process | host: Vitis vinifera cv. Corvina | place: Italy: Gargagnago di S. Ambrogio di Valpolicella | collected 2014-01
TTAGCGGCTGACGGTTTAGCCATTCATGCCATGTTGACAACGAATACCGCCGCAGCTTGCGGGATGCTTTCTTGGATGTTGATCGAAAAATTAGCAAATGGCAAACCAACAGTGGTTGGTGCGTGTACAGGTGCGGTAGTTGGTCTGGTGGCAATTACCCCAGGTGCGGGCTTTGTTCCTCTTTGGTCTAGTATCTTAATCGGCGGCTTGGTTAGTCCATTCTGCTACTTCTTTATTGCAGTGATCAAACAGAAGCTTGGTTTAGATGATGCGCTAGATGCCTTTGGTTGTCATGGTGTCGGCGGAATCTTCGGTGGGATTGTCACAGGAATATTTGCTGATCCAGCAGTAGGTGGAAAAACAGGACTCATCTACGGCTCAGTTGATTTATTCCTAGCACAGCTTGCCAGCATTGCAATCACCTTAGTTTTCGCAGCGGTTGCCAGCTTCTTGATTATTTCATTTATCAAGGCTATTATGCCGATTCGCGTATCAGAGCATGAAGAAGCAGTTGGTTTGGATCAAATTGAACATGATGAAAATGCCTACCCAACCTTTATGGGCTTGGATTCTTAAAATGGAGGAAGACTAATGAAAAAAGTAGAAGCGATTATTCGTCAAGAAAAGTTGGAAGAGTTAAAAGCAGCGATTGATCGGGAAGTGGAAGTCAGCGGGATGACGGTCACTCAAGTACTGGGCTGCGGCGCGCAAAAAGGGCAAAAGTCTCATGTTCGCGGACAAGAAGTGATTACGACTTTGCTGCCTAAAGTAAATGTCAGTTTTGTTTTAGATGACGAAGCAGTCGATGGTGTAATTGATTTGATTATTGAATTGTGTCATTCAGAGGATTACGGCAATGGGAAAATCTTTGTCTATCCAATTGAAGAAGTCATTCGCATCCGCACCAGAGAATCTGGTAAAGCGGCTATATAAAAAGAAGGTTCGCTGGATTTGATGCCAGCGAACCTTTCTCCATGTCCGGATTTCGTCCTTCTTATTGTAAAATATCCTTCTTAACCTGCTGGAACTCTTCCTCTGAAAGAATTCCTATATCCATTAATTCCTTCATCTTCAACAACTGCTCAGCCTTGCTTAAAGATTCTGTCGGTTTCTCAACCGGGGCGAGTTCTTCAGCCAAGTTCTGCTTGATCGATTCAACAATATCTTCGGCTTCATGCGAAGTCAGCATAATATTCACTGGATTATCCGAAGTGTAAATGGTTAAAGTCGCTGTCGTGGATTCCATCTGTAATTGGAGATCCTGCAGATTAGTTAAAGGAATACTTTTCAAATCCTCTACCAGCAAACGCTTTTGGCCCATCAGAAATCGATGATTTGTCAGCGCATAACCGTAAAAGCCGTCGTCCTTAGTAGGGGACTTGCGATTGTGAACGCCGATAAAGCACATTTTGACGACCTCGTCCGGTCTTAAGTGGTTAGCGATTACATTGAATAGTTTTAAAGTGAAATTGCGGTCAGAGCCGGAGAAGTAGCCCTTGTCCTTGCAATGGTTGTACATTTCTTCTGCTGTTTTCATACGAACCTCCGATCCTACCTTCATTGTAGCAAAACCCCCGTCCAGGAACAATCACAAAAAAACCACCATAGCCGTCACTATGGTGGAAATGAAGGTTGTTATTTACTCTTGGTAGGAGTAAGTATGAAAAAACCAATTCGGGATAATTGGTATACTGTAATGATAAAGGAAACGCTTCAATAAATCATGAAACTTGCTTAGTTAATTGCTAAGAAATTTATGAGAAAAAGTTAATATAATCTCAGAGATGGATGGCTCAGTCGAGCTCAAGGCTGGTATACCAAAGAATTAGGTGAATTAACGATTATGAAAAGAAAGGTATGGCGAAAGTAATGCTTTTGAAAAAAAGCAGATTTTATCCAGGATTCTTAAAAAAATTATAAGAACCAACCGCTAATTCTCTATTATCATTGATCTGAAATTAAAGAATTTTGTGAATCCAGTCTTACTGTCCTCCAGGAAGAGCAGATTCTTTCAGTAAACTTGCCCCTGTGTTAGACTAAAGGTGTAAGATTTTATTAGGAGGGGTTCATTTATGGCAAACATCAGTAAAAAATTACTCGCTGAACTGACTTCAGAAGAAGCAAACGGTCCGTTCATAACATTCATGTTAAACACCCACGTGGCACATCAAGAAGTTGAAAAAGATCAGCTGCTCTTCAAGAACTTTGCAAAAGAAGCGAAAAAGCGTTTTGAAAAACGTTACGCAGATCAAAGCTTTGCACCATTCCAAGAAAAAATCGAACGACTGCTGGCCGATCAATCTTTCTGGCGCAGCGGCACCAAAAGTGTTGCGATCATTATGAATGCTGAAGAGTTATACATTCATCGATTGAGTATAGAAGTAGACGATCAATATTATGTAAGCGACTTGCCATACTTATTGGCAATTATTAAAAACGCGCAATTCAACTATCCATACTATTTAATGGCGTTGAATCGTGATTCTATGAAGCTTTACTTAGTGAAAAACAAATTGGCTGAAGAAATTGACTTGCCAGATGGTGCGCCGGTGGATGTTGTCACTGCATTAGGTGACGAACTAACTGGCGGTAACTTGAATTATTCTGCTCAAGGCAGCAGCCAAGGTTCAAAAGAAGGCATCGCTTATCACGGCGTGAATTCAAAAGACGAAGAAGTAGAAATCGATTGGGTAAACTATTACCAAGCCGTTGACAACTTCCTGCAAAACGAATTTGACAATCCAGAAAACTTACCAGTTTATCTGTATGCTTTACCAGAAAATCAAACGCAATTCAAAAAAATCGCGAAAAACAAATTTTATTCCGACAAAGCAGCGATTTCGGCATCACCTGCCCAAATTACCCTAAAGGATATTGAACAAGGGGCAGAAAAATTATCAGCCGAATTGGCGGTTGAAGAAACTGACAGCTATCAATCGTTAATGAATAAGAAATTTATTGATCAATTGGTAGACATTGTTCATGCTGCCAAAGAAGGCCGCGTGTCTCACTTGTTCATTGCGACCTCTAATTTAGTAACTGGCTTTGGAGATGATCCGGATACTGAATACGATCGTCGTCAGGTGTTGAATGAAACCACCGATCAAGTAATTAAAAACGGCGGACAGGTCTTCGTTTTGGATCAAAAGGACGCACCAGATGAAAAAAGTTTGTTAGCCATCCTACGATTCTAAAAAAAATAAGGCTTTTTTGAGAGTTAATGGTAGAGTTTTCAAATTAAATGTGTTATAGTTATGAATGTAGTTTTTGTACGGTAATATATGGCAAGCTTGTTTCCAACAACATCTTCCTTATTCACCAATCAAGTAATTACAAATTAATTTTTATCCTAGGAGGATGTTTAACATGGAACAAGGTACAGTAAAATGGTTTAACGCAGAAAAAGGTTACGGATTTATTACAGCAGAAAACGGAAATGACGTATTCGTACATTTCTCAGCTATCCAAGGCGACGGATTCAAAACATTAGAAGAAGGCCAAGCGGTTACTTTTGATGTTGAAGACGGACAACGTGGACCTCAAGCTACAAACGTTGAAAAAGCTTAATTAAAACTAACAATTATGTCGAGGGCTTAAGCCTTCGACTTTTTTTGTGTCTAAAAAAGGACAAATTATACATAATCAGGACAGCTTTTAAGTCGGGGTTAACAGTATTTGTCTTTTTCAACTTAACCCGGAGTTGATAATATTGGCGAAGTGTTTGTAGTGCTTACATCTATTAGATGTAAGCACTTTTTTTGTTACTAGATAATAATTGTTTTATAATAGAAGAATAAAAGAACGATTGTTATCTGCGGAAATAATGGAAGGATAAGGAGATAGATGGCTAAAAATAATGCAATTTATTTTATTAAACGACAAATTTTAGTCACTATTTTGCTGGTATTTACCCTACCAGGGCCGATGCTTTCGCAAATTTATTTAGCAAAAGAGGCGGAAGCTGCCGTATTGGACATAGAAATTCTTTCCAATATTGAAGCAAGCAACACTAGCGGTACCTCTCCTGAAAATCGCTGGCAGCTAAACGATCAACAGGAAGTAGACTTTGTGATTCGTGGAAGCGGACTAGGAAGTATTTCCGCTGGATTGACTGGTCCCAAGACAGCCGTTTTAGTCATTCCTCCTGAGTTGGCAGGCTCAGTGCAGCCTACCGACGATGCCCTCGTTGAAACCAATTTGACCCTCAATCTACGTAAAATTCCCTTGTTAAGTACTCTATTTTCAGCTTTGGATGGTTTGCTTGGTAAATTGCTCGAAATATTAAGTGGTACATTAGGGGCTCTGACTGGAGTTACTTTGAATCTAGATGAAGTGTATCAGCAAGTAGATTTGTTAAATAGCCTGCAGGATTTGCCTAGTCTGAGCTTTCACGTACCAGTGACCCTTAGTGAAGATGGTCGTGCACTGACTACCAATGTCGACGATGGCTTGGGTCGGGTATTAGCTGAAAATCTAAAAACCATCCTGCAAAATCTATCAAATGCGGTGGATGCATTGCGTGCTGAGGGGCAAGGGCTGGGTGTCGGAGTAGCTATACTGATCAATGGAGCGTTAAGTCCACTAAAACTTGGTTTAACCAGAGCAATTCAAGCCCTGTTCCCATTATTAGATCTCGGCGGCTCATTAGTCAGCGCATTGGCAGATGGTTCACTTTTAGGGGATACAACAGTCACGATCAGCACCAACATCCAACCGCCGGAACGAGTAACAGAAGATCTAGATGTCCATTTTTATGGGACTGTGGTCAAATCATCCACGATTAATATCGATTTGCTGACAAGTAGCTCTGGTGTTACTTCGATTTACTTTGAAGGTGAAAGCTTTGGGGTGGAAACAGAGCAACTTCCCAAGAATCTAGATTTCGGTACCCATCCCATTCAAACGGCCGAGGATCAAATCTTTTCCCTTGATGAAGGTTTGGGAATGGTTCAGGTAGTGGATACACGCAACATTGAGAAAAATTGGAGTATGAAGGTTAGCCAAACCAATCAATGGACGAGTCCCAATAATACCAATTTAACAAATCCGGCTCTAACTTTATACAGTGGACCGTTGGAAACTACTTTTCAAGATGGAGAAATTATCAATCATGCCGCCGAAGGAATTACCTTGACACCAGGTGAAGCGCAAAAGGTCTTTACCCTAAGAGGTTCACAGGATTCCGGAGCAATTGTATTGCCCTTGAGAGGAGCTGAACTGTTTGTCCCGATGAATACACCAAGAGAAGCAACGTCTTACGAAACAACACTTGTATGGACTTTATCAGAAACTCCTAACGAATAAGGCAAGTGATCATTTGATAAATTGACCGACACTGGAAGACAACCAAAGAGGAGAATATATTATGAAGGCAACAAAATGGCTATTAGCCGCAACGATCGGATTAGTAGGAGCGAGTATACCCACCCTTGCACATGCAGCATCAAGTACAGACGCAGTCGTAAACTATACCGATGGCGGAATCAGCTTTAACCCAGAAGGAGAGATTAACAATCAAATTCCTCCAAATTTAGATTTTGGTACTATGGCAATCCAAACGACTCAACAAGAAAATTTAATCGCCCAAACAGATGAAGCGAACACTACTGGTGCAGTATCTATCAGTGATAACCGAGCAACAGCTCAGGGCTGGACAGTAAAAGTTAATCAGCTAACACAATTTGCAAACGCAAGCGGCGCCGAATTGGCAAGCGCTGCACTATCAATTGAAACAGGTGAAATTACTAATAACTTAGGGAATGAACTAACTAGTGAAAACAAAGAAAACCAAACGCATACATTAATGGTCGGACAAGACGCAGTAGTTTTAGAAGCAAAAGTAAATGAAGGTTTAGGTGAGACTTCATTACCATTAACTAAATTTGAACTAGAAATTCCTGCCAATACCGCAAAAACGGCTCAGCAATATAATACAACGTTAAACTGGGTCATGTCAGATGCTCCAAGTGAAACAACGGAATAAGACGAAAGATGAAGGGAGTGTAAAGAAATGAAAAAGCTATTCGGGATAATGGTTGTTTTATTGGCCTTTTTAGTTGGCGGAACAGCCCATGCTGATTCGATGAATGTATTTGAGGTAACGGTTCATCCGCCAGCAAGTCAAAGCAATCCAGAGGTATCCTATTTGGATTTAGAGCTGCCGCCGCAAGCGAATGAGACCGTCACAATTTCTATCAAGAATGCCAGCGACCAGCCATTGAAAGTCAAGCCGTCCTTTAACCGGGCAGTGACGAACAATTTAGGAGTGATTGAGTATTCTGGAAAAAGAGCAGAAACTCTGGAAAATGTGCCAGTAAATATTAAAGAGCTGGTCACGTTTGATGAGTCTGTCATTGAATTAGCTCCTCAAGAAGAACGCAACGTAACTGCGGAAATCACTATGCCGGCAGAAGAGCTTTCTGGAGTATTAGCTGGAGGATTCTACTTTGAACAGGTACCAGAAGGTGAGACTCAAGGAGGCGTTCGCAATATTTACTCTCGCGAAACAGCGGTCTTAATCAGAAATGATCAAACGCCGGTGGAATCAAAGCTGGAGATTGTTTCAGCGAAGCCGATGCAGGAGAATGGTCGCAATATGATTGAGCTGACGATTGACAATCCGCAGGCCGCCTATGTTCATAACTTGAAGATTGAACATAATGTTGAAGCAGAGGATGAGGAATTTTTAACCGGTGAAAAAGAAGGCATGAGTGTGGCGCCGACTTCTCAATTTAAATACATAATGCCTCTAGACGGCAAAGAATTTAAAAACGGTCAGCATACGGTGAACATAACAGCAAACGCAGGTGACAAAACCTGGACCGGCAGCCCAACCTTCATGATCGATCGCCAAGAAGCAAGCGCCCTTAATGAACAGGGCGTCACGATTGAACGGCAGAGTTTCCCCTGGTGGATGCTGCTGATTGCCGGTTTTATTCTAGTTCAAACGATCATTATTGTTGTACTAGTGAAACGTCGGAAACGAGTAGAATAGTTGAATAAGCCAAGGATGAGAGCGATAGTTGCTTTCATCCTTTTTGTGGTCGTGACAAGTCAATGGTAGTAGGATAATACTCATCGATTAAAATGTAGCGATAACCATGCTTTTGGCATTGTCGCAGGTTCTCCGTATTATCAGCGATCATTTCCGTTAAATTATAGTCTGAATCGTCCAATCGCTTTTCGACAGCATTGGCATGCATTTTAATAGTAGAAAACTGTTTTCGAATATAGTTTTCTGTCATCACTAAACAGTAATACTGAATCTCTTCTAAATACTCCACGCTAAAAGCCTGCACCCAGTCAAAGGGAATATATAAGCCCTCAACAATCAAATTTTGTTGATTCTCAATCGCTGTTTTAATGATTTCCCGTACAATCGGCCACATGTATGACGTCAACTGGTCATCATCCTCAGGTGTCAGCGTTGTATAGTGACTGCGAATCAATCCCATCTTCAAATGATCTAGGGATAGATAAGGATAATGATAGGTTTCCAGCAGTTTTTGAGCCATCACTGTTTTTCCAGTGTGGGAGGCACCAGTAAGCAAAATAATCATCGGAATTATTCCTTTCTATAATAAACTATCCTATATAATGTATCGTCTTTTTATCTAGGATAAGCAGATTTTTCAGCGGAGTCAAACATGAGCTGGTAGAACAACTTCTTTTTTACAGAGATTTATTCGCTTTCTTATTTGTAAAGTTGTTAAAAAGGATGAAATTCAGCTATAATGCATAGGAAGGAGGGGCAGTATGACTAAAACTTATGCGGTTGTTGATATCGAAACCACCGGTACCGACCCAAAAACTGACCGGATTATCCAATTTGGCTGTGTTCTAGTAGAAGACGGCAAGATTGTCAGTCGTTTTGCGACGGATATCAATCCAGATCAGAGGATCTCCAAGCAGATCCAGCATCTAACCGGCCTTACTAACCAGCGTGTTCGTAAAGCCCCTTATTTTGAAGATGTAGCCTTAACGATTTATAACCTATTAGCTGATACAACTTTTGTGGCCCATAATATATTTTTTGATTACCCGTTTTTAAGTAACGAATTGGAACGTTGCGGCATGCCGCCGCTGCGGATTCCTGGCATTGATACGGTAGAGTTATCCCAAATTTTTTTCCCGACTAATTTGAGTTTTCGGCTGACTGACCTGGCGAATGAATTTGATTTAACCCATGACAATCCTCATCAAGCTGACAGTGATGCCGAAGTTACTGCGCAGCTGTTGCTGAAAATTGAAAAAACGATTAAAAGCTTGCCGCTGGTAACGGTGGAAGAAATTATTCGATTGTCTGATCATATGGCTTTTCAAACGCAGGAATATTTGATTGAGCTGGCGGAAGAGATGAAAAACCACCCAATCCCTTTGTCTTCAGACATGGAAGTTGTGCATGGTCTGGCCTTAAAAAAGAAAAAGGTTCCTTTATATGAAGAAATCTACTATGAAAAGAAGGCGTATCCTCGCTCGAAAAAAGCTAAGGAAGCGTTGTACCAAGGACAGCTGACTTTCCGTAAAGAACAGTCTCGACTAATGAATCTGGTCTTTGACTTCTTTAACAAAAAAACGGAGAAAAATGTGCTGGTGGAAGCAGCGACGGGGCTGGGGAAAACGATGGGCTATCTCTTGCCGATGAGTTACTTGGCAACACCGGAAAATCCGTTGATTGTCAGCACCGTTTCTCTGTTATTACAGGAGCAGATGTTGGAGCATGATTTACCAGTGTTGAACAAGCTATTGCATCAGCCTTTGCAGGCAGTTGTCATGAAGAGCAGCAGCCATTACATTGACTTGGCTCGTTTTTATCAAACGCTGCAAAGAGAAACCGAACAAAAACAGTATGCTTTTTATCAAATGGCGGTACTGGTTTGGTTGACCCAGACGGAGACCGGGGATTTTGACGAATTAAACATGACTAGTCTGCGCCATGTATTTTGGCAGGAGGTTGGTCATCAGGGGCTGGATACTTTGGTGCGGCATAATCCTTTTTATCAAGTGGATTTTCTGCGGTATCGTCAGGCGAAGCTGGAGCAAAGCAACGTGATTATTACCAATCACGCTTTCTTGGCTCAGGAAAATCAGCGGAAAACCTTCCAGCTGCCAGCCAGTCCGTACTTGATTATCGATGAAGCGCACCATTTAAACAAAGTTCTGGAACGAGTGAGTACTCGTCAATTGAATGTGTTGGCTGTGCAAAAAGAAGTGAATCGCTTGAAGGACACCAAGACCTTCCAACACTGGCAAAGCCTAGCTGACCAAGATCAAGCTGTGCAGCATGCCATTGAACTGTTAGAGGATATCGCTGAAGAATTAGTGGAAGACCTGATAGATTTGTACGCCGAATTGGCCCGATTGACCACTAGAGAGTCCACTATTATCGTAAAAGAACAGATGGATACTTTGTCGTTAGCCGGCGAGCAGCTGATTCAGCGGATTGAACGTTTATATGATGATACGATGAGTTTGGCTCAGCAATGCCAAGGGTACTTTATGGCACACAAAGAAAGCTTCACCATTCAGCAGCAAAACTACTGGAATGAATTCATCGATTGGTTCGAGAGTCTGCAGCAGCAGCAAGAAGCCTTTGAAGCCTTCTGCGAGCAGTGGGAAGCCCGCTATGTTCATTGGCTGGATGAACGCGGACAAACTTTGCATTTCCAAGATCTGACAGCGTCCCTGCTGCCAGAAACTAAATGGTACCACCGCTATGAACAGATTCTCTATATCGGCGGTACGTTGAAATCCGGCAGCGATCGTCAGTATTTCCCGAAACGCTGGGGAATTCCAGAAACTTCGTTGAAGGTGATCCCAAGTCCTTATGACTATGCCCAACAAGCTCGGCTGTTCTTGCCAGATGATGGGATTGCGATTCAAGAGACGTCATCCGAGCGTTACGCCCAGTATCTAACCGATGTGATCCGTAAGCTGGCTGGCGCGGAAAAACGGCCGATTTTAGTGCTGTTCACTTCCCACGAGATTTTAAATCGGGTGTACCATCATTTGAAGGTACCTTTGTTAAATGAAGGTCGCGAGGTGTTAGCCCAAGGAATTGGCGGCAGTCGCGAAAAACTGTTGAAACGCTTTTTACTTTCTGATGACGCGCTGCTGTTTGGTGCTGACAGCTTTTGGGAAGGTGTCGATTTGCCAGGCGAGGTGCTGCAAATTATGGTAGTTACCCGCTTGCCGTTTGAAAATCCGCGGCGACCATTAGTGAAGATTCGCAATGATTATTTAGAAGAGCAAGGAGTCAATCCTTTCTTCCAGGAAGCCGTACCGCATACAGCATTGCGTTTGCGGCAGGCACTGGGACGGTTGATCCGTTCAGAAACCGATAAAGGAGTCATGATCTTGCTGGACCGACGCTTTTTGACCGCGGGTTATGGAGAACGACTAAGAAAAGCTTTGCCTAAAGAGCTGCCGATTGAAGAAGCCAGCTTACCAGAAATCATTGAAAAGACTCATGAATTTTTAAGTTCTAACAAAAATGTTGAGAATGAGTGAGGAACGGGCTTTCTTTTGGTATAATGGGGCTTATCTGAAAGGAGTCGTGCTTTTTGGATACAATGCGATCAAAATTAAATAAATGGGTCATTGGTATAGTGGCTGTTTTGCTGTTGATAATTGTGTCGGGAACAATTATATTTATCCGTTCCAACCGTCCGATGCAGCAAGCAAAAGAAGAAGCAGTCGACCTAGCCAAACAATATGCCAACTTGGAGACAATGGAAAACTTCTATTGGTTTAATCGCGAAGAAACCTATTTTACCGTAACTGGTGAAGACCAATCCGGTAAAGAGATCGTGGTGATTATTCCAAAGTCAGGGGAGAATATCCAAGTCTTGGACGCTAAAGACGGCTTAAACGAAGAAGCGGTCATTCAGCAGATGCAGACAGCCCATCCGGAGATTACGGTGGATAAAGCTGCTCTAGGAAAATTCAAGGATCAGCCTGTCTGGGAAATTACCGGCAAGGATGATCAAGGCGCTGTTAGTTATTACCTGTTTTCTTTTGAAAACGGTGAAGAAATACAAAATGTCAGTTAAAAAATCTTGGTAGGGGAGTTATTGACGATGAAAATATCGAAACGTATTCAGAATTTAGAACCATCCGTAACATTAGCAGCAACTGCGAAAGTAAGAGAATTGAAAGCACAAGGACACAATGTGATTGGCTTGACTGTGGGCGAACCGGACTTCACTACACCGGATAACATTGAGCACGCAGCAATTGAAGCCATTAAAAGCGGAAAAGTCAGCTTTTATACCGCAGCCGGCGGGATTCCCGAATTGAAGGATGCCATCATTCAAGTAACCAAAAGAGATTACGAGATCGACGTGAAGCCAAATCAGGTGATCGTAACCAGCGGCGCGAAATTTGCCTTGTATGCATTATTCCAAACAATTTTGGATAAGGATGATGAAGTAATTATCCCAACTCCTTACTGGGTCAG
>LIDZ01005670.1_pt4 | contig 11454 bp, 12 predicted proteins | sample 644651 | NCBI WGS metagenome assembly LIDZ01 (sample SAMN03856242, study PRJNA289617) | food metagenome | isolation source: wine grapes on drying loft during traditional withering process | host: Vitis vinifera cv. Corvina | place: Italy: Gargagnago di S. Ambrogio di Valpolicella | collected 2014-01
TGGAGTCCGCTCCGATCTTCATTTTTTTTATGTAGTGGATTGTGTTGAAAGAGGGGTTGCGATCTCATCTCTGTTAGCAGGTAGGAAAAAGAATCTTAATAAAAATATCGTTTCATCAATACTTCGACTTTACGAGTTGTTGCTCAAGAAGGGTATTTTTGATGGTTTTTATCGTTTATCAAATTTGATTTATAAGTACGAGTTACTTAATGAGGATGATATTGCAGTAAATGCTGAAGTGATGTCAATGAATCATTTTGGAGAAGCATACTTCGAAGCCGTAAAAAAGATGCTATCTTTTGCCGGATATGTTTATAAAAAATGCGGAGATATTGAGTCAGGAAAACGGTGTTATTTAGAGTCCGTAAATTTAACACTCCAGCAAGCTGAAAAATCTAATAGTGGTTCTATTAAATCTCATTGGTATAGGCAAGCTATCGGTGAGTACCGATCAATTGGTGGGATGGAAAGAGAAATTTCACGTGCTCGTGAAAAACTCAGTCAGATTAGAGATTCCGTTATAGACGAAATGCATTTATTTTCCCTGCCTTTGGACTTGAAGGATGTTATAAAGGAAATAGAAGAAGGCTATGGGAAACTAGGCTTCAATGAGCTTATAAAGTTATTGATCGTTAGGTTTTCTTTAACCACTATCGATCAGATTAAATCAGAGGTTAAAGAGACTGCTAATCAGTCTGCGTTTTTGAGAATGTCCGGGCAGTCTATTCATGACGAAGATGGTCGTCTGATAGCATACAATTCACCTTTGAAAGATGTTGACTATTTGTCAGATGACGATGCAATAAGTACATATCTGAGGAGTTCATCAATCCAACATCAAGTTTACGTCGATGGGGAGTTTGAGGTTGTCAGAAGATTTGTATTAGGTAGTAAAACTCTAAATGAAAACACTTTCGATCCTATTACACATCAAAGTTATTTTGTTCCGCCAGGTTATTCCGAAATATTTTCATTGGCATTTTATAAACTTTGGCAAGGTGACTACTTATCAGCCTGTTATATTCTTATCCCTCAAGTTGAGAATTCAATGAGATGGGTTCTTGAACTGTATAATAAGGATACGACAAAGATTGATCCCAAGCTATTAGAAGAGGCAACAAGTATTAGTCAGATGCTTGCGAATTTGAAACCTACGTTAGAAGATATATTTACACCAAAAATAGTTCTTTCGCTCGATATGCTTTTCAATTTTAAAGGGGGCCCATCATTACGCCACAATTCTGCTCATGGTAGAATGAATGCTGGACAATGCTACTCTCCCACAAGTGTATATGCTTGCTGCTTCATTTTTTATCTCACTTGTTTGCCTCTTTTTAAAGACTGGGATGATTTGGTAGCTCCACATTTGCATTAAAGACTTGGGTACCAATGCATATATAGAGTGCATGCATCCGCATTAGAATTCTCACAGCAAAAATGCTCAAGAGCGGCAGTACTGGCGCTCTATTCATTGATGCATGCAACTGCTTCAAAAACACCCTGCAAAGCGGGCAGGCGTGGCGGGGATAGCATTGCGCGCTGAGGGGGTAAACATGTGTGAGCAGCCTTCGCCAGCAGCCCTGAGGCAGGTGCAATGTCAAATGCTGTAGGAATGAGATTTGAAAGGGCGCGCGTCTTAGAATGCCGTTGAGCGCAGCTGGTGGCGTCCGCTATTAGCGACATGCGGACATATGCTCAGTTTCGGATTCGTAGTGTATAAATCAATGTAGAGAAGGAGAGAAAACTATTTTCCAAGGATCTATAATTTTATTAACGCGTCACGTACTTGTAGAACCAAATCGGCCTGAAAGCGATATTAGGTTACAAAAAACCATTGTAATCGATCTATAAAAGCATTATAAATCAAGTGTGTTTGCATTACAGAGTCTGAAAATATTCGCCTCTTCATAAAGCATAAAGCATAAAGCATAAAGCATAAAGCATAAAGCATAAAGCATAAAGCATAAAGAACAAATTAGGTTAATTATGACTGAACATATATATAGTGACCACTTGAAAGAATACTGCAAAGATAGCCCGATTATCTTTGTCAAAGAATCAGAAAGTATGGTCAAAAATTTTTTCAATCTTGATAAAAAAATTCCAGATAAATTTAGCTGGAGGTTTTCTGATCTGGACTCTATCACTAATCAAGCTAGCTCAGAAAATACCCATCAAGGCCTTAATAAGATTTACTGGACAGACCAAGCTTGCAATATAGAAGCCTATACAATAATGACATGGTGGCGTGGGAATGAGTTAGTTAGGTCTTGTCTTAATGGCTTAAATGGACGAGAAGTAATCGTTCCAGCCATAGCAGCACGTTCATTGCTTGAATTATCAACCGTGTTTTTGCTAAATGCTAACACGTTCGAAAAAAATTTCGCACAAATTACATTCCCCCCTGAGACCACTGTTGTTTCAACAGAAATTGAAAATTTAGTAGCAAAAATGATTTGGGGGACGCGGTACCAACCCAAAGACGAATTGTTAACTCAGACAAATATTATGACGGCTCTAAAAAAATTAGCTAAGAGTCCTGGCGCAGAAGATCTTATGCCTACCTATGATTTTTTGTGTGACATAGCTCACCCAAGTTTTATAGGCAATACCAGTTATTGGTCGCACATTGAAGCTCAAAACCCTGATGGCTCTGAAAGACGCCTAATGTCCCGCTTAAAAGATCGACGATACAATACTGAAATTACAGATAAAACGCTCTGGGCTTTAGCCTGGTCATCAACTTGTATACATAATGCCTTCATAATAATGCGAAACGCCTACGCTGGTTTACTAAACAAGATATAACGCAGAGGTAAAATCTGATGAGTATTCCCGTTTAGTCGCGGGATTTATTGTAATTGTGTAGTGATTCAAAATAAAAGGGACTAACGTCCGCTCCTGCTGTGAGTCGCATCGGTTGAACTCACAGCACGAAGCGGACATTCGAAAAATTATGTTCGAATGGGAGAAATGTCAGAACGGCGGGACGACGACTACTTAGTTTGCCTCGGATATTTCCAGCGAATAAGGGCGAAAAGCGATCACCTCTTCCTCCATCCAGTCGTTGATTTCTTTCATGCGCTCCTGCAAAGGTGTCAGTTCGTTCCTGACAAATACCTGTGACGCCTTCACGGCATCCCCAAACCCGCCGGAGTTGTCGGGGATAATGCTCATCATCTGCGGCGGCACGCGGTGTGCGCTTAGCAGGTCGTCGCGGCTGGCCTTTTTGATGTTAAAGAAATCATCCTTTGTCGCCACTTCGCTGAGCGGCAGGATTTTGATTCCGTCAGGCTTACCGTTTTGCGCGTACATAAACAGGTTGCGGAAGTTGCCCAGGCCTTTTGTATCGCGGATCGCCTGACGCATCCGGTCAACGTCGCTGCTGCTTTGCGCCGCGTCGGTCATATACATGATGTAATTGGCGTGCGTACCTATATGGTAATACTTGCTACTAAATAGCGTGGCAGCTTCATTCACCCAGGTGGAGTTCAACGCACTGAGGTATTGCGGCAGAATGTACAGCTCCTGATTTATGTCCGGCTCAGTAAGATGAAATACGCTGCCAGCTGAAAAAAGATGCTGATCTTTAATATCGTTCACAAACCATTGGGTGCGGGACAAAGGTTGAGGCCAGAATGTTGCGCTTAATGTAAATAGGTGAACTGTGATGCACCTCCTTACGTGGGCGTCCTGCCAGCCTGTGGAAGCTCACCGGCGGTTCGTACCAGCACTTGTTGATACTGCCCGTGAAAGCGTGTTTTGGTTGTTTGTATTTGCACAGTTGTTTCATCGACTGTTTATTGGCGGCAAATAAGAACGAAAGTTATGCGGAGACAAAAAGGGGACAGGACACGGTGCAAACAAAAAAGCCACCCTCAAAAAGGTGGCTTAATGTCCTGATTTAACAGGTAAAATTTGGTGGCCCCAACTGGACTTGAACCAGTGACCAAGCGATTATGAGTCGCGTGCTCTAACCAACTGAGCTATGGGGCCTGAGGCGCAGGATTATAATGTAACTCGGTGGTGCAATCCAGCAGTTATCATCCGGTTGGCTAATTTCCAACCAGGAAAACGGGTGGAATAACAACCTCTTCGCCCCTTACCCTTGTCCCGACAACGGTTTTCGCTACGTCACTAAGCCACAGCGATCCCTATCCAGAGTAATCCTTCCCCGCACCCAACATCCCTTAGCGATAGCGAGATGCAGACTGGCTCAGCGATAAATCCGGCAGCAGCGCGGCGCGGGCGGCATCGTAGGCTTCCCAGTTTTCATATTTCTCCAGCGATGGGATGGTCACGCTCTCGCCTAAATCCAGCCCGGCCAGTGCTGCATCCACCATGGTGTCGACTTCCATCAGCATATGCGCCGGCAACTCGTCGGCGGAACGGCCAGAACGTTCGAAGATTTCGGTGCGGGTTAACCCTGGCAACACGGCCTGCACACGTACGCCGTGAGGTTGCAGCGACGCTTCCAGCGAACGGCTGAAGTTCAGCACGAAGGATTTGGTGCCGTTATAGACGCCGTTAGACATTTCATGCACCAGCGAAAGGACCGACGCGATGTTGATAATCGTGCCCTGTTTGCGGTCCTTAAAGGCGTTGGCCGCCGCATGTGCCAGTCGGGTAGGGGCGAGCACGTTAAGGATGATCATCCGCTGTACGCTGTCGATGTCGTTATCCAGGAAGTCGCCGGCGACGGTCATGCCTGCGTTATTCACCAGCAGTGTGATATTGGCATCGCTGCTCAGCCGTTGTTCGACGCGCGCCAGATCCTGTTGATCGATCAGATCGGCGGCCAGCACCTCGGCTTTCACGCCGTAATCTGAGGAGAGTTTTGCGGCCAGCGCCTCAAGTTTCGTTTTGTCGCGTGCAATCAGCAACAGGTCGTAGCCACGCTGTGCCAGGCGTTGTGCGTAAAAAGCACCAATCCCTGCCGATGCGCCAGTGATCGCTGCTGTGCCTTTAGATGCGTTCGAATAGGTCATGATGCTCTCCTGAATATGATGGTTATCATTTGGTGTTGAGGCTTAATATGATGGCCATCATATTGGCTGTCAATAGCGTCAAAATGCCGGTTTTAGCCCGTCCTTCGACTCTCCAAAAAATTTAATGTAGGGCTTTCATCAGGATAGGGGCGCAACGCCCAACGACACATTGAATATGATGGTCATAATAATTATTATGATAGTCATATCCTTTTAAGCACTGAGCTAAACTGCCTGTATCTGGCTCAGGCGTTCAGTCGCACAATTCCGCGCAAGCCGATTACCGATCCCGTCACGGAGGCCCCATGTCAGAAGTCATCACCCATAAAGAACGCACCCGCCAGCGAATCCTGGACGAAGCGGCCGCCATCATGCGCGTCGTGGGCACCGAGGGCATCGGTGTGGCGGCGCTGATGAAGCGCGTCGGGCTGACGCACGGCGGGTTTTATGCGCACTTCACCTCGCGTGATGATCTGGTGGCGAATGTTATCGACCGGATGTTTAACGAAACCGGCGAACGGCTGAATGCCTTGTCGCCGCTGCCGGAAGGTGCCGCGCGGCTGACTCGCCTGATCGATCTCTACCTTTCCCCTGAAGCCCGCAACGCACCGGAGCACAATTGCCCGATGCCTTCGCTGGCGGGCGAAGCCAGCCGTTTGCCGGACGAGGCGCGGGCACGCTTTACGCTGGGCATTCAGGAAATGCAGGCGCTGATCGCCCATTCGCTGCAGGCGATGGGGCATGCACAGCCGCAGTCGCTGGCCTCATCGGCGCAGGCCGAGTTGATTGGCGCGATGGCGCTGGCGCGAGCGATTCAGGATGATGCGGTGGCTGAGCAGTTGCTGGCGGATTCCCGCAGCCAGCTCAAGCTTCGGCTGGGCCTGAAAGGTGATGCGCATGGCTGAACATCAGGCGCTGAAAACCGAGCAACGGCGCAAGAAAATGGCGGCGCTAATTACCAGGTTGGCACCCAATAACGGCTATACCCGCTCCGCGCTGGATGATGTGCGCTTGCTGCGTTCCGACAGGCCGCTGGACCATACGCCGGTGCTGTATGAACCCTCGATTGTCATCGTCTGCCAGGGCTGCAAGCGCGGTTATTTGGGGGATGACATCTATGTTTACGATGCTCAGCATTTTCTGGTGGTCGCGGTACCGCTGCCGTTTATCAGCCAGACCGACGCCAGTGCGGATGAGCCAATGCTGGCGGTGGCGCTCAGGCTGGATTTTACGGTGCTGGCCGATTTGCTGCTGACCTTAAAATTGCCGGTTCCCCGCCGTCATGACGCGGTCAGCATGCTCTCGTCGCCGCTGGATGAGGCGTTGGGTGACAGCGTTATCCGTCTGCTGGAGGTGTTGAGTTCGCCGCAGGAAAGTCAGGTGCTGGGCGCGGGGATCGTGCGGGAGATTTACTACCGGGTGCTGGTCGGCGATCAGGGCGGCACCTTACGCGCGGCGCTGGCGCAGCAGGGGTATTTTGCGCAGATTGCGCGGGCATTACACATCCTGCAAAACCGTTACAGCGAGCATTTTGAGGTGGCCGATCTGGCAAGCGAAGTGGGCATGAGCGTGGCTACTTTCCATGCCCATTTCAAAACGGTGACCCAAAGCTCACCCATTCAGTACCTGAAATCCACCCGGCTGCATCAGGCCCGACTGTTGATGGTGCGTGGCGGAATGTCTGCCGCCACGGCTTCAGCGGAAGTGGGTTACGAAAGTCCTTCGCAGTTCAGCCGCGAGTTTAAACGCTTCTTTGGTCGCAGTCCGGTGCAGGAAGCGCTGTATATGAAAGAAATCCTGCGGCTGGAACCGGCCATTGAGATGGCGGGCTAAGTCTAAACAAAGCCCGCCCGTCACGGCGGGCCTGAAGAGGATCAGTAGGGGCTGGCGGTGGGACGCACCACGATCTCGCTGACATCCACGTCCGCCGGTTGCTCAATGGCATACACCACGGCCCGCGCGATGGCACCCGGTTCCAGCGCCACCCGCCGGAAGGCTTTCATCGCTTCGCGCGCCGAGTCATCGCTGATGCTGTCCGCCAGTTCTGACGTCACCACGCCCGGTGAAATCACCGTCACCCGCAGTTTATCCGTCTCCTGCCGTAGCCCATCTGATAACGCCCGCACCGCGAACTTGGTGGCACAATACACCGCGGCCGTTGGCGAGACGCTCAGTCCACCAATCGACGAAATGTTGATGATATGACCGTGCTGCTGCTGTTCCATCAGCGGTTGTGCGGCTGCAATGCCGTAAAGAACGCCACGGATATTGACGTCAATCATGCGATCCCACTCGTCCACTTTACGGGCCGAAAGCGGCGACAGCGGCATCACGCCAGCGTTATTAATCAGCACATCCAGTCCGCCAAAATGCTGTTGTGCTTCGGCGATAAAGCGCTCCATCTCGCTGAGGCTGGTGACGTCAAGGGCGGTGAAATGCGCTTCGCCGCCAGCGGCACGGATCTCTGCAACCACCGTCGCCAGACGATCGGTACGGCGCGCGCCAAGCAAAACACGCGCGCCTTTGGCCGCCAGCAGTCGGGCGGTGGCTTCGCCAATGCCACTGCTGGCTCCGGTGATCGCCACGATTTTATTGTTCAGTTCAGACACAGGACTCTCCTTACCAGGGCTTGCTGAACGGCGTGTCCGTCAGCGAAGTTCAGGGTAAAGCCTTATCCCCTCGCTGCGAATATCCGGGCCTCTCTGAAGCTTGCCTGTTCCTCTGAAACAAACTGACGAAGTACGCATTTCTTAACAGTGGGCATGGTGCGGGTGGCTGCGATGCATTAAAATTGGTATGAATCGGTACGAATCGTACCTGTTGTATTGTTGAAGGATGTGAGTATGCACAGCTTTACCGCCAGTGAGGCCAAAATCCAGTTTGGCGAACTCATCAGCAAAGCGCAGCGCGAGCCTGTCAGTATTACCAAGAATGGCCGACCTAAAGTGGTGGTGATGTCGATTGAAGATTTTCACGATTATGAGCAGTTGAAACTAATGAAACTGCGCGCGATGGTTGCGGAGTCGATCGTCCAGTCAGAACGTGGCGAGTTGCACAGTATTGACGATGTGTTCAGCGACCTTACTGAAGAAGAAATCAAACACGCTGGGGAATAGGTTCAAGGATGACCGTCATATTTACCACACAAGTAAGGGCGCAGATCCGCGCCATAAGAGCGTATTCACATCGTCATTTTGGTGCGACTACCGCCGATCTGTATGCCAACGCATTGCGGACAACGATGCAGGATATTCTTGACCCTAACCCTGCATTGGGCCGGGACCGTAGCGCAGACATCGGTCCCGGCGTACTGAGTTTCCCTGCCAACTCCCACCTAATCTTCTACCGGGTAGTCTTAGTCGGTATTGAGATTCTGGCCGTAGTACATCAGAAAGACGAACCCACGAAGTATTCTCCTTAACCCGCTTTTTGACTTGCCTGTTCCTCTGAAACGCCGATTAGCGTCCCACATCGGTTGAAAAAGCGATCTCTTTCTGCGCTTCCAGCGCCGCCAGTCGTTCGGTCAATGCGGCATGCACCAGCGTGTATGCATCGCTGCCCAGCGTCAGTCGGCGTGGCGCAGGGGAGCGATCGACGGAGGCAATCATTTCGCGCACCATCTTCTTCGCCTCGCCGACGGTCGGCCAGTTCTCCATCAGCTGCCGCATTGGGCTCCGATCGTAAGCCGCCAGCGGTTCAGCCATCTCCATTCCTTGGGTGAATCCCGTCTGGGCCGTGCCGGGCTCAACCAGCGTGAATTCAATATTGAATGCCGCCACTTCCTGCGCCACCGTCTCGACAAAGCCTTCCATCGCAAATTTGCTGGTGTGGTAGAGGCTCAGTCCTGGGAAAGTAATCTGCCCGCCCATTGAAGAGAGCTGCAGGATGCGGCCACCGCCTTGCTGGCGCAGATGCGGTAAGGCCGCGCGGATCAGCCGGATTGAGCCGAGCACGTTGGTGTCCAGCAGGCGTTCAATCTGCGCATCCGCCAGCTCTTCCGCGGCGCCGCCCAGCCCGTAGCCCGCGTTGCTGACTACCACATCAATGCGGCCTAATTCCGCAAAGGCCCGATCGACGACCGTGCGCACGTTTTCGGCGTCGGTCACATCCAGTTGCGCCAGCCACAGCTGCTCGCCATAACGCGCTTTTAACGCCTGCAGCACGGCGGGTTTGCGTAAGGTGGCCGCCACACGGTCGCCGCGTTCCAGCAGGCGTTCAGTCATTTCCAGGCCGAAGCCAGATGAGGTGCCGGTAATAAACCAGGTTTTAGACATGGGATTTCTCCTGTTGAGTGTCAGATAACCTTACGCCACTGGAATTGATGCTACTATCCGTCTAATCATGCATGAGTTGGTGAAAATGACCCATGAATAGCAAACCCGATCTCTCCGCACTGCAGGCCTTTGTGCTGGTCGCCACCCGACGCAGCTTTCGTCAGGCGGCCGACGAGCTGGGATTATCGCCGTCCACCCTCAGCCATATGCTGCGCGCGCTGGAAGAGAAGATGGCGGTGCGGTTGCTGCACCGCACCACCCGTAGCGTCTCGACCACCGAAGCCGGCGAGCAGTTGCTTAACCAGTTGAAGCCGGTGTTGCAGGGGCTGGAGAGTGCGCTCAGTTCGGTGGAGGCATTTCGCCAGCAGCCGACCGGCACCTTGCGGATCAATGCCAGCGAGAGCGCCGCCCGTCAGCTGTTGCAGCGGGTTGTGCCGCTGTTTTTGCAGCGCTATCCGGCCATTTCGCTGGATGTGGTGACCGAAGGGCGGTTGATCGATATCGTCAGCGAGCAGTTTGATGCCGGCGTGCGGCTGCTGGAGGATGTGCCGCAGGATATGGTGGCGGTGCCGTTTGGCGGCGATCTGCGCTTTATTGCCGTGGCCTCGCCCGCTTATGTCGCGAAAAGCGGCGAACCCGCCACGCCCGACGATCTGTTAACCCATCAATGTTTTCGCTTCCGCTTACCCAGCGGCAAGCTCTATCGCTGGGAGTTCTCGCGTCGTGGTGTGGAGCGGCATATTGAGGTGAAAGGCGCGTTGATGCTGGATCATCTGGAACTGATGGTCGAATCGGCGGCGCAGGGGTTGGGGATCGCCTATGTCCCGAGCAGCGTGGCGGCGCCCTGGCTACAGAGTGGCAAGCTACAAATCGTGCTGGAAGAGTGGAGTCCGCCTTCGCCGGGGCTGGCGCTGTACTATCCTGGCCACCGCCATGTGCCTGCGGCGTTAAGCGCCTTTATCGAGGTGCTGAAATCGCCCCCTACAGCATTCCCGGTGGAATAACCGGCGGATGATAAATGGCCGCGCTCCAGTGCCGGCTGCTGGCATGTTTCTCCGCCAGCCAGCCCTCTTTGCGCAGATGGCGGGCGATCATTTTATTCATGATGCCGTGGCCCAGCAGCAGTACGTTGCCATGCTCTGACAAGGAAATCAGTCGGTTAGCGGCCTGGCTGGCGCGCAGTTCCGCCTGCTGGAAGGATTCGACCGAGCCGGCATAGCCGCACAGCCACATCAGCCGCAGTAACGAAAGCCACAGCGATGGAGGAAGGTGGGGATAGGCAAGGCGCATGGTGGGAAGGGACACTTCGCTGAATACCGCATCGATGCAGGCCGGTTCCAGCCCCAGCTTTTGCAGTGATGAGCGCGCGCGGGGAAGGGGACTGGTCACCACATAGTCGGCCATCGCCGCCACCCGAATACTCTTATCCGGCGGGCCATCCTGCACGTTCGACATATCATAGGCTTCACACCACTCTGTCATCGCCAGCGCCGGTAAGCTGCCGCCCACCGTATGGTCCGGCTTGCCGTGACGCATCAGAATTATGGTCATTACCTTCCCTCAGGTGTTTTTTTCAAGAGTAAGCTGACGTTCAGGTTAAGACAAATATGCGGATGGATTTTAAGATTTGCCCGGCAATGGGCGACGATTCATCTGACTGCAACAATCTGCCGTTTAGAATGCCCACGACTGAGCCAGTCAGACGTGAGTGAAAACTGATCTTTAGTACAGTTTATTCGGTGTATTGTAGTGCAATATCAGAGCGATAAAATAATTTATTAATTCAACTTAATGTATTTTATCGCTTTTATCTGGAGTCGTGCTTTCCAAATGTGAAGTGACACTAATTTATTTGCGCAGATCTATTGCAAAATCTACGCGCGTAGATACAATAGCCCTCGTAGTAAAAATTCGCGACGCATGATGCTTATCTGCCCAGTGAAGGTCACTTTGTTTCACCGTATGGATGCGATTGGTTACTTAAAACCGACGACCGGGAAACGAATATAACTCTCCCAACACCAGGGAACCTGTTCTGACCTTAACCATGGCTCAGCAAAAGAGCGTCCTAACTGGCGAATTTTTCCTGACTCTCAGGACACGCCAGGGAAGGCAAATTAGCACTCTGTATTTCAGGGAACTTTCATGTCCACTCCTCAAAGCACTCAGCACGAGGCTTCACGTTCCGCATC
>LIDZ01001839.1_pt1 | contig 11452 bp, 11 predicted proteins | sample 644651 | NCBI WGS metagenome assembly LIDZ01 (sample SAMN03856242, study PRJNA289617) | food metagenome | isolation source: wine grapes on drying loft during traditional withering process | host: Vitis vinifera cv. Corvina | place: Italy: Gargagnago di S. Ambrogio di Valpolicella | collected 2014-01
CCGCATCATAATTTGTTTGGTATTAAAGGGAGTTATCAAGGGAAACAAGTGAATTTCAATACACAAGAAGATAAGGGAAATGGCGAACTAAATACGATTCAATCGAATTTTCGCCAATATCCTAGTTATAAAGAATCATTGGAAGACTATGCCGCACTTTTGAAAAATGGACTATCCGGTAATACGGGATTTTACCAAGCAACCTGGAAAGTAAATGCCACAACTTATCAAGACGCAAGTAAGTCGTTAACAGGAAAGTATGCGACGGATACTTCTTACCACAATGTGGGGTCGCGGCTACAAATTAAGTGATGACTTTTATCAACAGTGGGTTCAAGGAACTCAGGATCAAAATGCACAAATTTATTACACCACAATGAATTAAATCAAGACGCATCGCTCAATCCATTTGCAGATTGGGCGATTTTACTGATATGGAGGTGGTTATTATTAAGAAGGTATACATAGTAATAATGCTCGTAGCTGCTCTTTTCGGCCTTTCGCTGGAAGCTCACGCCACGAGACCCAACAAATAATTACTAAGCTGCAGGATTGTTTAAGTCAATTGAACGATGAAATCTCGACTTTGGTGGTTCAACAAAAGGAACAAGAAAAGCAGATCACAACATTGGATCAAGAAATTAGTGAGCAGGAAAAGAAAGTGATCGAGATGAAGGACAAATTGACCGTGCTGGAACAGGAAATCCAAGAACGCGTAAAAGCGATTCAACTAACCGATGCCAATCAAAAAGCGGCTTTCTTCAAGGTGGATGGCTGGTCGAAGATGTTGAGTTCGATTAAGGGGATTGAGAAAATTCAGAAGACCGATGCCGATCGAGCGAGGGAATATACGGAACTGGTCGAGAAGATTAGTAAGCAGCAAAAGGCACTAGAGAAAAAACGAGTAGAATATCAGACGGCGCAGGATTTATTGAAGACGACGATTGAGAAGCAGACAGCCAGTAAGGCTGCGCTGGAGAAAGAGTTGAAAGATAATGAAGAACTGCTGGTGAAGATTCAGGAAGAAGAGCGACAACAGGAAGTGGCTTTGAAAGCTCAAAGTGATGCCTTATGGCAACAGGTGGTTTTAGGCCAGACGTTGGCTACAGATGAAGAGGTTTCTGAGAAGGCTCAGGATATTATCTTGTCTGCCAAGCAGTATTTAAGAGTTCCTTACGTTTGGGGTGGAACAACTCCTGCCGGTTTTGATTGTAGTGGGTTAATGCAATGGGTCTTTGCTCAGAATGGAATTGGAATTCCACGAGTCAGCCAGGCGCAGCAAGCTTCGGTGAAGGAAATACCTGTGAGTGAAGTGCAACCTGGAGACTTGGTATTTTGGGGACGACCAGCTCATCATGTAGCTTTGTACATTGGCGATGGGTATTTTATTCAAGCGCCACAGCCGGGGGATGTGGTGAAGATTACCCATAATAGCTGGTATCCCTTTGAAAGTGCGGGTCGGGTATTGAACTAAACTAGCGAATGATCAGTCGAAAGCATCCAGCTGCTTTCGGCTTTTTTCTTGCAACGAAATATTGAGTCGTGACTGGGCTGGGAATTTGGATTTTAGCAGTCATCATCCGGTGTTTTGAGGATCATAAGCAGACAGTAAAAATGTCTCGAAAAAGCTGTTATACAAGCGTGTAAGCGTTCTATAAATAACGGGTGATATTTAATTATTAGAATTGCTTTTCAGCTATAAACATCCATCCAAACCTATAGTAAAATAGTCAAATCGGAGTATTTTTATCTGATTATATGACTATATAGGAGGGTGGTTCGTGATCCGAAAAGGAGACAATATTTATTTGCGGCGAGATGGACTTTGGGAAGGTCGTTGCGCAATTGCCAGAAGAAAGGATGGAAGCAACAAATATCGTTCGGTATATGGTGAAACCCGTGAAGAGGCGGAAGCGAAGGTCAGAAGACTAAAAAAAGAACTGGAAGAGGAATTCCAGCGAAGAATCAGTGGTGCTGCCACCTTGCCGAATCAGCCATCACCCACAATGAGAACCTACACGTACGATGAATGGTTCCCTCTCTTTCTAGAAAAGGAAAGTCAGCGACTGTCTAGACGTTCGATTATCACGTACAGGTACCGATCGAAAAAATACCTTAGCCCTAAACTTGGTGCTCTTCCCGTCGGTATGATCAGCCATGAGAAAATTCAAGAGCTGCTGAGGGAGCTGGCAGAGCGTGATGGCAAGGCGGCCGCAGATAAAGCTTTTGGCTTGCTGAAGCGAGTCATGCAGTCAGCGCTGGTGGCCAATCTGCTGAGGTATAATCCGTGTGATTTCGTCGGGCGATCGCGAAAGGACAAAACGCTGGCTCAATTGTTAATGGAGAAAGTAGTGAAGGGGTCGCCTGAAAGTGCGGAGTACCAGATGCGATTTGCCGCATGTCTGATGTTGGAGACGGGGCTGCACACCTGCAATCTTGTGGGCTTTAAATGGACCGACATAGATTTTGATCGGAAGCTGATTCAACTGAACCATACATATCAACAACTAGCAATTATAAAAGTGGCTGAGCCGGAGCTTCGTGAGCTTCCGTTATCAGATTCAGCCTGCCAAATTTTAAAGGAAATGAAGAGTGTCGCTTGCAGCGAATTTGTTTTTAACTACGATGAGACGCTGTGGAATGAGAATGAAATAGTCAGGATTTTTCAGGAAATGAGTAAAGCGTATAGTGATGATTGGCGAGTGGGGAGGACGCCCACTCGCGGCAGCTGGTATCCGTTTTAAAGTGCGGACGGGTGTTGAATAAACCGTAGCTATAAATAGTAAGCCAAAAGTATTTTAACCGATACTTTTGGCTTTTTTTGCGTATTCTGTTGCCTAATGACGATGGTCGGTGTCAGTATGCAACCATTCAGCATAACGCTTTATGTAAATTATAGAAAAAATATTTTGAACAAGCATAATGTTTGCTTGTTTAATGGTAAAATAAAATGAATAAAAAATAGAATTAGGATGTTGTTCCATAACATTTAAATTGAATTTGTTCTTTCATTTTATAAGCAAGCGGGACGGTATTTAGAAAATGGAAAAAATTTAAATTGCGGGAATGAGAGAACTGGGGAGAATTAACGTTAATTATGTGAAGTCTTTTCTTGGTCTTGAAAAGACTAAGGGGAAAAGGCGATATAGTTATGTTTTTTAATTTATTGGGATCAATCACTAGTTTTATTATAGATTACAAGAAAAAAATACGCAATATATTTTAAATAAATATCTAAAATGAATGCTTTTCTGATTTAACTTATAAACAGAAATTGTAGATTGCCTAAATGGAGACCAGAGAAAGGCCGATTCTATTTACCGTCAAAATTACCGTCACTTATTATATTGAGAGGAAGTGGAGCAGATGCGTAGAGGCGAGAACATTTATCGACGGAAAGACAAGCGTTGGGAAGGGAGGTATGCAGTAGGAAAGGATGAAAATGGAAAAACAAAGTACAAGTCCGTATATGGCAAAACGCTGCAAGAAGTTCGAGAAAAGCTGTATCCTTTGAAGGTGAAGTACCAAATTATCTTGCATGTGCAAGGGCAAGCAACAATTTCCTTTTACGAATGGGGCTATCAATGGCTGGAAGAGGTACAAACAAGCGTAAAACAATCTACTCATGCCAACTACAAGCACAAACTAACCAAGTATGTTCTTTCCGTTCTGGGGGAATATGCACTAAATGAATTGGACGAACAGGCTGGCGAAAAACTGCTGGAAAGCTTGAAACGGCGGGATTTCTCACCATCAATGATCCAAGCGGTTTTCCGTATTGCTAAGCAATGTGTGAATTTAGCCATTCGAAAAAAATTGATCAAAGAAAATCCTTTTGCCTTCATTCAACTGCCGAAAGTGGAGAAGGTGAAGAACCAGGCGGCGACCAAACAGGAACAAAAACGGCTGGAAACAGCTGCCTTAGAAGACAAAAAAGGGCGGGGCGTTCCGACCTTATTAGCACTCCATACAGGTCTGCGGATTGGCGAAATCGCGGCTTTAGCTTGGGAAAACGTTGATTTTGAAAACAACTTGATCCATGTTCGGGCTACGTATCAACGGGTTTTCAGCTTGTCGGAGGGTAAGAAAACCGAATTAATCTACACCAGCTCTAAGACAGCTTCATCTGCGCGCTCGGTTCCTATGGGCCAAAGCTTGAAGCAGCTGTTGTTGCAGCAGAAGCGCCAAGCAACAGGTAAATTTGTGGTAACGAACAATAGCCAACCGTTGGAACCACGGCTTTTGACGTACCATTTCCATCAAATTCGTGCGGCTGCGGGTCTGCCTACGATCCATTTCCATCTGCTTCGTCATACCTTTGCGACGCGCTGCTTGGAATGTAAAGGGGACATTATGAGTGTGAGTAACATGCTAGGGCACAGCTCAACTCAGATGACCTTGGACACGTATGCGGGTTCTGTAATGGAACAGCGCATCCAAGTGATCGCACAAATGGAAAAATCAATCGCATAAACCGTTTTCAAAAATTGCAATTTGCATTTTCGGGGTGGTTTTTTTTGCTTTTTTATTGGTAAGCGTTTACCTTTGTGATCTATTTATCATTCTTCGTTTTTTGCTTTTTTCGAGAAGTTCTTCTACCTTTTGACTTCGGATTTCTTCATTGTTATCTTCAAATGTTTATTTTTCATAGCTGCCAAAACCTATAAACCGTCAACTCCCGTCAAGCGGGAGCTTTTTTCGTTGTCATGACGGGCTTTGCAGCGTTCATCTTAGTCTTTTCAAGACCAGGAAAGAAACCGGCCGAATTTTACCATCAGGAAAAATTATAGCACGCATGGGGAGAAGGAGTCATTAAAAGTCGTTTATTTACAAAAGATAATCAAGTGAAAAGGAAACAGGATTGCATTGGAGGAGGAGCCTGCATGTTTGGATTTGGCAAACAGAAAAAAGAAGCGTATCAAGACCCGCAACAAGAGGATTATTTCTACGATGAGTATGAGGCAGAAGGCTATGAGGATGAGTACGGGTATGAATCGTATTCCGAGGAAGGCTACGACCGGGGGGGCCGACGAGCACGTACCCGCAACGATGCTGAATTTGATAAAGGGGCGGCACCAAGAGAAAACCATCGGGAACCAGCCGAATCACCGTTGCAGTTGGAAGTCGATCGTTTAGAAGAAACGGTGGCTCAATTGAAGCACCAGCTGGAAGTGAAGCAGACAGAGTTGACGACGATGGCAACGACCTTAACCGAAAAAGACCAACAGCTGCAGGATATTCAGGCAGAAAAGGATCGGCAGCTTAAGGCGTTTCAAGCCGAAACTGAGCAGCAAATCCAAGATCTGCAAGCCGGAAACGAGCAACAGCTGAAAGAACTTCAGGCTGATAAGGACAAACAAATCCAATTGTTAATGGATCAGCTGGATCAAACCGAACATACCCAATCAGAAGCTTTGGCGACGGCTCAAAAAGAAATCGCCGAGTTGAAGCGAGCGCAAGCAGCCAGTGAAGCGATGAAGGATGAGTTGGCGGGTATTTTAGTGCAGTCCAAGAAACAAGAGCGCCAAATCTTGGAACGGGCAGAATATGAAGCCAATGGAATTCGCAATCAGGCCCAACAGGACGCCGATCAAATGTTGCACGATTCGGCGTTGGAATTGCGGGTGATGAAACAAGAGATCAAGAATTACCGCAAGCGTCTACGGACGGTTCAAGATGAGACGGCACAATTCTTCGCTAAGCTGCTAGCGAATAGTGACAACCTGCTAGATGAAGAGTAATAGGGGGGATGAGAAGCAGTGAAAGCATTCAATAGTCAAATTACACTGTATCCCACACCCGCACCGAAGATGAAAGAAGAATTGGCAAGTACAGAACTTTTAATAGCGATTGAGAAATCCTGCGAGTACTTATACGTACCCGAAGGTAGTTTGAGTGAAGGACAACGGGAGAAAATCCGTGGACACTTCCAGCAGCTCTTTCAATGGATGAACGGTAGCTATCACTTAGAACTTCTCTTAGAACCAGGTGAATTCGATTGGCAAAGTTTTTACCAGGCAATTAACCAATTCTTTCCACAGTTTGCTTGGCTGAAGGCTCAGACAGATGAACCAAAGTATGGCAAACAGGTCTATCGTTTTGACTTTGTCCCATTGGTTTTCCGCAAAAGCGGCTTTCCCTTTGCAGTTCATTTAGAAGAAAGTCTGGCGCAACAATTTGCACTGGCAAATGGAGAAGCCTTGAAACACGGGGAGCAACTGATTCAGGAATTAGCTGAACAAAACATTTCTACTAATAAACAGGTAGAGAATAAGCAAACCACTCAACCAGTGAAAAAGGCTGAGGAAAAAGCGCAAGAAGCAGCTAATTCTGTGGACTTAGTCAAAAAAGAAGAAGTCAATCAAGAGTCTCAAAGCAAAGCCCGCCTTCGAGCGGTCAACCAAAAGCTGGAGATGGTGATCGAGAAGTTAGAACTCTCCATGCTTTATAGCGGCATCCAATATTTCAATCAAGAGCACAAAGAAGAAAGTGATTGGGATAAACGCATCAAGATCAGCTTGCGAGAGTATACCTACTTACTCCAAAAAGCTCGCTTCTTGGAACAGATGTGGAACCTAAATGGCGAATTGATTAATAAGACCGAAAAAATGACGGTTACTGGTAATAAATTGGTTTATGAACGGGACCAAGTAAAACAGGTCAAAGCCAACTTTTCGGCAAGAGATATTCACTTTGTCATCTATGAATGTCAGGTAATTGAGTCCAGAGCGAAAGTACATGCTCGACCATGGTTCAGAAAACCATACGTGAAATTAATGAAGATGGATTACGACAACCTGTTAGGTAAGGCTGCCTATTTTGATTTGCTTCAAGGTGAAAATTCCGTACTGGAAAAGATAGTGCGGGAACAAAAGGATCCGCCAGCGAAAAACGCTGAGGAGGCCGGCTGAGGCGGGAGACTCAAACCTTTCTATCAGTGGCCGTTTCTATCAAAAGCAGCGATCGCGTTTATCGCTTCCTATATTTTATTTTTCGGACTGTTTCGCGGCTATCATCGACTCTATCCCAAATACTATGTCAGCGGCGAATCCATGAATCCCACCTTTTGGGAGGAAGAAGTGGTGCAGGTGAAAGCTCATCATCAGCCGGAGCGTTTTGATGTAGTAGTCCTGCATCCACCAAATGATCCAGAAAATCTCTACCTAAAACGGGTGGTGGGTCTGCCGGAGGAACGCATCGATTATCAGAATGGACAATTGTTCGTCAATGGCAAACCGGTTGCGGATGAATTTGGCGAAGAGACGGAAAACTTTGTCTGGGAACAGATCAATAATGGTCCGATTCCGAAAGGCTATTATTTCGTTTTAGGAGACAACCGCAGGATTTCAATGGACAGCCGCAGTTTCGGCTTGGTTCCAGAAAAACAAATATTAGGCATTGTCAAAGAGGGGAACAGTAAGGAATGAAGACATTACAAGAAAAAATTGAATGGTATACCTTTTGGTACTGGGTCTATTGGCTCTTCTCTTTGGTAGTTTTATTGGGCGTACTGGTATTAGGGATCTTTTTCTACTTCACCGATTTTCAAGAAGTCGTCACGGTCAGTCAGTTGTTTCTGCTATTGCTGCTTATGATTCTATCATTGTATCTGCGAGTTACAGCATTACACTATCATTCAGTTCTTTTGAAGCTGAAGCAGGCCGCTGCACGACCACCAAGACGCTCACGAGGACGCCAGGCAGCACAACCTCCGCAAGAAAGGCGGCAACTGGATGAAGGATAAAGTATTTTTGTTACTCTGCTGCTTTTTCTTAACTGGTTGCCAATCGCAGGTAAAGCAGTCGGTTTCAGCGGAAACAGAAAACTCAGTGCAGTCACAACAAGAAGAACCAGCGCCGACCTCTAGTGAAGACCAGCCAATTGTTAGTGAAGCAGAAAGTGTCTCTGACTCGGCTTCCTATTCAGAAGTTTCTGAATCCTATGAAGTTGGCATCGCAGAGGTAAGTAGTGCTGTAGATAATTCGGAAGAACAGACGTTTAGTGGAGAAGTTAGTCAGGAGACTAATGAAGAGTCGGGGATGACAGAAACTGAAGTAACTGATTCTGAAGAGACAAATTCCTCTGTTACACCGACATTAGAAGTGTTTCAGGAAATTCCAACGTCACCTTCTGAAACAGAAGTAGAAGAAAACTACCAGTTCTCTATAGCTAAGAACCGAACAACGGAAGAATTCATTCAAACCATTGGAAAAGATGCACAACAGATTGCCTGGGACGAAGGCTTATATGCATCCGTCATGATTGCTCAAGCAATTTTAGAAACAGGATCAGGCAACAGCCAACTCGCACGACCACCTCATCATAATTTGTTTGGTATTAAAGGGAGTTATCAGGGGAAACAAGTGAATTTCAATACCCAAGAAGATAAGGGAAATGGCGAACTGTACACAATCAATTCAGGCTTTCGTCAGTATCCCAGCTATAAAGAATCACTAGAAGATTACGCAGCACTTTTAAAGAACGGACTTTCAGGCAATCCAAGTTTCTATCAGGCAACTTGGAAAACAAATGCCGCAACTTACCAAGAAGCAGCTAAAGCGCTGACAGGAAAATACGCAACCGATACTTCTTATGATAAGAAACTGAATGCCTTGATCGAGACGTATGAACTTACGGATTACGATCAAGAACCGAATAAAGATGAAACGCCTGTTTCTACAGAGCAACAAGTGGAATCCAGGGAGAAAGCGCCAGAAACTAGTAGGTCATCTGAGTCAACTGAGGAAACAACGCAGGAGCAGCAGCCAATTGTCAGTAAGACAAAACAACAGGCGGTCATTATTCCGCCTGTCACACAACGACCAGCGAAGCAACTATATGGTAACCGACCAACACAATGAAAGAAGGGGAAGTATGACGAGACAACGTGATTACCGAAATCAGGATTATGATTTCGATAACCGCCCGCCATATCGTGATCGTCCCCCTTCCAATCGACGACCGCCAAGACGGTATGAAGAAGACGAGTACGAGAAAATAGATGATCGGCCACCTTATCGAGGCAGGCCGTCATATCGCAAGCCAGCTCCACGTAGAGATTATGATCGACCGCCACGTCCAATGGGACAACGGCCTGATCCAAGAAGGGCTCCGTATCGAACTGGCCCACCACCGCAGCATAGAAATTCACGGCCAGCATATCATTATCGGGATATGGGGGTGCCATCTCAACGACCACGAGCACCACGTCCGGTTAATCATGGCGCCGAGACTTTACAAAACGCGAAGAAATCAACCAATCACAAGATCTTTTTGTTTATCTACAATTTGTTTTTCTATACCTTGACGATTGGGATTTTGCTTAGCTCGTTGATGTTTGCCTTTAGTGAAAAGTCTGATGCCGCGATATTCGGCTATCGCTTTTATCAAGTACTGACGGATTCGATGGCATCACAGCCTGGTTCATCTTCTAAAGGATTCTATTCTGGGGATATTGTCCTTGTACAGATGACCGATGGTAGTGAAGTGAAGGAAGGGGATATCGTGACTTTTCAAATAGGAGAGGGTGATCGCTATTTAACCCATAGAATGGTCAAACGCTTGGATGAGCTAAATGGCGAACCAGGTGATTACATTGTTACACGTGGGGATGCCAATAATACGGATGATCCTCCGATAGATGCTAGTCGCGTCTATGGAAAAGTAGCATTCGTTATTCCTAAAATGGGCAGTGTATTGAACTTCGTACAAGAAAATCTTTGGTTATGTTTAGTTTGTGTACTGTCCACCTTTGGGTTCTTCTTAGTACTCAAAGCGTATTTTATACAACCAGATTCCGTACAAGTGCCAACTAAAAAAAGGAATTACCACAAAGAGGTATAAAAACATCAGCATTAATTGGTGTTTATATAAAAAAAGGATATATAGGAGGAAAACAAATGAAGAAGAACAGTAGAAAGAAAAAGCTGATGGCTGCAGCAGCCGCTTTAGCGTTAATCGCAGCCATCTCCGGGACGTTTGCCTGGATCACGGCTCAGGATCAACGGATCAATAGAGCTGAATCATCAGCAGTAACGGATAACAGCGTAACCATCGTGGAAGAATGGGAACCAAAACCATTGGTTCCAGGTACTGAAGCAACTAAAAAAGTTTCTGTATCCAACACAGGTACTGCAGGAGTGTACGTTCGTGTTTCTTATGAAGAAGTGTTGAGACATCTAACAGCAAGAGGAGCTCAGACGTTTGCACCATCTACTACTGACGGTGCGAAGTATGTGCCCGTTACAAATGAAACAGGCTTAAATAAACATATGCCGATTAACTATAATGGCGCACAAAAGATCGCAGAGGGGTATATGGAAGTACCGGCTGCTCAAGTAACTGGGCTGGAACCTGATACGAAATTATTTGTTATAGGAGGTAAAGTGACTGAACCTGTATCGGGAAGAGTTACACAAAGTTACACGCCAGTCGTAATGCATGAGTATGCGCCTGGGCAATATCAAGAGATGCATTACAACGTTAGTGCGGATGATTGGCAAGCTTCGACAAGCGCAGATGCAGTAGGCTGGAATTTCACCGTATCTGATTTACAATACGGCTACTACGAAAATGGCTACATGAATACTGTTGTTAACTGGGCGGCATCTTCTCTTCCTGATGAAGCTGGAACCGTGACTGGTAATGCAGTGCTTGGAACAAGTGGCGCACGTCACGGCGTGAACTATGATTACACTGTTCCTACACTAGGTTTGCCTACACCTCCAGGTATCCCAGCACCTACTCCAGCAGCAATTAATGATCAAATTCCTTTAGCAGCTGGCGAAAAAGATGTTCAAGCGGATACAAGAGGTTTAGGAACACACAGTATTCATATCAAATACGGTGCTGCTGTTGTAGATGGTACCGGTTTAGCTGCAGCTACAGACAACTGGATTTATAACGAAGAAGATGGTTGGTTCTACTACACGCAACCATTAGCTAGTGGTCAGTCAACAGCTAATTTACTAGAAAGCTTAGTATACGGCAAGGACATGGGCGCAGAGTACACTAACGCATCTTACGACTTAGTTGTAAAAATGGAAGCAATCCAAGCAACTCCAGACGCTATGACTGATAGTACTACTGGTTGGGGCTTAAATATTAATCCATCAACTAATCCAATTACTCAAGCTATTTATGACAAACTAACCAACTAATTCATATGAAAACAAAAACCATGAAAAAGGGAGGAGAGGATACGATTGCGCAAGCTTATAGTACTATTCAACAGCTGGCTGTGCCTCTTACTATGTTTTGCAGGTGCACCTGTTGCTGAAGCCGCCAACTCGCTTCCTCCCGGCATGGTGATTGGGGATTCTGAGGGGCTTTATACGACCCCAGAAGGTGAGTATTATATCGATATGGTCGATATTTTACCTGGAGAAAAGTATGAAAAAGAAATCACCATCCGCAGTTTGGATTTGGAGGAGCCTTTTTCATTAGGGTTGTT
>LIDZ01015547.1_pt11 | contig 11447 bp, 10 predicted proteins | sample 644651 | NCBI WGS metagenome assembly LIDZ01 (sample SAMN03856242, study PRJNA289617) | food metagenome | isolation source: wine grapes on drying loft during traditional withering process | host: Vitis vinifera cv. Corvina | place: Italy: Gargagnago di S. Ambrogio di Valpolicella | collected 2014-01
CCCTGTGCAAGCAATGCTTGCTCGCGAAGGCGTCTGCGCTACCTCTCGATCGCCAACGCCACCCCTTGACCGCCACCGATACACAGCGTCGCCAAGCCTTTGTGCACATCGCGCTTGATCATCTCGTGCAGCAAGGTCACCAACACGCGGCAGCCCGAGGCTCCGATCGGATGGCCAATGGCAATTGCCCCGCCATTGACATTGACTTTGCTGGCATCCCACTCAAGCGCCTGGCCCACCGCCAGCGCCTGTGCGGCAAATGCCTCGTTGGCCTCGATCAGGTCCAGTTGCTCAAGCGACCACCCAGCCTTGGCCAGGCAACGGCGTGTGGCACTGACCGGGCCAATGCCCATGATTGCCGGGTCGACCCCCGCATTGGCATATGCCTTGATGCTGGCCAGTACCGGCAACCCCAACTGTTCGGCCTTGGCAGCGCTCATGAGCATCACTGCTGCGGCCCCGTCGTTGAGCGACGACGCGTTACCCGCCGTGACGCTACCGTCTTTTTTGAATGCGGGCTTCAATTTGGCCAAGGCCTCGGCCGTGGTCCCGGCGCGCGGCTGCTCATCGGTGGCAAACACCAACGGCTCGCCCTTGCGCTGCGGTATCAGAATGGGTGTGATCTCGGTGACAAAGCGCCCGCTCTCTATCGCAGCACTGGCTTTTTGCTGTGAGGCGGCGGCAAAGGCGTCCTGTTGCTCGCGCGTGATCGCGTACTTGTCGACCAGGTTTTCAGCGGTGATGCCCATGTGGTAATCGTTGAAGGCATCCCACAGGCCGTCTTTGATCATGGTGTCGATCAACGTACTGTGGCCCATGCGCAGGCCGGTACGAGCACCAGGCATCACGTAGTTGGACAGGCTCATGTTTTCCTGACCGCCGGCAATGATCACCTCGGCGTCGCCACAACGAATCGCCTGCGCGCCAAGGTGCAAGGCTTTGAGCCCTGAGCCGCAGACCTTGTTGAGGGTCATGGCCGGCACAGCGTGGGGCAGGCCGGCCTTGATCGCCGCCTGGCGCGCGGGGTTTTGCCCGGCGCCGGCAGTAAGCACCTGGCCGAGGATCACCTCATCGACCAGTGCGGGGTCGATACCGGTCTGGGCGAGCAACTGCCGGATTACAGCGGCGCCCAGGTCGACGGCGGGGATGTTTGCCAGCGCCCCCTGAAAACTGCCGACAGCGGTACGGGTAGCGGCAACGATGACAACGTCCTGCATGGCTCAGACCTCGATTTTATTGGATTTGTCACAGCGTCCGGGGGATTGACGCCTGCGTGGGATCGAAACCCATGGTGCCACGGATTTGTTGCGCCCTGCCATCGTCAGCGATTGAGGCGACCGGTGATCAAGCCTTCCAATACGCGAGTGTCTGTCAGCGTAGAGGTGTCGCCCAAGTCGTCCAGCTCATTGCTGGCGATGCGCCTCAGCAGGCGACGCATGATCTTGCCTGAGCGGGTCTTGGGCAGGGTATCGGCCGGTTGCAAGAGGTCAGGGCGGGCGAAGCGGCCTATCTCGCGACTCACGAGCGCCAGCAATTGCCTGTGCAGCTCGGCGTCGATGCTGACACCGGCCATGGGGGTGACGAATGCATAGATACCTTGTCCCTTGAGCGGATGTGGATAGCCCACCACGGCCGCTTCGGCGATGCTCGCATGCCGTACCAATGCACTTTCGATCTCGGCAGTGCCTATGCGGTGCCCCGACACGTTGATCACATCGTCGACCCGGCCGGTTATCCACAGGTCGCCATCGGCGTCGCGACGCGCACCGTCACCGGTCAGAAAATAGCCGGGGTAGGGCGCAAAATAGCTGTCCAGCAGGCGTTGGTGATCGCCCCATACGCTGCGTATCTGCGCCGGCCAGCTACCCTTGAGCGCCAGCAGCCCGCTGCCGATACCCTCGATCGGCTCACCTTGCTCGGTCAGCAACACCGGCTGAACGCCAAACAGAGGCTGCATCGCGCAGCCGGGTTTGAGGGTGGGCATGCCAATCAACGGCGAGAGCATGATGGCGCCTGTCTCGGTCTGCCACCAGGTATCGACGATGGGGCAACGCTGGCGTCCAACCTCGTTGAAGTACCATTCCCAGGCCTCGGGGTTGATAGGCTCGCCGACGCTGCCTAACACGCGCAGGCTAGCGCGCGAGCTGTGGCTCAAAGGTAACGGGCCTTCCCTCATCAACGCGCGCAGGGCGGTGGGTGCGGTGTAGTAACTGGTGACTTGGTGCTTGTCGATGATGCGCCAGCTACGTGAGGCGTCGGGGTACTGCGCCACGCCCTCGAATATCAACGTGGTGCCGCCGTTGGCCAACGGGCCGTAGACGATGTAGCTCTGGCCGGTGATCCAGCCTATGTCGGCGGTGCACCAGTGGATATCGCCCTCGCGGTAGTCGAAGACGTCGCGGTAGGTGAGCAGGGTTTGCAACAGATACCCCGCAGTGGTGTGCAAAACGCCTTTGGGTTTGCCGGTGCTGCCCGAGGTATAGAGGATAAACAGCGGATCTTCAGCGGCCATGGGCTCGGCGGGGCAGTCGGAGCTGGCCGCGTACATCGCCTCGTGATACCACAGATCCCGGCCCTCCACCCAGCGCACCTCGCCTTCGGTACGCTGCACCACGATCACCGTGCTGACCTTTGGGCAGCCTAGTAGCGCTTGGTCGACGTTGTCCTTGAGGCCCACGTATTCGCCCGCCCGGACGCTTTCGTCGGCGGTGATGACCGTGTGTGCGCCGGCATCCAGCAAGCGGTCGGCCAGTGCCTCGGCGGAAAATCCCGAAAAAACGACCGAGTGCACTGCGCCGATGCGCGCGCAGGCCAGCATGGCGTAGGCTGCTTCGGGAATCATGGGCATGTAGATGCACACCCGGTCGCCCTTTTTTACGCCACGGCTTTTGAGCACGTTGGCCAGGCGACACACGTTGCGATGCAGTTTGTAATAGGTGACTTCAGCGGATTCGCTGGGGTGATCGCCTTCCCAGATGATGGCAACCTGTTCAGGCTTGGTCAGCAGATGACGGTCGATGCAGTTGTAGCTGACATTGAGCTCGGCGCCTTCAAACCAGGTGTCTGGGCCGTTGTCGAGGCTCTGGCGTCTTACCGCTTGCCAGGGTTTGAACCAGTGCACTGACTCGCGGGCTTGGGCTGCCCAGAAAGTGTCCGGATCGTCGATCGATTGGCGGTAGAGTCGTCGATAGTCGTCAGGGCTCAGACGCGCTGCCTTGCTGACCGCCTGCGCAACGGGGAACGCGCTGAGCTCGAACATGGAGGGCCCTCATCCTCGTGATCGGATGAGTATAGAAGCGTCAGGGTTTTCTGCTGGATACGTGCAAAAAACCTGCTCCCTTGGGGAACAGGCTCTGCCCGCGCAAGCGCCGGCGCCGTTGCCAGCGAATCAGCTGGTGCCGGCGCCGGGATTGAGAGCGCATTCGCGGGCAGAGCCCGCTCCCACAGGAAGTGAGCGGGTATATCAGCCGCGGTGACGGCCGCGGAAGTAGTTGATCAGGCCTTGGGTCGATCCATCGTCGGCTTGTTCTTCGCTGCCGCCAGTGAGGCGCTGGTATACCGCCTTGCCCAGTTCCTTGCCCAGCTCCACGCCCCATTGGTCAAAGGCGTTGGTGCCCCAGATCACGCTTTGCACGAACACTTTGTGCTCATACATCGCCACCAGTGCGCCCAGGCGTCGAGGGCTGACACGCTCGACCACCAAGGTGTTGCTCGGACGGTTGCCCGGGATGACCTTGTGCGGCGCGAGCTTTTTGATCTCGTCCTCGGCCATGCCTTTTTCACGCAGCTCGGCTTCGGCTTCGCTCAGGGTTTTACCGCGCATCAACGCCTGGCTTTGCGACAGGCAGTTGGCGTACAGCCACTGGTGATGGTCGGCAACCGGGTTGAAGCTGACGACTGGCACGATGAAGTCGGCCGGGATCATCTGGGTGCCTTGGTGCAGCAACTGGTGGTACGCGTGCTGGCCATTGCAACCTACCCCGCCCCAGATGACCGGGCCGGTTTCAGTGGTGGCCGGGCTTCCGTCCTGGCGCACACTCTTGCCGTTGGATTCCATGTCCAACTGCTGCAAGTGCTTGGTGATATTGCGCAGGTAATGGTCGTACGGCAGGATCGCGTGGCTCGTGGCTTCGTAGAAGTTGTTGTACCAAACGCCGAGCAGGGCCAGCAGCACCGGGATGTTCTGTTCGAACGGTGCGGTCTGGAAATGCTGGTCCATGGTGTAGGCGCCCGACAGCAGCTCCTTGAAGTTGGCCATGCCGATGGACAGCGCAATCGGCAAACCAATGGCCGACCAGAGCGAGTACCGCCCGCCGACCCAGTCCCACATCGGGAAGATGTTCTCTTCACGAATACCGAATGCCACAGCCGCTGCGTTGTTGCTCGATACCGCGATGAAGTGGCGATGCAGTTCGGCTTCAGAGCCGCCCTGTGCCAGATACCAGGCACGTGATGCCTGAGCATTCTTCAGGGTTTCGAGGGTATTGAACGACTTGGACGACACGATGAACAGCGTGGTCTCGGCGCGCAGCTTGGCCGACAGCTCGTGGAATTCACTGCCGTCGATGTTCGCCAGGTAATGGCAGCGTACGCCTTTCTGGCTGTACGGCAGCAAGGCTTCGGATACCAGCTCCGGGCCCAGGAACGAGCCGCCAATGCCGATATTCACCACGTCGGTGATCGGCTTTTCGGTGTAACCGCGCCACAAGCCATCGTGTATGCGCGTGACCAGGCCGGTAATCTGATTAAGCACCTTGTGCACGTCGGGCATGATGTCGCCGCCATTGACGTTGAGCTTGTCGCCCACTGGGCGGCGCAAAGCGGTGTGCAGCGCTGGTCGGCCTTCGGAGGCGTTGAGGATTTCTCCGGCGAACATGGCCTTGATGGCGCTGTTGAGGTCGACCTCTTCCGCCAGCTTGATCAGCAGGTCGCGAGTCTCGGTGGTAATCAGGTTTTTCGAGTAGTCGAGGAACAATCCGCAACCGCTGAGGGAAAATTCATCGAAGCGCTTTGGATCGGCCTGAAATGCTTCGCGCATGCTGAAATCTTGCATGGCGGTGCGGTGTTGGCTGAGTGCTTGCCAGGCCGGTAGCTGGGTAACGTCATGAGGAGTGCGGTAGTACGCCATCGCTGCGGGTTTCCTTTTACTAGAACTGCCTCTTGGACATTGATTGACCCGCCCAGGTTGCGTAAATATTCGAGCCACACTGCTGGCGATTCGACCTGAGGGCAGATCAAGTGGAAATGCGATTACAGTAAACATCCTTTAGGTGTCTGTCTGCGCCTTGATTGCCTTTTGACTGATACTTTTTGCAATCAAAGGGCGTAGACGCTGGGCAGACACGTTCAAGGCAGTGTGCCCGAAGGCTCAAGAGCGGGCAATACGGTGGGTGGAGGCTTCATGCTGGATGCTGGCGTTTGGCTTGTGTCTGCAGCCGCGCCTTGAGGTCTGCTGCCGTGGGAAACGCCAGGGTATTGGGCAAGCAGTGCCTGCCCCTTCGCCAGCAAGCTGGGCGGCTGCGGGGCTACGATACGGCGCCTGCTTGTTTTGTTGGAGTACGGCTTGCTGGCGAAAGCGCCGGCACCGCTGGCCTAATTCGAGGCAGGTACGTGCAAATCCAGATGCAGATTATCGATCAGCCGCGTGGTCCCCAGATACGCTGCCACCAGAATCACCAGGTCATGATCGAGCGCCGTGGCCGGGCGCAGGTGCACGGAGTGGCGAATCTCCAGATAATCAAGGCTGAACCCCGAGGCGCTGATGACCTTGCGCTGGCGTTCCAGCAGTCCGGCGTAATCGCGCTCGCCCTGGTGAATAGCCTCGGCCATTTCGCTCAGGCACCGATATAGCGTGGGCGCCTTGGCGCGGTCTGCGGCGTCCATATAGCCGTTGCGCGACGACAGGGCCAGGCCGTCTTCGGCACGCACCGTGGGCTGGCCGATGATCTCGATTGGCATGTTTAGGTCACGAACCATGGCACGGATCACCGCCAGTTGCTGGTAGTCCTTCTGCCCGAAGATCGCCACATCGGGCTGGACCATGTTCAGCAGCTTGCTGACCACCGTGGCCACGCCTTCGAAATGCCCTGGCCGGCTGGCACCGCACAGGCCTTGCGACAGCTCGGGTACGCTGACGCGCGTTTGCACTGCTGTGCCTTCGGGGTACATTTGCGCCACGGTGGGGGCGAACAGCAGGTCGCAGCCTGCATCTACCAGCCGTTGCTGGTCGGCCGCCAGGGTCCGTGGGTAGGTGTCGAGGTCCTCGTTGGGGCCGAACTGCAGTGGATTGACAAAAATGCTGGCCACTACGAAATCCGTTAGCTCACGGGCACGGGTGATCAACGCACCGTGGCCGCTGTGCAGGTTGCCCATGGTCGGGGCAAAGCCGATGCGTTTGCCGGCGCGTCGGGCCAATGCGACGGCAGCACGCAGTTCGGCGATTGTGGTGACTGTGTTCATGCGTTGAATCCGTGTTCGGCAGCAGGGAAGCTGAGATCTTTGACGGCACTGACGTAAGCGCGCAGGGCGGCTTGGATATCTGGCTGACCCACCATGAAGTTCTTCACGAACTTGGGGACCCTCCCGCTTAGCGACAACCCAAGCATGTCGTGCAGTACCAGTACCTGGCCATCGGTGGCATTGCCGGCACCAATGCCGATGACTGGCACCTTGGCCTTCTTGCTGATCTGCTCGGCGAGCTCGCGTGGGACGCACTCGAGCAGAATCATTGCCGCGCCGGCCTGCTCGAGGCTGACCGCATCGGCACGCATCTGTTGGGCTTGCGCCTCCAGGCGGCCTTGCACCTTGTAGCCGCCGAGCACGTTGACAGTCTGCGGCGTAAGGCCCATGTGCACGCACACGGGCACGCCGCGTTCGGCCAGCAAGCGTACGGTCTCGGCCAGCCAGGCGGCGCCTTCGACTTTTACCATGTGGGCCCCTGCCTGCATCAGTTGTGCGCTGTTGGCAAACGATTGCTCCAAGGTTGCACAGGCCATGAACGGCAGGTCGGCAAGAATCAACGCCTCGCGGTTACCGCGCTTCACGCTCGCTACGTGGTACGCCATGTCGGCGTTGGTGACCGGCAGAGTGCTGTCGTGGCCTTGCAGGACCATGCCCAAGGAGTCGCCTACCAGCAGGATTTCGACCCCGGCGTCACAGGCCGCGCGGGCAAAGGTGGCGTCATAGCAGGTCAGCATTGTTATTTTTTCACCCTTGAGCTTCAGGCTCTGGAGGGTGGACAGGGTGATCTCTGGCATGCAAGGGCTTCCTTGGTTGGGCGCGGGCACGGGGCGAGCGCGCAACACTGTGATTCGTCAGGCGGAGCAGCACATCATCTAAGTGGTGTTTTCAAGCCGCTGTCCGCAGTATTTCACCGCCCGGCCGTGGTCGCCGCCGCGGGACGCCTATAGTCGTGAGGAGGGGGGGCGAAGTCAAATATTCGCGGCTGATCGGTGTCGCTGGCGCCGCTTTCGCCAGCAAGCAGTGCTCCTACGGTGCAAGCAGACCCTGTTGCATCATCCCCTGCTGGCGGGAAGCTTTTTTGTAGCAGCCCAGCTCGCTGGCGATAGCGATTTCGAGGGCGCTATCGCCAGCAAGCTGTGCTCCTACGGTGCAAGCAGACCCTGTTGCTGCATCCCCTGCTGGCGGGAAGCTTTTTTGTAGCAGCCCAGCTCGCTGGCGATAGCGATTTCGAGGGCGCCATCGCCAGCAAGCTGTGCTCCTGCGGTGCAAGCAGATCCTGTTGCATCATCCCCTGCTGGCGGGAAGCTTTTTTGTAGCAGCCCAGCTTGCTGGCGATAGCGATTTCGAGGGCGCCATCGCCAGCAAGCTGTGCTCCTACAGGGCAAGCAAGCCTTCGTATGGGCACTCGGCCAGCAACGTAGCCAGCGCCCGGCCGTCTGCCAGTAGGAAGCCTGGGGGCACCAGTTCTGCGAGGGGGTAGAGTACAAACGCCCGCGCCTGCATTTGGTAATGCGGCACTTTCAGGCGGGGAACGTCTATGACGCGTTCACCAAACAGCAAGATGTCCAGGTCCAGCGTGCGCGGCCCCCAGCGCTCCAGGCGCTCTCGGCCTTGATCGTTCTCGATGGCCTGCAGCGCGTCGAGCAGCGCCAACGGCTCCAGCTCAGTGGCCAAGGCCGCCACAGCATTGGTGTAGCGCGGCTGGCCCGGGAGCAACGATTCGCTGCTATACAGCCCCGAGGCGCCTATCCAGCGGCTGGTGGGCAGTTCGGCCAACGCCGCCAGCGCTTGGCGCAGTTGCTGCTCCGGTGCAGCTAGGTTGCTGCCCAAACCGATATAAACCGTGTCCATGGGTTTACTCGCCGTCAGCGCCTTTGCGTTTGCTGGCGCCGCTGCGGCGACGTTTGCGGGGTGCGCTGCCGGTGGTCTCGTCCTTGCCGCCCAAGTCGCGGATCATGTCGCGACGGCCGCTGTCGTTAGCGTCCTGATAATCGGTCCACCATTCCCCAAGCCCTTCGGTCTCTTCGCCCGCAGACTCACGCAGCAACAAGAAGTCGTAGCCTGCACGGAAGCGCGGATTCTCAAGCAGCAGGTCGGCACGTTTGCCACTGCGTCGCGGCAAGCGCTCCTGCATATCCCAGATCTCGCGGATCGGCAGGGTAAAACGTTTCGGGATCGCGATACGCTGGCACTGCTCGGCGATCAGCTCGTGTGCGCCTTCGTTCATCGCAGGAATGGGCGGCATGCCCTTGGCCTGCAGGCGCAGCACGCGTGCGGGCAGCGCAGGCCATAGCAGCGCAGCAAACAGGAACGCCGGGGTTACCGGCTTGCCTTGCCTGACCCGCAGATCGGTGTTGATCAAGGCGTTGCTGATCAGCGTATGGGTATAGGTCGGCTGATGCTCCAGCGCATCGGCGCTGGCTGGGAACAACTGATCGAACAGTTGCAGGTCGACCAGCATCTCGAAAGTGTCAGACGCGTTGCCCGAAAGAAACAGCTTGAGCACTTCTTCGAACAGGCGCGCGGATGGAATCTCGCGCAGCATCGGCGCCATCGGCTTGATCGGTGCAGCGGTGTGCTTCTCGATGCCGAAGTCGAGCTTGGCGGCAAAGCGCACGGCCCGCAACATGCGCACCGGGTCTTCCTGGTAACGCTGCTGCGGATCACCGATCAGGCGGATCAGGCGGTTGCGGATGTCGTGGACGCCATTGGCGTAGTCGAGGATGCGCTCGCTGACCGGGTCGTAGTACAACGCATTGATGGTCAGGTCGCGACGCTGGGCGTCTTCTTCCAGAGTGCCATAGACGTTGTCACGCAGAATGCGGCCGCTCTCGTTGCGCGAAGAGGTGTTGGTGTTCTCTTCTTCGTCGGCTTCGGGATGATTCGCGCGGAAGGTTGCGACTTCAATGATCTCGCGGCCAAAGTGCACGTGGACCAGTTTGAAGCGTCGGCCGATGACACGCGCATTGCGGAACTCCGCACGCACTTGCTCTGGCGTGGCGCTCGTGGCGACGTCGAAGTCCTTGGGCGTGATGTTGAGCATAAGGTCGCGCACGCAACCGCCCACCAGATACGCCTGGTAGCCGGCGTTTTGCAACCGCTCGACGATACCCACGGCATGGCGGCTGAATTGTCCACGCTGCAGCGAATGCTGACCGCTGTTAAGCACTTCAGGCGTGGTACGCAAATGTTGCACAACCCTCGCAGGAGGGCGGAAAGACTGGAACAGCTTCTTCAGCATGGGATGCACTGTTTGAAGGAATGGTCAGCCAGAAAAGGGAACGGCTGCATGATGGCGGGGGATTCTAGCATTTAGTCGGCGAATGGTGTAGGACGCTGAAACATCAGGGAGGGCATCGGGGGGGGAGTGCGCGATCGAGGGTAAGCGGGGATATGGCTGAAAGCCAGCAAGCACAAGGGGAGCCGGAGCTCCCCAAGTAGTAGTTGCATGCTCGTTTTTATTGTTCTGACGGGCTTTTGTTTTTATTTTATGCCCTACCCTCAAGGCTTAGCGCCTGTGGGCCGCCTCCCTAATCGGGAGCCAAGAGCAAACGGATTGCTTTGGTCGCTGCGTTGCGATGATCTGATGATCCAACCAGTTCGGGCCCCTGCTTGAGTGCAGTTTTTGTAGTTCTCAGCCTGGCTGTGGGGCAAGCCCCAAATACAACTCCTCTCCAAAAGAATCAGTTAGCTGCGCCTCCGCCGTCTTGTTTTTATTGTGCGTGAGTCGATGCGTCTTATTTTTATTATGGTGCTTTGCTTGTGCTTGTTGTTGTTCTTGTACAAGAGATATAGCAGGACCTGTGCCAACTTTAGGGAATCCCTGTAAAACAAGGGTTTGGCCGATATTGGCGGGTCCTGAAGCTGGCGCGTCAGATAAATTTCGTTACCGTAAGGATCGTATTTTGTTACGTCTTCCAATGTGCGGTAACACATTGTTTTATGTAGTTTTATTACTACAAAATTTGGAGTAACAGCTGAATCGAATCAGCTCTCGCTGGCAAGGCTCGGCTTGCGTCGGGGGATACCCAAACGTTGGCGCCGCTCCCACAGACATTTGCGGCTAACGCCAAGTTTGCGGGCCAGTTCGGTCTCGGTCATGTGATCTTGATGCTCCAGCACGAAGTGCTGGAAGTAGTCTTCCAGAGAAAGGTCTTCGGTCGGGTCGTGGCTGACGTTGTTGTTGCCGCCATGCTGGGGTGGCAGGCCGATGAATTCGTCGTCCTCCAGATCACTCAGTTCGATGTCGATGCCCAGTAGCTCGGCAGAGATCTCGGCGCTGTCACTGAGAATCACCGAACGCTCCACGGCGTTTTCGAGCTCGCGCACATTACCTGGCCAGGAATACTGGCGGATGGCTTGCTCGGCGTCGGCGCCAAAGAACAGATCGGTGCGATGGGCTCGCGCGCTTTGGCGTTTAAGGAATACCTGCGCTATTTCGCTTACGTCCGGCCCGCGCTCACGCAGCGCTGGGAGCTTCAGGGCGATTACGTGCAAGCGATAGAAAAGGTCTTCACGGAACTCGCCCACCTTGGCCAGGCTTTTGAGATCGCGGTGGGTGGCAGCGATCAGGCGCACGTCGACCTTTTGCGATTGCACCGAGCCAACGCGTCGAATCTCGCCTTCTTGCAACACGCGCAACAGACGCGCCTGGGCTTCGAGGGGTAGTTCGCCAATCTCGTCCAGAAACAACGTACCGCCATCTGCCGCTTCCACCAGGCCCGCACGGCCGGCGCTGGCACCGGTAAACGCGCCTTTTTCGTGACCGAACAGCTCGGATTCGATAAGGGTCTCGGGAATGGCTGCGCAGTTGACCGAAATCATCGGCGCCTTGGATCGGCGCGACAGGTTGTGCAGGGCGCGAGCGACCAACTCCTTGCCCGTGCCCGACTCGCCCTGGATCAGCACGTTGGAGTCGGTGGGCGCCACTTTGCGTATTTTGCTGTAGAGGTCCTGCATGGGCGGGCACGAGCCGATGATGCCGA
>LIDZ01006408.1_pt8 | contig 11438 bp, 7 predicted proteins | sample 644651 | NCBI WGS metagenome assembly LIDZ01 (sample SAMN03856242, study PRJNA289617) | food metagenome | isolation source: wine grapes on drying loft during traditional withering process | host: Vitis vinifera cv. Corvina | place: Italy: Gargagnago di S. Ambrogio di Valpolicella | collected 2014-01
ATGAACTGAAACAAGACGCCGCACAAGGCGCCTTCCATTTCTGTAACAAACCTCGGTTTCACGCTGTACTGTTATGAACTCATCTGCTATTCGGGAGAGTAAAAAACGTAAATTATCAACATCCAAATAACGTAAAACGCCTTTATTGTACTCTGCACTTATAGATGAAACAAAAGACGGTAGTGCGCCATTAACGATATCTATACTTTCCTGGAACCCCTCAACATACTGCGCAAGCTGACTTACGACGTATATAGAGGTTGTGAGCTGAAGTGCACCGGCAGCTAGCGTCGAAAGTATTTTTGCAAGGGATTCAATACGATTACACAACTGGTCAGCTATTTCTGAATCTTTCTCAGACTCATTGACAAGTATTACTATAACATCGCTGCGCTTCAAACTTTCAATCTTAAAATCCAAACTGCTACTTTGAATCCAATTTATTTCTTTCCAAGGAGAATTGATCGCGATCAAACTCAAAACCTCATCAGATACGCAATCCGCTATTACGCTTATCATTGAGAAGTCTTGAGCTGGTGATACTCTGCCCTGTATAGGGAGCTGCCTAAAAACCCATTTTATTCGTGACACATTATTTACAGTTAGTTTCAAAGGCATCTGAACATCGCGTGAAATACGACCAGTCTTCATAGGCCGAAGCTTGCCCTGATAGAAAGCCGATCTTAATAATTCTTTTCTGATCTTTCCAATTGACGTTCTGGGGATATCATTCGGATTTACAGGTATTAAGTACTCTGGTGAAACACCGAAATAGCGAGTTATGTCTTGGCGTATAGCCGACAGCACCTGCTTTAAAGCTTCTCCCTGAAATTTTGAGTAGAAGAAAATTGCAATTCTGTCAGTTGAATCTGCTTCATCACGTACGGAGATTGCTGCTGTACAAGATGGCTCTACGCCTAGTATGCTATCTACTCGTTCTTCTATCTCATGACCGCCAAAATTTTGCCCATTTATGATTAAAGAGTCTTTGGCGCGCCCGATGATGCATAACTCACCATCTGAAATTAAAGCGAGATCGCCCGTGTCAAACCATCCATCGTCAGTAAACGATTCAGCATTAGCTTTAGAGTTTTTTAGATAGCCATCAAAGACAGTAGTACCAGTAACATGCAGGTTACCTACTACACCTTGCTTGACGACCTGCCCGAGCGTGTCAACTACACGCAGTTTAATACCAGGAAAAGGAGGACCAACTTTTACTGATCGAGACTCTTTGTCGATTGAAGAAAGATTGAATTCATTTGAAATTGTTATTACTGAGCAAGTTTCGGACATCCCCCATGCTGGACGGATCGCATTTTCTGGAACTCCAAAACGACTGGTAAGCCTTAAAAAGGCTCTATTTTGTGAGGCAACTACAGCCTCCGCACAATTCTCTATAAACCACAAACGACTTAGATCGAATTGGCGTAGCTCGATTTCATTGCAACGTGCATTAATTAGATTGAAAGCAAAATTAGGCGCCCAAGTGGCTGTAACGGTAAAACGTTCACAGAGCTCTAAGAACCTTACCGGATCACAAAGGAATGACTCAACTCCAACGTGCACTTGTTCACATGCCAGAAAGACATCACGAACATGAAACATAATCAGTGCACATACGTGATCTAACGGAAAACAATTAAGTGTGACTTCGTCTGACGTAAATCCGTTGACCATACAGGTGGCTAGAGATCTATTGATCAACCGACGATGAGTTTGCGGCACAATTTTTGGTGCTGATGTGCTCCCGGAAGTTTGAAGAAGAACCGCTATATCGTTTGGCAAAACGTTAGTAGGATCGACCGCAGGCGAGCTAAGCAATGATTCGATTGAAGCTACTTTGACTTCGTTTGCCAGCACTTCCGAGAAAAAATTACAGCACGCAGCCAGATTTGCCTCCTCGGTTACTACAATTGAGTCAGGGAATGCCGCCACAATCGAAAGTAGTTTTGAAGATGCCTGACTTTCGCCGCAAAATGTTTTGACAAACGCCTGAGGTACAGGGTGAAGTCCTGCGAGTACCGTTCCCCAGAAAAGGGAGAAAAAATTAGATGCGTCATTGAGTTGAAATATTACAGTCGTTTCTTTCTTCAACCCCCTGCCCAGAAGACCACCGCAGATGCGACTTGCTCGAGTCAACAATTCCGAGTAAGTCATAGAAGAATCTTCGCCATCGAACTCAATAAAGCGTAGTTTTCCCGTAGATCCATTTGCCGCACGAATTAGTAGTTCGATTAGCGTATTAGGTGTATTTTCAGGTATGCATAGGTCTCCGCCATCCAAAATTGAAAGAGGGGTGTTAAGTTTAGCATATACCTCCGCCTCCTCAAAAGTAACAAGGCGCGTTGTTTCATCAGTCTCTTTATCATACGAAGGACTGAGAGATTCATCGAGTCCAGTTAAAGCGTCGGCATCAAGCACTCCAGAAGAATTATAAGGTAACGCTGTAACCTGTATAACTCTAGACTTGCCACTTGCTAATAGATTTGGATGGCTTTTTACTTTAGTATCGATAATACTATCAGCCACGATGAAAGTGACTGATTCTTTTTCTTCTTCAACACCCTGACTGCCGACTTTCTTATCGACCTCAAGGGTCACTGCTTCACTAATATCTTTATTATTCAGTAGTAAATTAATTAGTTCTTCCATAATACCACCGATCCTTTGGTTTGCAGTGTAGATACCAATTACTAGAGAAATTCATGAGCTATACCCAGCTCAGTAGATCAGAGGCTCACGCTCAGCGAACACGATCGTTGGTCCGTGGCCCAGTCTATGAATCGCGTGGTAGTCGACATTCCATCCCCCCATTTAATGCTTCTAACAAGTGAACCCATCGTCTTAGCCGCGACGCCGAAATAGGATTACTGCTTCAATGGAAGCTGAAGCCGGTTCGCCTGAAATCTGATCTGTCACATTTTGTTACAGCAAGTCTTATGCCAGCTTTTAGTTCATGCCGCTTACGGTATGGATTTATTAAGGACACCAGTGTTTTTTCCTAGCATCGCTTGCTAGGCTATTGGGCTTCCCTACCACTAGCTTTTGTACGAAATGCCGGTGGGAAGCGCCGTCGCCATCGTGTTGATACCATCACATCAAAGAATTAAGGACTCTCTGGCTCAATGTGGGTACAGATTAAGGATCCCGTTCCTTCAGGGCAGAAACTGGATCACCTACGCGGCGGGACACTGGTCGAAGGGATAGCAGCGTTTTCCTACTGGCGCAATGAAGGCACGTTCGCCCGGATACCATAGCGCTTGCACATTCGACTGACCGGGAAGCACTCATTTTTTATGACCGATTCACTACAGTGCGTGTGACCTGAGCCTCTCATGAAGACACACGAACGCAGTAGCACTGTACTGGCCACCAAGATTCATATGGTCTGCGAAACTAACCACGCATCACTAGGTTTCCCACCTTCTTGGGAAAACCAGCGATATCACTCACGCGCCCTCACTGGAGCAAGGAAGGATTCCAAAAAAATCGGCATAGACGGATATTTTACTACCAGGCCATTAAGCTTCCCGACGTCACATTTTTGATATCATATGGCCATACAAATCAAAAAATTACTAAGCAATGGCTTTTCAGTCCCAGTAGTCCAAATCTAGGACATAAGACCACCTTGGCGCCGTCTTCGCAACGAACTTGATAGGCTCCGAGTAGCATTTTTAAGTCTAGAGTAAGATCGCGTACGACCTAATATTTTCTTCATTAAAATCATAGAGATATGACTACCTACGGGTGCTTTTGTTTGATACATTCCAATAGCAAATAGCGCTGATTTCAGCACCATCACGGCCTTGATGCTGAGGCAGTGTGCTTTGTCGTTTAACGCAGCGACCACGAATTAATTCTTGACCGACATCAGACCTTAACGTTCGCCAGTCAGAAATCAGCCTTTAGGGTTAGAAGTACCGACTGCCGGCCAGGTGATTTCATATAGCTATAACGGTTTGCCTATCCCTATCTGAAAGGGGGGGCCGTACAGCTTGTCAAGAGTTGGGTTCCGTCAGCGACTCAATACCCATGCTAAGTGCCTAAGCTTGGCGCACAAGGCCAAATACCGCACTTCTTTAGTGCGTTTTTTGGTGCATTCCCTAGCGTTCAGGCACTTTATTTTATGCTGGACCGCGACCCTGCTAAGCCATTAGTCTACTACTAGACTCACATCATCAGGTGCTCTAGTGTACTGTTTTCCAAAAATCCTTCGTTTACTTTAAGTAAAAATTTTTATATATCAATGGCTTACATTTAAGAGTAAAGATAAGTTATTTGAAAAACAGTACACAAGAGCTATAATCGATTATTTGAATCAGGAACTGAATATCATGGATCGTTTACTGTATGAACTTTTCACAAGCACAACTCACTGCCACCCTAACTCAAAAGCACTTGAGTCTTTGACTGACTCCTTGACTTATGCGGAGTTGCTCGTAAAAGTGGACACACTTGCTGAAATATTAGAGCACAACGGAGTTAAACGCAACGATGGCCGTTTCCAGCATTGTATTGGCCTTATTTCAGCTCAGACCGTGAGTACCTACAGTGCTTATCTGGCAATTATAGCTTGCAATGCTATTGTGGTCCCTATCTCCCCGACAGCGCCGTTAAAACGCACGGAGGTAGTTGTGGCAAGTGCCCATATATCTTGGGTATTGGGCGACGGTCCCAGGCCGGAAAGCTTGCCTTCTGATTGTGCATATTGGGATTTATCAACTCCGTTCCCTGCAGGCCTGAACCTAGTGGGAAAATATGGCGCCTTTCCTAGTGACGGATGTAATTTGGCATACATCTTGTTCACTTCTGGAACAACAGGAGATCCTAAAGGCGTTCCTATAAGCTCACGAAATTTGCGTGCTTTTTTAGATGATGGCGTGAGTTTCTTAGACTTGGCGGAGGGGCAGCGTTTCTCTCAAACATTTGACTTGACATTTGATTTGTCCTTATTTGGAATGCTTGCTTGCTGGTCCACTGGTGCTACATTGATATTGCCCGCGCCATGGGAGCTCGCTTCTCCAGTAGATTACGTACGTGACCGAAATCTTACACACTGGTTTTCTGTACCTTCAGCAATTGCACTGGCTAGGAATACTAAAAATTTCGCACCGGATACGATGCCTTCCTTGTGCTGGAGCTTATTTTGTGGCGAATCGTTAACCTTTGAAGACGCGATAAAGTGGGCAAAAGCTGCTACTAATTCACGTGTTGCTAATTTATATGGGCCTACAGAAACTACGATAAGCTGCACGCGTTATATATTGCCAGAAAAGGTTGAAGACTGGCCAAAAACTTCTAATGACACAGTGCCTCTCGGTGACGCCCACCCTTTGAGCGAAATTTGGATTCTGGCTGATAATCCTCTTTTTCCTGAAGGAGAACTATGCGTGAGAGGGGCTCAGCGTTTTAATGGTTATTTAGATGATGCGCAAAATGAACTACGCTTTCTGAGTTTGCAGAAAAATCTCAGCCAAGACAAACTAACTCGGTTACCAAAGTCTGATAGCTGGTATCGAACCGGAGATAGGGTTAGGATCGAAGGTGAATTATTAGTTCATATAGGAAGGCTCGACGATCAGGTTAAAATACAGGGTTTTCGAGTTGAATTATCAGATGTTAGAGCAGTATTGCTGCGTAATAGACATGTGCATAATGCTGCGGTAGTGAGCAGAAAAGCAACTTGCGGAATTGGTAGTATACAAATTGAGGCTGTCGTTATAGCAAACTCCCTCTCTCTCGAGGAGTTGAACATATGGTTGCAAGATGAACTGCCTTGGTACATGGTGCCGGAGAAAATAATTTTTGTATCGCACCTACCCCTTAATAGCAATGGAAAGATTAATGCTACTGCCGTTCTCGAATTAATTTCCGAATCGGACCAATACAATATTGAGAATATTTAAGGCAGTCGCCAACGTTGAGTCCAGCAGCTATCATCCAGCAAGGGTCATCATCCAACCAGAATCTGGATCGGTCAGTGAGACTTAGCGGTTGCAAACGCCAAGTGCAGCACGGATATTGAATTTAGTAAGGGCCGGAATGATGTATGCCCAGCGCCATCGATATCTGGGCATAACTCCTATAAGCGTTGCCGCCCTCTACCTGCCTCTCTAACTTCTCTACAACATGACGGTGATTCTTCCGTTGTGGATCATTGCACTGGTCATTGGCTTACTGTTGACGTACGCCGTTGTAGGATTGCTGCCCACGCAGACCAAATTTTGGAACGTGCTTATAGTTGCTGTAACAGTATTTGTGTTTGCCTACGCCATTAATTTCTTCGTCATCATAATCGTGAACATCGTGCGTGACCGCGACATGGTCATAACGCAGGTCGCATTGTTGACGGACTTTAATTCTGATCACCTTTGCACAGAAGCGCGGTCAAAGGATGCCGACTCAGTGCTGTTTCTAGGGGCGCCTGGGTATTGGCACATTACCCGCACGCGGCACCCGGCGACAGCCTGATCCCAGCACGCTGTAAATTTTCCCACTCGCTTTAGCATCTGTGCGATTTCCAAGAATATGAAATGGCGAGGTCGGTCATGCCTGCGTTTCAAGGCGGCGTTGTATTTTCAATTACTGAACTGCAGTGGGGGAAGTCATTTGGGAGCGCTTCCACGATTTTAGCATGGAGTGAAAGCCTAGAAATCTATCTAGCGGGCGGCGTACCTGTCTCATTGATTGGATAGCTCAAGGATTAGCTGTAAAAAAGCAGGCATCGAGTCCCGGACCTGAGTTCAGTAAACATTGGGGGGGTGGCGCAGTGTTATCTGTACTTCTAACAATCTCGAATGAGGGTTCTGTGGGCACTCGATTATTTGCGCACCGCGTATCGCTAATGCCATTGCGGCTCCAGCTCCGTTAGCTCCTGACTAAGCGCTTTGACCTCTTTATTTAATGCGTTGATCTGATCGGTGGCCGCGAACACCTGAAAAATCTCCGCGCTCAGGGTCTCCTCCCGCCATTTCAAACCTTGCAGTGGCGCGGTGCAGGCGTCATCGATCATCCCCAACAGACTGCCCCCGCCGGCAATGTCCGTCAGTTCGCTAAGCTGTTGCTGGCTGTAGAACTGCACCGGCAGTTGCTGCAGATGGACGCCAACATCATGCGCTTCGCCCTAGATAAGGACCGGTGCACCGCCGGGACGAAGTGAGATGATATCCACCTAGCCCGGAATGCTTTCCCAGCCGACCTGGATTTCTGCATCCCCTACGAACGTTTCACGCACGCGCTGAAACTTGGCCTGGGTGGAAAAGCCGAGAACTGCCCTTGGCGATCCCGACTGAAAGCAAAACGCAGGAGCTCGAGAAGCGTTGATTTACCGGTGCCTCGCCCACCAATAAGGGTGTTAAGGTTGGAGGAGATATACACTTCTTGATCTGCGAGAAATTGCAATCCACGGCATTTCAAAAAAACTATCCTAGGGTGCGTCTGTAAATCCGAAGGACGGGCATCCTGAAACCGCAGCCGGGAAGAGCCGTCAAGAAAGGCCTGGCGTAGCGCAGCAATCGATGGTATAGAGGCCTTGATCCAAGTCCATCGATATCCCAGTGAGTTGGCCATCGGCCGACCGTCCTCCCCGATTTTTAGTGACTTTGCATCCGAGGAGCGAACATAAGCGGGTTGGCGTCCGAGGCGGGACCACTCGCGGTTGCGCCCTGATAAAATCGACTGGGTTCGCTCAGGCATGGGGTAGGTGGTGATTTCGACAGCGAGCAGACCCGGGGGCTGGTAATCCGCGATATGGTTGGCCGAAGATAACATCCCATCGTTTTGATCGGAATGCGCGGCAATGACAATCCCACCATGCTTGTCCTGAACCACCTCTAACAAAGTCTTTAAACTGATGGTCTGCCCTTCTCGCCGCAGTAGAGCAGGCTCACCCGCCCGGAAACGCTCGTTTTCAGCCAGCCCCAACTTGGTCAAGATCATGTTGAGACGATTGACATGCCGTAGCTTGGTGGCCGGTTCAAAAAGGCACAGGACGTGGTAGCCGATATCGACCTCAAACCCTGGAAAAATCGCCAACGGAGTACGGTTCAATTCCAGCGCTACTGATTTGTTCTGCTCAACCAAGTGGACGAGAAACCAATCACGCGGCTCGGTTTTCTCGGAAAAATTGTGGTCAGTGATCCCGATGACTTCCAGTTCAAGCGCATGACAGCGCCTTAGGAACCGTTTGGCCTTATCCTGAATGTCCGCTTCTATGACTTTGCCTTCGACAGCAGCACGACGCGGTGACGTAAGGCGAAGGTCATCGTCCGCCCAATGACGATTGTCTTCGGGTGTTTGTACCTGAAAATCCGTTTTGAACCATCTCATTCCTTGGTATTCGAGCAATTCCGTCCTTCCCGTTTTTTAGTTACTGTCCGTAACTATTATTTGAAAGCACTTCTGTTTTTTCGATAGTTGAAGAAATACACAAAAATGATGACTACATTTTTTGTGATGATTTAGGCGATGAATGGGCGGACCACATTGCTATAAATTTAAAAACAAAAACCATCTCTTTTATTCATTCAAAATATGGCAAACTATCCAACAGCGCCATTAAATTTCATGACGTAGTTGGACAAGGAATAAAAAATATCGGCAACATGACATTTAACACAGCACAAATATTACAAAAAGATAAGAATAAATTCTCAAGAAAATACAATGCAGAACACGTCAATACCAACATCCCAAGAACAAGGCGTGGGCTACCCACCAAGTTCAAATCTGACATTATACTTTTTTTAGAGAATACTGCCCTGACGAGACAATGTATCCTAGCATGCTCTTTTGCTTCCAAACAATACATAAAAGACGAGTTCGAAAAAGTAAAATCCAGGAAAAAAGTTAGCGGCAACATAATACAGCTGCTATGGATACTATCATCTTTTATTCATGCAACAAAGGAAGCAAACATAATACCAATAGTCTATTGTCAGCAAACACTTTCTAAGCCCAAAAAGCTTCCCAAATTAAAAAAACCTTAATTAATATGAAAAGAAGTAGCCTTTTTCTGAAAAAGGCTACTTCTGAAACCTCACAAGTAAAATCGCACATATCATTTCATAAAAATATTATCTCTGTGAAATTTTATATATTCTATTTGCCGAGGATGAAAGCCGAAGCCTGGAGCGCCGCAGGCAAGATCAAGCCCAAGAAGTTTAAAATCACTTAAATCAGCTCTATCAGATACTAACACAGACCCATTATCATAAAAACTAATATAACCTCGATCGAATAAAAAATCGACATGCGGGGTTAATAGTAAACCATTGGCTCCGTCTAGTCGCTCAAACGCAGTGGTACATAGTCGCCACGGCTTGATATGACTTGCAATAAGCAAATTAGGAGTTGAAACTTTGGTAAGCCGACAGAATTTTTCGAATTCGTAAATGCGATCTTTAAATACCCCCTGACCTATACGTGCAGCAACCAATCTATCCTTGGTGGTTGAGTCAAGACTATCATCAGCAAAAATTGTTTTTTTAATATTTTCATCAATTTCTTCTAAAACTTTAATAACTGAAGGCGCAGCCAAGCTTAAAGGGTAAATACCGCCAACTAAAAATTCAAAAACTGCAACTCCTACCTCTGCAAGATAGGCGCCTTGATTCCCATTACCAGTTTTTAAACTAATAGGCGAGTACTTTAATGGCAATATTTTTCTAAGATGTTCTATTACTTGCTTAGGCCTCACAGGGACACTTAATTTTTTCCAGCTGACAGGCAATAACCAACCACTATTTTTATCCCAGTTCTCACCAGTATTCCCAAATACTGGAGGCTTGGGTGTGGGTATAGCGAAATCAGAAACCACACCTATAAAGCATATCTGAGCATTTGCGAAAGAAATCACAGCGTCACCTGGAGCGGCTTCGCGCATATTATCGTAAAAATGATTATGCCTACCGTCAGCCTTATACATTGGTGACCAAAGAAAACCACCTGCAATTTCGTGATGTGATGTTTGCTTATGATTAACCCACCAGTATCGCATCCAGCCTCCTGGGCGCTCACGCCGGCTTTAGGCAAGGAGCTAAATTTATCTATGCGGTCTATCCTCACGAATCAAGAGACACGAGAACAGGATTCTTCCTACACGATAACTAGATAGCCCTTACACGTAAAGCGTGTTCGCTGGCGAGCATAATTTTTTTCAGAAAACTCCTACGCTATTTTTATTGTCGTTACGGTAATCGTGACCTACCCTTTCACCGCCCCTAAGAAACGCCCAAGAAACTCAAATGTAGCGGCCTGACCGCTTCCGATAAAATGCGGCTTTTTGTACCTGCGGCCTTCGGCTGCGCGTCCTAAAATCTCTGATATGTCGGGAGTGGACCAATACAAGACCCGCAAGGGGAATACGTCCGGCCTTTTCTACATTGGGGTTTCTTAGCTCCCGACGCCTAGCTCTCAAAAAGCTAAAAATGTAGAGATTACCTAGATGCCGCACATCACAAACCTAAATCAGACGACGCCCCTCAACCCAACCCCCTTCCACCGCCACAACCGCCAACTCCTTGCCCTCCTCCTCGAAAACCAACCCTGGTTCAGCGCCCGCGATCTGGGTCGCATGATCGGCTGGCCTTTGAACGAGCGAACCCTACGCAAGCTGGACGCTGACCAGCACCGCATGATCACGCTCGACCTGCACGGCGAAGCGCAGTCAGAGCTGATGGTCAGTGAGTCGGGGGCGTACGCGATGATGGTGCATCACTATCACGCGGAGAATCGTGGGTTACGACAGTGGCTTACCCATGAGGTGGTGCCTGCGTTGCGGGATGGGCAGATGCCGTTCGATGACTGCACGCCGAACCTGAGTATGCTGCAGTGGCCGGGGTTGTCGGTGAGTATGTTGCACTGGCACAGCGAGCCGTGGATACGGTTGCGGGATATGCCGATGCTGTTGGCGCATCCGCAGATGCAGGTTGAGGCGCGTCCGCGCAGTTTAGGCAGGTCTTGGTGGCGGGCGGTGTTGCCCGCTTCTCGGCTGGGTTGAATGCGTGGTGATGGCCGTGACGTATGGGTGACGGCCATTGCGTCTCGTCGAATCAGTCTTTCAGGCGGCGTCGGTAGTCGTTGATCATTTCTTTGGTGACGTCATCCTTGTAGCAGATGGGTGCATAGCCACCTTTGCGGCTGTATGCGCTGCGTTTGCCACATTGACTGCCATTGCGGGCAGCATTGTAGGGGCATGGGCAGTTGCCGGGGTAACCCGCCCCACTCTCGAAAAATGCGGTCAGGGGCACAAACCATTAATTTTTGCGTTGAGGTAACCGCCAACTTCCAGCACCATTCTGAGCTTCAAACGCTCAAAGGACGGAACTCAAGGCATGCTGGACGCAAACGCAACCCATATTGCCCTCACCTTGGAGGGGATATCCGTTGATTTTCAGGTACTCGGTTTTGTGGGGCGTGAAGCCCTCAATCAA
>LIDZ01015143.1_pt2 | contig 11426 bp, 11 predicted proteins | sample 644651 | NCBI WGS metagenome assembly LIDZ01 (sample SAMN03856242, study PRJNA289617) | food metagenome | isolation source: wine grapes on drying loft during traditional withering process | host: Vitis vinifera cv. Corvina | place: Italy: Gargagnago di S. Ambrogio di Valpolicella | collected 2014-01
CGCTTCGAGACCCTCAAGGATCTGGATCTGGTCCGCGCCGTAGCTGTCGTCAGGCAAGCGGCGGGCCATAGGCGCCACAACAAGGGCGTCAGTTACGGAATCTGCATCCGGAACGGCGGATGCCGCGGGTTCCGGAATCTCCTGATGGTCGACGGGCAGGTCCTCTGGTGATTCCGGTGACATCTGAAGTTAGGCTCCTGCCGCGTTGTTGGATCATGCCATCCGGGGTGAGAATCCACGATAGGACGTTCCCGAAGGCCACTTCATTCTACCAAATCGCCCGGCTCTCTGCGGCCATACACGGCCCACTGACGACATCGGGGGGTCGAATGGACTGTTTTCTATCCCTAGCCGTAAGTATCGCGCGGACCACGGCCTGGAATTGATCTGAGGCCGCGTTTCCAGGAGGGGGCGTTCGGCCCATCGAACTTGACCGACTGGATACCCGCATCGGGGTACCGCAACGCGATCTGTGTGGTGATGTGTCCACGCATCAAACGCAGTTGCGTCGCCCAGGCCGTGGAGTCACAACTGACGGTCAACACTCCGTCTTCAATTCCCACCGGAGTGGAATGTTCGGCCGTTTCTTCGCCGGCGACCTCCGACCAGGAGGCCAGCAAGTCAGCGCGCGCAAGCGACGAATTCCAACCAAGACGGTTGGTCAGGGTGTCGAGCACGGCGTCGATCCCAAACGGATCCCGGCCTTCCCCGAACGGCACACTCTTGCCGCCTTCTTTTTTACTTTTTAAGCGTTTTCGTGCGTCATTGCTGCGCGAGCCGGCCTCGCCAAAAACCTGGCGGAACCGCAGATACACGGCCACATGCTCCGCGGGCGCAGCGTCCGACCCAGTCTCCTCGGGTTCCGTTTCCGCAGAATCCGGGGTGGTGCCGTCGGTGTCGCCCATACCGGTCACTCCGTTTCCTCGTCGAGAACTCTCCCGGCGAGGATACGCACAACGTGGGCGGCAAGTCGATCAGGTACATCGTCTTGCACCGCTGCGGTGATCAAAACCTGCTCGAAGTCCTCCACAGCATCCGCCAATCGCCCGCGGCGCGATTCGTCGAGTTCCGCGAAAACATCATCGAGGATCAGCACGGGATCGCCCGAATTCGTTTCACGGCGCAGTACTCCAGCAGAGGCGAGTTTCAGCGACAGAGCAAAGGACCACGATTCGCCGTGGCTCGCGTATCCCTTGGCCGGTAACGAGTTGAGCGTCAAAATAAGGTCGTCACGATGGGGGCCGACCAACGTGATCCCCCGGTCCAGCTCCGCGCGACGGCGCACCGCAAGTGCTTCACGAAAAGCGATCGCGGCATCGGCGGCAGAAATTCGGCTGTCCTGTTCCTCGACGGGTCCATCGGCCGATGAACCGTCATCGGTATCGGACGCGGTGGCGGAATGGATGCTCAGCGCAACAGTCAGGCTGGCGGCATGATCTTCCCCCGCAATTGCCGTATATGCCGCACGAACCTCGGGAAGCAATTCCGCGACAAGGGCGCCGCGTGCCTGGATGATCTCCGATCCCAGCTCGACGAGTCGGTCATCCCAGATATCAAGGGTGCTGAGTTGGGTTCCGCGAAGTCCAGATGCCCGGGCTGATTTGAGGAGTGTGTTGCGCTGTTTGACCACGCGGTCATAATCGGCGAGCACCCCTGTCATCCGAGGCGCGCGCAGAATCAGGAGCTCATCGAGAAATCGCCGGCGACCAGACGGATCTCCCCGCACGAGTGACAGGTCTTCCGGAGCAAAGAGAACACTCGAGAAATACCGCGTCAGCTCTCGGGTTTTGATTGCTGACCGGTTGATTTGCGCGCGGTTGGCGCCCACACGGTTGATCTGCACTTCGGCGAGCACCGCTCGCTCGCCATTCTGCAGGCGCGCACGAATGATCGCAGCGTTCTGACCGGCTTTGATCATCGCGTGGTCGGACGACACCCGGTGTGAACCGAGGGTGCTGAGAAATCCGAGCGCCTCGACAAGATTGGTTTTGCCCTGCCCGTTACGACCCACAAATAGATTCGCACCGGGCTGTAACGCCACCTCCGCCGTCTCATAGTTGCGGAAGTCGGTCAGGCTGAGGTGGGTAACCCTCACATCAACTCTTGCGAACCGCGTGTCCACCGAACTGCTGACGGAGCGCGGCGACTGCCTTCATTGCGGGGGAATCGTCTTGACGAGACACAAAGCGAGCGAAAATCGAGGCACTGATGGTCGGCACGGGCACCGCGTTCGCAAGTGCTTCTTCCACGGTCCAGCGTCCCTCGCCGGAATCTTCGACGTATCCCTCGATTTTTTCGAGTTTTGGATCCTCGTCGAGCGCCTTGACCAGGAGTTCGAGCAACCAGGACCGAACCACGGTTCCGCGCTGCCAGGCCTTGAAGGTACCGGGAACGTCTTTCACGATGTCGGTTCGGGCGCTGAGTAGTTCGTAGCCCTCGGCCCAGGCTTGCATCACGGCGTATTCGATGCCGTTGTGCACCATTTTGGCGTAGTGGCCCGCGCCAATTTCTCCGGCGTGAACAAATCCTTCTTCGCGCGGACCTTCGGGTCGCAGGGCGTCAAACACGGGCATGGCGTACTCAACATGCTCAGCACTGCCGCCGACCATCAGCCCGTATCCGTTTTCCAGCCCGTAGATTCCACCGGACACACCGCAGTCGACGTAGTTCACGCCGGTTTTTGCGAGGATCGCGGCGTGGACGAAGTCGTCGCTGAACCGCGAGTTTCCGCCTTCAATCACCATGTCGCCCGCCTCAAGAACTTCGGCAAGGTCGTTGATAACGCCGGTCGTAATCGCACCAGACGGCACCATCACCCAGACGACTCGCGGAGCGGGAAGCGCAGCCGCGAGATCGGCAAGGGTCGCAACATCAGTGACATCAGGGTTGCGGTCGAAACCGGTCACCTCAACGCCAGCCTGGCGCAGGCGCGCGCGCATGTTGTTTCCCATTTTGCCGAGTCCGATGAGACCGATGTGCATGTGAAGTCCTTTGCGCGAGTGGAGCGACGGGTGTGGAAAAACTAGCGAAGCAGGAGGTTGGGCTGTAGGAGGTACTTGTAGTTGTCGGCGCCGGCCTGATCTTTCGACGACTGGCTCGTGATGAGTACCGGTCCGGGCTTGTTCGGGTTGTCCGTTTTGGTGAACGAGATGCGCACAAATTCCGAGTGCACAGCACCCAGGCCATCAAGTAGGAACTGCGGCTTGAGTGAAACAACGGTGTCGGTTCCGGTGAGGAACGCATCGATCGTTTCCGAGGCCTGCGCCTGTTCCGAACCGATTGCTTCGAGAGTCACGCCGTCGACGGTGAAGCTGAAGCGCAGCGCTGCTTCACGCTCGAGCACCAGCGAGACGCGTCGAGTCGCCTCGATGAGTTCGGCCGTGTTGAGCACCGCGTAGTTGTCAACCGTCTCGGGGAACAGACGCTTGACGGGAGGGAAGTTTCCCTTGATCAGCAGCGACGTGACGGTTTTGCGATCAGCCTGGAACGCAATCAGCTCACGCTCGTCCGTGCTGGTAATTGCGACGGAAATGGAACCGCTGTGACCGAACGTTTTACCGATTTCGGTGAGCGTTCGGGCGGGAACAAGAGCAGTGATGGTGTCGGTGATCGAATCGTCCGAGTTCCATTCGATCTCACGGACCGCAACGCGATACCGGTCGGTAGCAACGAGCGAAAGGCTCGAGCTTGACACCTCGAGCTGGACTCCAGTGATCACGGGGGTGACATCGTCGCGGGACGCGGCGACAGCTACCTGCGCAACGGCATTCGCAAATGCTTCGGCGGGGAGCACTCCAGAACTAGCTGCGACCTGAGGAAGCGTTGGATATTCCTCTACCGGCATGCTCAGAAGGGTGAAGTTGGCTGAGCCACACGAGACAACGATTTTGCCGTCATCAGTGCTGAACCGCACGGGAGCATTCGGAAGACGGCTCGCAATGTCAGCCAAAAGGCGACCAGAAACGAGGATTTTGCCCGTTTCTTCGACTTCAGCGACGATTTCGGTTTGTGCGGAGACTTCGTAGTCGAACGAGGAGAGCTTGAGCCCGGTATCCGTTGTCTCAATGAGAATTCCACTGAGGATAGGAAGAGTTGTGCGTTGCGGGAGCAGCTTGACGGCGAACGAGACAGCCTCGCTAAAGACGTCTCTGTTGACCTGAAACTTCACGGGTTCACCCCTATCGGTGGGTACGGCGGTCGAGGCGTTAATACTGGCACAGGGCGAGATCGCGAGATCGCACTGGCTCCAAAGGTTATCTTCGGGATTAATTAAGTTTTTAAAAGGTTAAAACTACTAACCGTTGTGCGAACTGTTGATAACTACAGGTTTCTGAGACAAACAGAGGGAACTGCACCTTCGGTACCTGTGGAGGAAGTGTGGGTTTCTGTGTACTTAAGGTTTGTAGTTTGACGCGGGCTAAATTCTGTTTCCACAGAATCGTGTAATTCATAAACACACGTTCCCGGCGAGTTCCCCAAGTTATGCACAGGTTATCCACACTGTGGGAAACACCCCGTTTGGGGTATTTGTGGCGACTCAGTTGTTGTTGTATCGGTGGTTCTGTTTGATGCGACTGGTGAGCTCGGTGACCTGGTTGTAGATCGAGCGACGTTCCTTCATGAGCTCGGTGATCTTTTTGTTGGCGTACATCACGGTGGTGTGGTCTCGGTTGCCGAAAAGCTGCCCGATCTTCGGAAGTGACAGGTTCGTCATTTCGCGACAGAGATACATAGCGATCTGGCGTGCGGTGGCCACAGCCTGCGAGCGAGACGATCCATAGAGGTCATCAACAGTGAGCTTGAAGTACTCCGCGGTGTGGTTGATGATGTCGACCGGAGCGATGACGTTGTCGTCGTCGAGCGTGATCAGGTCTTTTAGGACGGTCTGAACGAGGGCCATGTCAACGGGTGTGCGGTTGAGGTTGGCGAAGGCCGTGACCCGAATAAGCGTTCCCTCCAGCTCACGGATATTGGAGGACACCTTCGATGCCATGTACTCGAGGATGTCGTTGCCGACCTGGAGCTTTTCGCTCTGCGCTTTTTTGCGGAGGATCGCGATACGCGTCTCGAGGTCGGGGGCCTGGACGTCGGTGATGAGGCCCCATTCGAATCGGCTCCGCATCCGGTCTTCGAACCCGGTAAGAGCCTTGGGCGGAAGGTCGCTGGTGATGACCAACTGCTTGTTGTGGTCGTGCAGGGTGTTGAAGGTGTGAAAAAAAGCTTCCTGCGTGCTGTCTTTACCCTGCAAAAACTGAATGTCGTCGATCAGCAGGATGTCGATCTCGCGGTACCGGGACTGAAAGACCGAGGCACGGTTATTCGCGATCGAGTTGATGAAGTCGTTGGTGAACTCTTCGCTACTGACGTACCGAACGCGGATCCCCGGGTACAAGCTCGCGGCATAGTGGCCGATCGCGTGGAGGAGGTGGGTTTTTCCCAATCCTGAGGAGCCGTAGATGAAGAGGGGGTTGTATGCCTTCGCCGGCGCTTCAGCCACCGCGACCGCTGCGGCATGCGCGAAGCGGTTGGATCCACCAATAACGAAGTTGTCAAAGCTGTACTTGGGGTTAAGGCGAGAATCCGAACGTCGGTTGCCCGACTGGGAGTCGTTCGTCGACGAGACGATGGTGTTCTCGATATACGGGGTCTTCTGCGGCTGTTCGACCTCGACCACATCGGGCTGTTCGAGGGAATCGGGCTGAATTTCCGGGTTCACCACAATGGCGAAGGTCGAAACCGCCGCGGTATCGGCGAGCGTGGAGATCGCGTTAAGGAGCGGAAGACGGATGCGCTGCTCGAGCATTCCGCGGGTCAGCTCGTTGGGAACCTCGAGGTAGAGGGTGCCTGCCATCACTCCCTTGGGCTCCACCAGGCTGATAAATCCGTGCAGCTGAGGAGTGATCCGTGCATCTGTAGTGAGGCAAGACAGGATCGCCTTCCAGATTTCTCTGGTCGAATCGGCCATCTCTGTCATATTTATCCATCCCACTTATTCACAGTTACTCACAGGGTTATCCACCGGCTGTGAGAACCGCTTACCCACGTCCTTGCCGCTTCTGCGCTACAGAATGGCAGACCTTCACTTTAGTTCTCCACAGGGCGTTTCTAACAACTGTGGATGGATCTCGTGGAGACAGCACGCAGGAAGACGGGATAAAGTTTGACGATACGTCCGCGAGGCCGTAGATTTAATCAGTTGACTTCCTGCCTTCGGGCAACCTACTTCTTTCCGGCCTTCGAAGCTGGGCTTTGGAGATACCACTATGAGCAAGAGAACTTTCCAGCCGAACAACCGTCGTCGCGCCAAGGTGCACGGCTTCCGTTTGCGTATGCGTACCCGCGCCGGTCGCTCGATCCTGGCTGCACGTCGCGCCAAGGGTCGTACCGAACTCTCCGCGTAGAACCACCCGGTGCTCACCAGGGCGAACCGGGTGGTCAGGGCGGATGATTTCCGCTCTGCCGTACGGAGGGGCAAGCGTGTGGGTTCATCCCATGCAGTTGTGTACCTCCATCCCCGGCCCTCTGGCGAGCCCACACGCTTTGGCTTCATCGTCGCGAAGACGGTGGGCAATGCGGTCACGCGCAATTTGGTGCGTCGCCGTCTCCGCTCTGTCGGTCGCGACGTTTTGGCGACCCATGCAACCGGAACCGACATTGTGATCCGCGCATTACCAGGATCACCCGAGGTTTCCTGGGCTACTCTGCATGATGAGATTTCCGCCAGCATAGACAGGGGTGTGAGTAGGCAATGAGACGGACACTGCTGTTCGTTGTTCTCCTCCCCCGCAATGTTTGCGTGATCATCTTGAGCGCCTATCGCTCGGTGATCTCTCCTCTTTACGGCGATGTCTGCCGCTACTACCCCTCGTGCTCCCACTTCACCCTCCAGGCGATCCAGCGTTACGGCGTTGTTCGCGGGTCGTGGATGGGAATGCGGCGAATCGCTCGATGCCACCCGTGGGCTGAAGGCGGCATCGACGACGTGCCAGTCCGCAGAGTTGAGCGATACTCGCTTACCCCGCATGGTTTTGTCGTCGCAAATGGCCAAGGAAAGGGCTGACCAACAACTATGCCGGATATTTTTGGCACCATCCTCTGGCCGATCAAGTGGGCTATTGAAGCCATTCTCGTGACGTTCCACACCCTGCTCACCGCCATTGGTATGAACCCCGATGACGGTTTGACCTGGGTTTTGTCCATTGTGGGACTCGTGTTGGTCGTCCGTGCCGCCCTGATTCCGATCTTCGTCAAGCAGATCAAGAGCCAGCGCCGCATGATGGAAGTCGCTCCTCAGATCAAGAAGATCCAGGACCGGTACAAGGGCAAGAAGGATCAGTTCTCCCGCGAGGCCATGTCCCGCGAGACCATGGAACTGTACAAACGCACCGGTACAAACCCGTTGAGCTCCTGCCTCCCCCTTCTTATCCAGATGCCGATCTTCTTCGGCCTTTTCTCGGTACTCCAGAACGCGCAGCACGAATTGGTGGGTGTTGGCCTTCTCAACCAGGCTCTCTCGCTGTCATTCGGTGAGTCCAGCCTGTTTGGCGCTCCGCTCAAGCTGGCAATCAGCACGGCTGACGGCAACGTCCTTGTGATCGTTATTGCCTCGCTCATGGTTGTTCTGATGACTGCTTCGCAGTTCATCACGCAGAAGCAGATCATGTCGAAGAACCAGTCGCCCGAGATGAAGGCGAGCCCGACCTACAAGCAGCAGCAGATGCTCTTGTACATTCTTCCCCTGGTCTTTGCCTTCTCCGGTTTCACTTTCCCCCTCGGCGTGATGTTCTACTGGCTCACCTCGAACATCTGGACCATGGTTCAGCAGTTCATCGTTATCCGGAACATGCCGACCCCCGGGTCTGAAGCTGCCCTCGCCCGCGAGGTGCGTATGGCCCGCAAGAACCAGCGCCGTGGTATCACCGTGACCGAGATCGAGTCGACGTCCGAAGCCGCCGCTGCGGCCGAGGCCAAAAAGACCCAGCGCCAGCAGCCCGTGAACAAGAACCGCTCCAAGAAGCAGGGCGGCAACAAGAAGTGAGTGACGTGAGCGAGACAGACACCGTAGAGCCCCTGGACATCGACGCAACGCCGTCGGACTCGTCCCCCGTAACGACACCGGCACCCACTCCTAGCCAGCTCGAAGAGGAGGGCGATATTGCTGCCGACTACATCGAAGAACTCCTCGATATCACTGACCTCGACGGTGACATCGACATCGATGCTCGCGGTGGTCGTTCCTATCTTTCCGTCAACTCCGCCGACGGCAGTAGCAACCTTCGCCTTCTAGCCAAGCCTGAGACCGTGAACGCGTTGCAGGAGCTGACCCGGATTGCGGTACAGACGAAGACCGGCGCATTTTCCCGTTTGATTCTTGACGTCGGTGGTTCGCGCGAGGCGCGTGCTGCGGAACTCGGCGTTCTCGTTGACAAAGCGATTGAACGTATCGAATCCGGTTCTGACTCCGTTGCACTACCCGCCATGTCGTCCTACGAGCGCAAGCTGGTTCACGACATCGTGAGCGAGCGCGGCTTTGTCTCAGAGTCCGAGGGCGAAGGCCGCGATCGCCACACCGTCGTCACCCGCGCCTAGTTTCACGTGAAACATTGAACGACGCGATTCTTGAAGTTGAACCGGCCGGCGCGGTCACACTGTTTGGTGACCGCATCGACGTAGCCCGTGCGTACACCGCGGATCTCGCCCGTCGCGGGGAAGAGTTGGGCCTCATCGGTCCACTCGAACTCCCCCGGTTGTGGTCGCGACACGTCATCAACTGCGCATTGGTCGCACCGCTCCTCTCCCCCGGCACCGTTGGTGACGTGGGGAGCGGGGCAGGCCTCCCCGGCCTTGTTCTGGCGATCGCACGCCCTGATGTAAACATGGTGTTGATTGAGCCCATGGAGCGTCGCGTTGATTGGCTTGTCTCCGAGGCAAAAGAACTAGGACTGTCCAACGTGACCGTCATCCGCGCCCGTGCTGAGGAAACGAAACTCGACTGGCCCCTCGACCAGATCACCGCCCGAGCCGTTACAGCGCTCTCGAAACTGATTCCTGCTACCGCTCCCTTGGTTCGTTCGGGTGGCGAAATGGTTTTTATGAAGGGCGCGCGCGTCCAGGCCGAGATCGATGCGGCGAAAAAACAGATTCGCCACGCTCGCCTCGACAACGTTGAGGTAATTGAGCTTGGAGCTGGCATCACAGATGAGATCACTCGGGTGTTCCGGGCTACAGTGGACTAACGATGGCAGTCTTCAAACGCAAAAAGTTTCACGTGAAACATTCGGATGGCGAGATCTCCCCATCCACCACGGAGGTGGACACCACCACCTCGTCGAAGACGGTGTCCGTCACAGATTCCGTTATTTCGACCGATCCCCAAGAGAGTGAGCTGGCCGAAATTCCCTCGACCAATGCGAAACGCAACTCCAAGGATGCCGTCGCACTCACGCCGACTTCCGCAACCTACGAAGACGCCCCGCTCGCGCGCGAGATCGCGGAAATGACACGTCGTCGCCGGATTCTTGCCGCCGAGAATCTCCCACTCCCCGAGACCACGCGTGTCTTCACTGTCGCGAATCAGAAGGGTGGCGTCGGAAAAACCACGTCGACCGTCAACCTTGCCGCGGCACTGGCTCGTACGGGTGCACGGGTACTGGTGATCGACCTCGACCCTCAGGGAAACGCGTCGACCGCGCTCGGTGTCGAGCACCGGTCCGACACCCCCAGTGTTTATGACGTCATCATCAACGACCAGGCGATGAGCGAAGTCATTCAGAAGAGCCCCGAATTCCCGGCGCTTTACTGCATTCCGGCCACAATTCACCTCGCCGGTGCAGAAATCGAACTCGTTTCGCTGGTTGCTCGCGAACAGCGACTCCGTACGGCTCTCGATAAGTTCCTCGCGGAGGTCGAGACGCCGTTCCACTACGTGTTTATTGACTGCCCGCCATCGCTCGGACTTCTCACGATCAACGCGTTTGTTGCAGCTCGCGAGGTTCTCATCCCGATCCAGTGCGAGTACTACGCACTCGAAGGTCTCAGCCAGCTGCTCAAGAATATTCAGCTGATCGAGCGCCACCTCAACCCCGTGCTCGCGGTCTCGACCATTCTCCTCACCATGTACGACGGGCGCACCAACCTGGCTAACCAGGTGGCGCAGGATGTCCGGGATCATTTCCCGGATCAGGTTCTCAACACCCTCATTCCCCGCTCGGTTCGTATCTCCGAAGCACCCAGCTATGGCCAGACGGTTATTAGCTATGACGCAAATTCCACCGGCTCGCTCTCGTATCGCGAAGCAGCAGCCGAAATCGCACGCCGAGGAGCACCGGTTTAATGGCTACACCCCGCCGCACAGGACTCGGACGCGGAATCGGCGCCCTTATCCCCACCGTGGATGACTCCACCGCCGCACGTCCCGTTGATGTCTTTTTCCCCGAGGGCCGTCTTCCCGCTGAAGAGCTGGTGACTGTTCCAGGCGCTCGCTTGGCGAACCTCTCCCCCAGTGACATCGTGCCGAACGCGCAGCAGCCGCGCGTGGAGTTTCGGGAGGAAGAGCTCGCAGAGCTCGTCCACTCGATTCGTGAAATCGGTGTTCTCCAGCCCATCGTTGTCCGTCCCCTCGTCGGGGCGACGCCGGGTGGACCGCAGTTCGAACTCATCATGGGTGAGCGACGACTCCGCGCAACCAAACAGCTTGGGCTCGACAGTATCCCGGCCGTCATCAAAAACACTGCCGATGAAGACATGCTGCGCGACGCGCTGCTGGAGAACCTTCACCGTGCAAACCTCAACGCGTTGGAAGAAGCCTCGGCCTACCAGCAGCTGCTCAGTGATTTCGGAATCACCCAGGACGAACTGGCCGAACGCATTGGGCGCTCGCGTCCACAGATCACAAATACACTCCGATTGCTGAAGCTCCCGGCGAGTGTACAGAAGCGTGTTGCATCAGGTGTCCTGAGCGCCGGACACGCTCGTGCGATCCTCGCAGCGGGAGAGATCGATGCGATGGAGCGACTCTCGGACAAGATCGTAAATGAGGATCTGTCAGTGCGTGCTGCTGAAGCTGCCGCAGGTGAGACCTCCACCCGCAAGCGCACTCGCCCGACCGGTGGTCGCCGCAACGACCAACTCAACGAAATTGGCGAGCGTCTCGGTGATCACCTGGATACACGGGTCAAAGTCACCCTCGGAGCAACCCGCGGCAGTATCGTTATCGATTTTGCGAGCATGGTCGATTTGAACCGAATTCTCGGTGAAATGGGCCTGGACGTGTCGGTCGAAGGATCTCCACTCTCCTAACCGCACTGCACTGCGCGATATTACGCCGCGGATCGCGAAATTACCGCGCAGCGCTTCGTTTTAGGCGAAATAAGGCCGCCCGGACCATTACTGGTCCGGGCGGCCTTTTGTGGTGCAGATCTCACGAT
>LIDZ01011521.1_pt93 | contig 11425 bp, 8 predicted proteins | sample 644651 | NCBI WGS metagenome assembly LIDZ01 (sample SAMN03856242, study PRJNA289617) | food metagenome | isolation source: wine grapes on drying loft during traditional withering process | host: Vitis vinifera cv. Corvina | place: Italy: Gargagnago di S. Ambrogio di Valpolicella | collected 2014-01
CTGTTAAATAACAGAGGGACGAATAAATTCGTCCCTCAGAGTGTGGCATTAACCGGCGTAACGTTTTTATCCGGTTTATGCGCTTAGGATGCACTATCCGCTACAGGTAATTGAATTCCGCATTGGTGGTGCGGGCAGAATCCAGCCCGATCATCACATTGAATTTACCCGGTTCCGCCACCTGCTGCATCTTCGCGTTCCAGAACTTCAGCGCGTTGACATCAATCGGGAAGGTCACCGTCTGCGACTCGCCCGCCTTCAGCATGATGCGCTTAAAGCCCTTCAGCTCTTTCACCGGGCGGCTGATGCTCGCCATCTCGTCATGCAGGTACATCTGCACCACGGTGGCACCATCACGATCGCCGGTATTGGTCACCGTCACGCTGGCATTCACCGTGCCGTTACGTGGCATGGTGGCCGAGGACATTTTCACTGGCGACAGCGTAAAGGTGGTATAGCTCAGGCCATAACCAAACGGGAACAGCGGACCGTTAGCCGCATCGTAATAATGCGAGGTATACTTGTTCGGTTTAGTGAAGTCATACGGACGACCGGTGTTCAGGTGATTGTAGTAAATCGGGATCTGACCGACCGAGCGCGGGAAGGACATCGGCAGTTTGCCCGACGGGTTGTAATCACCAAACAGCACATCGGCAATGGCGTTACCGCCTTCGGTACCGCTGAACCAGCTTTCCAGCAGCGCATCCGCCTGCATATTCTCTTTCACCAGCGCCAGCGGGCGACCATTCATCATCACCAGCACCAGCGGTTTGCCGGTGGCTTTTAACGCATCAATCAGCGTCAGCTGGCTTGGCGGAATGGTGATATCGCTGCGGCTGGATGCCTCATGCGCCATCCCCTGCGACTCGCCCACTACCGCCACGATCACGTCCGCTTTTTTCGCGGTGGCCACCGCTTCATCCAGCATTTGCTTCGGCGTGCGCGGATCGACGATCACCGAGCCTTTCTCATACTGGTTGAGGAAGTCCTGAATCGCTTTGTTGTCGGTAATATTGGCGCCTTTGGCATACAGCACCGTCGCCTTATCGCCAAGGGCATTTTTCACGCCCTGCAATACGCTGACCGACTGATTCGCCTTACCGGCGGCAGACCAGCTGCCCATAATGTCGCGCTGGCTGTCGGCCAGTGGCCCAATCAGCGCCACGGTGCCGGATTTCTTCAGCGGCAAGGTTTCCAGGCGGTTCTTCAGCAGCACAATGCTTTTGCGTGCCACATCGCGCGCGTCGGCACGGTGCAGGCGGCTTTCCGCATTGGTATCCACCGGGTCGCTCTCTTTCGGGCCGAGGTGGCTGTACGGGTCGTTAAACAGCCCCATATCATATTTCACGTTCAGCACGTGGCGCGCGGCGTCGTCGATCTCTTTCTCGCTCACTTCGCCGCTTTTAACCAGTCCTGGCAGATACTTACTGTAGTACTCGTCGCTCATACTCATATTGACGCCGGACTGAATGGCGATGCGCACCGCATCCTGCGGATCGCTGGCCACGCCGTGCTTCATCAACTCTTTAATCGCGCCGTGATCGCTGATGGTAATGCCTTTAAAGTGCCACTGATCGCGCAGCAGATCTTTCAGCAACCAGCTGTCCGCCGTTGCCGGCACGCCGTTCAGCGAATTTAGTGCCACCATCACGCCGCCACTGCCGGCATCCAGCGCCGCTTTGTAAGGCGGCAGATAATCCTGCGCCAGACGCTGTGGGCTCATATCCACGGTGTTGTAATCTCGTCCGCCTTCCACGGCGCCATAGGCCGCAAAATGCTTCACGCTGGTCATTACCGAGTAACGATCCGCCGGGCTTTTGCCCTGCATGGATTCCACCAGCGTGCGGCCCATCGCCGACGTCAGGTAGGTGTCCTCGCCAAAGCCTTCCGATACCCGTCCCCAACGCGGTTCGCGGGTGACGTCCACCATCGGTGCCCAGGTCATATTCAGACCATCATCTGCCGCTTCATAGGCCGAAACGCGGCCGACGTTTGCCACCGCATCCAGATCCCAGGTGGCCGCAAGCCCTAACGGGATAGGGAAAACGGTACGCTGACCGTGCACCACGTCATAGGCGAAAAACAGCGGAATTTTCAGGCGGCTAAGCTGCATCACCTGATCCTGCATCGCGCGGATATTGTCACGGGTGACGGTATTAAAGATCGCCCCAACCTGCTCATGTTTGATCATCTCGCGGATGGCTTCTTTCGGGTTGTCCGGCCCGACGCTGATCAATCTCAGCTGCCCTATTTTTTCATCCAGGGTCATTTTCTTCAGCAAATTCGTCACGAACGCATCACGGGCTTCAGGGGTGAGCGGATGTGGGCCAAACAGGTCTTCAGCAAAAGCCGGCTGCAAGGTTAAGGCGGCAGCGAGGCTGACAGAGCAAATCCATTTCATCAGGTTGGTTTCTCTCAAATAACTGCGGAGCAAAAAGAGTCTGGGTGACAAAGTCGTAAGATGGGCAGTGTGCCATAACTTCAGGATAGCAGGTAGTTTTCAACGTACTGGCGCGATCCGCGTCTGATTTTTGCTGCCGCCGACCGCAGCGGGAGCTGCTAAAGTTAGGGCGTGTCAAATAAAAGGACAAAGGATATGCACAACACTTCCCCTACGGGAAAACTGGTGGCCGACTTGCGCCGCATCGTTGGCCGCAATCATCTTCTTACCGATCCCCAACAAACCGCACGCTATCGTACCGGCTTTCGCTCGGGTCAGGGTGACGCGCTGGCGGTGATTTTCCCCGGCTCCCTGCTGGAACAATGGCGCATTCTGCAGGCCTGCGTCGCCGCCGATGTCATCGTGCTGATGCAGGCGGCGAATACCGGTCTGACCGAAGGCTCGACGCCGAACGGCAACGATTACGAGCGCGATATCGTGATTATCAGCACCCTGCGTATGGATAAAATTCAGCTGATGGATCAGGGCAAACAGGTGCTGGCTTTTCCAGGCAGTACGCTGTATCAGCTGGAAAAAGTGCTGAAACCGCTGGGCCGTGAGCCGCACTCGGTGATTGGATCGTCCTGTATTGGCGCGTCGGTGCTCGGTGGCGTGTGCAATAACTCGGGCGGTTCGCTGATTAAACGCGGGCCCGCTTACAGCGAGATGGCGCTGTATGCGCAGGTGGATGCGCAGGGCAAACTGACGCTGGTCAACCATTTAGGCATCGATTTGGGCACCACGCCGGAACAGATCCTCAGCCGTCTGGATGATGAAACCTGGCAACCGGAGGCGGTGAAATACGACCAGCGCCTGGCGTCCGACCATGATTATGCCGAGCGCGTGCGCGACGTTGAGGCGGACACCCCTTCACGCTTTAATGCCGACGCCCGCCGGTTATTTGAAGCATCCGGCTGTGCGGGCAAGCTGGCAGTATTCGCCGTACGTCTCGATACCTTTGTCAGCGAGAAGCAGCAGCAGGTGTTTTATCTCGGCACCAACGATCCCGACGTACTGGACGAACTGCGCCGCCATATGCTGCAAAACTTCAGCCATCTGCCGGTCGCAGGTGAGTATATGCACCGCGATATTTTTGATATCGCCGAGGTGTACGGCAAAGATACCTTCGTGATGATCGACAAGCTTGGCACCGATAAGATGCCGCTGTTCTTTACCCTGAAAGGCCGTACCGACGCCTTGCTAAAGCCCGTTTCATTTCTGAAACCGAACTTCAGCGATCGGCTGCTGCAAAAAATCAGCAAGGCGTTACCCTCACATCTGCCCAAACGGATGAAAGCCTACCGCGATCGTTTTGAACACCATCTGATGATCAAAATGTCGGGCGACGGGATTGCTGAAGCGCGGGAGTATCTGACGAGCTATTTCGCCCAGGCTGACGGCGAGTTCTTTGAATGTACGCCGGAAGAAGGCAGCAAAGCCTTCCTGCATCGCTTTGCCGCAGCGGGTGCGGCCGTGCGCTATCACGCGGTGCATCATGATGAAGTGGAGGATATTCTGGCGCTGGATATCGCGCTGCGCCGTAACGATCGCGCCTGGTTTGAACGTTTACCGGCGGAATTCGATGACGCGCTGGTGCACCGCCTCTATTACGGCCACTTCTTCTGCCATGTTTTCCATCAGGATTACATTGTCAAAAAAGGGGTCGATGTCCATGCGCTGAAAGAGAAGATGTTGGCGATGCTGGCCGATCGCGGTGCGGAATATCCGGCTGAGCACAACGTCGGGCATCTGTATGCCGCCAAGCCGCAGCTGAAGGCGTTCTATCAGCAGTTGGATCCGACCAACAGCTTTAACCCGGGGATTGGGAAAACCACCAAAGCGAAATACTGGGGAGAATGTGGATGCGGTGCGCCGTCGGCTGTTCACAGCGGCGCACCGGACGAGGTTACTCCTCAGGATCCTTAACCACCAGATTGCCGTTACGTTGCTCGACAATCATGGTTTGCGGCGTGGATAACACCACGCCCTCTTTGCGCAGTCGGGTCAGGATATCGAACAGCAGATCGCTCTTCGCGCCGGACACCTGACGCGGGCTGGCGACGTTACCGGTGACTGACAGTACGATGCCCGCCGAGGTCAAATCCTTAAACGAGACCGACGGTTCCGGATTTTCCAGAATACGTTCATTTTCGTTATAGACTTCCAGCAACAGATCGCGCACCTGCTCAGGATTGATATCCAGCGGGAAGGTCAGCGTAATGGTCGCCACCCCCTGCGCATTACCCATGGTGGCGTTACGCACGTTCTGTGAGATCAGCTGCGAGTTCGGCACAATCACCGTCGATTTATCGCTCAGCTGGATTTCAGTGGCACGCACGTTAATACGGCGAATATCCCCTTCAATACCGCTGATGCTGACCAGATCGCCGACCTTCACCGGACGTTCGGTCAACAGGATCAGACCGGAGATAAAGTTCTTCACAATCTCCTGCAAGCCAAAACCGATACCGACCGACAAGGCGCTGACGATCCACGCCAGCTTGTTCCATTGCAGCCCCATAATCGACAGGGCCAGCAGGAACACCATCACGTAACCGAGGTTACTGAACAGCGTGATCAGCGAGACGCGCATGCCCGCGTCCATGGTGGTTTTCGGCAGGAAATCGGTATCCAGCCAGCGCTTAACCGACCGCAGCACATAGATGCCGACCACCAGAGTGATCAACGCATTCAGCACGTGGGCCGGGACGATGTTCAGCGTTTCCAGCCCTTTGCCGCCCCAGAATTCGATCGCCTTCTGCACCAGTTCAATCGGCGTTGAGCTACCGAAGGTGCCGTTCAACACTGCCATGGCGGCGGCCAGCACCAGCACCGTTTTACCGAGTCCAGCCAGCAGCGCAGCAACCTGCGCCAGATGGCGTTCATCGATGTTCAGCGAGCGCTGGATACTTTTGCCGGAAGCGTTGTTGGTGGAGAACAGGCTTTCACAGCCGTCGGCCATCAGTTGGCTGAGAATATAGAACGAGCCGAAGACGATGCCCATCCAGATCAGTTCATAGCTCAGGAAGCGCGCCAGGGTGACGTAACCAATCACCAGCGTCACCATGATCGAAATACCGAACAGGGTGATTGCCATCTGAATCAGCCCGACCAGCGTTGACTTGGCTTCCGGCTGCTGGCCGGCCAGCAACATTTTGCGGCGAACGCGGTTGGTGCGGAAGCTGATCGATAAGGCGGTAAAGCCGATCAGCAGCGCAGTTAAGCCGTTGGCGAAAATGGTGGTGCCGACGCTGGTGTTGGCGCTGCTGTTGAGGATCTCTACCGTCTGGAAAACAAACACCAGACCGGCGGTCAGCGGCGGGAACGGTTTTAACGCGGTGGCCACTTCATTGGAGATATTCGGCAGTCGCCACGACGGGCGGCGCGTGGAGAGAAACGCCCTGCCGAGGCCGGCAATCAGTCCGCACAGAATACTCAGGCCGACCAGCTTGTCGGCAAAATCGCGCACGTCATCCACCACGTTATCGTGACGGGTAAAGGCGAGATCGAGGAAATTAAACGCCAACACCACTGCGGCGAGCGTGGTTAACGCGGTTGCCGCCGCGAGGAAGCTGCGACGCAGGCGGCCTTCCGGCAGCAAATGAATGCCAACCCAGGCCAGAAACTCTTCCAGATAACGACGGCCTAAGGTGGCCACCAGCACTGACATCACCACCCACAATACGGTGCCGACACGCCAGCCGGGTTCCCATGAGAGCACGGCGGTATCTTTCAGTTCATCAACAAAGTCACTGACCTTATCGCCGTCATCGCTCTGGGTATTGAATAACGGAGACCAGAAACGCGGGCCAAAAATACTGCCGGCATTCAGCGCCAGCTGGGTTTTCAGCGCATCGCGGCGCAGGTTGACGATTTGTGCAGAGAGGTTGATGGCGCCGCTTTTGATCGCTTCCGCCTGCTTAACCTGGTCATCCATCTTGCTTTTCTGGCTTTCCAGATTTTTGCGTTTGCTGGTGACTTCTGCGGTTTCTTTTACACCGCTTTCCGGCTTGGGTGCCGGGCCCAGTACGCCTAACTGCGCCTGTAGCTGGGCGCGCTGTGGAATAATGCCCTGCATCAGGGTATCGGCGTCGCCGGAGAGTTCCAGCGCCATATCGTTCAACGCACTCAGTTTGCTGTCGTTGCTCTCGCCAGAAACCTGCTGCTTAATTTTATCCAGCACCTTCTGCATTTTTGGCAGCTCAACCGCGGCGTTGACCTTTACAGGCGCATCGCTGGATTGTTGAGTGGTGTCATCGGCAGCCTGTGCCATCACCGGGGAGAGGGTGACCAGGCTTAAAAGGAGGATGCGAAAATAGATTAACAACGTAGACATGAAAATTTCCAGGTATCAGATATGGCCGGGCAATCCAGCAGCCTGCGTGCAAGTCTATGCTTTTGCCCGGCCCGACACTATAGGATTCACTAACGAAAACGTTACTCGACGATCTCGCTATGGCTGCCGGTACTGACCATCTCCGCCGCCTTCTGCTTTTTATAGCTCAGCGCGGCAGCAGGCACCGGGGAAATTTTGCCGGTTTCAATCCAGTCACGCAGACGGTTAGCATCAGCAAAATGGGTGTATTTGCCAAAGGCATCCATCACCACCAGCGCCACCGGACGTTGGTTGATCACCGTACGCATCACCAGGCAATGCCCCGCTTCGTTGGTGAAGCCGGTTTTGGTCAGCTGGATATTCCAGTCCTGACGGTAGACCAGGTGGTTGGTGTTGCGGAATGGCAAGGTGTAGTTCGGGCTCTTAAACACCGCCATGTCTTCGTGGGTGGTGCTGAGTTGGCCAATCAGCGGGTAGCGTTTGGTGGCGATCAGCAGTTTGGTCAGATCGCGCGCCGTCGAGACGTTGTCAATCGACAGGCCGGTTGGCTCCACGTAGTGCGTATGGGTCATGCCCAGCGACTGTGCCTTGGCGTTCATCGCACGGATAAAGGCGTCGTAGCCGCCAGGATAATGGTGAGCCAGGCTGGCCGCCGCACGGTTTTCAGACGACATCAGCGCCAGCAGCATCATGTTTTTGCGGCTGATTTCACTGTTCAGGCGTACGCGGGAATAGACGCCGCGCATCTCTGGCGTATGGCTGATATCCACGTTCAGCATCTCATCCATCGGCAGATGGGCGTCCAGCGTCACCATCACCGTCATCAGCTTGGTGATGGACGCCATTGGGCGCACCAGATCGGGATGGCTGGCGAAGATCACTTTGTTGGTGTTGAGATCGACAATCATCGCACTGCCAGACGCAATCTGCGGCTGTACGATCGGGGCAACATCGGCCAGTTTACTGCTGGCGACGGCCTGGCCCAGCGGCAGCTGAGCGGAGAAAACTAAAGCCAAACTCAGAAGAGACAAGCGAATTTTTGCAGGCATCTTATAAAAACTTAACCGGGAAGTGATTCAGGTGCGGAACAACCGCACGCCGCCGCCGCGAAAAGCAGGCCACACGGGGGCTGGCAAGCGCATCATACGCTGGCCGCTAAGTATTTTCCTAGTGGATATTCGTTTCTGATGATGAATGAGATGCCGCCGGGATCCCGGCGGCGAAAAGCGTTAGAAAAGCTGATATCCATAGCCCCAAAGCACCACGGTCAGGGCCAGTAAAACCTCAAGCACCAACACCCCAATCGCCAGCGTCGATCCGGAAAAACGCATGCTCTCTTCTTTGTCGATATTGAGGAACAGCGGAATGCCGACGTACAGCAGATAACCGGTGTAGACCAGCGCCAGCGTACCGACAAACAGGCACAGCCAGACCAGAGGATAAAGCGCCACTAACCCACTGATAAACAGCGGTGTGGCGACGTAGCCGGCAAACACCGTACAGCGTTGCAGGCTGGGACGCTGCGGATAATCCCGCGCCATCCAGTGAATCACCCGGCCCATCACCGCCACGCCGCCGAGGATCACCGCATAAAACAGGATTGCCAGGCCAAAGGCAGTCATCATATCTAAGGCGATGGTTTGGCGTGCGCCGAGATCCCAGCCAAGTTGAGTAGTGCCGATAAATGCGCAGAGCACCGGGACCAGCGCCAGTAACAAGACGTGGTGAGTGTAATGGTGAGAGACGGTTTCGTTCTCTTGCTTGATGTCACGCATCTCACGGTCGGGATGCGCAAGAAGTCCCCAAACATGGTTCATATCTTCACTCCTCTAATCGGAAAGGCCGCAATCAGCGCGGACTGTCTTCAAGTATAAGTGGCCGTGAACTGTTTGTTTTTTCCTCAGGGTGACTTTGTGCTAATCACTTCAATTTGCAGTGAAAATAAACCGGCTTCGCAACAACTTTCATCGCGGTTTAAGCCAAAGCAGTTAGACTTAGGGGTTTGTTGCGCATTGACCGGAGGAGATCATGCATATGGACGTCAACAGTCTGATATCACAATACGGTTACTGGGCGCTGTTTATCGGCTGTATAGCCGAAGGGGAAACCTTCACCTTGCTCGGCGGTATTGCCGCGCATGAAGGGTTATTACATTACGGCTGGGTGGTGTTGGTGGCGATGGCCGGCGGCATTATCGGTGACACCGCGCTGTTCTTTATCGGCCGTCACTACGGCGACAGCCTGCTAAAACGCTTTAAGAAACACCAGAAGCAGATCAATAAAGCCAACAAGCTGATCCGTAAACGGCCGGTGCTGTTTGTGATTGGCGTGCGCTTTATGTATGGCCTGCGCATTGTTGGCCCGATCATCATCGGGGCCAGCAAGCTGAAGCCGCAAAAGTTCCTGCTGCTCAATGTGATTGGCGCGGTGCTGTGGGCGGTGATCTTTGTTTCTCTCGGCTATCTCGGTGGCCAGGTGATTGCGCCATGGCTGCATACCATCGATCGCCATCTGAAGCAGATTTTCTGGGTAGTCCTGAGTCTGGCGCTGGTATGGGGCGTGCGTCTCTATCTGAAGCGGCGTTCAGACAATGAGAAAGATGACGACGTGGATCGGGGATCTCAGGACGACAGTAGCAACCGACCGCAACAGTAGCGCAGCCGGTTGCCCGACAGTCAGTCTGATTTCTGCATAACGAATTGCGGGTTCGCCAGCATGAACCCGCCATCTATCACAAAGGATTGCCCGGTGGTATAGCTCGACCATTGCGAGCACAGCCAGGCGACCATACTGGCGATTTCACGGGTGTCACCCGGACGGCCGGCCGGGATCTCCGGAATGGATACGGTGCGGGCATCGTCATTGGTCATTTGATTCATGGCGGTGGCAATCGCGCCGGGGGCTACCGAGTTCACCAGAATATTATGTTTGATCAGGCTGAGCGCCATCGATTTGGTTAACCCGCCCAGCGCATGCTTGGCAGCGGTGTAGGAAATGGATCCTGGCAACGGCGTGTGTTCATGCACCGAGGTGATGTTGATAATCCGCCCGCCCTCTCCCTGAGTGACCATATGCCGTGCGGCGATCTGCCCACAGACAAAGGCGCCATCGACGTCGACGGAAAAGACTTTCCGCCACTCTTCGAAGCTGGTGTCGAGAAAGTCAGATTTGAAATTGGCCCCGGCATTGTTCACCAGCACGTCAATCCTGCCCAGTCGGGCAATCAGCGCCTGTAAAGATTTGCCCCCTTCCTCGGGATCACCCAAATCCAGCCGTTCAATTTCGGCTTTTTTGCCGCGCTCGCGCACCTGTCTGGCGGTTTCCTGCGCGCCTTTTTCATCGGAACGCCAGGTAATGCCAATATCAAAGCCTTGTTCCGCCAACATGATGGCGCTGGCCTGGCCGATACCGGAACTTGATGCGGTGACAATCGCCACCTTATTTTGCGGTGTACTCATGGTTCTCTCCTGTAACGGGTTGAAGCCTCAGGCAAGTATAGAAGACGAAATGTCAGCCCGGTTTACATCTGGTTGCGGATGCGCGCCGCGAAGGCCACGGTCCATGACTATAGTTAACCCTTCTGAAGGACCTTCTTAACGCCGGGGAGCAACATGAGTGACATTAAACGGAAAATTGAAGACCACGGGGTGATCGGTGATTTACGCACCTGCGCCTTAATCGCCAACGATGGCACGCTCGATTATTTTTGCTGGCCGGATCTGGACAGCCCGTCGGTCTTTACCGCCCTGCTGGATGGCGATGAGGCCGGCGTTTTCAGCATCGCACCTGACTGGCAGGATGTACGCCGCCAGCAGCTTTATCTGCCGGACACCAATATTCTGCAAACCCGCTGGCTGGCGAAACAGGGCGTGGCGGAAATCACCGACTACATGCCGATTTGCCACCAGGATGAGGATCAGCCGCGCATTGTCCGGCGGATAAAAATGGTCCATGGCGAAGCCACCATTTCTCTGCGCTGCTCACCGGTCCATGATTATGCCCGCGCGGACACCCAGGCCAGCCTGAAAGACGGTAGCGTGGAGTTCAGCGCAGAGGGCCAGCCAACCCTGCGCCTGTGCGGCAACGTTACCTTTAGCCTGAATGGCGCGGCGGCGGAATCCCGCTTCACCCTGAAAGCCGGTGAATCGCGCGAATTTATCCTCGGCAGCGCCGACGACCGGCATCTCGATGAAGAGAGCAGCGAACAGTGCTTCCAGCAGACCTTGCTCTACTGGCGCCACTGGAGTTCGAAAAGTAACTATAAAGGGCGCTGGCAGGAGATGGTCAACCGTTCGGCGTTGGCCCTCAAGCTGCTGACATCCCGCAAGCATGGCTCGATCGCCGCGGCCGCCACCTTTGGTTTGCCGGAGGAGTTAGGCGGTGGACGTAACTGGGATTATCGCGCCTCCTGGCTGCGTGACGCGTCGTTCAGCATGTATGCGCTGATGCGGCTCGGCTATATCGATGAAGCCAAGCACTTCACCCATTGGGTTGGGCGCTGCGTGGAAAACAGCCATCACGATATTGAAAAATTGCAGGTGATGTATCGCCTCGACAGCGGCACGGAACTGCAGGAGAGCGAGCTGCTCAATCTGTCGGGCTATGCCAACTCCACCCCGGTCAGAATTGGTAACGATGCCTGGCGACAG
>LIDZ01001417.1_pt4 | contig 11412 bp, 12 predicted proteins | sample 644651 | NCBI WGS metagenome assembly LIDZ01 (sample SAMN03856242, study PRJNA289617) | food metagenome | isolation source: wine grapes on drying loft during traditional withering process | host: Vitis vinifera cv. Corvina | place: Italy: Gargagnago di S. Ambrogio di Valpolicella | collected 2014-01
CCTTCTTTGCATAGTCTTTCACACATACTTAACACAACTTTATTTTCCGTGACACGACTTTAGCAGTCTTGATACGACTTTATTTTGCTGTGACAACAGTGGTTCATTTGCATTTTTTTCATTAAAAACCCTCCAAAATGAGTATAAAAAGACAGCGCCCATCATACTCGAAATATTAATTATTTCAAAATATGATGGGCACTGTAAATAAATCTAAATCATTTAACTGTTTAAACTATATAAGCAAGCAATTGTAGCAGCAAAATAAAGTCGTGTCACGCGCCAGGTTTAAAAAAAACCTTTCAACTCCTCACTACCACGCCCCTCACCCCCATTCCCAAGAATTAACTGTAAAATAAAGTCGTGTCAAGAAATTCTGCCTAAAACGGCTGGAAAACGAACAAAAACCGAATAAAAAAAGAAATAATGTATACTATATAGAAAAATAAAGTTGTGTCAAAAGGAGCCTATCTTTACATCATTGTCTCTGCTCGTGGCTGTCGCCGACGCGGTAGCAGTTAAAAATACATGCTCTCTTTCACCTTGCTTCATCCCTCATTATTTCTGGCTTCTCTCCTATTTTTTTCTTCCTTAAACGCAAAAAAGACTATGCATTTGAAGAGGATTGCTCCCATCTTCTTTGCATAGTCTTTCATACATACTTAACACAACTTTATTTTCCGTGACACGACTTTATTTTGCTATGACAGCAATAGTCCTACTTAGACATTCCTTCTTCAACAGCAACAGCAACTGCAACAGTAGCTCCTACCATTGGATTGTTACCCATTCCGATAAGACCCATCATTTCTACATGAGCTGGAACTGATGATGATCCTGCGAATTGTGCATCTGAATGCATTCTTCCCATAGTATCAGTCATACCGTATGAAGCTGGACCTGCACCCATATTATCTGGGTGAAGAGTTCTTCCAGTACCACCACCTGATGCTACTGAAAAGTACTTCTTACCTTGTTCAATACATTCTTTCTTATATGTTCCTGCAACTGGATGTTGGAATCTAGTTGGGTTAGTTGAGTTACCAGTAATTGATACGTCAACTCCCTCTTTATGCATTATAGCAACGCCTTCTCTAACATCGTCACAACCATAACATTTAACTTTGCCTCTATCTCCTGTTGAGTAAGCTTTTTCTTTAACTACTGTAAGTTCTCCAGTATAGTAGTCAAATTTAGTTTGAACATATGTGAATCCATTAACTCTTGATATAATGAATGCAGCATCTTTTCCAAGACCATTTAAGATTACTCTTAATGGATCTTTTCTTACTTTGTTCGCTTTTTCAGCTATTTTAATAGCACCTTCAGCAGCAGCAAAACTTTCATGTCCTGCTAAGAATGCGAAGCATTTAGTTTCTTCTCTTAAAAGCATAGCACCTAAGTTTCCATGTCCAAGTCCAACTTTTCTGTCATCAGCAACAGAACCTGGGATACAAAATGCTTGTAGTCCTTCTCCGATTGCTTCAGCAGCTTTATCAGCTTTTTTGCAGCCTTTCTTTATAGCTATAGCAGCTCCTAAAGTATAAGCCCATCCAGCATTCTCAAATGCGATTGCTTGAGTTTCTTTAACAATTGTGTAAGGATCGATTCCGATCTCTGCACAAACTGCCTTTGCATCTTCCATAGTTTCCATTCCGTACTTCTTAAGTACTGGAGTGATTTGGTTAATTCTTCTTTCATAACTTTCAAACAAAGCCATAATAAATTTTCCTCCTTTACAAATAATTATTTATGTCTTGGATCCATTAATTCAACAGCCTCAGCAACTCTTCCGTATTGTCCTTTAGCTTTTTCTAATGCTTCATTAGCATCCATACCTTTACTTATGCTTTCCATCATTTTTCCTAAGTTAACAAACTTATATCCAATGATTTCTTTATCAGCATCTAAAGCTACGTCTGTAATATATCCTTCTGCCATTTCTAAGTATCTAGGTCCTTTTGCAAGAGTTCCGTACATAGTACCAACTTGAGATCTTAATCCCTTACCTAAATCTTCAAGACCTGCTCCGATAGGTAGTCCACCTTCTGAGAATGCAGTTTGAGTTCTTCCATAAACGATTTGTAAGAATAATTCTCTCATAGCTGTGTTTATAGCGTCACAAACTAAGTCTGTGTTTAATGCTTCTAATATAGTCTTTCCTGGTAATATTTCTGAAGCCATGGCAGCTGAATGAGTCATTCCTGAACATCCAATTGTTTCAATTAATGCTTCTTGTATAATACCAGCCTTAACGTTTAATGTTAATTTACAGGCTCCTTGTTGCGGTGCACACCACCCTATTCCGTGAGTTAAACCTGATATATCAGTTACTTCTTTAGATTGAACCCATTTTCCTTCTTCAGGAATTGGGGCTGATCCGTGATTAGGTCCTTTAGAAATCACACACATTTCTTCAACTTCTTTTGAATACATCATATATTTTTTGCTCCTCCCTAATTAATAGATAATTACAAATATTAAATCTTATTTCTAAGTTTTTAAAATTGTAGATGGGCATAAAATAACCCAGTGGGGCATTTTTCCCTACTTCTATTCTAGCAAATCATTTGCCTCGCCACAACCTTTATTTAAAAATTTATGTTAACAATGAGTAAAAATCTTTTATTTACTTTAATTAAGTAAAATATTAACGAATATTTTACTTAATTAATAATTTCCGTCAAATTATTCTTCTAAAAATGATGTTAAAGTATATTAAAAAGTATTTTTAAATAAAAATAGTTATTGAAATATTTTCTTATCCATGATAGAATAGTCTTTGTCAGTTTATATGCCGCTGTGATGGAATGGCAGACGTGGTGGACTCAAAATCCTCTGGTAGTGATATCGTGCCGGTTCGAGTCCGGCCAGCGGCACCAATAGTTTAAATGAATTACTGTATTACTTGGTTATAACACCTTGTAGTGCAGCTTTTTTTATGTGTTTGGTACTATATTTGGTACTATTAGAATTTTTATTCTATTTTATATGATCTACTAACTCTAATAACCATAAAAAAGCTACAGTTAATTTAATTAATATCTGTAGCTTTCTTATTGTACTCCCAGCGGGTAAAATAATGCTTGTCTTATAATGTTTCACAATATAATATTATATCTTGCAAAGCTTTTATAAATAAGCATTTACACACTTTTAAGTATTTTATAATTTTTTATTGTTTTTTGCTTTTGAAAATAAAATAGTACAACAGTAGTACAATTTCAAATGTTATATCTTTATATTTTAACCTAGTAATATTTTTATTCCCTATCAATTAATTTTTTACATAGATAACTTACTAAATTTTCACTATTATTTTTAAAACTCATAGCAGTATTTATTCTTCCAATAATTTCAAAAATTTTCTTTATAGTGATCTTACTTTCTTCATCATTAGCTTTTTCTCGATTTAAAATTAAAGTTCCTAATGCTGTTGAAATATTATTTACAACGCCCTCAGCACCATATAATTTGTATTTAAATAATGATTCTCTCACATTATTTAATTGATAGATAAGTATTTTTTTCAATTCATGATTAAAATTACATACCAAGACTTCTTCAATTAATACATTAATTTCTTCAATCAATTCCTGTATTTTTTCATCTTCAATATCTTCTTCATTACTATGTTCAGATAAAAAATCTGCACAATATTCAAGAGAAATCATAAACTTTTCACTAAAATGTTTTCTGAAATCTTCCATTCCATAAGATGTATTAAAATTTATCTTTGTAAATCCATTCATAGTTTGATTTAAAGTTAATTGATATTTATGTAAATTCTTAGACTGTAACTGCTCTACCTGAGTAACTCCTAAAGTACACATTTTAAGTAATTCTGTATAATTTGTATAAATTCCTATCTTATCATTTTCATTCAAAGAAAAAACTTTACAAAACATTTTTTCAGCATTTGGGTCAATATCGTTATTAAGTTTACAAATTATATGATATAGTCTTCCAACCACATTATCTGTTAATACCTCTTTATTTTCTGTAATCATGTTCGCCCCCATTTATATACATTAAATTGCTTATATAGTTCCAAAAATTATATAAGATTTATACACATTATATACCATGATATTCCTTAACTCAACATAAGCAATAAGTACTACACCACTTTACTGGTTAATTTAGTATTACTTAAGCTGCTCATATACTGTATTACTTGTATATACAACAATTTTGTACATAAACAAAGCACCTATATTTCTATAGATGCCTTTACAACTTACGACTTCTGGATTCGATTAAATCATTTTTAATTAAGTATTTATTATTCTCTAATCATTGAATTTAAGCCATTCTATCAGCTCTAATTTTCTATTTCAATTCAGTGTTTTCTATTATTTGTGCAATCTACTGCACCATTATTGCACCATTAATTTAATATTTATTTTAGTAAAGATATACTTTTCTTATCATAAATAATACGGAAAGACTGCAGCTTATTTATTCAATTAACTGCAAGCTTCTTACGGTACTACTAGCAAGAAAAGCTTTATATTTTCCATACCTCCGTATAAAAAATAATTCAATGTAAACTATGTATTTTAAAGAATTTAAAAAAAATCATATTTATTTATTTATTTATTTATTTATTTATTTATTTATTTATAGAATAGCTTGTACATTCTAATATTGAATATTGAAATATTTTTTTAATGTTGGTACTATTTCCTTTGCTATTAATTCTAAATTTATAGGTCTACTAAATTTTAAAAACTTTCTATCTTGTAAGAATAATGGAAGATCATCTATACTGATATTTTCTTCTAATATACTTATTACTTTAATATTATTATCTCTTATCAAAATTGACAAAAAAGAATCCATTTCAGTTTTACACCATCCAGAATTTAGAAAATCTTTTGTAATCCAAAATATAACTGCACCTGACTTCTTAATTCCTTTTTGAACTTCATTTATAATAGAATCTCCATAATCAATATTTACTTTATCATACCAAATTGGTAAACCACCACTATTTAGATATGGTATTAAATCCTCTATATCTGGTTTATCTTTAGATGAATGGCTTAAAAATACTGGCTTTTTATCACCTAACGGATTTATAATATATCCCTTTGATCTTAATGTACGTTTTTCAGCGAAAGAAAATATCCCAGATTTAAAATAAAGTTTAACTTGCATATTATCTACCAAAGTAAAACTTGAAAATCTTCTGTTCATATGTTCTTTCATAAGTTCATCAAAAGTTATATCTGGTCTATACCTTATTCCTAATCTTGATAATTCATATCTCATTGTCTTTATATGCTCTTCTTCTGGTTTATCATAACTAACTACTATGTATAATTCTAAACAATATGGAATATTATTTACAAATACTGAAACCATCTGAAGTGACGTAGCATCTTGCTCATTCAATAGCTTCTCTAAAGCTGGTATTAAAATTTCACGTTCACCATAATCGCATTCCCAGACATAATCTCTTGCTAAATTAGTACTCATTACCCTACTCCTTTTATATTATTTCAAATAACCCTAAACAATGCATTTTATTTAAAATAATTCTAGGTTACTTGTCTTCTGACTGTTTAAATCTGTATTCAACAATAGGAATTGCATCAATATCTTTAATATATCTTTTTATAATTTCATTAAATTCTTCTAACTCATTTTCTTTTATCTCTAATTCAATTATGGGTTCACCTAGTGATATTGTTAATAAATAGACATCCTTTTTTTCCCTTGGTGTCATATCTCGCTTACTGATGCAGTCTATATATGCCGCTGTAATAAGCTCGGTAATTATCATTTCTCTATCTATATTTACACTTCTTCTAAAATCGCTCTCATATTCATCATAGTTTCTTTTGTCAACATCTTTGATAGCATTATGTATTAATTTTAGTCTAGCTTTCATCTGAGTAGAAAGTTTTTCATGTCTTATCTGAGGAGCTGGAATTTTCAAAAACTCTTCTAAATTCATAGTACAATTCATAGAGTCATCTATTAATTTTTCAAATTGACGCATCCTATTAATATTTTGATATATATCTGGTCTGATAATTCTAATAATTTTAATCGCCAGATCATCAACATTGAATTTATCATTTACAGAAATAGCAAACTTGTCAGCCAATACTAAATCATACTTAGCAACTTCTTCTCTAGTTATGTTATACCATATAGGAATTATTACCTTCTCGTTTAATAACATCTCTTTAGTTTGTAAACTTATTCGCTCGTTCTCTGTCCATTTTTTCTTAAAAAAGTCTTTACTTAATACTACAATTCCATACCTTGAATCTTGTAGACCTCTTTGAATTGATTTTAATAATGAATCGCCATATTCTAAAGAAAATTCATCATACCATATTTTAACTTTATACACACCATTTAATTGTTTAGCTAAAGTTCTTACTAAACAATCTTTATCTTCGGAAGCATGAGAAATAAATACATCCCACATCTTGCCACATCCTAACTTAATATCAAAAATTTAACTATCCACTTTTGTAAATTTCATATTATAGATTGATTTGTTTAGTTCATTTAATTCGTATTCAGATAAACTTAAATTATTTTGCCTTATATCTGAAAATTTAACTTTCTTATTAAAGTCATATTTTATTAATATATCATTTAATATATTTAAAAACCATTCATCACAATTAGACGAAATAATAATTTCATCAATCATTAAATTTAAATTAACATTTATAAATTTTGTTATATCATTATTTTTTTCATCTTCGAAATACATTCTCAATTCTTGCTCATATTCATAATATTTTGTTTTTCTTAATAGCGGATTAACAGAATAAAATCCTTGCAAAATATCCGATTCAATATATAAAGTCTTATCTGTTCCTAAATACATTTTGTTCATCCCAAATGAAATTGAATCACTTATTAATGATAGATCTTCATAATTTACTTCTTGTAAATATACTTTTTTATTCACAATATTTAAGCTTTTAATTAATTTTTTCTTGGTAGTGCTTATTGCAATGCTATTTTTATTATTTGAAAACACCTTCCACATAGCTAATGATTCATAGTTATTAATATGCCAGCAATCTATATAGTAAATATCATCATTGTATATTTTAAATTCGCTTGATTTAGTTAAATCAATAGTTAATGTATCTTTATTCTTTTGGCTATATATTTTTATATATTGAAATCTTCCATTTTCCTTAGCAATGTTGAAAATTTCTTTAGTAAAATTCTCTCTTATTAGTTCACCTTTTGTCATTGCACCTTCATATGGATCAATTTTTTTTAAAGTTCTTTGATTACAAAAACATAATTGATTCCTGACAATTAAGCTCAGAAATTTTTCTAAATCCATATATTTATATAGCTTGGCATCTGCCGCAACCTTACTATTATCTATAACCTTTGAATTATTATTTACATTAAACTCCATACACTTTTCTCCCATCTTTATATTGTAAGGCATATAATAGATTTCCTTATACTTATTATAATAACAAATATTTCATTATATTGAAATTATTTTAAACAAAAATATTTCGCACCTATTGTCATGTTTCTCCTATAACTAGCTATATTTGTAAAGTTCAATCCATCTATACAATGTTGCCCTACCTACACCCAATAACTTAGCCATTTCAACTTTACTCAATTCTTTATTAACCATTTTTAAATAATACTTCTTAAATTCTTTGGGTAAATCTTCAACTTTCTTTTCTTCTCTACCAAACCACCTGCCAGTTTTGGTTGTTCCAGTTTCAATGCATCTCGCAACACTTTGTTGTACTCTCAACGGTATTTTCTCTCTCCGTCTCTGCAACTGCGTCTAAAATAGTTAGTATAAACTTATAACCGCCACCATCCGTATTTATACCCTCTTTAACAAAATAAACTGTAACACATTTATTCTTAAAATAATCACATGTTGATCTTAGATCATCAACATTTCTTTCTAATTTGCTTATGCTTTCACAATAGATTCTATCTCCCCCATTAACTTCTAATTTCAATTCATTTAATGCAGGTCTAAAAAATGCCTTTTCCACTTTTCTTAGCTGTATGATCCATATCAAAAGAAATTCGTAGTTTATCAAGAATCATTTCTTCTCTTCCTATACTTTGCTTCTTAGTGCTAACGCTTTCATATTTATAAGTCATAATGTCTCTTCTGTATTATTTTATTTTTCTAGCTTTAATAAAAAATACATATGGTAATGCAGTCGACACTTGCATTGTTGCTTTTTTATTATCATAATATTCATTTACATCACATGCTATCTTTACCATACTTCCGAAACAAGATGCTACTATGCTTTTTATATTTCCGCCTGATAATATTCCACTTGCAGTTGGGAAAGCTGTTGCATATGTAATTATATTTCTAAATAATTTACTTTTTTCAGATTTCAATTTTAAATTTATATCATTAACTTTATTTGTAAATTCTCTTTGAATTATTTCAGAATTATTCAACTCTCTATTATTAGAATACTGTTTCGATAAATCCTTTATTAGCGTTCTATATGCTCCTAATTCATTTTTCAACTTGTACCTAACTTCTAATATCTCATCCGGTTTCAATCTAGGGAAGTTAGGAACTAAGATATCAAATGTATCTAAAATAAGGCTATCTATACTTGAATTTATCTCAGTATCTTTTATATCATAATCTTGTATTCTAAAATTTTCACTATTAAATACCTTTACTTTCTTTATATCCTTACTACATTTCACCGCATAATTTATTATATTTCTTTTTTCCGATATTACTATTTTCTTATTTATTATGGCCTCTAGGAATGATGAATTAATATTTATTAGTTTAAGAATATATAAAAATGGCTCATCAATACAAAAAGTATTTTTTTCCCGCTTTAATTCCAGATGTTGTACCAAATTTAAAATTTGCTCGTTATTATCCTTTAATAATTCTAAAAGAATTTCTTTATCAGATTTTTGTGAAAGCTTAGGAATATTATGAAAAACATGTGGTGTTAATACCCCTTCTTCTACTAACTCTTTATTAAAATTAATAAAATTAATAAAATTATAACTTTCAACCTGACCATAAAAACATTTTTCAAAATTCAATTTAATACCATTTTGTTGGATATTCTTTAGTCTATCAAAATCGAAATCTTTATAAATAGTGTTTATATATAAATTCGGATTTATATAATTAACCATAACATTATCAAATAGTATACATGACTTAGTTAAGGATATATCATTAAGAATTATGCTATCGTCAATATATATACCAGATAATCCATTTGTCCCATTTATTATTGGTTTACTCTTTTCTACTAACTCCATAGTTTTCTTAATATCATCTATATTCATACTCATACATCCTTTAATTAAATTAAACATAATAAATTTTTCATTGCATTTAATTATTATATTACTATATATTATACAAAATATAAACATTAATCCTAAATATCACATAATAATACATATACATTTCTGCAGATGCTCAATATACTTTTATTAATTTAATTCTAGGCAAGGAAACTCTTCAGACAATTTTCTTTTAATTTCTCTAACAATCCTATTATAACTCATTTCTTCTAAGTTTTTATTCTCCTCAATTCCATGTATACCATTCCATAAACTTTACGGTCAACCGATAAAATCATATTGTCTAAATTCCTTCTAACTGTTGTTATACCCATAAATAATAACTTTGATATCTCAATATAGGTTTTATTTTAGAAATATCTACAGGAGATTAGATGTTGTTTATTCTTCATTTTATTAATCGCATAAGCTGCAGCTCTATCAATTAATTGCTTTTCTGTTTCATCAACTTCAATAAATTCATTGAAAAATTCATCCTCAAAACCATATACCATATGCCCTATATCTAATATAACTTTGATTAATTTCCTCGTAACTATCCCAACATCTATATGTAATAGAATTGCTATTTCTGAATTCTTTTTATTTTCAAAATATTTGTATGCAATTAACTTCTGATCCTCTAATGGAAGAGTATTTAATGACTTTATTAATCTATTTAGTTTAACTTTATTAGTTCTTGATATCTCTAGTGATTCTTTTAATGTAGGAACACTTTCTAATAAGGTTTTTGTAGTTTGAATTAATTCTTCCTTCTTCATTATTTACACCTCAATTTTCCTTTCAACATCAACTCTATATTTAATAGAGAATTCCTTTTCCATACCAAATATAATTCTCCCTAAACTTAATATAGCTCTTTCAATCTTTAATTTTGCTGTTGTTCCACTATACCCAATTAAACGCCCTGTTTCTTTATATGTTTTATTCTCAAAATATCTACTTTCTAATACCTGTTGTTCCCACGTTCTTAATACTGGCAAAGCATCAACTAGCATATGTAACTTTATAATATACCCTTCTATTCTATTCTCTTCATTAGAATTATTATTAATATTTTTGTATACTTCAATTTGATGTTTCATCATTAATGCATCTTTTAGGAGTTGCTCTGTTTTTTTTTATTAGTTCTTGCCTTACCAACATCTATATCACACCTTTAAAATATTTATTAGCAAAATCAATCTTTATCTCAACTGCATTATAATTATGCCTGATCGATGCATAATACTTCTTATATTCAAGTCTTGACCATTTACATTGTCTTATCTTAACTAATGCTCTGTGCTCTATCTGTTGAACTCTTGAATCTGAAACACCAAATATACTACCTATGTAAGTAAATGAACATTCTTTACATTCCCACCCATAATGGAGTTTTAATATTTCTCTTTCTTTAAGAGTTGTATTTTCTTGCATAACAGCCTCTAAATCTCTTCTTAATTGCTTCAGATATAGCTTTTCCTCTATATTCTCATATCCAGGTTCTATACTTTCAAGAGTATCTTTTAATTCCATTTCAGCATCTTCTTTTAAAGGAGCATTGAGCCTCACACAACTATTATTAAACTTATTATTTTCAACATCCTTTGAACTCTTTCCATTAACACATGATATAATTTCCCTTTTTATATAATAGAACGCATAAGTAATGAAGTTAGCACTATTCTCCATAGCTCCATCATATTTATTAGCTGCAGCAATTAAACCAATGGTTCCAACCTGGATTAAATCATCAAAGTCCATCACCTTATTAATACCATTAAATTTATTTGCTATCTTTCTAACTATGCCTTTATTGTTCTGAATCAGACTCTCTATGGCTTGCTTATTTCCTTGTTGGTATAATAAGGCTAATTCCTCATTGGTCATGCTCTCAGCTCCTTATTTTGGTCTGTCATTTTTTTAATTACATTGCATTAATAACTTCATACCTATTTTTACATACTTTCCATTTAAACTTACCTTACAAATTTTAATATTCCCTCTGATAGCTTTTTTTCACCATTAGTTAACTCTTCAAAAAACTTTTTGCTATTTAATTCAGATAAAGATTCATTTACCTTATTA
>LIDZ01012687.1_pt1 | contig 11412 bp, 7 predicted proteins | sample 644651 | NCBI WGS metagenome assembly LIDZ01 (sample SAMN03856242, study PRJNA289617) | food metagenome | isolation source: wine grapes on drying loft during traditional withering process | host: Vitis vinifera cv. Corvina | place: Italy: Gargagnago di S. Ambrogio di Valpolicella | collected 2014-01
CGGCCATGGGGGCCGCCCGCCGCACTAATCAAACCAAAGGAAGAGATACCGTCATGCGTTCGACCCTCAATTCTTACATGTCCGCCAGCAAGCGCCACAGTGCCGTACTGGCAGCGGTCGGCTTCAGCCTGGTGCTGGGCGGCTGCGCAACTTCGCCGACTTCCAAAGTCGAGCAGACCACCAAGGTCGAGTTCTACCCGACCTGCTACGAGCCGGTGAAACACCTGCGTGCCACCGAATCAGACGTCACCAAGTCGGTTGCGACAGGTGCAGTAGTCGGCGGCCTGCTTGGCGGCGTAACCGGCGCGCTGGCTGGAGACAAGGACAAAATGGGCCGTAACGCCGCCATTGGTGTCGCCGGTGGCGCCTTGGCTGGTGGTGCAGTGGGTTACTACACCGAGAAGCAAAAACAGATCACTGACGACAAACAGCGTATCGGCTCCTACGCTACCGATCTGGACAACAGCAGCAAGTCCATCGACCGCGACATCGCTTACGCCAAAGCTTCGCAGACCTGCTATCAAGGGGCGTTCGACGCTCTGGTCGCCGCACGCAAAGCCAAGACCATCAACGACAGCGAGGGTCGCCGCCGTCTGGCTGAAATCGTTGCTGGCCTGAAAGAAAGCAACGCTCTGATCACCGCCGCCAACGGCCGTGCCGACAAGGACGTCGATTCCTACGCTCAGGCTTACGAAAAAGACCTGCAGCAAGTAGGTGTCCAGCATGAGGCGGTAGTGACTGCCGCTGCAGCCGAAACCGCGCCTGTGGCAGCTACCAAGACCAAAGCGAAGGTCAAGAAGCCCGTCGTCGCCACCACTAAGGTGCCGGCTGAAGCGGTATCTACCGAGAAGAGCCTGCAAAAGGCTCAGGCCAAGCAGACCGAAGCCAAGCAAGTCGCCGCTTCCGGGCAGACGCTGATGTCCAAGCTGTGCAGCAGCCCGGACATGGGTGATTGGGCGCCGGCCAGCTGCAAGGCTTAACCACAACAGCCAGGCCGCCGAGCCACGAGTTTGACGGCCTGACTGTTGTTACCTATGCGACCGGCGCTCTGCCGGTCGCATGGACCTTGCAACACAGGCATAAAAAAATGGGCATCCCGACCCGCACGGGATGCCCATTTCTTTTGCCCAGCAATCCATCACATCACATCAAGGATTGACGCTGTCCTTCAAGAACTTGCCCGGCTTGAAGGCCACGGTATTGCTCGCCTTGATTTTGACCGGCTCACCGGTCTGCGGATTCTTGCCGGTACGGGCGCCGCGGTGACGCTGCAGGAAGGTCCCGAAACCGACCAGGGTAACGCTGTCCTTGCGGTGCAGGGCGCCGGTGATCTCTTCGAGCACGGCATTGAGGACGCGATTGGCTTGGTCTTTGGTGATATCTGCTTTTTCAGCGATCGCCGCTGCCAGATCTGGTTTGCGCATGGGTGAAACCTCTTTATCGGTTTTTTGTTTTTATGTCCGTTGCCGTAACCCCCGCAACGGCGCGGTGAGCGCCGCAGGCTCTAAGCCGCGGCAGACCGAGTGAGAATGGCACGGCAATCAGTGCCGCGCCAGTAGGTTGAGCCGGTTTATGAGGGAAAATTCAGGGGAAATCCGATAGACAGCCCCGCACTCTGGCCAAGGCCAAGATCCTGAAGAGGCGATTTAGCCGATCTCGATCATCTCGAAGTCCATCTTGCCGACGCCGCAATCTGGGCACAGCCAGTCTTCGGGTACGTCCTGCCAGAGGGTGCCAGGGGCGATACCGTCATCGGGCCAGCCATCGGCTTCGTTGTAAATCAGGCCGCAGACGATGCATTGCCACTTTTTCATGCTGTTTCCTCGTATTCAGGCGGTCGGCGCGTCGATCGCTGGGTGCAGGCTTGTCGGCGCGCTCAAAAAGGTCTTTTACTTGGTGTCGCTAGGCTGACGCAAGTTTCAATCCAAAGCCCGTCGGATCAGCACTCCCCCAACACCGGTAGTTTCCGGTCGACCGATTTGATGATCGACGTGTTGGTGTCGGCAAGGGCGATGATGCGCTGAAGCACCCCATCGAGGTGGCTCACGGAACGAAGGTACAGTTGGCAGACGAACGCATCATCCCCAGTGACCTTGTAGCAGACGGCGCATTCGGGGAGGTCTTTCAGCAACTTTTCAACCTCTTGAAACTTTCCCGGAAAAGGTCGCACTCGAACCATAGCCCGCAGCACGAAACCAAGTGCCTCGGCGTCTAGCTCCAGGCTAAAACCGGAAATGACACCGGCAGCCTCCAAGCGCTTGACGCGATCGCTGCACCCAGGTGCAGAGAGCCCGACCTGACGACTCAAGGCCCGAAGGGACATCCTTGCGTTTTTATGAAGGGCCTCAATGAGCGCGCGGTCCAGAGAATCTATTTTCACACTATCACCTGTAATATTTTTGTTGGTATTGGGCTTACAAACTGACGCTTAAAAACTACCTAGCTTTACAGACAAGGGGTTTTAGAAAAACAGCTAGCGTTGCTAACAATCCTAAACTAATGTTTACCCCGTATCTTCCTTCATGACAACCGAGGCATAAAATGAACAAAGCACTCGATGAAGCAGCACTACAGAGTCATATAGACGCGACGCTTGTAGAATCCGAACTATTCACCCTTCGAAATGAATTCGCAAAACACGGATTTGTGCGTGTCCGAGAGATTGTCTATGACGCCCTTAGAAAAGATGTAACCCAAGACGTCCACGAACTGATTAGTCGAGAAAGTGAAAGAAGGGATCTACACCTGAGCACGACGGATAACACCCCAAGATATATGAGCGCGGTGCGGAGCGAATTTATTGCCGAAAATAGTAAGGTCATAGCGAGCCTCTCCAAATCAAATGTATTATTAGACACACTCGCAAGAATCGCGGGTGAGAAAATTGTTGCCTCCGTCTCGAAAGACGAAGAGTTTTTGATTACAAAGCAAGAACGCAAGGGCGACACCCACGGGTGGCACTGGGGAGACTACAGTTTTGCGCTCATTTGGATAATCGAGACTCCTCCCGTCGCACTAGGCGGGATGTTACAGTGTGTCCCCCATACATTTTGGGATAAAACGAATCCGAGAGTACACGATTTTTTATGCAGTAATCCAATCTCGACCTACGGATTTGTAACAGGCGATCTCTACTTTCTACGAACGGACACCACGCTACATAGAACCGTTCCCTTGAACCAGGATGCCACGAGAATAATTCTAAATATGACCTGGGCCGCTGAACGCCAAACCGACAAGAAATTACAAGGTCAAGACCGGTGGTGGGACGACGAAAAGGCGCCGGCCGCTAACCAAGTGACCAGTTCATAAATAGCGACTCAGTAACGAAAGAGGCCGTTTATGCATGACACCACCTTCTTGGCACATGCCGCCAAACAACTAGGGCGCGCACAAAACCCGTCAGCCATGGCCGATATGGTCAGAGCAGCGGTCAATAGAAACGAGCGATGGCGGGGCCATGAGTGCATCAATCTGGTCGCAGCTGAGTCGCCTACCAGTCCCTCAGTACGTGCGCTTCTCGCGAGTGGAGTAGGTACCCGAGCATCTGGAGGGGACATAGGCCCCTCCAATCGTTTTTTCTCCGGAATGAAGTATATCGATGAGCTTGAATCGCTGTGCGTGGAGCTATTGAAAAAAGCATTCTGCTCCCGCTACGCAGACCACCGATTGATGGGGGGCATGGCAGCAGTATTAGCAGCGTACTCAGCACTCACCCGTCCTGGCGATGCTGTCATGACGGTCCCTGTCATAAGCGGTGGAGATAGCAGCAACAGACTGAACGGGCCCGCCGGTGTAATAGGTTTGAGTATCCACGACATTCCATTTCACTATAACAGCACTGAGATCGATCTAGACCGTTTTAGAACGCGAGCGCGACAACTTAAACCACGGGTCGTAGGCTTGGGCATGACCCTTTCATTATTCCCTCTACCGATAGCGGAGCTAAAGGAAATTATCGCTGAGTGGGATGGAAAACTTTATTTTGACGCCGCACATCAACTCGGATTGATTTGCTCAGGGTTATTTCAAGATCCGCTTCGCGAAGGCGCGGACCTGATGACTGGTTCCTCTGGAAAGACTTTTAGTGGACCTCAAGGCGGGATAGTTATTTGGAATAATGAAGGGTTGACGGAACCTATTACGAAAACCATATTCCCAACACTCACGGGCAGCCATCAGATCAATAGGGTTGCTGCCTTGGCGGTCGCTACAACCGAGATAATCGAATACGGCCACGTCTATATGGGACAAGTGGTTAAAAATGCTCAGCAGCTAGCTATGCACCTAGAAATCAATGGTATTACCGTCTTTTACGGAGAAAAAAATTATACCAAGACCCATCAAATAATTATGGACTCAAAACCCTTTCCGAATGGTCGAGCCGCCGTATGGCAACTGGAGCAGGCAAACATCATAGGCAACGAAATGCCTTTACCTTGGGATATCGATCCAGACAACCCTAGCGGTATTAGATTAGGCACCGTCGAGATGACCCGCAGGGGTATGAAGGAGAAAGATATGGCATGGATCGCGCAGCAGATATCGGACGTTTTACTGGGCCGGAAAAATCCATTGGCCATAGCCGAGCTTGTCAAAGAATATGTGAAAACATATAAAACTATTTATTACTGTCATGAAAACGGGCTTCCAAAATAAAATTGATACTCCACCCTCCACTCTTTCTCAGCAGCGTGCCTCATGCCCTTTGAAATCCTCAGCCTCTGCATTGCCGCTATCGCTCTCCTCGCTAGCCCGGGCCCCGCAACCTTGGCGCTAGCAGCTAGTGGAGCAGCCTATGGACTGACAAAGTCGCTTGGCTTCTATATCGGTATTTCGTTAGGCACAGCAATTGCGCTGACACTGGTTAGCGCAGGCCTCTATCTTGTCATCACAAGTTCGCCCATGCTGACCGCCGTAATGATGGGAGTCTCGATACTTTATATCTTGTATATTTCGTATCAGGTCGCTAATGCGCCACCCGTCAAGGATAGTGCGGCTGCATGCTCACCGGGGTTTTTTCCAGGGCTGATATTGGGCTCGACCAACGTCAAGGCCTATGCCGCTTTTGCTGCGCTATTCGCAGGCTTTACATTGGATATGATTCCGAGCTGGGAGCTGTTCACCAAGGTAGTGATTTGCCTTTCAACCTGTCTGAGCTTTGACTTTCTGTGGCTATATGCAGGGAACAGACTAAGGCGGTTCTTTATAAACCCTGTCTCTAGCCGAATCTTGAACCGGAGCTTCGCCGTGCTCATCGTCGTAGCGGTTGCTGCTTCCCTTGCAATGGGCCAATAAGCGGCAATTACCAAAAGCCGCGCAGATAGGTCAGTGATAGGCGTAAGCCTGCGCGGCTTTTGGCTATAGCCGAGATCTTTAAATCAACCCAGTCTCTTCATCATTGATCAAATGGCTCAACCCACCCAGCGCTTCCCGGGCATTGCTCCGGTCCGTCAGCTTGGCTTGGGCCGCTACCGGCAGATCGGTGACGCGTATCACGCCTTTACTGGTGAGCACCTGAATCAAGTCGTCGAGTACCCGGATCATGTCCAGGTCGGACTGCTTGAGCTGTTTGAGGCTGGTCTCTATGGCCGCGTTGGCAAACCACGTCTGAATCTCGTGGTTGTCGGCCGGCAGCGTTTCGGACGCTTCGGCATAGGCAGCCGCTTCGACCCGCAACAATTGCCCCATTGCGTCGCGCTGAACGTAGAACATGGCTCACCTCAAGAAGAAACTGCTAGCCAGCATAGGTGTTTCCGGGACGGGCGCAAAGCCTCTACGCCTGTATGAATTCAAAGCACTGCTCCTGCAGCAACCGCGGGGTGCAGGAGCAGATGGATAAGGTTACCGACGCCGGCCATCGCGAACGACAGCCGGCGTTGGGGTCCATCAGTGGTGGTCGACCTTGATGGTCGGATCGGTACCGGCTACCAGCGACTTGACGGTGTCGTTGCTCCAGCTCACGTTGTCGACATGGATGGTCACATCCGCCGCTGCCGTGGCGATCTTGCCCGAGGTGTTGATGCTCAGAGTCGTGCCGGTGCTGTCGGTATCGGCCTTGATGTAGTCAGCGATGTTGGTCACGGTCGCGGTCTGCAGCAAGTCGCTCAGGTCGAGTTTGTCGCCCTGGCTCACGCTGAAGTCCTTGATGACGTTGCTGCCCGTGTCGCCTTTGAGCCACATGAAGGTGTCTGCACCGGTGCCGCCCCACATGGTATTGCTACCCGAGCCAGGCAACAGAATGTCATTGCCGGCGCCGCCCTGAAGGGTGTCGCTACCGCCCTGGCCGAAGAGAATGTCATTGCCGTCACCGCCTAACAGCGTGTCGTTCCCACCGGTGGTGGAAACATTCAGGGTGCCAGCCGTAGTGGCAATGGAACCGTTGAACTCGCTGATGTGATTGGTGATGTACTGATGCAGTGCCTCATCGGTGACGCTTGAGGTGCTGCTGGTGGCCGATGTCACGTAGGCCCGCAGCGCTTCTGCGCCTTCTACCACTGTGCCGCTGGTTGGGGTAAACGTCACCATGTCGCCGAACAGAATGTCGTTGCCCGTAGAGCCTGCCAAGGTGTCATCGCCTGCCGGTACCGCCGCAGACGAGCTGTGGATAGCGGTAGCCAGGTCATTGGCACTGACGTTGTTTTGCACGACATGATCGCTGTCGAACTTGGCCAGCGTCGTACCGTCGACACTGCTGCCAATACCAATGGCGTTGACCGCGAACGAAGCATTCTTGAGCGCGGTGAAATCATCCGCTGCCGCTGCGACTGCAGCGCTGCTGCTGCTGTTGACCGGCTGACCGTTGGACAGGTACTCGTTGGGCTGTCCGTCGGTGATGAAGTAGGTCAGGTTGGTGACACCTTCCGCGGTGTGGCTAGCGAGCCAACTGGTCGCAGGCTGGAACGCGGCCTCGTAGTTGGTCTGACCACTGGCCGAATAGGTCGACATCTTGTTGATCAAGGTATTCAGCGCGTTCGGATCTGCCAGGTTGACACTCACCGTCGAGACCACGTTGGTGCTGAAGTTCTCGAGGAACACGTTGACGGTGCCAGCATGGTCGCCGGTCAGGCTGCTCTTCAGGTCGTTGAACACCTTGGTCAATTGCTCGATTGCCACGGTCAGCGCAGTCTTGTTACTGCCCGAGACCGTTCCGCCCATCGACCCCGACGTATCGACGATAAACGCCAGGTTGTAGCTCGCGCCCTTGACTAACTGGGTGCCGCTTACATCGCCGACCATGATGGTGTTGGCGCCACTGTTGGCGTACTGGTTGTCGCTGCCTGCCGCGCCCGTTTGCGTGGTGAAGGTTTCAGCGGCAACGGTGATGGTGGTGGTCGCGGCTGCCGATTTGGCATTCAACGAGCCGGTGCCATCATCGACCGTCACGGTCACGGTCCGGGTGCTCTGGGCTGCTGGCGCGCCAGTGCTGGTGGTGTCATAGCCGTTGTTGCTGTAGGTGACCGCTTTGATGGCGGCCTGGTAATCCGCGTAGCTTGCCGAGCCAGTCAAGGTCACGACGATGTGGTTACCCGACGACGCAACGGTGCCGGTGATGCCGGTTGGCAGGCTGCCCAGCGCCAGCGAGTCGCCAGATGTTGCACTGTTGAGGGTGATAGTTGCCCCACCCAGCTTGCCGGTGCCCTGAAAGTCGCTGACGGTGGCGTCGCTGTCGGCGATCGACACCGCTGTGCCCGGTGTTGCGTAGGCCACTGCGTAGTCGTTGCCTGTCGCACCGCTGCTGTTGTTGAGGTCGAGGTCTATGGACGGCGCGAAATTGGCCTGGTCGACGGTGACCACAAAAGTGGCGGTAACCGGGGTCGCGGTATCACCGTTGCTCTTCTCTACCGAAGTGCCTGTTACCACCAGATTCATGGTGCCGACGAAATTGGCCGGCGGCGTGAGGTAGAGCTTGCTCAGGTCCAGGTTGGTGATGTCGACAGTACCGTTGGCACCGGCTGTGAGCGTGGTGGAGCCTTGGGTGATGGTGGTACCGGACACCAGGCCGCTCAGGGTGACCTTGTGTACTTCGGAGCCATCGTTGTCGGTAAAGCTCGCCGTGATCGTGCTGAGTTTGATCGCGGTGTTTTCCATGCCGTGGTTGATCGACGAGGCCGTGTAGAAGCCTTCGCCGTTCGAGCCGTTGAGCGACGACAAAGTCACGCCGTTGGCCGCAGCATCAGCGGTGCTGGTGTAGGTGATCAAGCCGCTGCCGGACAGGCTGGTGGCAGTGGCACCGTCAACGGAGACCAGCAGGTTGTAGTTGCCCGGGCCGCTCTGGTTGTAGTGGTAGATATCCAGGGTGTAATAGCCCGTCACCGATGGCGTGAAGCTGCCGGTGATCTTGCCCGAATTGTTGCTATAGGTGGCCGTGGCGGCCAGTTTGCCCCCCAGGGTCACGGCGAAGCTGTCGTCAGCCGAGCCGCTGAAGGTATAGACCTTGCCCGCGACCAGGTACACAAGGCCAGTGGCTTCGGTGGCCGTGCCGGCGGCAACGCTGTTGGAGGTGGTGGTGCCCGAGGTGTGCGTCGAGTTGAAGTCTTTGACGTTAGCCGTCGTGGTCGCCGTGTGGTTGGCCGCGTAGGTATTGATGTCGCCCGTCAGCGTGGTGCCGGTGATGCCGCCACCGCCCGTGCCAAACGTGGACTTGCCAGCGCTGTCGAGCACGTAGGTATTCAGCGTAAGGCCGGTGGACGTGAAGGTAGGCACGGCTACCGAGACAGCGGGTGCATCGGCCACGGCATTCAGATCAATGGTGATTGTCTGAGTGGTGCTGGAACCGTTGGTGCCGCCGCCATCGACGGCCTGGAAGCTCAGCTGCGCGTAGTCGTGAAGATTGTTGCCGACGCCAGTGCCGACGTTGCTGTTGCTCGACTCATTGGCCGCCGGAACGAACTGCAGGCTGCTGGCCGAGGTGAATACCGTGCCCGAGGAGTTGGCGGTTTTCAGATCGGCCGCGGTGACGTTCACCCAGGTGTTGCCCACCAGGTATTGCAGCGTGCCATTGGCTGGCAGGGCCGTGAACACGATACCCAGGCCGGCGGCATTGCCGTCGACATCGCCAACCCCGAAGGTTGACCAGGCCAGCGCCTGGGCGGTGTCTTCAGTGCCGGTAAGGGTGCTACTGGTGGCAGTTGGGGCGTCGTTGACCGGCGCGATGCCGACGTTGACCGTCGCGGTATCCGTCCCACCATGGCCGTCGCTGACCGTGTAGGTGAAGCTCGCCTGGCCGTCGTAGTTGGTGGCCGGGTTGAACACCACATCACCCGTCGAGTTGACCGTCACTGTGCCGATCACTGTGGTCTTGTCAGCCGCGTAGACATTGGCTGGCAGGTGCGCGGTGTCCGTCAGGTCGACACCTTGCAGTTTAGTGATGGTCAGGGTGTCGCCTTCAGGGTCTGTGTCGTTGGCCAGCAACGTCGCCGCTTTGATCACCAGAGGCTGGTCTTCAAAGGTGTAGATCGTGTCACGGGTGACCGAGACATCACTGGTCCCGAGCACGTGGTAGGTGCCGACCGTGGTGCCGGTCACCGTGGCCAGGCTCACTTGCAGCTGCGCGTAGCCACCCTGATCCCAATAGACGATCTTGATGTCTTTCGCGCCAGCCGTGTCGATCGAGAACTCGAACGTATTGGTGGTCGAAGCCTGGTTCTGGTTGACGGCAGCGACCTGCTTGCCATCGATGTAAATGCTGTAGCCGTCATCCGCAGCCACCTGGATCGAGTACTTGCCAGCCGCGAGGTTGACCTGCCCGTCCAGCTCGATGATCGCGTCCGAGGTGGTGGTTTGCGTGGTGCCGGTGGCGTACTTGATCGAGCTCTGATCAGTAGTGCCCAGGAACTTGGCCAGGTTGCCGCTGTTGCCCAGATCGTTGCTGAAGCCAGTGCCGCCGTAGTTAACCGTGCTGGAGGTGAACGATGCGTCGGCCGCGTGCGAGGCGATGTAAGCCATCGCCGTGGCGATGGTGCCGAGGTTGCCGTTGCTGCTGGTTTCGGCGTAACCGTAGTAGTTGCCCTGCAGGCCGCTGACACGGATACCGTCGTCTACCGCATCCGGTGCGGAGTTGACCCCTACTACCTTGAGCACGCTGTCGAGCGTTGAGGTCGCACCGTTGACGCCGTCGTTGTTCACGCCGGTATCGGTCACCGATACGGCTACGTTGTGCACGGTCGTGGTGTCGGGATTGAGGCTCGAGTTGCTGTAGCCCAGCGACTTGATCAGCGACTCGTAATCGGCGCGATTGGCGTCGCTGGAGAAGTTGATGGTCAATACACCGTTGGCCACGGTGGCGGTGTAGGTAATGCCCGCAACGCCAGTGCTGGTGACGGCACCGGAGGTCACAACGGCCGTGCTGCCGAGGCTCACGCTTTCGCTGGAGCCATACGCCGTAAGGCCGCTGAGGGTCACCTGCGCGGAGTGCACCTGCTTGCCCGCCACATTGTTATCGACGTCGCTAAGGGTGAAGTTGTTGACCAGCGACGTCTTGCCCGACTGACCTTCGGTAAAGGTCGTGACCGCTCCTTTGGAAGTCTCGGCGATGGTCTGGCCCAGGGTTGGGGCATCGTTGACCGGTTGGATCGTGAGCGTGGTGCTGGAGGTAGCCGATTGCGCCGAAGCGCCCAGGTTGTTCTCGCCGGTATCGGTCACAGTCACGCTTACTGCACGCGAGCCTGCGGTCAGGTCCTGATTGGTGCTGTTGAATGTCAGCGAGTTGACCAGTTCGGCGTAGTCGGCACGATTGGCGTCGCCACTGAAAACAATGGTCAGCTTGCCGCTGGCATCAACCGACGCGGTGTAGGTGACGCCCGCGTAGGCAGTGGCCGTGACGGCGCCCGAGGTATCGACGGCACCGGTAAATTTGCTCGAGGTGACGGTGTCGCCGGTCGCGGTTGCGTACTGGCTCAGGGTCACGGTAGCGGTGTGGATCTGCTGCCCCGCAACGCTGTTGTCGGCGTCGGTGATGGCAAAGCCTTGCACCAACGCGACCCCGCCCTGATCTTCGGTGAAGACCGTGTTGGTGGCTGTGACAGTTGCCTCTGGCGCATCGTTGACCGGCGTGACATTGATCGCGATCGACTGACTGGCCGTCAGCGGGCCGCCTGAGCCGGTGTTGCTTTGGTCGTTGACTACGATCGACAGGCCGGCGGCAGGAGTGCCGGTGGTGTTGTTCGAGTCTTGGGTTGGGGTGAACTTGGCACCCTCGAGGGCAGCGTTGATCTGTGCAGGTGTCCCGCTGAGGGTCACTACGCCGTTTGCAGCGCTGGAGGTGCCGTTGCTGAGAACGAGAGTGCCGCCAGCAACCGCCACATCCACCTTGATCGGGCTAGTGCCCGAGTCAACATCAGCGACAGTAATTGCATTGCCATTCGCTGCCGAGAAAGTCACCGGTGTGTCTTCGGCAGTAGTCTGCAAAAC
>LIDZ01015326.1_pt14 | contig 11404 bp, 9 predicted proteins | sample 644651 | NCBI WGS metagenome assembly LIDZ01 (sample SAMN03856242, study PRJNA289617) | food metagenome | isolation source: wine grapes on drying loft during traditional withering process | host: Vitis vinifera cv. Corvina | place: Italy: Gargagnago di S. Ambrogio di Valpolicella | collected 2014-01
TACTTCCCTCTTGCAGCAACTGTTTAATAAATCCCGTACGGGAGCCGAAGGGCTGGGCTGAGGACGCTGGCCCGTCAGACAACACGCCAACCAGGGGTCCAAGCTGGAATTCGTCATTCTGCAGGTTGCGCAGATAGATTCCACCGGTAGTTGGAACCTTGATTGCTCGTTTAACACCTGAAGCGAGAAACATATGCTTGCCGGCACGTTTGATGGGTTTAATCATTGCCGGTATCGTATCTTTACCCAGACGCAGCCGGATGTTCTTCTTCCCAGACAGCTTCAAGCTTTTCATCAGCGAACCCGATACGTATACAACTCTTTGAGGCTGCTTGGTGAAATGCACATTGCAAAAAGTGAGACCCATTGATGAATCCTCCTTAGGAACCATTGTTATCATTCTCCTGCTTGTAACAAAAACTGTCCGCAGGCAGGATCGGTATCCGCCGGTGCGTGAGCAGCAAATGGCGCGCGTAGCGCAGCGGATTCTCATTGGCCAGCCGCAGCGCCCGGCGGTCGCCCGTCAGCAGGAATGCTGTGCGCCCTGGCTTGGAGTTGGCCTCCAGCAGATGAATTCGGCCACCGCGATCGAGACCGAAATCAAGGCCAAGCTCGCCTAATCTGCCGCATCTAGCCTCCAGCAAGGGAGGCAGGAGTGCTGCTTCTGTGGCGATCTCCTCCATAATGTATTTTCCAGCAGAGCCATACTCGGCAATCAGAAAAGGCAAGGCTGGAACAGCCGTTCCGCCTCCATGCAGGTTCGAGGTTAGCGAGCCGTGACTTCCAAGTCTGACAACCATACCGGTGAGACTCCAGGCACCATGGCCGTTTTTTTGCATCAATACACGGACATCGAACGGCTGTCCTTCACTGCTGGTTAGGTGCAGATAGGGCTGGATAATATAGTGGCGTGAGCCGATGAAGTTCTGAATCCACTCCAATCCTTCCTCCTGCGTGTCGAATGTATATTGAAAGGGCGTATTAGCCCCATCTCTTCCTTTTATTCTCATTGCGCCTCCAGAGCTTTTGTTCTGCAATATAGCGTGCAGAGTTCGTTTGCCATGTGAACCAGCCGTTGGCTTCAGAAAGATGCCGTATTCTCTTTCCGCGAGCATGGTGTCCAGAATACGGCTGCCAGTATAGAGCTTAGTTTCAGGCAGGAGCACAGCGGCTCTGCGGTTTTCCCTTAATATTTCATAGACACCCCATTTATCGGGCAAACCGCGTGACCAAGGTAAAGTTTCGGAAAGAGCGGCGAGTGCTGCTGAAGCTTTTCTTCGTTCCCTCGGACTTTCGTAAAAGCAGCGATTATACACTATGTCAGGCGGAGCGGAGAGGGTGCTTTGCCAGCTTCCGTCTTTCCAGCAATAACCGGTTATGGTTTTTCCGTCTGCCGCTACCCCATCCGGGTGAAATACGAGGACGTCCAGGTTGTACAGCGGGGCTGCCCGACATAAATGACTGCAGAAGACTGGTTCTGTGATAGGCGGATTTCCATGGCGATGTCCAGTCATAATGCCGAGGAACCCCATTGCTGCTTCCGTCATAATGTCCTCCTCATAACCCGGCCAAATAGCGGCAATACAGAATCATTTGCTTGACCGAAGGCCTTATTTTTTGATCGTTAAGTGGCGTGTTGTCATTCTTTGATGGTTTGGAATTAACTTCCAGTAACCAAATTCGGCCGGATTGGTCCAGCGCAAGATCGATCCCAAGCTCTCCGAAATGAGCAGGAATATAGGTCTCAACGCCACGCGCAATGGCCAAGGCTGCACGTGGCAGCTGCAGTTGCACGCTTTCCTTCGTACCGGGTGGAAGACTGCTCTTGCCAATCGCTTCACGAACCGTGCTTAAGGTGCCGCCTCGGGCCAAATTCGACACGAAATGATTGCTTCCGGCCGTGCGGGCAACAATCGAGGTAACTCCCCATTTGCCGCTGCCGTTCTTCTGTACGAGCGCCCGGAAATCTACGGGTCGCCTTCCGAGCTCCATCAGAGGTAAACCCTGCTGAATCTGATAACGATTGGTTTTCATCTTAGGTGTAATGCTCTGAAAGAGCTTGGTGAGACTGGGATAAATCTGCTTGCGTGTACCAAGTGGCGTAGTAGACAACAGCCGATAGCTTCCACCTTCGTCCTTAGAAATGCGGAGAATGCCTTTGCCGAGACTACCACGCACGGGCTTTAGGAATACACTCGGGTAGTGGTTGCACATTTTTTTTAAGATGGCGAAGCCGCTTAAGGCATGGGATTCCGGCAAATACCGCTGCAGGGCGGGATCATGGCCCAAGGCCTCGAATACTTCTGTCTTGTCGAGAAACTTTTCGTTGAAGAAATGAGTTCCGTAGCGTGATTTTACATCGGCCAAAAAATGCTGTACGCTAGGTTTGTTCTCCATTTTGCGTGTGGTGAGCCGATTGTTGATGACGTCGGCAATAGGTAAACTCAGCTTCCGCCAGCCTTCACTGTATACCCAGCCCTGGATGGAAGAGCTGCGTTGCTCTAGCGCCTCAGGAGTGAAGAAGTATACATAGGCGCCCTGTGCGTGGCAGGCATTCGTCAATTCCCGGCAAAATAAAGTGATCGGGCCAAATAGCCTGTCGGGATTATTCGGATGGTCGCGACTTATTAGCACTCCAATTAACGGACCCAGCCGCAGAGTGCGGTTTCCTGAGTTATAGGAAACACCTAGTGTTTGTCGGGGGTTCCAGCCGATCCGCCGCGCCAGCCCTTCACTTACACGCAGATTTTCAGATTTGGGAACTGGGATGACGGTAACCTCCTGTCGGAAAGAGCCGAACGCCAGCTGGACAGTTCCGTGTGCCGGGATTTTGAGTCTTTTCATGGATCGGTCGCCAAGCATTACGGCGTTTTCCTGCAGGATGCCCGAGTGGACCGTATGGACCGGGATCTTGAATTGGGACATCGTGGATCTCCTTCCGGTAGGCAGCATGATGCCGGCAATTTGATAGCTAAGGGTTACATATCATTCATCATATGGAGACATCTGACCCTTGGTGATTGACCTATATTTTAAAAAAACTGTGCTGCCGAATTAAATCAAGCAATCCGAAGTAACTCAGTGAAGCTATTGCTCACAAAACTTAAGCGTATGCTTACGAAGCAGTTTTGTACGAAGTAACTCAGTGGAGCAGATGCTCACAAAACTTAAGCATATGCTTACGAAGCGAGTTTTGCCCGAAGTAACCCAGTGAAGCTAATGCTTACAAAACTTTTAGGAGGAATCATAATGAATGTTTATGACAAAGCACATGATTTGGCACGGGCGATTAAAGAGAGCAGTGAGGTCGCGGATATTACCAGCGCGATGAAGCTTGTGGATGCCGATCCTGACAGTAAACGGATGCTGGACAACTTTCGGCAGAACCAGATAGATCTGCAGCAGCAGATGATGACTGGGGAGATGCCTCCACCGGAGGAAATGGAGAAGATGGAGAAGCTGTTCGAGGTGTTGAATTTGAACCTTGGCATCCGCCGCTTGTTCGATGCGGAGCGCCGCTTAAGTGTAGTTATCGAGGACGTAAACAAAATTATTACGGATAGCCTGTCCCAACTGTATGGTAATCAATAAAGACAAACCAAATGAAGGTGTTTCTTGAGCCACTTGGCTCTAGAAACACCTTTTTTTGTAAAAAATGCCAGTCCTCAACTCAGCAGAGCAGTGGGCTGGCACAATGAATTGCAAGAGTATTCGCAACATAACCCGGCTCGACTAGTCCTGCTTGCCTTCGATTACGCAGAGCAGAATACCAGCAGCCAGACCCAGACGCCGATCTAGCAGTCTCTTCTGATCTTCGGAGAAGTCGGCTATGATTTTGGTAACGAACGGATTGAAGTTCTGTTTGAAGATCGGAATGCTGTTTCCGCCCATCTCCACCTTATAGCTCTGGGGGATGATGTTGATAAAGCGCCGCAGCAGAGCCAGAGCGACGTTGTTTTCCATTATTTTTCCAATTTCCAGATCATTCTTGTCTAGTATAAGCCATTCATCTATCAGAATTGATTTGAGCCCTTTGCGGCGAAGAGCGCCGATATGTTCCCCGGTTTCCGAATCTACCACATCATAAGTTGCTCCAAAGTCAATGATGCTGCGGGCCTTGATACGTAACAGCTCTTTATGCATGCTCTCATCGGTGAACAAGGCAATATCCTCTTTTAGTTTGAAAGCTTTCATTTGCGAATAGAGAACAAGCTCCTCCGCACTATCATAAATATGCAACTTTGCTCCTAGAACAGAGAACACTTTTTTGCGGATGGTATATTGAGTATGATTAAATGCATTATTCAATTCAAAGTCGCCTCCCCAGAATAAACCAATCATCTCATATATAAGCAGTATATTCCATATAAATGCCTACAAATGAACTACAAGGCTCTAAAATATCAAATGTGTATTCATAATTTTACTGGACTCGTCTCATATTTCAAGAACAACGTTCATAGAGTAGAGATATAGATTCCACATGAATCAACTTTTTAGAAGGAGCTGTCCCACATGAGAAAAAGAAATAAGTTCAAGCATGGGGTATACTTACTGATGGCCTTGGCTATGCTTCTGTATGCCATGCCAAAGCTGTCACTCGCGCATGGGCCGAGCTGGGTCTTCGGTTTTGGTGTGGTCTGGTCGATCTTCGCTTTTTTAGTGATTGCTGCCCATTTGCATTTCATTATCGGTGTGGATGAGGAGAAGGCCAAGCGGCTTGACGCTGTACGTAAGCATAAGCTTGAGCAGTGGCCGGGCAAGTGGAGTGAAGAAGGACGAGTTACGCAAAGATAAGCAGAACTTTAATTTTGAAAAAGACATAAAAAACCCCTGAATTCACTGCATTTTTGGCGGATCAGGGGTTTCTTTATTTTCTCGCTCTAAGGACTGATAATCTGTTGTACTGAGCTATTCTCTCCGTTATAATGAGTACAGTATAGTACAGATTGGAGCATGGGGGTGTAACAGTTGGAAGGTCAAGTCGATACGATTACCAAACATGAGCAACTGCTGCAGCACATTGAAAGTCTTAAGGTAAGCACCAAGATATCCGTCCGCAAACTGGCGAAAGAAATGGGAGTCAGTGAGGGTACTGCTTATCGAGCAGTGAAAGAAGCGGAGAACCTTGGAATTGTAATTACGAAGGAACGGATCGGGACAGTTCGTGTGGAGAAGACGCCCCGTAATATTTCAGAGCAGCTTACATTTGGAGATGTGGTAGACATTGTTGAGGGTCATGTTCTGGGTGGAGCCAACGGTCTGACTAAACATCTGCATAAATATGTAATCGGGGCTATGAAGGTTGATGCCATGATCCGTTATATAGATGCTGATAGCCTGTTAATTGTGGGCAACCGTGACGATGTGCACTCGCTTGCACTGGAGCAGGGGGCCGGGGTTCTGGTTACGGGTGGGTTTGGTACAAGCCGTGATGTAAAGACGCTGGCAGACGAGCTGGATTTACCAGTCATCTCCTCAAGACACGATACGTTTACAGTAGCTTCGATGATTAATCGGGCGATTTTTGACCGGCTCATTAAGAAGAAGATTATGCTTGTTGAGGATATTGTCGATAGCAAGCCCCGTATGAATACATTAAAGATAGCAAGCACCGTCGCAGAACTGCGCCAGCTGTCACAGGAAACCGGAGAGCAGCGTTTCCCCGTAACGGATGAATGGAACCGGGTTATTGGAATTATCGGCCGCCGTGATGTGGAGGACCTTATGGAGGGGCAGAGCATTGAAAAAGCGATGATTCGTAGTCCAATTACAGCGGTCCTGCAGACGTCGCTTGCTTCGGCCGCCCAGATCATGATGTGGGAAGGTATCGATTTCCTGCCGATCGTGGACCGCAACCGGAAATTGGTGGGCTCACTTACACGCAAAGAGGTGCTGCAAAGTTTGCGCGATGTCCGCAATCAGCCTCAGTTGGGTGAGACATTCGATCATCTGATCTGGAATGGTTTTGCGGATGAACGGGATGAGAATGGCAAGTTATTCTTTCATGGCTTCATTACACCACAGATGGCGACGGACCTCGGGACGATCTCAGAAGGTGTACTTTCTACACTCATGACTCTTGCTGCTTTCAAGGCGGCTAAGGATCTGACTGGGAACGATTATGTGCTGGACAACATGTCTACCTATTTCATCCGGCCCGTTCAGATTGAGCACTCGGTCATTGTCATGCCAAAGCTGCTTGAGATTAGCCGACGGACTTGTAAACTGGAAATTGAAATCAGCCATCTGGATACTCTTGTGGGCAAGTCTGTATTAATGCTGCAGTCCATTGACCACGGATAAGTATCATTGTGTATGGAAGATCACAGCTGTAATTACGCCTTAATTTCAGTTGCCAAATAGGCTATCCTCGGCTTTTATTGAGTGAGGATAGCCTATTTTTAAAATGACTCATAACCGAAATTAGTGGTTGACGAACTCGAGCGAGCGAATGAACGAACAAACAAACAAACAAACAAGCAGGCAAACACACAAACATGAAAAGCCAGAATAGTTGGAGTTTAACCCTAGCGGACTGTATAGCTGCTATTTTACTTTTGTGGGGATATGGGGAACATGAAGCGGACACAGAAGACCCTATTAAATCAATAACAGGCTCTTTTGGGTGGGAATGGGGTCAATAGCGTCGCTGGAGTCCGTCAAATTCCCAAATCACCTGATTTCGAGCAAATAAGGGCTTTTCAGTCCGGTTCTTAGCTTGTGATCTCTTAACATTTCTTCTGAATTCGTGCTTCCACTAACTTCAATCCTTGTAGGATGTCCTCACTTCACATCAGATCCTGGTTTCGTCCGGTTGTAATAACCGTAGCTGCGTAGTCCAGAGAAGATATTGAATGCGCCGATCACGAGGAATGCTGCTTCTACAATAATATTGACCGTAGAACCGTGGAACAGGAACATGGACATCAGTGCTAGGGTTACTAGCATAGCTCCGAGCAGTACATTCATGACCGACCGCTTCAGTCCTTTGTCTCGGGGGTTTGAGGCCCGGCGAGAGGAGAGGCTGTACACAGCGGCCCCAATGACAAACACTACCAACAGGATAAACAGCAAATACTTTATGAGCATAATCATGGGCAGGCGGCTCCTTATAGCATGTCATGCAAAGCTCTGAATGACGAATACATTTCTGATTCAAAATCTTACCTGTCCATTATTGTAGCATGGATTTGTCATCAGTTGCGTCTGTAAGGATTGATCTCGACCCAAATTTGCAGTACACCTTCCATGACGAGCATTGTTCGTATTCTAACGGCATACTCCTTTTCACGCACCATGTATATTTTGCCGTCTAGCAGCAGGCGGGCCAGCTTGCCATCTGTGTCGATGTCGAACATGCTGCGGCCGCGCATCGGTTCAAGGTCTGTGCCCATTTCACTGATAATTTCTTTTGCGATCACAGGGTCCATGGCACCCGTACTCTCTTTAATCTTGTTTTCTTCTACACGGATCTTAATCTCTCTGATCACGTTAGAGGTATTATTATATTTCTTGAGCGTCTGGATATCCTTTTGATATTGCTCGTTCTGCACACGCAGAGCCTGATTATTCAGCCACAACATGTTATACCCCATATGAAAAATAGCATTGTATACAACGCTTCCCACAACCATCCCAAGGACGAATATAGCTGAAATCTGAGAGAACTGGCGGAAGCGGTGAAAAGGCGGAACCCTCAATAGAACTACCCCCTGCCGCACACCCATTTGACAAGCTCACTGCCCATATGGGCACCTAAAAAAGCGAAGACAAGATATAATATTTGCTTGATGGCCGGGGAAAGATTGCCGCCAATCATATTGCTCTCAATGACCCGCATGGGATCGATTGTACCGCCGACAGCAGCGGCCAGCGCCCATATTTTGATCCGGTCAGCAACATCGAGCATCGTCTGTGTTGGCGGCTGCAGAGAGAGGACGGCGCCAATGCCGCCCAGCATCGCTCCACCCAGCACAATTCCGAAGGCTATAAAAAAATCGAGGACAGCCTTGCTTAAAAAAATGTTCATAGAGGCCCCTTTCTTAGACAAGGCATCTGGCAGCTCTGCCTGTCCCTATGCTCTTAATCCATTCTATGGGCGGTTCCCCCTCTAATATGATAAAATAGTTACATCTTATGGTTGATTTCTGGAGTGGAAGGAAGTGGGGTTATGAGCTCTTTCGTGCATTTGCATGTGCACAGCGAATACAGTTTACTGGACGGAGCGGCGCGTATTACCGATCTTGTGCGCCGGGCCGGCGAATACGGCATGAAATCGCTGGCGCTAACGGATCATGGAGTCATGTACGGGGCCATCCCCTTTTATAAAGCGTGTATAGAGAAGGGCATTAAGCCGATCATCGGTTGCGAAGCCTATTTAACCGCAGGTTCGCGCCGTGAACGGGGCAGCCGCAAGGATCAACCGATTTATCATTTGATCTTGCTCGTCAAGAATGAGATCGGCTATAGAAATCTGATGAAGCTGATCTCTATCGGTCATCTGGAAGGTCAGCATTATAAGCCGCGTATCGATATGGAGGTTCTCGCTGCGCATTCGGAGGGTATTATCTGCCTGAGTGCCTGTCTCGGCGGAGAAGTGCCGCAGCACCTGCTGCATGGGCGGGATGAGGAGGCGCGCAAGGCGGCGCTGCGCTATAAGGAGATATTTGGAGAGGATTTCTATCTGGAGCTGCAGGACCACGGTATTGGGGAGCAGAAGAGAGTTAATCCGAAGCTGATTGCTCTGGCCGCGGCCTGCGACATTCCTTTGGTTGCCACCAATGATGTCCATTATCTGCAGCAGGAGGATTCCGAAGTCCAGGATGTGTTGATCTGCATTGGCACGGGCAAAACGGTGGATGATGAGGAACGTTTTAAGATTGGAACAGATCAGCTGTTTATGAAAAGTCCTGAACAGATGGCGGCCTTGTTCCCGCATGTGCCCCAGGCGCTGGCGAACACGCTCTTGATCGCTGAGAAATGCAATCTGGAGCTAACGTTTGGCCATCATATATTGCCTGCTTATTCACCGCTCCCAGAGGGCAAGGATTCTGCTGTCTATTTACGTGAGCTATGCTGGCGGGGGCTGGAGGAACGTTATGCTGACACGCCGTTATGGGCATCTCCAGAAGAGCGGGAGACCGCAGAGCAGCGACTGACTTATGAGCTGGGTGTTATTGAAAAAATGGGCTTTTGCGATTATTTTCTGATCGTGTGGGATTTTATCGCCTATGCTCATCGTAAAGGGATTGCTGTCGGTCCGGGCCGTGGATCATCTGCAGGCAGTCTTACGGCTTATGCCCTGCGAATTACCGATGTGGACCCACTCCGATATAACTTGCTCTTCGAACGTTTCCTGAATCCGGAGCGGGTCTCGATGCCTGATATTGATATTGACTTCAGCGATGAACGGCGTGAAGAGGTTATTGCCTATGTCGTGGAGAAATACGGAAGAGAGCACGTAGCCCAGATTATTACATTTGGAACCATGGCTGCGCGGGCCGCTGTGCGGGATGTCGGACGGGCGCTGAATCTTCCGTACAACGAGGTAGATAAGGCAGCTAAGCTTATTCCGGGGCAGCTTGGAATAAGCATAGCTCGGGCGTTGTCGAGCACACCGGAGCTGCAAGCGCTGTATGACAATAATCCCAAGATTAAAGGGCTGCTGGATATGGCAATGAAGGTGGAGGGCATGCCGCGCCATGCTTCGACGCATGCTGCCGGGATCGTCATTTCCAAGGGGCCTCTAACTGATGCCGTACCGTTACAGGAAGGGAATGAAAGTACGGCTCTGACCCAGTATTCGATGGAGCATCTGGAAAGTGTCGGACTGCTGAAGATGGATTTTCTGGGTCTGCGCACGCTGTCGATTATCGAGCGCTGTATGAATTCGATCAGGGAAATGACCGGAAGCGTCCCGGATTTCCGCATTGTTCCCGATGATGATGCCATGACTTACGAGATGCTTGGGATTGGTGAGACGGCTGGAGTCTTTCAAATGGAATCTGCAGGCGTAAGACGGGTCCTGAAGGATTTGAAGCCTACCGGCTTTGAGGACATTGTATCCGTGCTTGCACTGTATCGCCCAGGCCCGATGGAGTTTATCTCCAAGTATATCGGAGGCAAGCATGGACTAATTGAGGTCGAATATCCGCATCCTGATCTGGCGCCAATCTTGGCAGACACCTATGGAATTATCGTCTATCAGGAGCAGATTATGCAGATTGCCTCGCTGATGGCTGGCTTCTCATTAGGTGAAGCGGATCTGCTGCGCCGGGCGGTTTCGAAGAAGAAACGGGAGACGCTGGATAAGGAGCGCAGCCACTTCGTACAGGGCAGCTTGCAGCAGGGATACACCGAAATAGATGCAAATGCTGTCTATGATATGATTGTACGGTTTGCCGATTACGGCTTCCCGCGTGCTCATGCCGCAGCTTACGGGGTGCTGGCTTTCCAGACAGCTTATCTGAAGGCTCATTACCCCGTGCAGTTTATGGCTTCCATGCTTACGGCTGTGATGGGCACCCACCGCAAGGTGGCCGAATATGTGCTGGAATGTCGGCGCACAGGCATTGGTGTATTGCCGCCGGATGTGAATGAGAGTGGCGTGTTGTTTACTCCGGTACCGGGTACCGATTCGGGGCATATCCGTTTTGGCCTGGCTGCGGTTAAGAACGTTGGCATATTGGCTGTTGATAACATTATTGCTGTCCGCAAGGAGCGTCCGTTCGACAGCCTGCTTGATTTCTGCCGTCGTGTCGATCTGCGTGTCTGCAATAAGCGGGTGGTTGAATCTTTGCTGCAGGCCGGAGCTTTTGATCGTCTGCCGGGGCATCGGGCCCAACTGCTAGCCATGCTGGACGAGACGGTTGATGCTGCGGTGAAATGGCGCAAGGAGCGGGACGAGCTGCAAATTCAGCTCTTCGACGATCTGATTGAAACTCCAAACTGGGAAATTCGTTATCCGGAAATTCCAAAATTCACGGTGGGTCAGCAGCTTGAGCTGGAGCGTGAACTGCTCGGTCTGTATCTTTCGGGCCATCCGCTGGATGATAGCGCCGAACTGCTGGAGGAACCTGGCATGCAGCGGCTGATGGATCTTGGCGAGGCTGCAGATGAGAGTGGGACAGTGACGGCAGGCATGGTGGTTTCCGTCAAGGAAATTACCACGAAGCAGGGCAAAGCCATGGCCTTCGTGGAATGGGAGGACCAGATCGAGCGCTGCGAGGTCGTATTCTTCCCCGAGGTGTGGAAGCGAAGCCGCAGCCTGATTGAGAAGGGCGCGCTGCTTGCACTGCGCGCCAAGGTGCAGCAAGAAGACGAAGGCTTCAAGCTGCTGGCCGAGGAGGTGGCGCCGCTCGCCGCGGACGCCGTCCGCGGCTTGCTGCAGCGCCGCAGTGCG
>LIDZ01005670.1_pt8 | contig 11369 bp, 11 predicted proteins | sample 644651 | NCBI WGS metagenome assembly LIDZ01 (sample SAMN03856242, study PRJNA289617) | food metagenome | isolation source: wine grapes on drying loft during traditional withering process | host: Vitis vinifera cv. Corvina | place: Italy: Gargagnago di S. Ambrogio di Valpolicella | collected 2014-01
GGCAGCAGGTACGTCGCTGCATTTCACCGTCGCGCGGGAGCATGGTGCGATAGAAGGGGTTGTCGGAACCGTCCAGCAGGGTTTTGCTGAAGAAGAAGGCGTGTTCGAGTTCGGCGTGCAGGGATTTGCCCAGCAGGGGAGCCAGTTCACCGAGGAACCAGTGTACGGCGAAGCCGGTGTTGCTCCAGATAAGCTTGCCGTTGATATCACCGTGCTGCTCAATGGCGCGCACAGCGGGGATCAGATGCTGTTGGATCAGGCGATCCATACGACGTTGTGGGCTCAGGAAACGGGCTTCTTCATCTTCGCGCACGTCAAACCAGAAGGTTGCCGGGCGGCCGGTTTCATGGAACTCAACGTGGCAATGTTCGGGTGAGCAGTCCAGCGGGCGGTTTTCAATCAGCAGTGCCATCATCATCGGCGGCAGCACCAGTCCGAAATACCACTGCGCCCAGAGTGATTGCAGCGGCTTGTTTTCGCGTTCCATCTCGCCATGCTCACGGTAGATATAGTCACCGTACTGCGCGTTCAGGCGGGCGAAATTCTCCGGCGTCGACCAGCGGTCCAGCGTCATGCTGCTGGCGGGCGCTTCTTCCCCCAGCTTCACGCTATCCAGGAAATAAGCACGGTGTTCACTGAACAAGGCGCGTAGCGAAGACGCCAGCGAACGATTGCTCTGCAAAAAGATCAGCGGATGTGAACCATACTCAACTGCCTGACGGACGATGGTGGCCATGGGATTTCCAGCGTAAACCGAATACAAAAACAAATGATAATCGTTCTTGATTCTATCTGAGGCCATACGCACAAACAAGCAGCAAATTGTGCGCCGGACCTGGAAGGCAATTGATAAGAAGTCTGGCTGAATTTTGATCGCTTTGACCATAATAACAACAGGGATTATGGGGGGAATATAAAAGCAGGCATATTGCACCGTTGGAATAGCGGCTTATTCCATAACCGGGACGTTTCCCGGCACTGTAGAGTTAATTCCAATTATAGGGAATAACAATGGCTGGGTTATTTTCTGTTCTCATCTTCGCCGAAGAATGCATTATTGCCGTTTTTTATTAACAACTATTTTTCATTCATCGGCTTAATGAATAGGGAATAAACCCGCAGATCATTATGGCAAATAAACCCGCCAGGACTGGGATTTGAATTAAAGAGAGCGATAAATTAATTAAATGTATTGGCCCGGGTGTCCGGGCCAGTTAAAAACATCACATTGCATCTGCGGGGTGGGAAAGCGGACTTTTCGTTATGTCTTCATAGGAGAGGATCGTATTACGGCCACGACCTTTTGCCAGATAAAGTGCGCGGTCGGCATTGGCCAGCGCCGCATCGAAATCTTCTTCGATTAACGGCGCAAACCCGGCGCTGATGGTGACGTGCGTGGCGACCCGGTCATTAAACAGATGCGGGATCTCCAGATTCAGCACGTACTGGCGGATGCGCTCCGACAGCTTACGGGCAATCGACTCATTGACGTTGGTCAGCAGCACCAGAAACTCTTCGCCGCCATAGCGGGTCACGATGTCCCTTGAACGCACCGCATCCCGTATCGCCACCGAGACGCGCGCCAATGCCTGATCGCCCATCGCATGGCCGTAGTTGTCGTTGTAGGCCTTGAAGTTGTCGATATCCAGCAGCAGCACGAAGTGGCTGCCCGCGTGGTTCTCGAGGATGTTCTCCAGCCGGTTTTTCAGCCCACGGCGATTGTACAGCCCGGTCAAGGGATCGAGCATGCTGAGGTCGCTATAGGTCTCTTTCTCTTCATACAGCTGACGCATCAGGCGCAGGGTAAAGTTGTCCCGGCGGCGCTGCATCAGGTGGTGCAAGGTAAAGCCAATCAGCGGCAGCGCAATGGTAAACAGGATCAGCAGCGTGTTCTGCCCGTGGTCCAGCAGCAACACCGCGACGGAAGGCGGAGCCGTATGCAGACAAAATGCCAGCAGATGGTCGCCCAGCGCGATGGCACTGATAAAAAACACGCTAATCAGACTGATTACTAAAAAGCTGCCGTCGAAATAAAATACCGTTTCGTACTTATCGTAAATTTGCCATGTCCACAGCAAACCGGTAATTACCGCGACAAGATTTAATATCGGGAATTTCCCCGAAGGCTTCAAAAGCATCCACGCGATGATCACCGCACAAAATATTGCGATGATAAGCGTTGGAATTGAAAACTGAACCTCTCCCAGTTTCCCTTTAGTACTACATAAACAAAATAAGGATGTTGCTGTGTTTAAAAAGAGAAAGAGCATCAGCGACAGCCGATGCTTGCTGTTAAGCAATTCATCATAGCTTTGTAATTTCATTATTTTCTACTCGTGACTGCAATGAATAAACCCGCACCATTAACCTAAATTGGCGGACTACATTCGCGCGTGGAATAGTTTCTTTCTGTTATTATTTGGAATTTCTTAATAGTGAACCAGGCCAATTTACCACTTAACATTCTGAGTGTCATCAGCGCGGGCAAAGTTTCAACAGCGGCACGGTAAATTATGCTGCAAAGTGATAAATATTCTTATATGCTATTGGTAATCATTATCATTTGAAAGGGTGTGGGTACGACAATGCTGATAGCAATGGTCACCGCATGTGGACTTTGGGGGGTAAGCTGGATGTTCGGAAAAAAACTGGATAGCGCCTGGGGTGTTTTGCTCCCTTGTGCGGTAATGCCGCTTATCACCCTGATGAAACTGTCATTCAGCGAATGGCGGGTGATCATGGTGATTGCGCTGTTGGCCACCGTGGCGATGCTCTATCACAAACGCCTGCGTCACTACCTGCTGTTGCCTTCATGTCTGGCACTGGCGGGCGGCATGGCGGCTATATCCGTCAATTTCGGCATGCTGTAACAGAACAGGGGACAGTGAGTCGCAAAGGAAGAGCGGGCCGAACAGAGGTAAAAGGGATTGCAGCGTTAACACAGAGAGAAATTCAGAGACAGGTCGTACAGAGAACATCTGGGGATATGACAGGGAGAAGCAGTAAGTGCGTTTCAACGTGGTGCGAAGAGAGGGACTTGAACCCTCACGTCCGTAAGAACACTAACACCTGAAGCTAGCGCGTCTACCAATTCCGCCACCTTCGCATTCTGTTGAACTTTACTGCTTATTCATATCACCGCATTGGTGCGAAGGGAGGGACTTGAACCCTCACGTCCGTAAGAACACTAACACCTGAAGCTAGCGCGTCTACCAATTCCGCCACCATCGCTCTAATGCTGCGTAATATGAACAACGTGATTTATGGTGCGAAGAGAGGGACTTGAACCCTCACGTCCGTTAGGACACTAACACCTGAAGCTAGCGCGTCTACCAATTCCGCCACCTTCGCATACCATCAACACAGTTAAACTGTATTGCAACCACGGAGGCGCATTCTAGAGATTTTCCAGTCTACGTCAACAGTTATTTAGCCACCTTTCCAATGAACGCTGCAAAAAGCGACGTTATCAGCGGCAGGTTGGCGAATCAGGCACTTGCTGAGCCAAAAGCGGCGAAATAATCGCCGCTTCGGGGATTAACGCTTGGCTTTCGCCGCGCGCTGCAACACGGCACGGTAAACTTTAAAACGGCCATTCTGTAGCAGCACTTCATGGCTGCCAAAGGTCTCATCCAGAATCTGCGGATAAGGCAGGAAGGCGTTGGCTACGATGCGCAACTCGCCGCCCATGTTCAGGTGCTTAACCGCACCGCGGATCAGCGTCTGCGCCGCGTCCAGGCTGGTCTGCATGCCATCGTGGAACGGCGGGTTGGAGATAATCATGTCGTAACGCCCGTTCACGTCGGAGTAGACGTTACTGGCAAACACCTCACCTTCCAGTTCGTTCGCCGCTAACGTGGCTTTACTGGCTTCGATCGCTGCCGCATTTACGTCAGTCATAAACAGGCGAACTTTTGGCGAGAAGCTGGCGAGCATCGCGGAGAGCACGCCGGCGCCACAGCCCATATCCAGCACTTTGCCTTTCATATGGGGTTTCAGGGTGGAGAGCAGCAGGTTGCTGCCGGCATCCAGACCGTCACGGCTGAACACGCCTGGCAGGGTTTTGATGGTCAGGGCGCCGAGTGGATAGTCGTCCCAGTACTGCTCAACATCAAAGGTCGCCTGAACATCCAGGCTGCCATGATACAAACCACAGCGACGCGCGCTGTCGATTTTGTTCATTTTCGCCCACGGCTCCAGCATTTGTTCTGCACTGCGAACGCCGCTGCGGTTTTCGCCGACCACGAACAGATCGGTGCCCACCGGCAGCAGCGACAGCAGGTTTTCCAGCTGGAACAGCGCTTCCGGTTTGTTCTTCGGCCAGAAGTAGATCAGCGTGTCGCACTCTGCAACGTCTTCGGCTGTCGCCACCAGGCCGTAGCGCGCGTTATCTTCCATCGCGCGGCTCAGGATCTGCCAGTGATGATATTGTTGGGTATGCACCCGACTCAAAACGGTGTCCAGTTGGGCGGGCAGGTCATCCTGCAGATCGCCAGCAAACAGTACGCGGCGTTGAGTAAATTCATCACTGTGGCGCAGTATTACTTCACTGGCCGGGCTAAATGCAGACATCGGTGGCTCCTTACGAATCAGAGCGGCGATTATACCCAAATTAGCCAGAGTTGCAGCACTGCCCGCCGGATTCCGTAGTTTTGTGCTGTCAACCGGCGTGCTCAGGGTGGCTTTGTTGGCGCAGAACCGACGGGTTTGCTAGCATAGCGTCGCAATCGGGCGACCAGACAGGAATAAAGATGTCCTCCAGACGTGACTGGTTATTACAGCAAATGGGCATAACGCAGTATACGCTGCGGCGTCCGCGTGCCTTACAGGGTGAGGTTGCGGTGTCACTGCCGGAACAGACTCGCCTGCTGATTGTGGCTGACGTGCCGCCTCTGCTGTCGGATCCGCTGATTAGCGATGTGCTCCGCGCGATGCTGATGCGTGAGCAGGAGGTGGTGGTGCTGACCCCGGAACAACTGGCGATGCTGCCAGACGATACCCGTTGTGCGAGCTGGTGCCTGGGTGTTGAACCCGCCGCCATGCCTGACGGTTCACAGATCGCTTCGCCTGTTCTTGCGGAGCTCTATCATAATGCCGGTGCCAAACGCGCGCTGTGGCAGCAGATCTCCCAATATGAATCAGATTTCTTTACTGACCCCGCACGATCTTGAGACCGCTTTTGCCATTGAGCAGCGCAGTCATGCTTTTCCCTGGACAGAAAAAACCTTCTCCAGCAATCAGGGTGAACGTTACCTGAACTATCAGCTGACCGTCGGTGAGCAGATGGCGGGATTTGCCATCACTCAGGTGGTGCTGGATGAAGCCACGCTGTTTAACCTCGCGGTGGATCCCGCTTTCCAGCGCCAGGGCATTGGCCGGGAACTGCTGGAGCATGTGATCGTCGAACTCGAATCACGCGGCATCCAGACGTTATGGCTGGAAGTACGCGCCTCAAACCGTCCAGCGATTGCGCTCTATGAGCAGCTGGATTTCAACGAAGTGTCGGTGCGCCGTAACTACTACCCGACGGCGGACGGCAAAGAAGATGCCATTATTATGGCGCTGACGTTATAAGGACCGACTGAAAGATGCTTAAAGACTGGGATTGGATCTTATTTGACGCTGACGATACGCTGTTTCACTTCGATGCGTTTGCCGGTTTACAGCGTCTTTTTCAGCAGTATGACGTGGCCTTTTCCACGGCCGATTACGATGATTATCAGGCGATTAATAAACCGCTGTGGGTTGATTATCAGAATGGCGCCATCAGTGCCTTGCAGCTGCAACATCAGCGCTTTGAAGGCTGGGCCGCGAAGCTGCAGGTGACGCCGCTGGACCTTAACGACGGCTTCTTAGCTGCGATGGCCGAGCTGTGCGTGCCGTTGGCCGGCGCGGTGAACCTGCTTAACTCGCTTAAAGGCAAGGTGAAGATGGGCATCATCACCAACGGCTTTACCGCATTGCAGCAGGCACGACTTGAGCGGACGGGGTTCCTCGGCTATTTCGACCTGCTGGTGATCTCGGAACAGGTTGGCCACGCCAAACCCCATCCGGCCATCTTTGATTATGCGCTGGATCAGATGGGTAACCCGCCACGTGAGCGGGTGATGATGGTGGGTGATAACCCGGATTCGGATATCCTTGGCGGCATCAATGCCGGCCTGGCGACCTGCTGGCTTAACGCCGACAACCGTCCTCGTCCCGAAAGCATTCATCCGACCTGGCAGGTAAAAACGCTACAGGAACTGGAAGTGATTCTAAATACTTAAGTTTGATTTTTTTGGTCAAAAACACCCTCATTATCCGAATGCCAGCACAAATCGCTGGCATTCAATAAAATAACCCCATTTTCAGATATAAAAACCTGTAGACCCCCGTCTCAAAAACCCCACCCGACTCAATCCTAAAAATCAGTACCAATAGATAATTTTACTTTATGATATTTGGTTATTAAAAATATTATTTTTATTCCTTATTGTTTTATTAAAGCCAATTATTGAACTGACTACCGGAAATATCCTGGGTTTTTCCGCCTGAATATGCAGAATTTTCCTTAATTTTGTAACATTAGATTTTTTAACGTTAGTGGGCTTGTCTATATAGCGTTGAATAATCGATTGGACTCTGTAAACTTGCCGAAAATTTCACAATAAACTGTAACCAATGCTCCGGGCGTTTTGCGTTAGCATCAGCTCGTGCGGTAGCTATGGTAGTAGGTCTGTTATTTAATCTATACATAACAGGTAATTATTGTGAAATGTTATTGAAACAAGTAATGAGTATAGGGACTGTGCGTAAGAAGAGTGGAGTAAGGCACTACAGTTTTATTCACTTCTTTATGTAGGATATTCGGAAAGGGTTAGTAGGGTAAATGGAGTTTAACCCGTAAAGTGTTCGTTAATTGAGCGGTTTGGTCGGTGAAATCGATCCTGCTGCTACACAATTAACCTGCTAACGTAGCCCTTCATCTCGTTTCAATGTTACAACAGTGAATAATCTGCGTTACTAAGCTGTGAAGCGTGCTTTCGGCTATGAAGCGAATCGGATGAACCCTGGCCTGTTTTTATTGCTGGTCCAGTTAAGCCGTGCTTCTTTTGCCTGCCACTCTCTTCCTGCTTGTCTTATGGTCCGCTTCCTGCTGGCCGCAAACACCCTCTCTATTCTGTCTACGCGTATTTCTGAGCTGTATTACGCCTTTCATTCCAAAAAAACGTTATGAGGATCATGGTGAAAATTCGAATTGCACTGAGTCTGCTCTTTGTCCTGACCGTTGCAGGGTGTAAAGCACCACCGCCAGCAATGACCGATGACACAATCGTGTCCAGTACTGTCGACGGCGTGAAACTGACTTACCGCCACGCGGTTCAACCGCCGACGTCGTTCACGCCGGTGAACGAAGAGTATCGCGCGCTGTATGACGCGTCGGTAATGAACCGTCCTGATTTCGGCGGCAAGCTGGTAAGCAATCTGGAGAATGGCAAGCCCTATACCGTGCTGGGCTCGGTGGAAAATAACTGGTTCGCCATTGCGGAGCAGGGGCAGGAACAGCTGATTGGCTATGTTCCTTTGCGTGCCGTGGTGAAGAGCGATCTCTACGATAAAACCGTCAAAGCTGACTCACGCCGTAAACGTGTCCGTGCCGCGAGCAAAAAAACCTGCGTTGCCGCGGGTGACAGTAAAGCGTGCCAGAACAGCAACAGCGGCACCTGGATCATCGACTGATAACGGGTTAATGGCCGCCTGACTATGAAAAGAGATTCAATTTTGCGCCTGAGTATTCAGGCGCTTTTTCTGCTAGCCGCCAGCCTTGTTGCTGGCTGTGGTTCGTCTTCACACAGCGATCCTGCTCACTACAACCTGGTTTTCCAGGCGCATCCGCAAATCAATGATGGCGCGCCGCTCAAGGTCAGGGTGCTGTTACTGAAGTCGGATGCGGATTTCATGTCTGCCGACTTCTATTCGTTGCAAAACAGCGCGCCCGCCCTGCTGGGCAACAACCTGATCAACAGTGAACAGTTTTTCCTGATGCCGGGGCAGTTGAATAAAGTCCTGCGGGGGCAAACGACGTCAGAGGCCCGATATATTGGGATTCTGGCGGAGTACCAGTCTCTGGATGGCAAAAAATGGCGTATCTCATTGCCGCTGCCGGTGCCCAATGAAAGCCATTTCTACACATTCTGGCAGGGGGCATCAGACGAACTGAAAGCCGACATCATTGCTGACATCAGCGGTCTGCGCACCCTGAAACCGTGAGCATTGCCTGACAACGGAAGCCATTATGAATAAAGCAGAAAAAGTGGTCTGGACCGAGGGCATGTTCCTGCGTCCTCACCATTTCCAGCAAGCAGAGAGCTATCAACAAAGCACGCTTCGTAACTGGGGACTGACCCAGCGGCCTTATCTCTGGGGCTTTTTAGATTATGAAATCGATGAAGCGATGTTGCGGCAGGGCAAAGTTGCCCTCAGCTCCGCCAGTGGATTGCTGCCTGACGGCACCTTTTTCTCTTTCCGCGATGCGCGTAACGGCCCCCCGCCACTGGCTATCCCGGATAATCACGGCAATGAGTTGGTGGTGCTGGCCCTGCCTGCCCGTCGTAATGGCCGGGAAGAGGTGATCTTCAGCGAGTCGGCGGATTCGCTGGCGCGTTACGTCACCTTTGAGCAGGAAGTGGATGATTTCAATGCGCTGTCCGTTGGCGGTGCTGCCGTGCAGTTCGGCAAGCTTCGTCTGCGCTTGATGCTGGAAAGCGAGCTGTCGGCAGAGTGGACGGCGATGGCTACCCTGCGCATCACCGAGAAGCGCAGTGATAATCAGGTTCGGCTGGATGAAAACTATATTCCGCCAATGCTTAACTGCATCGCGCACAGCAAGCTGTATGAGTATCTTAGCGGCATGCATGGGCTGTTACAGCAACGCAGCCAGGAGATCGGCCAGCGTCTGCAACAGCCCGGCCGCTTTAATTCGGCCGATATGGTCGACTTTATGCTGCTGGCGCTGATTAACCATCACCTGGGCCACGTCAGCCATCTGAAAGATCTGCCGCTGCTGCATCCTGAACCGCTGTTTGCGACCTGGCTGGCGTTTGCGACAGAACTGGCGACCTATACCCCTCAACGTTTCCCGGACAGCGAACTGCCGGAATATAACCATGACGACCTGGCCTTTTGCTTCGGCAAACTGATGCTGATGCTGCGTCAGGGGCTGTCGCAGGTGATGGAAGAGAACGCCGTGCAGCTGATGCTGACGGAGCGATCGCACGGACTGAACGTCGCCACCGTGACCGAAACCTCCATGGTGCGTGAGTTCGGCTTTGTGCTGGCGGTGCGTGCCAATGTGCCCGGCGAAGCGCTGCAAACGCATTTCCCGGCACAGATGAAGATTGCGCCGGTGACCAAAATTCGCGATCTGGTGCAGCTACAGCTGCCGGGCATGGTGCTGCGGCCGTTGCCCGTCGCGCCGCCGCAAATTCCCTGGCACACCGGTTACAGCTACTTCGAACTGGAGAAGGGCAGTGAGCTGTGGCAGGAGATGGAAAAATCCGGCACCTTCGCGCTCCATCTGGCGGGGGATTTCCCCGGTCTGAAGATGGAATTCTGGGCTATCCGTAACCACTCAGTCTGACGCAGGGAGCGAGCAACATGCAGCAACAACAGGCTTTTGCCCAGGGCGATGTGTTCTCGGGTGCCAGCAATAACAATCCTCTGGTGGCCGCGGCGAACGGGTTATTAAATTCGATTCCGCAAATCCGCCATTCGGTCAGCCATGCCGATCCGGCCGCGTTACGCCAGCGTTTGATCGACGAAATGCGCCAGTTCGAGATGAACTGCCAGCGTGCCGGGCTGGCTTATGAAGTGATTATTGGCGCGCGCTACTGCTTATGTACCGCACTGGATGAAGCCGCTGCGCTCACGCCCTGGGGCAGTCGCGGCGTCTGGCCCGGGCAGGGATTGCTGGTCACCTTCCACAATGAAACCTGGGGCGGCGAGAAGTTCTTCCAGCTGCTGGCCAAACTTTCACAGAATCCGCGTGAACAAATCGTTCTGCTGGAGCTGATCAATTACTGCCTGCAACTGGGCTTTGAAGGCCGCTATCGCGTGCTGGATAACGGCCGTTCCCAGCTGGAAACCATCAAACAGCGCCTGCTGCAGATGATCCACTCCGTGCGCGGTGGCTATGCGCCGCCGCTTTCACCGCATCCTGAAGATCATCCGGTCACGCGTAAGTTGTGGCGGCCGGTGGTGCCTTTGTGGGCCTGCGCGGCGCTGGTCGGCTTCCTCGCCTGTCTGTTCTATATCCTGCTGAACTGGCGGCTGGGCGATGTCACCTCGCCGGTGCTGGCTGAGATTTATCAAACGCCGTTACCGGAAGTCACCATTCATAACCCGGCACCGCCGCCGCCAGCGGCGTTGAACCTTAAAGCGTTCCTGCGTCCTGAAATTGAACAGGGCCTGGTGGCGGTAAAAGATGAAGCTGACCAAAGCGTGGTGACGCTGAAAGGCGACGGTCTGTTTACCTCGGCGTCGACCTCGGTTCGCGGGCGTTATGAAGAGGTGCTGGATCGTATCGCCCAGGCGATGAACAACGTTCACGGCCGCATCCTGGTGATTGGCTACAGCGATAACGTGCCGATCCGCAGTGCGCGCTTCGCCTCTAACTATGAGCTGTCGCTGGCCAGGGCACAGTCCGTGCAGGAGCGCCTGCAACAACATCTGTCACAGCCGCAACGCGTGAAAGCGGAAGGGCGCGGAGAGAGCAATCCTCTTGTGCCGAATACCACCGCCGAAAATCGCGCCCGCAATCGCCGGGTGGACATCACGCTGTTAGTTTCGCCGCAGAACACCCGCGCGGAAGTTAACGGTTTGCAGCAAGGAAATTAACGGATGCTGAATATTCTATTTTCCATCATGACCAGCCGTCTGATGTGGGGCTTTATCGGCATCACCGCGCTCTCTTTCATTATCTGGGTGATTGGGCCGGTGTTCTCTATCGCTGACTCCCGCCCGCTGGAGCCGGAAGTGAACCGCCAGATCAGTATCGGGCTGCTGTACGTGGCGTGGGGACTGAGCAATCTGGTGCCGCGCCTGTACAACGCCTGGCTGAACCGCAAGCTGATGGGCAGCCTGAAAACCACGCCGGGCGAAGAGGGCAGCGCTGACAACAAGCGTCTGACCAGTGAAGACCGCGTGCTGTCCGAGCGCTTTACCGAAGCCGCCGAGATGCTGAAAAAGGCCCACTTCAGCGGCGCCGGCAATAAGCGCTGGACCCAGCGCTTCAGCCGTCAGTATCTGTATCAACTGCCGTGGTACGTGATTATCGGCGCACCGGGCGCGGGCAAAACCACCGCGCTGGTCAACTCCGGGCTGAAGTT
>LIDZ01013413.1_pt16 | contig 11365 bp, 13 predicted proteins | sample 644651 | NCBI WGS metagenome assembly LIDZ01 (sample SAMN03856242, study PRJNA289617) | food metagenome | isolation source: wine grapes on drying loft during traditional withering process | host: Vitis vinifera cv. Corvina | place: Italy: Gargagnago di S. Ambrogio di Valpolicella | collected 2014-01
GATGTCGGCTGTCGTGAAGTGCATGGGCGATGTAGGGCCGGTCCGGGTCGCCCTGCTCGAAGGCAATCGCCACCTCGGTGCCGCAGATCAGTGGCAGGTGCAGTCCGTGGGTATCCCCGGCATAGGGGCGGGCGAGGCGCAACCACAGGCTTTCCTCACCCAGTTTCCAGCTGTCGCGGTCGAACAGAAAGCTGACCTTGTAGCGGCCTTCGCTGTCGATGTGGCTATAGGGATCGTTGGCCAGCGAGCTGGTGACACAGGCCGGAACGGTGCCGGCTATCGCAGGCTTTGCCAGCAAAGGCGGCCGAAAACACACGCTTTCGGAATACGGAATCGCCTCAAAACTCAGTTCAAAGCTTCGATCCCGCGCTGCACGCAAATGCAATCGCGTGATCACAGCACCCGGCTCAAACGCCTGAGGCGCACCACCGGAAATCGCCAGCACCTGCGCCAATCCCAACGAAGCGCTGCTGCTAATCCCGGTCAGCCGCGTCTGGTTATTCAGATACCGCTCATGCCGCAGGCGGGCGTAGAAGAACCCGCTTTCGCCCTCTAAATCCTCATCCTGATCGAGCTTGTCTCCCAGCACTTTGTACGGCTCGGCATAGTGATACGCCTCGCCATAAGTCGTGGAATCCCCACGCGTCTGATCTACATCCCCGTCCAGCCAAGCACTGGCGTCACGGTGGTGATAAGCCTGAAAGTGAACACTCTTTTCCACCACTCCATGACTGGACTGCAAACCCCAGACCCCATCCGCGCCGCTGCTGCCCAAACCCGACTGGGGCCGGTAGGGCAGACTGATCCGAGGGCGAACGTAATGACGCTGATCATCATGAAATTCGACGACCGCAATGCCTAATCGCTCATCGTTAGTGAAGCGGTACCAGATCCCCACTTCCGCCAGCAGCCGCGAAACAAACGCCAGATCGCTCTCGCCGTACTGCATCACCTGCTCACGCTTCGGATACTCCCGCACCAGCGAAAACAGAAAATCCTGCCCCTCAAAATCATGCCGTGTGCGCAGAATGCTCTCGACAATCTGCGGCACCGACTGATGCTGATAAATCCGAAACTGCTTTCCACGCCCCAGCAATGCCAGTCGCGGCTCCAGTGTCACTTCATAGCGCGCCTCATCAGCGGAACCGGACAGGCGCTTGAAGCCGGTGATGACCCCATGCAACGTGCGCAACGGTTTAACCGAAGGCACCGGCAAGCCTGGAATCGCAGTCGGCAACGTGTGGGCCGCCGCATGCAGACTGAACTGCGCATCCTGCCCGAGCATCCGCTCGGCGCCGATGTCCCGTTCAACCGAGGTAAATTCCACGCGGTAATGAAAGGGCTGACTCAGCCGCTCCTCACCCTCAAACGTCAGCACATCAAGCGCCACCGGCAGGTTATGAACGACGAGTTTATGGCGACTGTGATCGAAAAAAGGCGGCAATACGGTGAGCATGAATGAGCGTCCCTGGCAGGAGAATGCACCCCCGACCGGTCCATAAAGAACCGATCAACTCATCCATGACAGGGGCTGAAGCGGGCGAAGATGAGGCATTCCTCACCGTCATTCCATAGGCAAAACACGAACCGGACGCGTCCTAATGGAGATCAGGAAATGCCCTACACAGATCGCAAGGGGCACGGCGTTTGAGCCGCCCGACGCTCCCGGCTGAAGGCGGAAGCAGAGTTGTGCAGTTTGATGTGGCGCGAGCCAGCTTTCCGGAAACGGGCTGCTTAAAATACGTCGAATAGTCGGCAGCAACCCTGGATTCCCAGCGCGCTGATCGTCCCGTTTAAAAAAGCGTGCGTATAAAAAAGGCCTCAATCGAGGCCTTTTCTCTGCATCAGCGAATGCGCTCCGCCAGCGTCTCCGCACCACGCTCCCTCACCCAGAACAACGTCGCTCCTGCCACCGCCGCCGGCATCATCAGGATGTTGACCACCGGTATCAGCAGCACCAGATAAACAATCCCGCCGAAACTCATGCTTTGCCACCGTTTGGCACGCAGCCAGGCGAGCATGTCTTGCCAGCTCATTTTGTGGTTATCGGCGGGGTAGTCGATGTATTGGATGGCCATCATCCACACGCCGAACATCAGCCACAGCGGCGCGGCGACAAGGTTCACCACGGGGATCCACGAAAGGATGAACAGGCCAATGGCGCGGGGCAGGAAATAGCCCAGTTTGCGCATTTCCCGGCTCAGGGTGCGCGGCACCATTTCCACCAGCTCACCCCAGCTGAAGGCAGGAAAATCGTCCGTCCCGCGCAACACCACTTCCACCTTCTCGGCGAGAAATCCATTGAACGGCGCGGCGATGATGTTGGCGATCATGGTGAAAGTGAAGAACACCATCAGCGCCACAAGCACCACGAACAACGGCCACAGGATGTAGTTGAGAAAGCTGAGCCAGCCGGGGAGGGTCGGCATGAAGGAGTCAACCCAGAGCCTGAATTCGTGGCCGGCGAAGTAGATCATGGCGCTGAACAGCACCAGATTAATAACCAATGGCAGCAGGACGAATAAACGCAGGCCGGGGCTAAGGACCAGTTTCAGGCCTTCGCGCAGGTATTGAGGGCCAGACAGGACGGGTGCAGGCATGTGTGCCTCCAGGCAGTGATATCGCGCCGACCTTACCGGCTTTGCGACGAGGGCGGAAGCGCCGCTGCAGGTGCGACATTCGCTGAAACAATCGTGCAGCGATAAAGTCTATGCAGGACTGCATGTGCAAAGCGGAGGACGCACATAGGGCTGGCCTATGAGCTGGATTGTGAAACGATATTTCCTTAATCTTCTCCGCCCCGATAAGCTTGCGGCCAACTTTTACCGCTGCTGTGCCCCGAGTGGCAGCTTCTCGTTTTCAGGATCGGCGGGCGCCTCGTGTTGCCACAGGCCCCGTCAGTCCCAACCCTCTCAACCGGTACGCCGGTTCAGACCCAGTGACTCCGACCACGCGTAACGATGGCCGGTCAATAGGAGTGTGTCATGTCTGATGTACGTCATTCGCGAGTGATTATTCTCGGCTCCGGCCCTGCCGGTTACAGCGCTGCAGTCTATGCCGCGCGCGCCAACCTCAAGCCGTTGCTGATCACCGGGATGCAGGCGGGCGGTCAATTGACCACCACCACCGAAGTCGACAACTGGCCGGGCGACCCCCATGGCCTGACCGGCCCGGCCTTGATGGAGCGTATGCGTGAACACGCCGAGCGTTTCGAGACCGAGATCGTTTTCGATCACATCAATGCAGTGGATCTGGCAGGCAAACCGTTCAGCCTGAAAGGCGACAACGCCACTTACACCTGCGACGCGCTGATCATCGCCACCGGCGCCAGCGCCCGTTATCTGGGTCTGCCGTCCGAAGAAGCGTTCATGGGCAAAGGTGTGTCGGCCTGCGCGACCTGCGATGGTTTCTTCTATCGCAACAAGCCGGTCGCAGTGGTCGGGGGCGGTAACACTGCCGTCGAGGAAGCCCTGTACTTGGCCAACATCGCCAGCAAGGTCACCCTGGTTCACCGTCGCGATACCTTCCGCGCCGAGAAGATCCTTATCGACAAACTGCATGCACGTGTTGCCGAGGGCAAGATCGAGCTCAAACTCAACGCCACCCTGGACGAAGTGCTGGGCGACAACATGGGCGTGACCGGTGCGCGCTTGAAGAACAATGACGGCACCTATTCCGAAGTGACCGTCGACGGCGTATTCATCGCCATCGGCCATACGCCGAATACCAGCTTGTTTGACGGTCAGTTGGCGTTGAAAGACGGCTACATGGTCGTTCAAGGCGGTCGCGAAGGTAATGCGACAGCCACCAGCGTTGACGGTGTTTTCGCGGCCGGCGACGTGGCGGATCATGTTTACCGTCAGGCAATCACCTCGGCTGGCGCAGGCTGCATGGCGGCACTGGACGTCGAGCGCTACCTGGACGGCCTGGCGAACGTTTCGTTCTGACCTGACCTCCAGTTGCAAAAAAACCGGCTCATTGAGCCGGTTTTTTTATATCGGGCAAACGGCCCCATCAGCGTCGAGCGCGCGGTCAGGCCTTGGGCTTGAGCGGCTCGGCTGAGAACTTCACACCGGCCAGCCCGTTGGCAATCAGCGCGCGGATGTTGCCGTGGTCCGAACCGTCCGGTGTATCGAGCACAGAACGGTAGTGCTCGCCAAAAGCCAGAAGCGCTTCTTCATCGCTCAGGCCTTCCAGCAGCGCCAGGCCGAGGGTCTTGCACGAACCTTCGTTCTGGCCAGCGGCGTTTTCCACCGGGCCGTTGCTGAACGCCTGAGGCTGATAGTCGTAATGCGCGGCGATGAAGGCCAGGGTGTCTGCGAACAGATGATTGCCGCTGGCGAGGCTGGCGCGCAGGCCGGGCAGGTCAGTCATGCTTGGGTTCCTTGGCGAACGCAGCTTGCTGCTCGGTGCTGGCTTCTTTCTGGTACGTGGATTTCCACTCGCTGTACGGCATGCCGTAAACCACTTCGCGGGCGTCATCGAGCGTGATGTCGATGTGCTTCTCGTCGGCCTCGGCCTTGTACCACTTGGACAGACAGTTGCGACAGAAACCGGCGAGGTTCATCAGGTCGATGTTCTGCACGTCCTTGCGGCTGTCCAGGTGCGCAACCAGACGGCGGAAAGCGGCGGCTTCGAGTTCAAGACGTTGTTGCTCGGTCATGGTGTGCTCTGTGGGAAGTAAAGATGGGCGGATGATAAGAGTGGCAGGCAGGCCGGGCAAGCGTGGGCCTTCACCGGCGAGCGAAGGAATCAGCGGGCTGCCGCCAGGGTGATCGACACCGACTCGGCGAAACGCAGCGCGTGGGGCTTGTCCACTTCGACTTCGGCGTATTGCACCGCCTCATGGGTCATCACCAGGTCGAGCACTTCCTGGGTCAGGCGCTCAAGCAGTGCAAAGCGGTTGCTTTCCACGTGCTGGATGATGGCCTTGGTGATGGTCCGGTAGTTCAGCGCGTGATCAATGTCGTTGTCGCGCACCGCTTCCTGCGCCGCGTACAGGATCGTCAGGTTGATCAGCACGTCCTGCTTGTTGAGAATTTCGGCTTCGTTGATGCCGATAAACGTACGCAGGCACAGGTCTTTGACCCTGATGCGTGCGGTGCCGGGTTCGAGTCTTGCCATGGACTACTTGCTCCGTCCGATCAATTGCAGAAATTCCATGCGGGTCGTGGTCGACTCGCGGAAGGCGCCGAGCATCACCGAGGTGTTCATGGTCGAGTTCTGTTTTTCAACGCCGCGCATCATCATGCACATGTGCTGAGCCTCGATCACCACGGCCACGCCTGCGGCCTTGGTCACGTCTTGAATCGCATCGGCGATCTGCCGCGTGAGGTTTTCCTGAATCTGCAGGCGCCGCGCGAACATATCGACGATGCGCGCGATTTTCGACAGGCCAAGGACTTTCCCGGTGGGGATATACGCGACGTGGGCCTTGCCAATGAAGGGCAGCAGGTGATGCTCGCACAGCGAATACAGTTCGATGTCTTTGACGATCACCATCTCGTCGCTCGCGGAGGCAAACAACGCGCCGTTGACGATCTCTTCCAGTGTCTGCTCGTAGCCATGACACAGGTACTGCATGGCTTTGGCCGCGCGCTTGGGCGTGTCCAGCAGGCCTTCTCGTTCAGGATCTTCACCCAGTCCGACGAGGATTTCACGGTAATGCTGTGGCAGTGACAGGGTCATCAATGGTTCCTCGGGGCGGCTTACTTGACGTGCCGTCCGCCGTTTACGGTCAGAGTGGTGCCGGTGACGTAGGGGTTATCCAGCAGATAGCGCAGGCTCTGGTAAATCACCTCGGCGCCGGGTTCGATCCCCAGTGCCGATTTTTCCAGCGTGCGCGCGCGGTATGCCGCATCGTCGTCGGGTTGAAACATCAGCATGGCCGGGGCAATGCCGTTGACCTTGATATGGGGCGCGTATCGGGCTGCGAAGGACAGGGTCAGGTTTTCCAGCCCCGCCTTGCTGGCGCTGTAAGCGATGTGCTTGCTACTGCCCTTGCGGGTGACATCGTCGCTGATGTGAATTATGTCGGCCGTCTCCGAGCGCCTCAACAGCTCTGCGCAGTGCAGATTGATGAGATAAGGCGTCAGCATGTGGACGTTGAACATTTGCATGAATACATCCGCCTCGTCCCCCGGCGTTTCGGCGAGCCAGTCGGACGCGTTGTGCACGATGGCCCTCAGGCTGTCGGTCTGCTCTTTGAGTCGGGCGATGAAATCCAGCACGCTCGTCTCCGACGAAAAATCAGCCTGAAGTATTACCGCGCCCAGCGCCTTCAAGCGTTGCACGCCCGGCCGCTCACTGCGGTAGGTGATGATCACCGGCTGGCCTTCCGCCAACAGACGCTCGGCGCAATGCAGGCCGACGCGCTGGCTGGCGCCAGTGATCAAGACAGGGGCAGGGGAGCAGGCCATGGTCGTCACGCATTCATCAACGGGGGAGAAAGGTCGGGCGAGTCGGTGCTGAATGGCGAACAGTGGATGCTCGCGTGCACCATCGAAAACGACCGTGGGCAAAGTTACCCCAACGGTCGGTTCTTGTACAACACCGACAGGGCTGTACATGTTTTTTGAAACGGCGCCACGCCGGGCCACTGCATCGCAGGTCGGCGGCGTCCAGATCGGGAAAGCGTTTGTCGCTGAGCGCTAGCGGGTAGATGCCGGCTCTGTTCCGCTGACCTGAGCAGGCACGTTGCTGTGCAGCCACCCCGCCAGAAGATGGGTCGAGAGCGGAATGAACCAGAACACCATCAGCGGCGTGAGGATCAAGGTGCTGATCATGATGCGCGGGAATAGCTCCAGCTGACCGAGCAGTGGCCCCAGCACGAAGTTGAAGATCAGCGACACCGGAAAGAACGCCAGCCAGATGGCAACGGCTTGCTTCCAGCGCGGCGGACGCTGACCAGCGGCGCCGAACCAGCCATCGATACCGCTCACCCGGTGCACAGAATTCTTGGCAAACAAGCCACTGCCGCGCACCAACCAGGAGCGTCGGGAGGCAGAATGCTCCCAAGCGTGCATGGTGGCTTCATCGGCGAAGCGGAAAATAATCTGGAATTCGTCATCCCCGGGCGGAGGAGCGAGCACACCTGACCCTAGATAGCCGGGGAAGTCTGTAGCGAGTTGTTCGCCTTCATGCAGCCAGGCAATCAGCTCTTGATAGCGGCCATGGGCGACGCGACGGGCAACCATCAGCGTGACGGGTGAGGTAGACATTGTGTATCTCCGATAAACAAGTGAACTTCCCGGGTAGGGAAATCACATGACAGGTCGCCGGGGTGGTGGCGATGCGTCAGCTTCACTGGGAAAAGCAAGCAAGGATTATTCCTGAAACCTGCGATAAAGCCAGAGGTGTTTATCGGACGGAAGAGGGTGCCGGGAGGGATCGCCTGATCAGGCAATCCTAGAGGTGCATCGAGGGGTGAATCTTGCGGTGTTCCTGAAGGATGTACTGACGCAGACGTTCAGTGTCTTCTTTACTGTTCTGGCTCAACCGATACGCCGCAAGACCATGATGGTTCAGGCGTTCGAAGTTGCCACGCAAGGCGATGGGCGCATAGCCCTGAGGCGTGAACCACGCGGCGAATGACTTCGGCGGTTTGGTCTGCTTGCGCATCTCCAGCAGGATGCCTTTGAACGAGATTTCATGAACCCAGAGTGCGGTGAGCGAGCCCTTTGCGGTCTCCAGCGGAATCGGCTCAGGCAGGATCAGACGCCATGGGCGAATGCGCGGGCCTTCCTCGAAGATGCTTGGCGCACCCAGCTCCAGATGCAGCGCGTGAAACTCGTCTTCGACCAGATGCAGCGGGAAGGTCATTTGCTGATTATCGAACTGGGCCTGAATCGTGACTTGCTCATGGGCAGCGAGACGGGTCAGCAGATCTTGAATCTGCACGCCGCCGTTAACCACCAGACTGCTGGATTTGTCTCGCAAATTCAGCGTGGGGTTGTGCTGCATGTTCTGGATGAACTCCAGTTCATCCGGCGTGAGGATATTGTCGCGCTGCATGGCCAAGCTCGAATAACCGGTTATTGAGAGAGCAGACAGATGGTTCGCATGTTGGTTGCGACCGTTCGTCAGTTGCAGGATGTTACTCCTTCAGGATTTTCATCTCCAGCCGAGTGTGTGCCCGTTGATCATTTAACTCGAGGCTTTTCCACTCGGCGTGCTGTGGATCCGCGGCGACGATCTGAACGTGAACTGCTTGGGAGTATAGGACAGGGGATGACCGACATCGTTGAAAACCATTTGCATCAGCGGTGCTCTGATCACCAGGCGCTCCTATCAGGCATCATCGCGCCGCGCTGGGGCATAATGCCGCACGATTTTACCCGTCACAGGATTAACCCATGAAAGTCGCGATTATTGCGGGCTCGGTGTATGGCTCGGCTGAAGAGGTCGCTCGCCACGCCCAACAGATCATCAAGGATGCAGGGCACGAGGTGCTGTTCAATCCGCGCGCTGCCCTTGCCGATCTGCAGGCCTTTGCACCCCAGGCTCTGCTGGCAGTGAGCTCCACCACCGGAATGGGCGAGCTGCCGGACAACATTCAGCCGCTCTATCACCAGATCCGTGACGTACTGCCTGCAGGATGGCGCGGGCTGCCTGGCGGCGTCATCGCCCTGGGCGACGCGAGTTATGGCGACACGTTTTGTGCGGGCGGCGAGTTGATGCGCGAGCTGTTCGGCGAACTGGGGATCCGCGAGGTGCAGGAAATGCTGCGACTCGATGCCAGCGAAACCGTGACCCCGGAAAGCGATGCCGAGCCGTGGCTGGCGGAGTTCATCGGCCGGCTTGATAGCTGAATAGCTGAATGGCGCGCCCATGCCCGTCTCTGCCGAGGCATGACAGAGCCATCCCCCGGCGTTATCGACCACCATTCAGCGTGTCCCCTGTTGATTGTGACCCGGCGCCGAGTCGTTGACACTCGATGACCATCACGCCCGCGTCTGCTGCCCTTCATGGCTCCTGATGAGTCAGGGGCCGTGGGCGCAGCGCCGGCTTCATCATCGGGGAGAGCAGCATGAGCGAGTCCGTACGTTTCGAAGGCAAAGTGGTAATCGTCACCGGTGCGGGCGGCGGGTTGGGAAGAGCCCACGCATTGTTGTTCGCGAAACACGGCGCGCGGGTGATCGTCAACGACCTCGGCGGTTCGGCCCATGGCGAAGGGGCCAATGCCTCGGCGGCGGATCGGGTGGTCGCGGAAATCCGTGAAGCGGGCGGCGAAGCGGTTGCCAATCATGATTCGGTCACCGACGGCGACAAGATCGTGCAGAACGCTCTGGATGCCTTCGGCCGCGTCGACGTCGTGGTCAACAACGCCGGCATTCTGCGCGACAAAAGCTTCGCCAAAATGGAAGACGCCGACTGGGACCTGGTTTACCGCGTCCACGTCGAAGGCGCCTACAAAGTCACCCGCGCAGCGTGGCCCCATCTCCGGGATCAGGGCTACGGCCGCATCATCTTCACCTCGTCCACTTCCGGCATTTACGGCAACTTCGGTCAGGCCAACTACGGCATGGCCAAACTCGGTCTATATGGTTTGACGCGCACGCTCGCGGTTGAAGGGCGCAAGAACAACATCCTCGTCAACGCCATCGCCCCCACCGGCGGCACACGCATGACTGAAGGCCTGATCCCCGCCAGCGTGTTCGAGCTGCTCAAGCCTGAACTGGTCAGCCCACTCGTGGTGTACCTGGGCAGCGAGCAGTGTCAGGACAGCGCCGGCCTGTATGAAGTAGGCGGCGGCTGGATCGGCAAGGTCCGCTGGGAGCGCAGCCTGGGCGCCGGATTCGACCCGCACGCAGGCTTTTCGCCGGAAGACGTCGCGGCGCAATGGCAAACCATCAGTGACTTCAGCGATGCGGTGCATCCTGCTGACAACGTCGAAGCGCTCAAGGAAATGATGGCCAATCTGCAGAGATTTGCCTGATCAGGCTTTGATCAATAAGCGGCCAGTTCGGCGATCGAACTGGCCGTTTTTGTAGGAAGGTTATTTGCCGCGACGTAGGAACGGTCTCTGAATGAGGCAATGATTCCGTCTTCACTTTTTCAGCCTAAACCCCGCCCCCAGTCGCCCGACATGCCTGAGGATCAACCGATTTTCAGGAGGTTTTATGATTGGCAATTTGAGTAAGGTGCAAGAGCGGCTGAGGGTATACAGCGCTGTCCCGGACAAGCAATTTAACGTGCGCTCCGGCCTCAACCCTCAAGAGGAAGCGGTGAAGCAGAAAGTACGTCAGTACTGGGCGGACAAGAGCATTCCTGATGTTAAAAAGCTGGAGGGCTTGAACATCAATCTGGCTGGATTTGATCCGCGTAAGACCAGTAACCGGCAGTTGAGGGATATCGGCGCTCTACTGGCCGAGCAAGGAATTATTGATGGAGACCTTATTGGCACTCTGGGCGGCATCAATGTCGAGTTCGATGCGCTGGGAAAAGAAATCAATATCGACAAGGAGGTCAATGCGTACGAATTTTTTACCGACCACTTTGTTCGACTGCAGGGCGCTATCAAGCAAGGCAATGAGATGGCAAAAGGCGCCGTGGTGGATTTGAACACCGCGGTTTCTGTGCTGATGGCGCTGGAGGAGCATGCTAAGCGACCTCGCGAGCGTTCATTGGTGAATATTCGCGCCTGAGGATATGAGTTCGGGCGTGGGGCACCACTAGAGTGCCCCAAGCTTTCAGCTGTTACATGGGGACGACGTAACTCCCTGAGTAACTGGTCGGTACAGGACTTTGTACGTTATCGATTACCAGTCGAAATGTGCCAGCGCCGAACAAGCCTGATGGGTCGTACGTTTTACCAGTCACCGAAGACCAACTGCCACCTTGAAGCTGTTGGACGAACACAGGAACTTGTCCTGAAGCGCCGGTCACATTGAAGTGATGGGAAGTCGTCCCGCATGTGACCGTGTACGGACCATAGATCACCTGTTGCTCACCTGGGTTTACGGTGCCGGCCGGTATAGCGCCCGAAACTTTCGTGCAGAAATTCATCGTGCTTGCAATAGGTTGCGCAGCAGTTGCACCAGCAAGCGACACCAGGCTTGCCACCAGAATCAGTGAGGTCATTTTTTTCTTGAACATATTAGAGCTCCATTAGCCATTTTTTGTTGGGTATCGTCGCGTGGTGTCTCCACCTCGCCGATGACTAATGTTTAAACAGAACGTTGCGTAGGAATGTCGCTAGACATGCTGTGGGATTTTTCTGAGCTTGTTTTTGAGAGTGAAGGTTGGACCCACGGTGGTCATAAGGACTCTCGGAAATCGTCATTTGGTCCCACAAAAAAAAGCCGCTGCAATCGCAGCGGCCAAATAAGACGTTGAATCCAGGAGCTTCAAAACACAACGTCGG